>Ga0129299_1000564_pt1 | contig 23700 bp, 13 predicted proteins | sample ConPoolayeCmetaG_FD_94477 | JGI IMG/M metagenome (GOLD analysis project Ga0129299, IMG submission 94477) | Hot spring microbial mat communities from California, USA to study Microbial Dark Matter (Phase II) - Cone Pool mat layer C metaG ...
GCTTGCATTTTCAGATCGGCCAGATTTTCCTGCGCATATTTTATCGTCAGTCCGAACGAAAAATAGTCCGTGAGCCTGACGGAATAACTGCCGCCGATCGCTAAATCCGAATAATCGACGGTCTCACCGGTGCCGAACGGGTGGTATTCATCGGTGACGGCTATCGGATCGGTGGTCAGGCTGGTCAGGGACAGGCCGATTATGTTGTTTTCACCGAGATGTTTGGTAATTCCGATAAAATTATGGCTGATATCGGCCACCCAGAAACGGTGGGCGAATGCGATATTGTCTTTTTCGGCCCAGACCGCCCCCGCGGGATTATGATACAGAGAAAAGGCATCGGTGCATATCGCCGAATAGGCCCCTGCCATGGCGGCGGCCCGGGCGCCGGCCGTTATGCGCAGAAACGTCATCGCCGCGGTGCCTGAGCGGCTGCCGCCGAGACTCGGGAAGATATTGAACGCGGACGCGGGTTCAGTCGCTCCGAGGCTCAGCAGACCGGCAAGGACAAGCGTCAACGATATCAGTCGGTTTCCGGTTACCACGAAATCGCCACTCCCAACTTTATGTTGCGCGGAGCCAGATAGCGTGACGGATCGAACGGGAACGGCGAGGTAGGGTTGCGGTCGGGATTCAATGGGTCGTTCCAGCCGGGCAATACCTCATCGCCGTATTCATACGCCTTGCCGGTGAGCGGATTGATAATTTTCGAATTCCGGGCGTTCGTTATGTTGGTGATTTCCATGAACAAGGAATATTGCAAACCCTGGAAGCGGAAATGTTTCTTCAAGCTGAGATCCGCCCAACGCCAAGCTTGAGCGGTGCGGCTGTAAGGATCGTTGTTATTTTTGATATACTGGGTTTCCTGTCCCTCGCTCTCCACTCGAGTATAGGTGGTATATCTTTTGCCGGATTGCCAGAACAGCCTCAGGTATAGGTTCCAATAGTCGGGCAGGCGCAGGCCGAATAGATTATAATGCTCGTTACGGCCGGCAAACAAGGAGAAATCGGCCGAAAAACTGAACGGTCTGTCCCAAGACAGGTAATTTTCCTTAATCGATTTTTCCTCGAGCTCTCCCCTGGCCACCAGAAGTTCGTCTTTCGGCGATGAGCTTTTACCGGTGGCTACGGAATAAGAAGCTTGCAAGGTCATATTGAGAAGGCGGCTGGCCCGTTTCTTGAATTCGACCTCGATTCCCCGCGATCTGGCGTAGTCGAGATTGAAATACATGGTGAAATTTTGATTGGAATAGCGGCCGCCCTGAGTGATGCTGAAAGCCGCGATGTAATCGAAAATATCTTTGTAATAGGCGGTGACGGAAAGGACATCGTTGGCGGTTACCTCGTAGCGCAGTCCCAGTTCGTAGGAAACGGTGGTTTCCGGATTGAGATTGGGGTTGCCGAACAAAGGATAGGAGCTGGAGGTTGAAACCGACGACAGCTTGGCATATACCCGCTGCGGCTGGGGCAGTTTCGAGAAATGCCCGTAGGAGTAAAACAACATCATGTTTTCGGTTACCGGGTGGGAAATTCCCATACGGGGGGAAATATGCGCCTTGCCCCGTCTGCCGAAAAGGCTGAAAGTGTCTTTGTAGTATGACTCCCTCAGCGTCGGCGAAATTATTTCGGAATTTTGGTCTTCGATGATGCGATCGATATAAGAGCCGGGAAACCACCAGTCCAGACGAAGACCTACATTGACGATAAGTCCGGACGAGTTGATTTTGTCCTGAATATACATCGCCCCGGTCGAGGGGTGTACCTTGTATATATCGTGGTCGAGACCGAGACGGCCGCGGCCGACGCCCGGATTGTTTATATCGACCATCTGTATTTCCTGAAAATTGCTCTCGAGACCCCCCTTGAACAGGTGCCGCGTCCCCGAGCTGAGGTTGCCATCCCACTTGACCGTGTATTGCTGAAAGTAATAATCCCTCCACTGGTCACCTTCGCCGTAATCATAGAAGCCGTCGCCGGTCGTTATCTCATAATGGGAGTCGTCGATTCCGTCGTAAGGGTTGGAATCCGGCACGTAAAAATAGTTGATCGGCAGGATATCAACCGGCTGCTGATGGTAGTCGTACCAGTTCTTATCGGCGACCGCTGAGCGCAATTGGGTGAAAAATCTCGCCAGTTTCAGTTCATAGAAGAAACGGGTGCTGGTGGTGTGATTCAGCGACAGAGATTGGCTGTTGGACACCCGCGTTCTGGTGTTGTAATTGGCCAAGATATTCTGGAACCGATAGGGAAAAGATTCGAAATCGGGATCGGGATTTTCGAAATCATTGGCTTGGAAGCCCTGGTCTATTTCGGCGGAACCCGAAAACGACGCCGCCAGCTTTAGTGTCGGTTTGAAACGGTGGGTAATCTTAAGCATGCCGGAATAAGCGTTGGCCTCGCGGGGCGTGAATCTTGAGCCGTAGAAGATGGGAGTATACAGATTGCGGGTATGCGGCAGGTAGGTGTCGGAGATATTTGTATAAAGCGAGCCGAAGAAGCTGGTTTTCGAACCAAGCGGAACCGGTCCCGAAAGCTGCAATTCGGCCACATCGGTGTTAAAGTTCGACGACTTGACTCTCCCCTGATTGTCGACGGTCGACGGTTTGAACAGCCCGAAGTCATCGGTTTTATATTGCAGCCGGCCGGAGTATTTCTGCGTCGACCCCTCTTTTGTCCGAACCTGAACGACCCCCGACATCGCTTGACCGTATTCGGCGTTGAAACCGCCGGTCAGCACCTCGAATTCCTCGATGGCGCCGGCCGTGATATTCAAGCCGGCCGTGCCGCCGGAATAGGGGTCTTGTATGGAAATACCATCGACAAGATAGGCGTTCTCGTAAGCGCGGCCGCCGCGGATATGAATTTCATCGCCGATCGAAACAACGCCGGATTGATTTTTCAGGATATCGGAAACGTTTTCGACTACGAGGTTTTTTATCTGTTCGGCGTTCAAGGTGGTTCGGCTTTCGGTGGCTTCGATATCCATCAACGGCTTCTCGCCGAGAACGACGATATCTTTGCCCAATGTCAGGACCGTTGGTTCAAGCCTGAAATCAAGGCTCAACGTGTCGTTGTCGCCGATCTTGACTCCCGTTTTTTGGACCACTTTGTAACCGATCTGGCTGACCTCGATGGTGTACGAGCCGCCCTTGACATTGACGATACGATAAAAGCCGTTTATGTCACTGGCGGCGCCGTAATAGGTTCCTTTAACCATAACGGCGACACCCGGCAGCGGCTCTTTGGTGGTGTTATCGCTGACGGTTCCCTTTATCACCGCCGCTCGGCAGTCCTGGGCGCCGATTATGGCCGCCGTAAGGAAAATGATTATCGCTTTTCCCATACGCTTGACCATCAACGAAACTCGCTCTGCAAAATATTGGCGAACATATTGCGAAAGTTGTTATTGCCGTTGCAATCGAAAACGGCAAACGAAAACATGACCACCTTGGCCGGCTGAGGATCGGTGATTTCATAGGCGGGGAACCGAACGGCTGTCGTCTCCCCGGCGGTGACATATAGCACCTCGTAGCCCGAACCGGAGATTCCCTGAGGTTTGGCCGGAGCGAAACCGAACGTAAAAGAAAGCGGCACCGTGGCGTATAATGTGTCGGGATATACCTGGATTGACGTATCGGGCCAGCCCCTGATAGTATCGTAACCGGCCGGTATGGTGAAAAACATAGGCCTGTCTATATTGGTTCGGGTGACCGCCCTCATCGGCAAGAACGGATGGATAACGGTATCCCTGCTTGAATAAGTCAGATTTATCATCAGGTGACCGCCGTTTTGCACCATGGCCGTTATTCCGCCGGCGGCCTGGATCAAATGTCTGTCGGATCCGGCGTTCCAGATGACGATATCGAACAGGCTCAGTGTCGAATCGATATCGGGCAGGTAAAAGAAAGTCCTCTTCTCGAAATTGAGGGTCGAATAGCCGGCCGGATAAAGCGAGTCGAGAATATTTGTGAAAATCGATTCGCTGCTGAAAAAATATACGTTATCATCGACATAAAGAATATTTCCGATTTGTTCTTTTACTTCCCACGCCCCCCGTAGCGTGTCCGGATAAAATTCGACGGGACTCACTGCGCCGGCTATATCGTAATTTCTTATAAAAAATCGATAGAAACCCGGCTGCAGGTCGGTGAACGTGTAGCTGGTGGTCAGCGAATCGAGGCGGTTCCAGGTGACGGTATCCAGATCCGCCGGCCGCATCGAGGAATCGCCGAGATACCATTGGTAGCCGGCCACGGTTTCATCGCCGTCTGGATCGCCGCCGGACCAGATGAAAGTGAAATACCTGAACGAGGCGAAGTAGGCGGTGTCATAGATGTTAGAGAAAGCAGCCGGAAAGCGGACCCACGGCGGTGAATTCACGATCGGAAAAGTCATAGCGGCGGGGGTGGGATCAAGAGCCGAATCGTTGTCCATGGCCCGTACAAAAAAGGTGAAGAAGTCAAATTGCTGACGTATCGGCACATAAAACGTGTCCATGGTCAAGGGGGTGAATGTCCAGGCTCCCGGGGATTGAGTATCCTGCCAGGCCCATTGATAGCCGATAACCTCACCGTCGGGGTCGTCGCCGTACCAATAAAGGATCTTCATCGAGGTGGTCGTATCGGGCATGGCCGTCGTGTCGGGAACGCCGAGCGAATCGCCCAAGACCAAAAATAGTCTTGTTTCCGGAGGTCTGTTCGGATATGGTTGCGATGGTTTGTCTTTATTGCACCCGGAAATAAGCCCGGCCAGCATCAACAGAAAACAAAATCTGCGCAATATCTCCCTCGCTTGCCGCGCCCGGCAAAGGCTACACCGAAGAATATCGCGATATAATCATCCCGATATTGCATGAGCGGGCACGTAGACCACGATACAGTTATTCACCCGCGGTTATTTCAAAAGCAACATCCTTTTGGATTCGACGAACCCGTTTGCCGTCATCCTATAGAAATATATGCCGCTCGCCAGCGGTGCGCCATCGTTATCAAGGCCGTTCCAGACAAACGTATGTTCGCCCGCCGGAGCGTCCTCTCGGTTGAAACTGAATACGACGCGCCCCATGATATCGTAAATCTTGATTGAAACATCACCCGGCCTGGCCAGATAATAGCCGATGGTTGTCGAGGGGTTGAACGGGTTGGGGTAGTTCTGCCTCAGTTCGGCGGCATCGGGCAGCGACGGCCGATCTTCGATGCCAGTGGAATTGGTGAAATCGGCATACATCCGAGGCATAAGTTGGTAGCCGCCGCTGTAGGGCTGGCTCGGGTCATACTGGCCAATGACCCCGACGATTTTCTGCGGTCCCACCGGTCTGTTCTGCCCGGGTATATTGGTGCTGCGGTCTATTCTCAGAGCGGCGCTGCCGGTGGCATCGGTGATGGTCATCGTCGCCGACGCTCCCAGAAGCGGCCAAGTATCGGGACCATCAAGTATGATGACCGGATTGACAGTCGCCAAGCGCCCTTCATTAGCTTCGCCGACGTTTTCACCGAGCTGAGAGCAGGTAACCAGCAGGGTGTCGAAACGCCGGTTATTGGCCAGAACCTGGATCCGGCTGGCGCGATTGGCCACCAATTGTGTTTTGCCGTAGTACTGGTCTATCGTGCCGGTTGCTTTCACTGAATCGCCGATGGAGATGTTGACCATAGGGGTCCCGAAAAATACGACGCTTATTCCGGCGTCGGCATCCTGCATATAGAAGTCGGTGCGGGTGGTCGAAAAATTGTAGCTGGTCGCTATACCCGTCAGAGTAACCGCCGTATCCATCATATCGGGCACGAAGTCGTTGTTGGAATCGATCTTGGCTTGGGCGATAGACATGACGCGCGGCTGCTGCACGCGGAACTGGTAAAAACTGATAGGCGCCTGGTCGGGCGAGCGACTGGTATCGCCGCTGATATCCTGAGCCTTGATATAATAATCGACCCTGTAGTTGGCGGGCAGCGGCGGGAAACGAAAAGACCAGTAGTTGTTGGTTCCCCGGTTCATCACCACCGTTTGCCAGCTCCCAAGGTTGAAGCGATAGCGTAGCCAGGCGTTGGTCACCGAGTCGTTATCGACGATATTGGCGTAGACCGCCACACTGTCGGCGTCGGTGGGACCGGCATTGATAGGGTTGGTCGGTGAATGATAGACATTGCTGATGATCGGTGCCCCCGTGGGTAATTGCATATCGCGCATATAGCGCGGTTGCAGGTTGTAGTTGCCGAATCGATGATAGATTACTCCCTGAACGTAGGCGAACGTCATGCCGGGTGTCGGCAGGAAACTGATCGAGTCGGAGGCCTCACGGACCATAAAACGGTGCCCGGTGGTGTCGTGGCAGATCCAGGTGCTGGTATTGGTGTAAACAATCACCGAATCTACCGTAACCTGGTTAACGCGGCAATAAACGCCCTCGAATTGCTCGCCCAGTGAATCGGAATTATTAGTGGAATCCAGCATGGCGGCCGTCGTCACCAAGGCGGGCGGTTCGGGGTTGCCAAACGAGTGAAACTGGAACGTCCCCGGCAAAATGTCCAATTCGGTCATCGTGCAAAAAGGCGGACCTGTCCAGCCGTATTCACTTATTTTGGCGATGCAGGAAATCGAATCGCCCGGAATGAGCGTGGGAAATCCGGTGGCCGACGGGTTATAGGCCATGATACCGGACCATGGTCCGCCGCCCGTGTTTTGCATATAAAAAGTCACTCCCGCTCCGGCGTAGTACAGGCCGGTGCCGGCCACCACCACGCCGCTGACCCTGACGGTATCGCCGGCGTAGAATGAACTATCGCGGCCGACCGGGACCTCCTGGATTTGTCGGATCGACACCAGCGGGTATTGGGCAAGGCCGCTTGCCGCTATCGCCACAACCCCCAGCAATGCGAAAGCCATAACCCTTTTCATGTCAAACATCCTTTCATTTGATAATTATAAATTTTCCCCGTTGAATATTCCCCGTATCTTCGTCTTTTACGCTGAACAGATACATGCCGCTGGCCAGAGCCTGGTCGGATTCGGAGACGATATCCCAACTGTGAAAGCCGCCGGAAAACACCACGTCCGGACCGGCGTAATTCCTGTACCAGGCGATATCTTCACCGCGGTAACTGGCCGCATCGTGATAGATTCTATCGACGATCTCCCCGGCCAGCGTATATATTGTGATGGTGCATTTCGCAGGCAGGTTGTAGAAATGCAGTTTGCGCAGCCGTTCTTTCGGGCCGTCCGTGCCGCGGCCGTCCCATAACGCCCAAGCCCGATAAGGATTCGGAAAAACGCCCACTTTGGCCTGCGCCGCCGGCGTCGATCCGGGGATCACCCGCGCCGCGTTCAAAAGAACACTCGATTCAAGGCTTTCGAGATTGTTGACCGGGTCGCCGGTGTCAAACGCCGTCACCGCGAAAGCGTACTGCCAGCCGTCAAGCAAATTGTCGCAGGTGAATCTATAATGCATCGTATCACCGTCGATTATGACCGGCTCGGGCAAAGCGATATAACCCAAGCCCGTGTTGTAGCCGATTGAATCGATTATGTCAAATTCGCCGATCAGCGCAAGCAAATCTCTAAGGCCTTGTCCCTGATTGTCCTGAGTGATTCTTGCCCGGTAAATTCGATATCCCTCGAAATCGATCCTCCCTAAAACCGGGTCGATTACGCTCTCCGGTAAATTGTTCCAGTATATTTCCACCTTGTTGCTCGAGGCCGCCAGTTTCATGACCGGCGACGGCGGTGGAACGGGCAGGCGATAGCGGTCTATCACCCCGTTCGGAGGCTCGCCGTTCGGTCCGGGAAGATCTTCGCCGGGATCGAGTATACCATTGCCGTTTTTATCTTCACCGTCATAGGCGATCTTGGCCCAGTAGGCGCTCTTGACGAGGTTTGTTTTGGACGCCCAGGTATCCTGATTGACCGGGTCCGTGCCGAATTTCCTGCCGCAGACGACAGCGAACACCACCTGCATCGTCGAATCCTTATGCAGCGTCGGATAAGGACCGGTCGACAGCAGCATCACCCAATTGTTCGGCGCCAGAACTCCCGGAGTCTGCCTCCAGGTGGGGAAATCGTTCAAACCGCTGGAGAGTCTGTTGTATCTTTCAAAATCATTTGCCGGAGCGGTGAATTCCTGCCCCTGACGATTGTTCCATTTCCAAATATTATATTTCACTATTCCCGAATCGGTATAAAGGCGTTGCTGACCGTGGTCGTCTCTGAAAAAAGCCGGATCGCTTCCCAGAAAACGCAACCCCGAATAACTTTCGGCGAAACCGTTGTCGCCGTCGTAGTCGAATTTATATCCCATGGCCATGGTATCCAGAAAATTGCAGGCGTCGTCGTACCAGTTCCAGCGGGCGTTCGGGCCGCTGAACGGCGTGAGATCGGTGTTTCCGATAGTCGGTTCATACCAGAACCCCGCCCAGATATTGTAAATTGAGTCGGCGGCGGTGGCGCTTGCATTGGTGATATCGAAACGCAGAATGACGAAGGCATCGGCGAAAGGCATGCTCCAGGCGTAGGTTTCCTGATGGACTATTATTTTGAAAGGTTCGTGAAGGATTATTGTATCTCCCGTCTGCGGCACCGAACGGTTGGAGTCGGTATATTCGCAGATGAAGTCCTGATGGCTTATCGCCGTCGGATCGTAGTAGCGGGAGTTTATCAACGATGACTTTTCGATTATCACCTTAATGTCGTTTGGTTCGTCCCTGTTGGTGAACTCATAACCCTCCAGAACCCCGCTGCCGGGATAGCGATCAATGGCGCCGGTCGAAACTTTTCGCAGGCCGTTCTGTTCGCCGCCGAACCACAGGCCGCCGTACCACATATGTTCGACATGTGATCCGTAAGGATATTCGCAAGACGGCTGTCTATCGGTCGAAAAACCTGTCCCGAAAACGCCGTAGTTTGTCACCGTCAGCGATATGTTGCCGACGGTGGTGAAGTGGGTGTTGTCGTCTATTGCATACACCGGAACGGCGCCGCCAATAAGGTAAAATGACAGCCCCAGAACCGCCCCCAAACGATAAATATATCCCCCGGCTCGGCCGATCATATTTCTGCTACCACCGAGAATAAGTTAAGGGATATTCATCAATAAGCAAGCGATTTTATGATAGGGAATCGTTAGATGATACCGCTGTTCAGTTTTTGACCAGGCGGTCCGCAAGATAACGTCGTTCGGCGGCTGTAATTGAGCTAAGACCCCTGTTTTCGAGACTTCAAAAAGAGATGATGAGCAGTCATTTCAGCAACACCATCTTGCCCATCGAGGCTTGGATATCGCCCGAGATGCGGTAAAAATAAATTCCCGACGGCCGATCTGAAGCATCCCAAACGAAAACATGTTTGCCGCTCCCGACCGTTCCATCGAACAAGACGGCTACCTTACGGCCGGTTATGTCGAAAATCTCGAGCCTCAAGCTGGCGCTTTTTTCGAGCTGGAATTCGATAGATGTTCTCGAGTTAAAAGGGTTGGGGTAATTGGCGAATACGGCGAATTGACACGGCTTTTCGCCAGTTTCATTGAGTCCGGTTGTCGTCTCGTTAGAAATCAGCGTGATCAGCGTATCCGCCCCGTTTGACAGCGAGCCCTGCAAGCCGGCCAGATACAGCCGGACCGGACCAGTTCCGGCGGCCGGAGCCATCCAGAGGAATGTGCCGCTGGTGCGGTTGGGGCTTGACCAGTGAACACCGTTTGTCTCATTGGCGTGATTGTAGGTCGCCGTCCCCGTGCCGGCGCCGATCAGGCCGGCGTTGGCCGAACCGTTACCGATCTTCACCGAGGCGTTGAATTGAGTTATGGGGGAGCCGGTTGTCCCCGCGACGGTTATCGTATATTGCTGTTCCGGGACGTAAATTTCCGGAAAACCGCTCACGCTTATGGACGGGGCGAAATCTCTTACATGGTGGCATGATATGCTACAGGTTCCACGCGATCCGGGGGCGCCGGAATAGCCTATGTAATTTGTTCTTGCCGCCGCGCTCAACAGCAACGCAACCGAAAAAAATACAATCGCCGGGGGAATAATCGAATTTCTCATTATCAGACTCCGGTCATAGTCCTCTTTTTACCAATTCCTGAACTCACGAACAAAATCCGTCCACGTTTTGTTCCATTGATTAAAGCTGGTCGGTGTCGGCGGCGGCCGCAGGAATCGGTGGCGGCGCGGAAGTAGGCGGTTTTGGTCCGGCTGGGCGCATCTGCCGATGATGCGGATCCTGAAAGAGGAGTTGTTGTGGCTGCGAGAATGGGGTGCCCCGCACGACGTGTCGACGACGCTGGAGCCATGGATAGAACATTACAACCAGAGTTACCTGCATTCGGCGCTGGCATACAAAACGCCGAAGCTGGCGGAATAAACCTATAACTTGACCACAGGGACGTTCTTAAGAATCGCTTGCTAAACGGGGAGCGTTACACTTGAAATATCAATTTACCCGACTATTGACAAGGACTCTTTCCATCACGAATATTTATATCAATCGAAATAGATTGTATGCGATAGCGGCGCAGGGACTCGAACCCCGGACACGAGGATTATGATTCCTCTGCTCTGACCAGCTGAGCTACGCCGCCGTCTCCGACTAATTTAGGTTGCCCCCCTGAGATGTCAAGGACAACTTTGGCGGATGCGGGCAGGCCCCAGATTTTATTTTCGGATGATATCGATTTTTGTTTTATTATAATTGTCGCTATGATCGCCGCCTATTTGAAAGAGTTGAACGAGCCGCAGCGTCAGGCGGTTCTCCATATCGATGGGCCGCTTCTGGTGCTGGCGGGAGCGGGGTCCGGCAAGACGAGGGTGATCACGCATCGAATCGTACACCTGATCGCCACTGGCGCCGCTCGCCCCGATCAGGTGCTGGGCGTCACTTTCACCAACAGGGCCGCCGGAGAAATGAAGGAGAGGGTGATCGCTCTTTTGGGGAATCGCGGCCGCCTGGTCTGGCTTTCCACTTTTCATTCATTGTGCGCGAGGATCCTCAGGATTCACCACGACAGAGCCGGCTACAAACGCGACTTCACGATCTACGACGAGGCTGACAGCTTGGCTTTGATCAAGAGGGTGATGAAAGGGCTCAATATCCCCCAAGGGCAGCCGTCGCCGGGTGCGGCTCAGGCCCGCATCGGCCGAGCCAAAGACAATCTGCTGAGTGCCGCCGACTATGCAGCCGCCGCCGTCGATTATATCGATAGAAATATCGCGGTCATCTACGAAGAATATCAAAAACAATTGGTCAGGAATAATGCCCTAGATTTCGACGACCTAATCGGGGTTACGGTGTCTCTGCTGGAAAAGGACGAAGAGCTGGCCGATTATTATCGCAGCAAATTCACCCGGGTGCTCGTCGATGAATATCAGGATACCAATCACGCGCAGTATCGGCTGATAAAGCTTCTGGCCGGAGAAAAAAGGAATCTCTGCGTTGTCGGCGATGATGATCAGGCGATATACGGCTGGCGGGGCGCCGACATCAGAAACATTCTGGATTTCGAGCATGATTTTCCCGGCTGTCGTGTCATCACCCTTGAGGAAAATTACCGTTCCACCAAAGTGGTCCTCGAGGCGGCGTTTGGCGTGGCCGGCAGAATAGGCGACAGAAAACCGAAACACCTGTTCACCCGGCGGCTTGGCGGAGACCGTATCGGCCTTCTTTTATGCGGAGATGAGCGCGACGAGGCGGCCGCCATCGCTGAAAAAATCAAGCTCGGCTTGCGGAGCGGCAAAAGAGCCGGTGATTTCGCCGTTTTGTATCGCACCAACGCTCAATCGAGAGCGATCGAGGACGCTCTGCGCGACTCGGCTATTCCCTACAACATCGTCGGCGGTATCCGATTCTATGAACGTAAAGAGGTCAAGGATATACTTGCCTATCTCAGGCTGATCGTCAATCCGAGCGACGAGGAATCGTTGCGCCGCATTATAAATATCCCGAAACGCAATCTCGGCGAGGCGGCGCTCGCCCGGCTTTCCGCCGAATCTTCAAGATTGCAAAAACCGATTTTCGAGATAATGGGAGATCCGGAAAAAGCCGGTTTTGCCGGAAAGCAGAAAATCGAGCTGAAAAAACTTCATACGATTATCGCCGAAACCGCCGCCTCCGGTCTGCCGCCCGCTCAGCTGGCCGCCGAGCTTGTCCGAGAGATCGGCTATATCGAGATGCTCGAGGACGAAGATACCCCCGAAGCCGACGTGCGCAAGGAAAACGTAATCGAACTGGTCAACGCTATCGAGGCTTATCTCGAAATGGTCGGGGAGGACCCCGCGCTGGGCGAACCGACCCTGTCAGGCTTCCTGGAAAACGTGGCCCTGATAACCGATATCGACAACTGGAACGACAAAGCCGATACGGTCAGCCTGATGACGCTTCATTCGGCCAAAGGCCTCGAGTTCGACACGGTTTTCATAAGCGGTTTCGAGGACGGCTTGCTGCCGCTGTTGCGGGAAAACACCGCCGACAAGGATATCGACGAGGAGAGGCGGTTGTGCTATGTCGGAATCACCCGGGCGAAAAGCAAACTATATTTATCGCTTACCGGATATCGTCGCCGTTTCCGCAATCATGAGGCGGCATGTCCATCCCGTTTCCTGTTCGATATTCCGCGGGAGCTGCTCGAAGATGAACGCTATAATTATTACGGCGATGTGGTTGATCCGATGCTTGACGATGATGAAAACGTTCAAGTCGTCTCGGCCGATAGGTCTCTCTCGAATTTCGAATCGAAATCGTCGAAATCAATGGCTGAACCGTTCAGACCCGGTGCGACCGTGGCGCATCATGAATTCGGAATCGGCAAAATAATCGCCCGCGAGGGAAACGGTCCGGAAACGATAGTCACGGTAAGATTTGGTGTGGGCACGAAAAAGGTAATGTTGAAATACGCCAATCTCGAGATCATCAACTGACGTTTCTTGCGCCGACTCGGCGATTACCACCCTGCCGATCATCTTATCAGCGTTATTCGTTCGGCGCAACTGCTCATCCCCGAACGCAAACGGCAAAGATAGATTCCGCTGGCTACGGGCGACCCGGTCAAGTCGCACCCGTTCCAGAACACCATCCCCGGACTGTCGCCCGGCGCGGGCTGGAGAAGATAAATCAGGACGCCCTTGATATTGTATATCTCTATCCGCGCCGTTGAACCGGCGGCCGGATTGTATTTGAGGCATACCCTGCCGTTGAAAGGGTTCGGGTAGGCCGCAAGCGAAATCTCTATCGGGGGTGCCGTTGCGCCGTCGCTGATATCAAGCCCGAAATCGTTCAAATATACACCATCGGCGGTCCCCGCAATCAAATAACCGTTCGCCGCCTGGCGCAGGCTGTAGATGTTTGGGTTCCCAAGACCGTCCGAAAGCGGGCTGAACGATGCGCCAGCATCCGTTGAAAGCAGAACACCGCCCCCGGAGGCGGAACCGACGAACAAACGACCCGCTTGATAACGGTCGCATTCCAAAGCGGAATAGAGCGAATCGGGCAGGGGCGTGTAGTGCCATGATACCCCGTCGTTGGTGGATCTGGCCAGATACCTTTTGCAGGAAACATATAGCGTTTCCGGCCTAATCCGATCCTGCATCAGGCGATAGGGGGCGTAAGCTGGAAGTCCGAATAGTCCGCCAAGGGAATTCCACTGGTTGCCGAAATTGCTGGTTGCGGCGACAAAATTCCGGCCGACCGCATAGGCGCATAGTTGATTGACTCTGTCTCCCTCGACGTCGATTACATCGGTGCCGGGCAGACCGTTGCCGCTCGGCGCGAAAGATATACCGCCGTCCGTGGTGGTCAGGATTCCGTCTTCGAGGCAAACATAAAAAAAGCCCGGGTTGGCCGGATCGAAAGCCAGCCGCCTGGGCCCGGCCAGAAAACTGACCAAGCTCCAACCGAATCCGTCGTTTGTAGATAGATAAAGACCATCGGAAAAGGAACCGCTGCCCCAAATCAGGTAAGCCGTATCGGGCCGGAGTGGGTCATATCCTATAAAAGAAGCCAATACCGCCGTCGAGGTGGTGGGAGTCCATGACTGGCCGAGATTGGTCGTTGCGTAAACCCCTGAATCGGTGCCGGCGATGATCAAAGATGAATTGACGGGGTGTGTTTCCAGAGAAACAATCTGTTTTCCCGCCAATCCCAGAAAACGCCAAGCCGCCGGACTTGTGGTTTGCCAGGATACGATAAACGCGGCCGTTAAGATCAATCTCGATATTCTCATGGCCCAAAATATAAGCATCCGGCGGCGATTTCACAATCCGATTGTGTTGGCCTGTCGGCTGAGCCGGGCGAATGGACGCAGTTTTCGAGCCGGCATAAATAAAACGGGCGCGCCCCCGTTTCGTGGGCACGCCCGGAGTCTATCACCGCCGATTATTTCACCAAGAGCATTTTCAGCGTTTGTGATTCGCTTTCGGTGCGTATCCTGCATAGATAAACGCCCGAGGCAAAATCGGCTCCGTTCCATGTCAACAGATGCGTTCCCGCCGCCTGTCGCCCCTGATCGTAGCTTGCCACCTTTCGTCCGGTCACATCGTAAATATCGATCATGACCCTCGCCGGTTCGCCAAGTTTGTAACGGATGAGCGTGGCCGAGTTGAACGGATTGGGGTAATTTTCCGCCAGCAAGTATTTATCCGGGACCTGCGGCGATTCGGCAATATCGGTCGCACTGTGCCTGTCGAACATGGCCGCTCTTATCGCCGGCGAGCTGTTGGTGATATAGACCACACCGTGGGTATATCCGCCGAGGAACTCGATTGCGCCGGGATACCAATGCGGTTCATAATCGGTATATTGAACCGGCGTGCTCCACGACCCTGTATAGCGGCGCCTAGTATATCGGCCTTGGCGAGGGCTGGTGTAATGGCGGAAGACAACCCCCACCCCACCGTCGTCGCGAGCGGTCATCAAGGGAGTCTCAGCGGTCACCGTGGTATCCCCGATCCAACCTATAAGAAAGTTTGTTCCGCCGTTATATGTGACAAAATAACGACATTGCCAGTAGGTTCTCAGATCTTCAAAGAAACATGTGACCGTATCTTTCCAGGCCCCAATAGACGTAATGCGGGAACCGGAATCCGCAGTATAGCCGTGCAGCACTTCCCAATTCGAGCTCCGCGCCGCTATTTTCAGCTCGTCTGCCGTATCATAATAAGAAACCCATATAAATCTTGAGCTGTAGCCTTCGTTCCAGCAGGCATCCAGACCGCGCTCGGCGTTGGTGATTGAGGTTTCGACCCGGGTCCATGTTTCAAAAGGCGACGTGTCCCAATAATAATGCAATGTACCCGAACGACTTATAGCCAGATAATACAGGTGGGTGCTGTAATCATCCTGATTTGAAACCAGCTCAACCTCGCGCAAGGTATCAGGCGATGCGGTCGAGAATGCGGTTATGTAGCTTGAGCCACCGCTGAAGTTCTCGGCCGCTCCGGTGGTTACGGAAAATTTACGCAAACGCGCGTCGAACGGGCTTGCGTGGGAAAAATAGCTTACGAAACAGTTGTTCGATACCACGGCTATGCCTAAATCCGGGATTCTTGCAGAGCTGGTCCAGTTGAAGGTTTCGGCCCAGGTGTTGCCGTTATTCGTCGAAAAATTCATCGACCAAGTGTAATTTGAACCAGACTGAAAAAGCAGTACGACGAATAGGTTACCGGATGCCCGATGGATATCGAGAAAAGCTTTGTCGATTGAGTCGCGGGTGCCGATTCTGATATCGGTTCCCCAAGTCGGCATATCGGTTGTTTCGATCGGGTGACGCCAGGAGATGCCCACCGTCACCTGCCTGAAATCAACCACGCGGCCAAGTTCGTCGAACAGCCGCAGCGCCTCGGCATAACGAGCCTCGCCGTTCCAGAGATTTTCGATTCTCTCGGCAAGGGCGCTTGCCCGATTGAGCGTTTCACCGGAAAGTTCGATGTCGATTACGGCATTCTGCCGCTCGGCAAACGTCATGTTTTTAAGCGACAACCAGACGGGCAATGCTTCCCTTGGGGTATCCAAATCGGTGAAATCGCGTTGGGCTGTGGAAAAAACCGCCGGTTCAGGGCTGCCCGCCGGCTGCTCCGCGGCGGCGATTAAGGTCGCCGCAAACAAAACCACGATCGCAGTAAAAATCCTCATGTTTCCTCTCCTTCCTCAAGTCCTTGCCAACCGTCAACGTTCGATACTGTCGATTACTAAGTTATTTATCTCGACCACCTCCTGAATCAGTCATTAGCGCCCATAAAATATAATTTCTACAATTGTCATTACTCAATCGAAGCCTTGGCTAATCAGTCAATTCAATTCGAAATTCGATTTTGATGATTATACATTCAAACTTTCCGCCCCGTCAAAATAATTATAGAGCAATTTGCCCAATATGTAAAAAAACATCTACCGTAAACCCAACTATGGGCTGAGTTCTTATTCTCATATTTTCTTGAAATTGATTTTTATTAGCAATGAATGTTTTTGGGCCGGTTTCAATGCGATTTCGAAACACGGACAGGTAACCGAGCACTGATAAACCCGTTCGAAGCCGGATTCGGATAAGCTGACCGTCTCGATCGGCATCCGCCAGAGCTTGGCCGGTTGGGACAGCTCGATATTTATGTCAAGTTCGTGATAGCGATCGATCAAACCGAACCGGCTTACATTTGCGGATTCCCCCCGGCTGTTCAGAGGTGCGTTGTCCAGCTCTGTGCCGTCGATATAATAATATCGGTCGGGAGCGTTTCCGGCCAAAAGCGACCAGTTGAATTCGACGCCGAAGAGGCACCTGATTTCCGATTCGCCGAGGTTCTGCAACGAATAGTTCGCCTCGATTCCTCCGTTCTCCAGCGACAACGATATCTTTTTCTTGAGTTCGATGGTCGAGGCGAAGGCGCCGTTTTCGACCTGCCCGACCCGGCTCAGCAGCAGATTCAGTTTCGAGGCCGTTTTAGAGCTTTCGAAAGCGTATGGTTCTTCCACGAAATCGCCGAGCTCGGAGATGTTTCCGCCGGCGAATTCGTCTAAATTCGAGCCGGCAGGGAAAAAATGGTCGATAAATGATAAGCGTCGGTATTTATCGTAGATGAGATATTTTTCCAGACCGCTTTCCTTGACCTCTACCCTATCATGTATTGTTTTTCCCGCGGCCGACGAGCCGTTTTGGGCCTGACTCAGCTTGTAGTGATACCCCTCCGGTCGTCTGGTCATCGTATCGACCAGATTGAACGACCTGTCCTTGAGATCGAGTTCGAACATGGCCCCGCCGAGCCGGGGCGCGAAATAAGCGGTTGTCAGCGCCGATTCGAGCAATATCTCCGGGTAGCCGTCGCCGTCGAAATCGGTTGTTTCGATTCTTCCGGCCCGTATAGACGTTTCCAACCGGTCACAGATCGATTCGGCCTCGAGCAGTCTTTTGTAGGTGGCGTAGCGAAGATGGTTCAAGTAAAGTCCGCCGAAAACACCGTGCCAGTATGGGCAATTGCACTGGGCTTGAAACAGCAGATCCCTGGCCTTGTTCAGCGATTTCCGATTTTCGGCAGCCGACTTTCTTTCAAGCGAATCGATTTTGGCGGAAACGCGATACATCTTTTTGTGCATATTGTTGGCTTCGGGATATTTGGTCAAAAAATTGCGCCAAGTTCCCCCGCGCACGAGGTAACCGAGCCTCTCGAAAAGACTGGCGTCTTTGAGCGCTTTTTCGAGTTCTTCATATTGACGAAACCCCTCAGCCGGCAATGACCATTGTCCCATTTCGGCGTAGGATGCCGTCGGAAGATAGACTCTGCCGACCGGTTCCGTTATGTCCAGCGCCTGTCCGAAAGATATCGGTTTCAACCAATCGGCGTTGCAGCTGAGAGCTTCGAAAAATTTTTCCAGCCAGCCCTCCTCGTAGCAAAGACGATAAGTATCGGGCCAGATTCCGAATTTCTCGCCGTCGTCTGCATATATTGCCAAACTGCCCGGGCTTTCATCCGCCTGCCGTTTCAGATATTCAATTATATCATCGACCGGCCCGAACGGGATCAGATAACGGAGTCTCTTGGAGATCGGGAACAAAGCCAATAGACGGTTTTGATCCTCAGTGAGGAAATAGCCGTTTAATTGATCGGGGCGCAGGCCGGCCCAGCGGAAATGGGTATCGTCGAGTATCGAATATTCGATACCGCAATCGGCGATGATCGAGGCGAGTTGCGGTTCCCAGACTCGTTCGGCGATCCAGATGCCGCGCGGCCCGAGCCTGAAATGATCATGGAGGTAATCGGAAAGCATCTTGATTTGCGCCTTTTTATGATCATCCCGGATTGCCGGCAGAATCGGTTCGTAGAAGCCGCCGCCGAGGAGTTCGAGTTGTCCCCGGGCTATCAGCTTTTTCGTCAGTTCGTGATATTCGTTTCCCGCCTTTTCGAAATACCGCCAGAGTATACCGGTGTTGTGTAAGGTAACCTTGATGTCGGGAAATTTTTCCAGCAACCCCAAAAACGGTCGGTAGCATCGGCGGTAAGCCGTCTCCATCACCGAATCGAAATTGCCCACCGGCTGGTGATTATGAATTCCAAAGCAGAAGTGTATCATCAGAATATGCTTATGCTGATATATTTTTTGGGGTGGGCCTTGAAATCGGTAACCAGCGAATCGAGGTTCGTCAGCGTCCGGCGCAGATCGTAATACAGCGAGTCGTCGGCCAAAGTCTTGCCGAGCGTGCCCCGCCCCTCATCCATGGCGGCGATTATGTCGTGCAATTTTCCGGAAATCGTGTCGAGATTGGCTAGGGTGCTGTTGGCCTTTGCCGAGGCTCCGGCGAGGTTATCTAAGGTGGCCTGCATGGAGACAGAATTGGAATCGATGAATTCGCGCAATCTGCCGGCGGAATGGCTGAAATCGGCAACGGCTTGGTTAATGCCGCTTTGGTTGGTTGTGGCCATCTCCTCGATTCTCGTCGATACCCGGTCGAGCCTGTCGATAATGTCTTTAAGTTGTTGTCCCTTGCCGGGCTTGCCGAATATCCCTTCGATATCGAAAATGAGCCGGCGCAATTCGTCGATCGCTACTCCCATCATCCCCATGACCTCCGGGATACCGGTGTCGTAGCGGCCGTATCCCGGGACGTTCAGGTTGCGCTCCGCTTCGGCTTCCCCCGGCCAGACGGCGATGAAACGTTCCCCCATCAGCCCCACGTTCATCACCAGAAACCGCGCGTCTTCTTTCAATTTCACATCCGATTCCAGCGAGAATTTTACGGCTACATTGTTGCCGCTGATCGCGATATCCTTGACCTCGCCTTTCTGAACACCAAGCACCCTCACCGGGTCGCCGATATCCAGCGAACCGATTTCCGGAAAAAGGCAGGTGTAGTCATAATGTTCGACATTGAATTTGTATTCCTTTACCCAGATTACGCTGTAGATTAGAATCACTATGGCGAGAATCACCACCGTGCCGACTTTTATTTCGATAGATACATCACGCATTAGGCCAATTCCTCATTTTCCGATTACCCTTATATTACATATACATATTCGGCCGATTATCAGGAAAGTTGCCCGTTATGCGGAGATAAATCACCCGATAGCGGCTCACTACTCCAGATCCGACTGCAGGTATTGATTGGTGAGTTTCCGTCTGGTTATCTCTTCGGAGAGACGCTGGACGAATTTTTCTGCGGAATTTTCGCCGTAAACTTTTAGCATGTGATTCATGCTTATCACTTCCGAGATGACGGTGATATTTTTGCCCGGAGACAGGGGGATGGTGACGACCGGTATTTCGACGCCCAGAATCGTGGTATAATTTTCCTCGATCCCGAGGCGGTCGTATTCCACCCGGTTGTCCCATAATTCGAGCCGGACCTCGACCTCGATTCTTTTTTGCATGCGGATTGAGCGTATTCCGAAGAGTTTTTCGATATTGACGATTCCCAAGCCCCGGATCTCCATATGATGGCCGAGTCGTTCGTCGGCATGTCCTACGATGACGTCGGGCGCCTTTTTGACTATCGTGACTACGTCGTCGGCCACCAGCCTGTGGCCGCGCTCCACCAAGTCGAGGGCGCACTCCGATTTACCGACCCCGGACTTTCCCGTGTAAAGGAGGCCAACGCCGTAAACATCGACCAGTGACCCATGAATCGTGGTGCGGGGAGCGAAAAGATTATCGAGATAGTTGCTGAGCCTGATGATGAATTCGGTAGTGGTCAGATTCGTTTGCAGTACCGGCACCTGTTTGTCTATCGCCAGTTCAAGCAGCAAGGCGGGGGGCTTTTGAGCCTTGGAAATGATTATCAGGGGGATGTCGAACGAAAAAAAACGGCCGAGTGTTTCTTTCAGCTCGGCGGCCGTCAGACTTTCCAGATATGAGATTTCGGTTTTGCCGAATACCTGCGTGCGCCAGTATGAGAATCTGTCGAGATAGCCGGCCAGGGCCAGCCCGGGGCGCTGAATCTGATTATTCGATATTATCCGTTGCAGGCAGGCGCCGCCGTTCAGGGCGTACAGCTCCAGAAATCGGCTTTTTTCCTTTAATAACTGTTCGACGCTGATACCGTTCATATATTACAACTCGGACAGTTCCTCATCGACACCCACGGTTTTGACCGGTCTTGACTTGGGCGGTTCCCGCCGGGCACCCTTCTTATCTTTGAGCTTTGCCTTGTATTTCTTTATCTGCGTTTCCATTTTGGATACGACCTGTTCGATAGCGATATACATATCGTAAGTTTTGGCCTTGCTTGTTAGGACCGTGCCGTAGACCTTGACCGACAAGTCGGCAATTTGCCGGTTTTTCTCTATCGACATCGTCAGATGGGCCTCGATTATATGATCGAAATATTTTTCCAATCTGTTTATTTCGTCGATCGCATAGTTGTTGAGATTTTCGGTAAGCTCGAAATGCCTTGCGGTAACCGTTACTTTCATGGCAACTCCTTTCCTGAAAGGTCTGCAATACGCCCGGGTGACTGTGGGCTCATGCAGTTTCGATAATCCACGATCAGGCCGGCATCTTTTTCGTGCGTTTTTCCATCCACATCTCGAAACATGGAGCCGTCGCACTCTCTCGCATACCGCATATGGGCATCAATTCGGCATAGGATCGGCTGTTTATTCATCGCTTTCCCGATCGAATCCCTTGAGTCCGACGGCTGAATCCCTTCGTTTCTCATGGTTGAAAGATTATATGGCTAACAAGCGACTGCGGCAAGCTAATTTTGGGAGATCGTCCCGTCGGTGAGTGGGCCGGCGACTCTCCCCTGCCCGGTATTTACCTCGCCCCGTTCATAAGGTTGCTATGAATATAAATGTCGGCTAACGCCTACCCTCTGGGGACCTCTTTGCGGTAGCGGGCGGCCTTTATCGCCAGTTCTTCGCGGTATTTGGTCACCGTGCGCCGGGCCAGCATTATTCCCTGTTTCCCGAGCAGACGGGCTATTTCCTGATCCGAATATGGGGTGGCCGGGTTTTCCCCCTTGATTATCTCTTCGATTTTCGCCTTCACCACCCGCTTGGGCAGGTCCTCGCCGCTCTGGGTAGCCACGCCGGTGTTGAAAAAATATTTGATTTCGTACATCCCGAGAGGTGTTTGCACGTATTTGCCGTTGGCGACCCGCGATATTGTGGCCACGTTCATCCCGACTTTATCGGCTATCTGTTCCATGGTCAGAGGCTTGAGGTGCGATTCGCCGTGCTCGAAAAACTCCTTTTGTTCCTCGACTATCGCCGTCATGACGTTCACCATGGTGGTGCGGCGCTGGTTGATAGCGTTGATAAGCCAGCGCGCCTGTTCGAGTTTTTCCTTGATATACTGTTTGGTCGAATCGCTCGAGTTCGAGCCGCGCCGGATAAGGTTTTTATAGGATTGATTGATCCGAAGCTGGGGCAGATTCTTGTCGTTGTGGTAGATCACGAATTCGTCGCCGATTTTTTCGACTATCAGGTCGGGGACGATAGGCACGGCCGGCCGCGAAAATCTTCCCGCCGCCGGATACGGTGACAGGCTGCGGATAACCTTGACCGCCTGATCGACTTTCTCGGGATGGGTATCGAGTATGCGCGCCAGTTGGGTGATGCTTTTATTTTCAAGATCCTTTAGATGCTTGTCCACGATTATCCAGGCCAGCGATCCGTTGTATCCCTGTTCATCCAGTTGGGCCAGAAGACACTCGCGCAGATCGCGCGAGCCCACGCCCGTGGGATCGAATTTCTTGATCACCGCCAGAACTTCGGCGATCTCTTTAGCCTCAACCTTCAGTTCGGTTGCCATCTCCTCAACCGATACCGTCAGGAATCCCGCCTCGTCGATATTGCCGATTATATAAGAACCGATCTCTTTTTGTTTATCCGACAGGCGAGTGAAACCAAGTTGTTCCATCAGATAATCGAACATGGTTTTTTCGGCCACGGAAATCGTTTCGGGCAGGTCTTCATCGGAAACAACCGAATAATCCCGATAGCCGCCGTCTTTCAAGTACTCATGGTCTTCGCCAAGGAATTCCTGCCAATCTATCCGCTCGATAGTTTGATCCTCGGTCCGGGCAGGCTCTTCGGGCGGCGTGGCGATATCCTCAGGCGAATCCTGTTGCTCGACCTCTTCAAGTAAAGGATTGTCCGACAACCTCTGGCGAACGATCATTTCGAGATTCAGGATAGGTTCCATCAGCAGCTTAAGCGACTGAATAAGCCCGGGTTGGATTATCAGGTCGGGGCGTTGGCTTAGCGATGGTGTTAGTTTCAGCTCTACCATAACATATAAATTTTCAACAGGTTAACTTCCCTCTCATATATTATCGGCTGCCGTTAGGGGCGGCTTTATTTTATTCGCCGATAGCTCCTGACGACAGCTTTAATATATCATGAAAATCCTGTTTTCAAAGCAAAAATTGAACCACGAACGGCGTCATATTGAATTTTATGCATGGTCGGCGGCAATTGTTTTTCGTATTTTTCGATTCTATCCCCATTTATCCATGTTTGAGCAGATTCGCCGGGCATTGTATTGACAATCTCTGTCTTATAAGTTAGATTGGGCAACTATTTGGCCGGACTGTTCGGCGAAACGGCGCTGGGGCAGATCGATCAGCCCACGGGAGGCGTTTATTTCTTATTTGGCCGACATGGTGAAATTGGGATTGTTGCATTCCCGCTATTATCATATCCGCAGCTTTCTTCGGGGCAGTCGCCGCAAACGCCTGCTTATCCTGATGTATCACGATCTTCGTTCCGATTCTACGGCCAGCGCCGACAGTGTAGCCGATGACAGGCCGAACGGTCTGGCTTTCGATTGCCAGATCAGGGCGATACTGAGAGATTTTCGGGCTGTAACGGTGGAGGAGGCGATCAGGGAAATCGATGAACACGGGGATTTGCTGGAAGACTCCGTGGCGATAACCTTTGACGACGGCTATCAATCGGTTTATGAGGTAGCTTGGCCGATAATGCGCAAATATGGCGTCTTGGCAACGGTTTATTTGGCCACCGATTGGATTGACGGCAAGGCCGGCCTGTGGTGGAACGATTTGGAAGAATTGATAAAAATAGGCGATCTGTCCAAGCTCGATACAGAGGAGTTTTGTCGGGAGTTTCAAATAAATCCGGCCGTTTTCGGTCGAACGCCGCCCAACGAACCACATAGAAAATCGCTGCTGAATCGGTTATCGTTCGATTTGATGAAGAAGCCGACGGCGATTCAAAAGGGGGCGGTGGAATATTTGCGGCGATCCGTTCTGGTCGATCCGGCGACCAAACTGGCCGTGCC
>Ga0129299_1000566_pt1 | contig 23677 bp, 19 predicted proteins | sample ConPoolayeCmetaG_FD_94477 | JGI IMG/M metagenome (GOLD analysis project Ga0129299, IMG submission 94477) | Hot spring microbial mat communities from California, USA to study Microbial Dark Matter (Phase II) - Cone Pool mat layer C metaG ...
CGCCGGCGAGGGCGACGGCGACATCGAAAGGGTGCTGTCCGGTGCAAAGGCCATGGGCTACGACGGCGTCCTGGCCTTGGAGCCCCATCTGGCGGCCGCAGGGCAGTTCTCCGGTCATACGGGTCCGGAGCTGTTCGGCAAAGCCGTCACGGCGCTCAGGCGGATCTGCGACCGTGTCGGGCTGAGGTATTGAGCGCGGGACGGGGTAGCCCGTCCCGTCCGCAGTGGGTCCACGAGGCGTTCCCCGGTCATGGCCTGTGACAATGAACCCGGGTGACTACACGCTGGTAAATCCGGACACCGTCGAAACGCCCTGCCTGTTGGCGTTTCCTGCGGCCATCCATCGTAACATCGACCGGATGGCGGAGCAGCTTGGTGGGTTGAAGAGGATTCGCCCGCACATCAAGACGCACAAGTGCAACCAGGTTGTGCGGTTGCTCATGGGCCGGGGAATCGACAAGTTCAAGTGTGCGTTGGTCTCGGAGGCCCGTCTGTTGATCGAGTGCGGCGCGACCGACATCCTGCTGGCCTATCCGGTGGTCGGTCCGGCCGCGGGACGGTTGGCGTCCCTTCTGGCCGAACACCGCGACGCCCGCGTGATGGTGACCGTGGACGATGCCGGATCCGCCGCGGCACTGAACGAGGCCTGTCGGCGATACGACCGGCCGGTGGACGTGCTGGTCGATCTGGACGTGGGGATGCACCGGACCGGCGTGCATCCGAGCGAAGCCACCGCGCTTGCCCGCGCGGTGCGCGAGATGTCGCACCTGCGGTTGCGGGGTCTTCACGCGTACGACGGTCACATCCGAGACAACGACCTGTCCATACGACGCAAAGCCGTTGAGACCGCCATGTCCGAGCCCTTGCGGCTGAAGCACGAATGGGCCGCGCTGGGATTCGTTGAGGGTCCGCTCCTGCTGAGCACCTCGGGCACGCTGAGTTTCGTCGTCGCCAAAGACATCGACGGCATCGATGAGGTGTCGCCGGGCACCTGGGTCTTCTGGGACGTCGCCTACGACGAGATCGACGGGCATCGTTTCGATTTCGCGGGATTGGTTGCTTCGCGGGTGATCAGCCGTCCGACGCCCGACACCGTGACGCTCGATGCGGGATCGAAGGGCCTCAGCCGAGACATCACCGGACCGCCCCTGGTTATCAATCGACCCGGATTGGTTCCCGACCGCGCCAACGAGGAGCATCAGGTCTGCCGGTGGCGAGGGGACGGACCCGCCCCGTCGATCGGGGAGGTGGTCCTGTTGGCCCCGCGCCACATTTGCACGACGGTGTACCTGTACGGCCATTTCCACGTGGTCGAGAACGGCCGGATCGTGGACCGGTGGCCGATCCTCTGTCGCCACGGCGACGAAGGAGCGGTGTAACAAGCAAGGGGACAGCGCGATGAAAGACGTCGTGTCCTATCGAGCGATTGTGGCGATTTCGTGCATATCGGCCGTCGTTGGATCTTTGGCGCTGGCCGAGGAAGTTCGCGGGGGAGGTCCGATCCGGGCACTCGTCGTGACCGGCGGGCACGGATACGACAAGCCCGCGTTCGAGGCGATGTTCGCAAGCATGTCGGGCATTGCAGCCCGCCACGCGGAGTACCCCAAGGCCGCCGAGGAGTTCGCCGCCGATCGGCGCGGTCACTACGACGTGGTCGTGTTCTACGACATGATCAACCGGATCACCGAGACGCAACAGGCGGACCTCGTGGAGATGCTCCAACAAGGTAAAGGCGTGGTCGCGCTGCACCACACGCTCGCCGCCCATCAGGGGTGGGACGAGTATCGAAAGATCATCGGAGGGAAATACTACACCACGCCCCGCAGGAAGGCCGACGGGACGACGGAGCCCCCCCGCTCCACCTACCGTCACGACGTCCGGTTTCGCGTGAAGGTGGTGGACAAGGAGCACCCCATCACGAAGGGCATCGGCGACTTCGATATCTTCGACGAGGTCTACAAGCATTACGATGTGAACCCCGACGTCCACGTGCTGCTGACCACGGATCACCCGGAGAACGAGCCCACGATCGCCTGGGTCAAGGAATACGGGCCCAGCCGCGTGGTGTACATTCAGTTGGGGCACGACCCTTACGCCTACAAACACCCCAACTACCGGGAACTGGTGGCGCGGGCGATCCGATGGACGAGCAAACAGCCCGATGACCGGATTGCCACCCCCGGTTTCCAGCCGCGCGCCGAAGCGGTCGAACCGCCCGAAGGACCCGAGTGGATTCGGCTCTTCAACGGCAAGGACTTCGACGGGTGGGAGATCATGGGCAACCCGGGCGGTTGGCAGATCCTTCCGGGCGGCGTCATCCGCAGCGAGGGCGGCAAGGGCGGCAATTGGCTTCGTTACGCCGGGCGGGAGTTCGGGGATTTCATCCTCCGGGCCGAGTGGCGCGTCAGCAAGGGAGGCAACAGCGGGCTGTTCATCCGCGCCAGGCGAGAGGGCAACCCGTGGGAGACCGGGCACGAGGTCCAAGTCCTCAACGACCCTCAGCGGGATGCGCTCCATTGCACGGGAAGCCTGTACGGAAGCGTGGCGGTCAATCCCCGACCGGATGAGTCGCCGGACAAGTGGCACGCGTTCGAGATCCACGCCCGGGGCGAACACATCATCGTGATCGTTGACGATGTGAAGGTGATTGACGCGAAGGCCACCGACCACCCGGAATTGAAGAAGCGCCCGCTCCGAGGCTTCATCGGCATTCAGGATTCGCACACGGACGCCGGCAAGTGGGTCGAGTGGCGGGCGATTCGGATCAGACCGCTGGACAAGTAACCAAGGGGTAAACGGATGAACCTCCGACGTGACCTCGGGGTCCTACGAGAGAACACGCGTGCCTGCGTATTCCTCGCCTGCATGGTGTGGGCGCCGTGGGTCCGGGCGGCCCCGATCGACTGGAAGGATCCGCCGCAGGGCGTCTTCGAGGATCGCTGGTACCTCGTGACGGTCAACGGACAGCGTGCGGGCTACAGCCGGACGGCGACCAAACGCGTGGGGCAAACCATCGAATCGTTGAGCTTTATTGAGATGGCGATCGGTCGCGGATCGGCCGAAATCAAACTCGTGCTGCGGAGTCTTCAGCGCGAGACCCTCACCGGCGAACCCTTGAGTTTCGAGGTGGAGCAGCACATGTCGCTGGCCACCGTCAAGAAGACGGGCGTGATCCGGGACGGCCGCGTGTACATCACGAGCACCGACCAGGGGCGAAGCCTTCAGACGGACTATCCGTGGGATCCGCGGTCGAAGATGGCCTGGGGCATCGCACTGGCGACGCGAGGCGAACCGCTCGCGGTCGGCAAGACGTTTGAGTTGTGGACCTACGATGCCCTGGTCAAACCGTCGGGACCGGTTCGCACGGAGGTCCGCATCGTCTCCCGTGAGAAGATCGACGTGCTCGGTCGGCGGGTCGACGCCTTCAAGGCCGAGTCCACCACGCATATGGGCGTCCCTATCACCACGATTTCCTACGTGGACGAAACGGGGGCGGACTTGCGGATGACGATGGACCTGGGGTTCGTCAAGGCCGAGATGATCGCGTGCGACAAGGAGGTTGCCTTGGCCAAGTCCACCACCGCACCGGAACTGTTCGTGCAGACCGTCGTCGAGCTGGGCAGGCCGCTCGACGCTCGGGCGATGCGTCGCATCCGGTACCGCCTGCACCTGGCGGACAAGGCCACCGAAGGCATGTTCCCTTCGACGTCGATGCAGCAGGTGGTCCGCCGGGACGACCGGATGGTCGAGATCGATGTCCGTCGGATCGATTGGGAAACGCTCGGGCAGGCAACCTCCCAACCGCTATCTGCGGATCTCCGACCGTATCTGCAGGCCAGCGCGTTCCTCAACGCCGACGACCCCGCCGTGGCGGCGCTGGCCCGCAAGACCGTCGGTTCGGAAAAAGACCCGGTCAAGATGGCGGACCTGCTCCGTCGGTGCGTCTCGACGTATGTGGACAAGAAGGACCTGACGGTCGGTCTGGCCAGCGCGAGCGAGGTGGTCCGAAGTCGTCAGGGAGACTGCACCGAGCACGCCGTGTTGCTGGCGGCGATGGCTCGGGCGGTCGGCATTCCGGCGCGGTGCGTCGGTGGCATGGTCTACGTCTCGCACATGGCGGGCAAGGAGCACGTCTTCGGGTTCCACATGTGGACGCAAGTGTGGCTCGCCGGGCAGTGGGTGGACATCGACGGCGCGCTGGAACAGACGGACTGCGATCCTTCCCACATCGCCATGGCGATCATGCCGCTCAATGAGGACGGCATGGCCGACATTGCCGTGGGCATCATCCCCTTCATCGGCAAGATCCGCATCGAGATCGTCCAGACGGAGAAGGGCGAGAAGTAGGTTGCCTTGAATTCCCCACCCTGCTTTGGGACACTGTGGGCACGGGCCCCGCGCAACGCCTCCAAGCGAAACGCGAAGGTTCGGGGGTGATTCAGACGTGTCCAAGGGCGAGGCGGTGACAACCGATGTTCCCCTACGCCGCCGCACGCGACCGGTGAGGGTGGGCGCGGTGACGATCGGGGGCGATGCGCCGATTTCCATTCAGTCGATGACGAACACGCCCACCCACGACGTCGATGCCACCCTGGCCCAGGTCAACCGGTTGGTCGAGGCCGGATGCGATCTGGTCCGCGTCGCCGTCCCCACCCGCAAAGACACCGACGCCCTGAAGTCCATCGTCGCCGGGGCGCCCGTGCCGATCATTGCCGACGTCCATTTTCAGCCTCAGCGGGCGATCGAAGCCGTTCGGGCCGGGGCGGCCAAGATTCGCCTGAACCCGGGCAACATCCGCGACCCCCGGCAGATCGCCCGTATCCTGGCCGCGTGCCGCGAGCGAGGCGTTCCCATCCGCATCGGCGTCAACGAGGGCAGCGTCGTCGAACGGCACGACAAGAAGCGTCGCGCCACCGAACAGACCGCCCTGAAGGCGGAGTACGACAAGCACCTGATCGGGCTGATGGTCCGACGGCTCCAGGAGTACGTCCGCCTGTTTGAGAAGCACGGCTTCTACGACGTGGTCCTGGCCGCCAAGTGCAACGACGCACGGCGGACGATCGACGCCTACGAGGCCGTCAGCCGGCGGTTCGACTATCCGCTTCATCTGGGTGTGACGCACGCGGGTCCGCCTGAAACGGGGCGGATCCGGTCTGTTGCCGCGCTGTCCTCTCTGCTGACCCGCGGCATCGGCGATACCCTGCGGATCAGCTACGCGGCCGATCCGATCGAAGAGGTGCTGGACGCCAAGGAACTCCTGTGGTCGCTGCACCTTCGCCCCCGCACGGAACCCGAACTGATCGCCTGCCCGACTTGCGGCCGCGTCGAGGTGGACCTGATCGCCCTCGTTCAGCAGGTCCGCCGGAAACTCGCGTCGATTCGCTCGCCGATCAAGGTCGCCGTCATGGGTTGCGTCGTCAACGGTCCCGGGGAGGCGGACCGGGCCGATGTGGCCTTGTGCGCCGGCAAGGGCCGTGCCGACATCTACGTCGGAGGGCGGAAGCGCCGCACCGTCGGCGAGGCGGACATGCTCGACGCCCTTTTCCACGAGTGCGCGGCGTTGGTGTCTACCCTGTAATTTCATCCCCTTGTCCCTCGCGGGGGATTGCGCCCCCGCCCTCACGTGGGGCGGTGCGAACAAGTTCTCGGACGTTGCGTCCCGGATCGGGACCGGGTTCTGCGTTTCCGCCAAAACCGGGCCGGTGCAATCTAACCTTATGGTAAGACGCGATGGCCGGTCCTTCCTTGAGGGGATGTGCAAGGAGGAGAGCTTCCCGACAGCAACCCTATCGGTAGGTTTTAAGCAATCGGGCGACTGTGAACCGCCGACCATTGTACCGGTCGATTGGAACCTCCGGCGGGGAGCATGCCTCGCTGCAGGTGCGAACCGACCTGGGTTCCGTGCAGGATGAACGGCTTCCAACCGTTCGGCCCCCTGCAAAAGCACATCGGTCGAAGGTCCATGAGCGGAGATAGTGCCCATTCTGCCGCGGTGACCGAGCCGATCCTTTCGGAAGCCTCTCTTCAGACCCCCGCCGCGGAGATTATTCAAACGCCGGGTTTCTTCGTGGAAACCCCGGCGTCTTTGTCATCGAGCGTAAAGGTGTTGGTCATCAGCAACGACTCGGCGGTGTGCGAATCTGCGCGGGCCTCGCTCGAAGAGGACGACCGACAGGTGCTGGTCACGTCGGACCCGTGGGTTGGGATCGATCTGATTCGAGAGCACTCACCCGACCTGATCCTTTTAGACATCGAGTTGCCATACGATCGGGCGGTGCGATGGCATCAAGCCTTGCAGCAAAACGAGTCGTTCCGGCAGATCCCTCTCATCTGCACAAGGGTCGAGTTGATGGCGGGTGCGGATGGAACGGATCCCTTCCAGCGTCCGATGGACTATCTGCCCAAACCGTTCGACCCGGCGGCATTGTGGGCGCGGGTGGGTGCTTTGCTCGAGTCCGTTCGTCTCCGCGAATCCTTGGCGGAACGAACGGGGCATCTCTATGAGCTCTACAACTTTGCCGTGGATCTCAACGCCCTTCGATCGGTGGAGGAGGCGTTGGCGGCGATCGGTCAGATGGCCGCTCGTCTCACGCGGAGCCGTCGGGTAAGCATTCTGTTTCCCGAGGAGAACGGCAAGCGGTTGCGGGTGGCGTGGTCGATGGGCCCATCGGAGGACCCGGCCGCCCAATCGCCGCTTCAGGCGGGCGGCACGGTCGCCGCTCACCTCGTGGTTCCAAACGGGCGCGTAAGGACCGATATCACCCAAGGGCGATTGCCGAATCCGAACCACTCCCCCACACCGATCGGCACCAGTCCGCCGACGGTCTCGGTCCCGATGAGCACCGGCGAGAAGGAGGACCCCGTGGCCATCCTGAGCGTGGCGGACCGGGTGGGAGGCGGCACCTACACCCAGGAGGAGATCCAGTTCCTTCACTGCGTGGCCGGAACCGGGGCCGTTGCCCTGGCCACTCAGTTGGAACGGCATCGCCTCGACTTGGCTCGCGACGCGACGGTGTTGGGTCTGGCCAAACTGGCTGAGTACCGGGATCCGTCAACGGGCCAGCACCTCGAGCGGGTAACCCAGTACTGCCGATTGCTGGCCCAGGCGCTGGCCCAGCAACCGAAGTACTCTCGGGTCATCACCCAAACGTTCATTGAGGACCTTTGCCGCTCCGCGCCGCTGCACGACATCGGCAAGGTGGCCATTCCCGACTCCATCTTGTTGAAGCCGGCCTCCCTCACGCCGGCCGAATGGGCCTTGATGCAGAAGCACGTGGCGTTCGGTGCGGACATCCTGGAGGCCATCGTCCGGAAGGTGGAACAGAGCAGTTTTCTGGGGGTGGCTACCGATCTCGTCCGGTATCATCATGAACGGTGGGATGGGACCGGATACCTCGAAGGGCTTGCCGGCGAACAGATTCCGCTGGCGGCGAGGATCATGGCCGTCGCCGACGTCTACGATGCCATTCGAAGCAAGAGGGTCTACTCCGCCGAACAACCTCATGGGCAGGTCGCCTCGTTGCTCATCGCGGGTGCGGGTACGCAATTCGACCCCGACGTCGTAACCGCGTTCCGACAAAAGGAGGCGATCTTCGAAGCCACTTCTGCGTTCTTTGTCTCTTGATCCGAAACGCACCGCAGACCTTTCATCTGACGACAGGATCGCGCGCCGGACTTCTGCGCGCGACGGGCGATTGCGGGCGGTGAGACGATGTGTCAAAAAGAAAGCACCAGGTGCCTCGAGGGCGATCCCGGTGCTTTCCGGAGGGGAAAGAAGCCTGAAATTCCGTGCCTAGAACCTCCTTACCACAGGCCTAGCACTCACCTCCGTATGATGCCTCCTACCTGTTTATCGGTTTCCAAGCCTACGTTTCTTAAAACATTGTATCGCCTTCTATTCGATCCCTCAACTGTTTTCCACCCTTTTTTTTCGGACCTAACACTTGGCCCACCCGCAGTCTTGGCACTTGGCACACCCTTCACCGAAGGTCAGGTCCGAGCCGCACTCGGGGCATTTGACCTTAAACGCCGTTCGGGTGGTTGTGGAGACGCTTACGGGTGCCAGCTCCACATACGTTGTCGATCTCTCACCCAAGCGGACTTCCGGCCGGGACGAACCGCTGCCGGCTTGGACGAGGGTACGACCTTGGCCATCACCTTTCCCATTGCCTCCCTTGCCGTTACCGCCGCCGCCGTTGCTCCCCCCGGACCCCGGGTCCATCCCCGGGGGGGCCGCCTGGCGGGTCCTGAACTCGGTGGCGCCGTTGGCCAGTTCGCTCAGATCCGCTCGCCCCAACAGCAAATCTTCGAGCCCGAAGACCTCTTTGGCCCGCTGGTACTTCATCAGGGCCCGGGCCAGCCCGTCCCCGAGGCTCATGATCTTGCCGTCTTTTGTCGGAATTTGTAGGCTCGAACCGATGCCCTTGAGCTGCTGGATAACGTGCTTGAGTGACCCACCAGCCCGCAGCCACAAGCTGATCATCCGGCAGATGGCTTCAAGATCGCTGGCCGCCACGTCGCCGCCCTTGCCCAGCTGCGCAAAGACCTCCAACTCCTGCCCCGTTCGTGGATCGACCGTGATTTTCACGTGGATGTTGCCGAACGGGGTCATTTGGCGGATGCGGAGGCCACTGACGATTTCCGGCAATTGTCGGGGCTCCAATTCCGTTTTCTGAGGGGTCGTGGCCTCCGCATTCGTTCGAGCGTTCTCGGCGGGTTCCTGGCCGGCCGTGCGCTTGCCCGTCCCGGAGTTCTTCAAGGCCATCGGTTGGGCTTCGCGGCAACCGTCGCGATAGACCGTGACTCCTTTGCAGCCCAGCTCGAAGGCCATGCGGTAGATCTTGTCCACGTCTTCGACCTGGGCGTCTTTGGGGAAGTTGATGGTCTTGCTGATGGACGCATCGCAATGCCGCTGGAAGGCGGCCTGTATCTTGATGTGCCATTCCGGTGAGATGTCGTGTGCGCAGACGAACACCCGCTTGAGATCGGCGGGGATCTCCTCGATATGAGCGAGGGTGCCATCCGTGGCGATGTGATCCATCAAACCCTCGCTGTACAGACCCCGTGATTCCAACACCTGGCGAAAGAATTGATTCACCTCCAGCAGAGGACCCTGCGATTCCCCCTTGCCCCTCAGCACGTTTCGATAGAACACCAGGCTGAAGAGCGGCTCGATGCCCCCCGAGCAATCGGCAATGATGCTGATCGTTCCGGTGGGGGCCACCGTCGTACACGAGGCGTTTCGCATCGGACGGTGGTGGACCGTATCCCAGATGCTCGACGCCCAGTTCGGGAAACAGCCCCGTTCGCAGGCGAGCTGCTCGGAATAGTTGTGTGCTTCGTCGTTGACGAACTTCATGAACCGCTCGGCCCAGGCGACCCCTTCCGGCGTGTTGTAGCCCACGGACAACCGGAACAACGCGTCGGCGAAGCCCATCAACCCCAGCCCGATCTTGCGGTTCTTTTTGCACATCGCCTCAATCTGGTCGAGCGGGTACTTGTTGGCGTCGATGACGTTGTCCAGGAAGCGCACCGCGTGATGCACCGTCTCGCGAAGGGCATCCCAATCTACCCGAGCCTTGTCCGTACCCGGGTTGCGGATGAACTTGCTCAGGTTGATGCTGCCCAAGTTGCAGGCCTCATAGGGCAACAGCGGCTGCTCACCGCAGGGGTTCGTCGCCTCGATCCGCCCGAGGTTCGGCGTGGGGTTGGAACGGTTGACTTGGTCAATGAAGACCACACCGGGTTCCCCGGTCGCCCACGCGTTGCGAACGATGATGTCCCAGATCTGCCGCTTGGTGTACACCTTCCCCTCGTAGTCCGGCGGCACCGGTCCGGCCGGCCGCGGCGTCTGGACATAGACCGGGCGATCCGACTCGGGGGGGAGGCACTCGGCGGGAATCAGCGAGCGGACGTCGTACTCCCACACCTCCACGTCGCGCGGGAGGTAGTAGGTCAGTCCCGTTCGCGGGTTCCTGAGGAGGTGCGGTGAATCGGGGTCCTCGTGGAACTGCCGCATCCATTCGTCCGTCAGCTTGACGGAAATGTTGTAGTTGCTGAAGGCGTGGAGATCCTGCTTGGCGTGGAGAAACTTGAGGATGTCCGGGTGATGCACATACATCATCCCCATGTTGGCTCCCCGCCGAAAGGCGCCCTGTTGAATCGCGTTGGTGGCCTCACTGAAGGCACGCCAGAAGCTGATCGGTCCGGACGTGGTCCCACCGCTGGAGTGGATGTAATCCCCGGTGGGTCGCAGTTCATCGAACGCGAATCCCGTTCCCCCACCGGCCTTCTGAATCAAGGCGGTGTGCTTGATGGAATCGAAGATGGCGTCCACGCTGTCCCGAACGGGCAGGACGAAACAGGCGCTCAACATGCCCATTTCCCGACCGGCGTTCATCAACGTCGGGCTGTTGGGCATGAACCGACCGCTGACCATTAAATTATAGAATCGCCTGATCCATTCGTTCCGCTCGTCGGGGGAGGCCCCGTAGTGGGTGCTCTCGACGTTCCCCACGCAACTCGCAACGCGGTCGAACAGGTCTTCGGGTTGCTCGACCACATTCCCCGCCTCGTCTTTTTTGAGATATCGAGCCTTTAAGACCCTGAAGCCGTTCTCAGTAAGGATTAGGGCTTCCCTGCCCGAGTTGGTGGTCTCCGGTTGGCTGGGTTTCGAGACCATCTTTCACGCTCCCTCGTCCGTTTGCCTACTCTCTACGATTCCTGCCGACTGCGTAAACCCTGGATATGAGAACAACCTGCTTACCCCACTCCACTTTCGGCCCCACAAACTCCTTGTACCCTTCCTCATCGGTCTACAAAACACCAGATGTTGAGGGCATCTTTCTTAATACCCCAAGATGTGGTGCCAGTCAAATGTAATTTTCAGAAATATTAAGATTTTCCTAACCGACTGCAATAACTGGGGTTATATCTGTGCGTGCGTGGGCACAATAGGTGCGGGCACGCTTCCTCAGATACCCAACATCTTGGGCATGTGATCCGCCGCTTGATTCTTATCCAGAGGGCCTATTGGGGTGGGCTGGCCTCGACTGCACCCGTGGTCTGCGACCCACCTGAACCGTTGTGATGACGTACGCAGGCGATCCCATTCCCATCTTCTCGGCATGCTTCAATGCGATCATCGGGTCAATCCGGGGCCAGTACCGTTCGCACAACCCCTGACCACTGTGTTCTCGTACGAGGTCGAGCGTCGCTTGTTCAATTGCCAGTGGTTCCAAGCCGGCCAGGACCCCGATGTCCGGGACCTTTACGGAAGAGGGGTGACCTATGCAGTCGCAATCCTTGCTGATGTTGACCAGGAAGCTGACGTAGGCCATCTTGCCGCCTTTCCGGTGGTACAGCGCGGCGGCTTGCTCAGCCATCCGGCGCTGCATCTCGGCCGACCCGACTTTCCAGTCGAATTTCACCGCGGCGTTCCGGCAGAGGGTCAGGCACTCGCCGCACCCGATGCAGCGCTTCTCGTCAATGGTCATTGCGGAGTTCCGCCGGCTGGGCGCGATGGCACCGACAGGGCACCACGCCGCGCATTGACCGCACCCGACGCACTCTGCCGGGGCGATCCTCGGTTTGGCCAGGCTGTGCTGGTGAAGCTTGCCCTTGCGGCTGGCGCATCCCATGGCCATGTTCTTGATCAGACCGCCCAACCCGGTCTGGCAATGGCCGGTGACATGGGTCGCCACCAGGCAGGCTTGGACGCGGACGATGTCGGCCGCCAGGGCGACCTTCTGCGCACGTCGTCCGTTGATGGGGACCTCGATTTCCTCGGACCCGAACAGACCGTCGGACATGATGACCGGGGCGCCGGTGGCCTCGATCGTAAAACCGTGCTCGTGGGCCAACAACAGGTGGTCCACGGCATTGCTGCGAGACCCCGCGTACAGCGTGGCGGTGTCGGTCAGGAAGGGCTTTCCCCCGCTCTCCTTCACGCACTCGACCAAGGGGCGTATGTGCTTGGGTTGCAGGTGACAGGCGCCGCCGCGTTCGCCGAAATGCATCTTGATCGCCACGAGGTCGTTCTTGGCAATCGTCCGGGTCAGCCCCGCCTCGTCATACAGGGCCTTGATTTTGGCCGACCACACCTCGGGTGGGTCATCGAACCTTGCGGGGACGAAGAAGACTTTCTCGGGCATGGTTACATCTCCTGTTGCCCGCTTTGGCGGGCGGCTGCGGGTGGCATGGTACGGCGCTTGGGACGGGATGCAAGGGTTTGCCGAGTCGCTTCGCCTTCATCGCCGCCGGCTTCTGGTCCCACGCCGGCCCGGGTATCATGTCCTTGTCGAGCCGTGGCGAGGGGGCGTATGAGAGGGTCTTGGGACAACACACCCGCCGAGGTGAAGCGCTACAGGCTGATCGCCTGCGAGATCGTCTTCCGCGAGGTGTGCGCCCTGGCGGCTGAGAGCCGCCACATCATCGACCCCGTGTTCGTTCGCAAGGGCCTGCACGACGTCGAAACGCCCGCGATGGTGGCGGAGCTCCAGCAGCACATCGATGCGGTGGATGCCGGGCGTTACCAGGCCATTCTGCTCGCCTACGGGCGGTGCAACGACGGCGTGGTCGGGTTGCGGGCCCGGTCCATTCCTCTGGTCATTCCCCGGGCGCACGACTGCATCACCTTGTTTCTGGGCGGCAAGGAGCGCTACCAGGAGTACTTCGACACCCATCCGGGGACGTACTTCCGCACGAGCGGCTGGATCGAGCGGAACTTCGCCAGCGAGGAAGACGGCGTGATGCGGAAACTGGGACTGGATCGCACGCTCCAGGAGTATGTCGACCAGTACGGGGAGGACAACGCCAAGTACATCATGGAAGTTCTCGGCAGTTGGCGGCGGAAGTACGAGCGATTGACCTTCATCGACACCGGCTTGGCCCGTCGTCTGGGCTACGCCGAGCGGACCCGTCGTGACGCCGAGGCCAACCACTGGCAGTACGAGGAGCTCGCCGGAGATCTGAGTCTGCTGCGCCGCCTGCTCGACGGTGAATGGGATGAATCGGCCTTCCTCGTCGTCCCGCCGGGGTACCGCATCGTCGCGCGGAATGACGGGAGCATTCTGGCCGCCGACGGTGGTCCGATAATTGAAAGCCAAGCCGTTTGCAAGAAAGACTGACCGGTTGGTACCCCGGGTTGCCACGACTTACCCCGTTCGGAGGGGTACGTTGTGGCAACCGGGGTTCCTTCGTACTGTTCAAGCATTTCCGGAAGTGGCGTGGTCCGGTTGACGGGAGTGAAGCATTGTGACCCTTCCCGCCGCCGTAAAGACGGCAGGAAGGGTCCGATGGTGGCACCAAGCCGGTGGAGGGCGCCTGGCAAACGGTGACGCCGACCCCTCCTCGCTCCGGTTTCAAGGCTGATCGGTGGTGGAGGTAATCAACCGGAGCCGGAATCGCTGCCGGTCGTCTCGGAGTTGTCTGCGGTCGAGCCGTTGCTGCCGGAGCCGGTCTGGCTTTGTTCGATGGCCAGCAGGAGCGTCTGCCCAAGTGCGACCAGCAGTCGCGTCACGGGGTCGTTACCCGTCGAACCGGATGCGCCGGTTGAGGTTGCCGACGACCCGCTCGACGTGCCGCTTGTTGAACCGCCGGTGGGCGCCCATCCGGCCGCCTGGGCGAAGGCCCGCAGGCGGTCGTGGTCCTCCAAAAACTCCGCCATCCTCTTGTAAGCCACCTGGGAGACAACCTTGGTCAGGCCGTTGATCGACTCCTCAAGGATGTCGCTGAAGGTCTCGGCCAACGGGTTGTTTGAGGAATTCGAGGTGGTTTGCGCGACGCTGCTCAGGTTCGCCCCCTTTCCCGTGGGCGTCGAAAGGAGCGTCTTTGCCGCCGCCGTCGCTCCACTGGAGGTCGACAGGCTGATCATTGCGATTCTCCTGTTTGCCGAAGCCGCTCGGGCTCGGCTTGCAGGTGATCTGTGCAATTGAAGTGCCAGGTGTCGCCCTTTCCGGGTCTCGATGCAACTGTCACGGAAAGCATGAGTTGAGGATGCCGTTCCATCGAGGTCCTACAGCCGATCGACGGCGACCGGCAGTTTTCGCGCATCAAAGCGCAGGTCCTGCGCGGAAGGTCCGCAGAGGGTCAAGGCGGTCCAATCACCCCAGCCGGTCTGTTGGGTTTCCGCTAAGTGGTTTTTTAGAAAGTACTTAGGGTGGAAACGCGCCGCGGGCACCGGTGCGACCATACGTCCTTGATTTCCGTTGGCATGGCAACTGCTGAAGGGGCGCGCGTCGCAAGGATTCTATCGGGCTTGCGCGAGAAGGGCGAATGTTTCGATCCGAGCAAGGAACGATGGTACCGTCCGGTCGGCTCTTCAAGGGTTGGACGGGCATCGGCAGTCGCATTCTCGACGTCGCCCGCGTGGCGACGGCGGTTCATTTGGCTCGTAGGGCCAAGCGGACCGCACTCGGCGGCGCGGCGGAGGAACCGCCGCGGGTGACACGGGGCGGATGACCCATGATTTACGGGCTGTGGCTTTCTGCCGCAGGCTTGCAAGTCAATCAGCACCAGCAAGCCGTCATTGCGAACAACCTGGCGAACCTCAACACCGTGGGGTTCAAGCGGGATCTGTCCGTCTTCCGGCAGCGCGAGGTCTCAAGCCGAACCGACTCGAAGGGGGTGGGGTTCCGCAATCGCCTGCTGGACGACCTGAGCGGCGGGACGTTCCTCAATCCGACGGTGACCGATTTCACCCAGGGACCGCTGGAGAAGGGCGGTCGACTGGATGTGGCCATTGAGGGGGACGGTTTTTCACGGTGCGAGTGGGCACGGAGGCCCGCTACACCCGTGATGGTCGGTTCACCCTGAATCCGGAGGGAACCCTGGTCACCGTGACCGGGGGACATGAGGTGTTGGATACGAACGGGCAGCCCATCCACATCGGTCGGGAAGACCCGAGCGCGATCTGCATTGATGGCAACGGGGGCGTGAGGATCGGTGATCGGCAGGTGGGCGCGCTGGGCGTGACCGACTTTGCGGATCGTAGCCTTCTGATCAAGACGGGGTCCAACACGTTCGACGGGCGCTATGCCGAACCCGTTGCGGCAAAGGGGACCGTGCGACAGGGGTTCGTGGAGGGGTCCGGGGTCGAGCCGACCACGGAGCTGGTCCGCATGATCGAGGCGGCTCGGGCCTATCAACTGAACGCTTCGCTGATCTCGCTTCAGGACGGAATGGTCGCGAAGGCGGTCAACGAGGTGGGACGGGTAGGGTAATCATCCACTCGCCGGGCGGACGGGACGGTCCGACCGGCCCGTGAGGGCAGCAAGGCATGGCCATTACCGCACTGTACGCCGCCGCGTCGGGGATGAAGGCCCTGGACGAGCAGTTGAACGTGACGGCGAACAACCTGGCCAACGTCAACACGATCGGGTTCAAGGGGTCGCGGACGAACTTCGAGGACCTGCTGTACCTGATCAAGCAGCAGCCGGGACTGAAGAACGCCGATGACCGCCCGCTTCCGCACGGCATCCTGGTCGGTCTGGGGGCCAGGGTGAGCGGCACCCAGTTAAATTTCCAGCAGGGATCACCGGACTCCTCCGGCAGGGCGCTGGACTTGATGATCGAGGGGGACGGGTTCTTCCGCGTGCAGTATACGGAGGGGGGGCAAGAGGTGACGGCCTACACCCGGGCCGGAAATTTCACGTTGAACGCCCAGGGGGAGATCGTGCTGGGCAACAGTTTGGGATCGCGGCTCGACCCGCCGATCACCATCCCCCAAACGGCTACGGAGATCCAGGTCAGCCCGAACGGGGTCGTGCAGTACCGTGAGGCCGGTCAGCCCAATCTGACCGAGGCGGGTCAAATCCAGTTGTCCCGATTCGTGAACCCGGAGGGGCTGCGTCAGTTGGGCAAGAACCTGTACCTCCAGACGGACGCCTCGGGGGACCCGATCGACGCGAATCCGGGTGAACAGGGTACGGGGGTGATCCTGTCGGGTCATACGGAGATGAGCAACGTCGATCCCGTTCGGGAATTGGTGCAGTTGATCTTCACGCAGAGGGGTTTCGAACTGAATGCGCAGTCCATCAAGTCCGCAGACGAGTCGTTGCAGACCGTCGCGAACTTGAAACGTTACTAGTTGGGGCTGAGGAGATCTGATCCGCCCCCGAGGAACGGGCGGGTCACGGGCAGGACGCAGCGATGCCTCGCACGGAGTGCGACAGCCTGATACGCGAACCGAGGGCGCCGGGAGAGCGGTTCGCCCCGGGCGGATTCGCCGCAATCATCGCGGCGTGTTCGGTCTTGTCGGCCGATGCGGCGGCGGTCCGCATGTGGTCGAAGGGCGTCGTGGACGCCGACCACATTCGGGTTCGGGACGTGGCCCAGGTCGTCAATGGGGTGCCCGACGAAGGGGAGAGGTACGCCGAGGTGGTGGTCGCCCCCGCCCCCCGTCCCGGTGAGGACGTGGAGGTGACGCTGGACGACCTCCGGGACGCCCTGGTTCGTGCCGGGGCGAACCCCGCCGAATTCACCATGTGTGGCGCGGTCCGCTGTCAGGTGGTCCGCCCGTTGAGCCTCCGTCCGGGGGGGTCGGAGGCGTCGGAACCCCGCGCGGACAAGGGGACGTGGTGGTGGCCCGGTGGGTCGTCCGGCTCCGAAGGGGTCGGGGGATGTGCCCCCGAATCCCAAGCGTCCCAAGCGCCGTCGGTCGGCACCCCGGAGCCGACGGCCGTTGTCCCGCCCCAGCCACCCCCCGCACCCTCGGGAACCCTTGAGGGGGTGGTGACCCGCTACGTTTCCGAAAAGCTGGAGAGCGTTGGGGGGCGCGTCCACGTGCGATTCAGCGCCAATGCCAAAAACGCCCTGTCGCTGAGCCGGCCCGAGTACGACTTCCGCGTTCATTGGCGGAGCGAACCGCGCCTCGGGCCGTGCAGTCTCGAGGTGGACATCCTGCAAGAGGGGCAGCTCAAGCAAACCCTTCCGATGGTCGTGGAGGTCTCGCTGACGTTGCCGGTGGTGGTGGCCGCTCGCCCGATCAACCGAGGGCAAGTCGTGCGGGAGTCGGACGTGCAGCTCCAGGCATGCGATTTCTTCCATCTGGATCGGATCGGTCTGACCGACCCGGGCATGGTGATTGGTCAGCAGGCCCGACGGTTCATCCGTTCGGGCGAGATGATCTACCTGCGTGATCTGAAGAGTTCTCCGCTGGTGCGTCCGGGCGATCTGGTCACGGTGTGGTCGGAGGTGGGCGGACTGAAGATCAAGACGGTGGGCAAGGCCGTCGAGGGTGGGACGTACGGCGAGACGATTGCGGTGCGCAACGAGTCGTCGCGGCAGACGTTTCAGGCGACGGTGGTCGGTCCCCTGACGGTCCAGATGCACACCGGGATGAGATCGATCGGCTTGGCCGGTTCGCTGGAACGGGAGGATCGGCCATGAGGAACGCCCTTCGACCGTCGCTCGAGGAAGTGGCTCACCGGGTGCGTTGCGGCGCGGCGGCGAACCGCCTGCGGTGCGCATGGGCGGTGCCCATCTTCCTGCTCGGGGGGGTCGGTTCGGTGTGCGGACAGAGCTCGTCCCTCCTTCAGCGGAGCCAACGGACCGCCAGCACCCGACCGGCGGAGGTCCCCCGCACGCCGCCGATGACGCCCGGGTATTCGGGGCTTCAGCGGCGCCCGGTCTCGCCGGCGACCCGGACGTTGCAGCAGACGAGTCTGATGGCCGTGGTACCCGAGCCCCCCAAGGTGTTCCGGGTCCACGACCTGATCACCATCATCGTGCGGGAGCAGAAGAAGTCGGAGACGGACGCGATTCTCGACAACCGCAAGGACGCCAGCTTCGACGCCTCGCTCGAACAATTCTTCCGCATTCACGACGGGCACTGGAGGCAGCAGGGGTTTGCAGGGGGGATCCCGAAGATCAAGGGGAAGTTCGGGGGCAAGTTGAAGGGCGATGCCTCGGCCGAGCGCGAGGACAAGCTGATGACCCGCCTGACGGCGGAGATCATCGACATCAAGCCGAACGGCAACCTGGTGCTCGAGGCGAACGCCTACATCCAGAACGACGAGGAAGAGCAGATCATGACGCTGACCGGTACGTGCCGTGACCTGGACGTTACACCGGACAACACGGTTCTGAGCACGCAATTGTCGGACAAGCGGATCGTGTTCAAGCACACGGGAGCGGTTCACGATGCGACGCAGCGCGGGTGGATTCCGCGGGTGCTGGACCTTCTCAAGCCGTTCTGAGGGAGACGGGGCGTGAGGTCGTTGACGTGTCGGGTCATCCTGATCGGCTTGGCGACGGGGGTAGTCGCCGGATCGTGTCCGGCCGCCAAGATCGGCGACCTGGCCCGGTTGAAAGGTCGCCGAACGAACAAGCTCGTTGGCCACGGTCTGGTGGTGGGTTTGAAGGGCACGGGCGACGGCGACAAGTACGCCCCCGCGATTCGACCGCTGGTCCAGGTGCTCGAGCAGTTCGCGAACCCGGTCGTCTTCAAGGACGACCTGAAGAACACCAAGAACGTCGCGGTGGTCATGGTCGAGGCGACCCTGCCGGAAAACGGCGTCCGCGAGGGCGATCGTGTCGACGTGCACGTCTCGGCGATCGGGGCATGCAAGAGCCTGGTGGGTGGGCGGTTGCTGATCGCGCCGCTCCTCCAGGGCGCCGACAAGAACGACACCACCGTCTACGCGATGGCCTCCGGACCCGTGGAGACGATCGCAGAGCACCCCACCACCGCCGTGATCAAGGAGGGGGCCACCCTGGAGGTCAGTGTCCTGCACACCTACCTGGCCCGGGGGGCGGAACTGGAGCACGCCAGCCCGCTGATCCGTCCCGACGAGCATTACCTGACGTTGGTGTTGAACGACGTGCACGCGGAGTGGTCGATGGCCAACGCCGTGGCCCAGATCATCAACCAGGAGACCGACCAATCGGGGACCCCGAAGGACCGGACCACCTGGCATCAGGAGACGGCGTTCGCCCTCGATCCCAAGAACGTGGTCGTTCGGGTCCCACCGGAGGAGGTTCGCAATCCGGCGAGCTTCATCGCGTGGATCGAACGGTTGGACCTCTTGATGCCCGCGACCGAGGCCCGCGTTCTCGTGTCGCGCAAGGATGGGGCGATCGTGGTGACGGGTGACGTGGAGATCGCCCCCGTGGTCATCTCGCACAACGGGCTGGTTATCAGCACCTGGGTGCCCGAACCGCCCAAGCCGACGACCACGAGCCCCACGATGCAGGAGCAGACGTGGGTCCCCATCGATCCACAGCGGCGAGGCGGGACCCGGCTGACGGAGCTCGTCGAGGCGCTGAACAAGCTGAAGGTGCCGTCGAAGGACCGAATCGCCATCCTCGAGAAGCTGTACCGCTCGGGCAAGATCATGGCGCGGTGGGTGGAAACGGATTAGTCGTCAATCACGGGGTGCGAACAGGAACCGATGTCAACGACGATCAGCGACAACCTGGAGGTCCTGCGGTCTGCGTCGAGCGCCCCGGACAATCGACTGGCGCGATCGGTCCGGTGGACGGGTTCGGGGGCCGGCATTGCCGTCGGCGGGACGACGACGCAGGACACGCCGGCGGATCCGATCCTCCGGCAGCGCGTGGACGAGCTCGTCGGGCAGACGTTCTTCGGAACGCTGTTGCGGACGATGCGGTCGTCGTGCCTGAAGGGACCGTACGGTCACGGGGGGCGCGGCGAGGAGGTCTTCGGGTCGCAACTGGACATGCTGCTGGCCGAACAGGTCGGGCGGTCGGCACGGTCGAGCCTGAACGAGGCCATCTACCGGCGTTTGGTGAAAACCTCGCCGACGTGGGTGCACGGGGGGACGTCACAGTGACGGCCGACAGGGTCATTGAATCGCGCACCGGCGAACTGCTCATCGTGATGGGCGAGCTGAAACAGCTGCACGAAGAGCTCTTAACCGTCTTGCAGCAGAAGCTGGCCGCCATGCGTCGGGCCGACACGGAGGGACTGAACTCGTGCACCGCGCGCCAGCGGTTTCTGGTGGATCGCATCCGGCAGAAGGAAGGGCTTCGCCGGCAGGTGGTGCAGTTGATCGGCAAGGCGATGGGGATGCCTGCGGAGCGGGCGGCCGATTGGCCCCTGCGGGAGCTGGCCGAACGTCTCCCCGAGCCGCGCCGCGGGCAGCTCTTGGCCCAGGCGGCCGTCGTGCGCGAGATCCTGCTCGCCATCGACAAGACCAACACGGTGGCCGCCCTGGTCACGGGGGAGATGCTGAAGCACTTTCAACAGGTGTGCGCGGCGATGGCACGGACGGGACAGTCGACCGGGACGTACTCGTCGGCCGGTCGGCTGAACTCGGAACCGCCGGTGGGCGTCTTCGAGGCGGTGGGATAGTCGGGGGTTCGACGATGAGCCTGGTGGGTTCGGCACTGCAAATCGGCAAGAGCGCCCTCCTGGCGTACCAGAGCGGGTTGCAGATCGTCAGCAACAACATCGCGAACGTGGGCAGCGAGAAGTACGTTCGGCAAGTGGCCGTCGTGACCCCCCAGGGCGGGACCTACGCGAACGGGACTTATCAGACGGCCGGCGTGGCGCTCGTGCAGATCCGCCGCAACGTCGACGAGGCACTGAACCTCCGATTGCGGATGGCGTTCGGCGACAAGCAGGGGGCGATGGCGAAGAACCAGGCCCTGACGCAGTTGGAGTCGCTCTTCAACTCGCTGGGCGAGGCGAGTCTGGCCTCGCAGCTCAACGAGTTCTTCAACGCGTGGTCGGACCTTCAGAACACCCCCGAAGAGCAAAGCGCCCGGAGCATCGTGCTGACCCAGGGGGCGGCGCTGAGCGAATCCTTCCGGAGGATGTCCGCCTCCTTGGTCAACCAGTATGAGAGTCTGAACGAACAGATCGTCCAGACGGTCGACCAGATCAACGACCTGGCGCGGAAGCTGGCCGACCTGAATCTCCAGATCGCCGCGTCGGAAATGGGCGGCCGCAATCCGGTGAGCATGCTCCGTGATCAGAGGGATGCCGTACTGGCCGAGCTGTCCGGGCTCGTGGCGATTCAATCCCGCGAGCAGCCCGACGGTACGGTGAACGTGTACCTCGGCAACGAGCCTCTGGTCCAACACGATCTGGTCCGTGAACTGACGACCACGCGGGAGGTCGTCAACGGCCGACAAGGCGTCGTCGTCCGTTGGGCGGACAACGGCAAATCGGTGACCCCCTGGGGTGGGAAGTTGGAAGGTCTGATGACGGCCCGCGACGTGCACACGGTCGGCCAGATTCAGCAACTGGATCGCCTGGCGCTCGCGCTGATCAGCGACGTGAACCGGATCCATGCGTCCGGTCAGGGGTTGGAGGGCTACCAAAGCCTGACCGGGTCGTATGAGGTCCGGGACGCGACGGCGGTACTGAGTTCCGCCGACAACGGGTTGCCCTACGTGCCCCGGAACGGTGGTTTCCTGATCACGGTCACGAATACCACCACGGGCGAGCAGACGGTCGTGCGGATCGAGGTGGATCTGAATGGGGTGGGGGCGGACACCACGCTGGCGAGTTTGGCGGGGGCGATCGACGCGGTCGCCAACCTTTCCGCCGAAGTGACGGCGGACAACCGCCTGAAGATCACGGCCGGGGGAGGGTACACCTTCACCTTCGGGGAGGACAGCAGCGGGGTCCTGGGCGCGTTGGGGATCAACACCTTCTTTGCGGGCCGGGATGCCGGCACCATCGCGCTGGACGCGAACCTGGTGGGGCAGCCGAACCGTGTGGCGGCCGCCACCTCGAACCTGCCGGGGGACGGGAGCAACGCCGGACGCCTGGCGATGCTCGCCCGAAGCCCGAGCGCCAGCCTGAACAACGGGCAGAGCCTGTTGGAGTTTCATACGTCCGTGATGACCGAGTTGGCCACGACGACGTCGGCCTCGAAGAACGCCTTCGACGCGGCGGACGTGATCGAATCGTCGTTGCAAGCGCAGTGGGAGTCGGTCAGCGGGGTGAACCTGGACGAAGAGACGCTGATGCTCATGCGGTATCAGCGGGCGTTTCAGGGAGCGGCACGCATCGTGAGCGTGGTGGACGAGTTGATTCAACAGATACTCGGTCTGGTCGGGTAGCCCCCCGGCCGATCGGAGGTCGCGGTCGGCGGTCGGGTGGCACGCGGAAGCAGGAACGGAACGTCATGTCGATTCCCGCGGTGAGTCTGGGGCGTGTGAGCGAGAACCTCAAGGCCTACCGTCTGTTGGAGTCCTTGAGGCAGAACACGCTGAAGCTCTTTACCGAGCAAAACCGGTTGTCCACGGGGCGCCAGTTGCTCACGCCGAGCGAAAACCCCGGGGGTGCGGCCACCGCGATGCGGATGAAGCAGTTGCTGGATCAACAGGACCAGATTCTGGCGAACCTGAAGGCCGCCGACGGGTTCCTGAGCGCCACCGATCAGGCCGTGCAGGACATCAGCACGCTCCTGATCCAGGCCCAGGAGTTGGCCAGCGAGCACGCCGGCGGACTGACCGACCAGGATCAGCGGGACGCGGCCGCCATCGTGGTGAGCAGCCTGATCGATCAGCTTGTGATGATCGGGAATCGGACGTACCAGGGGCGCTACTTGTTCGGCGGTCGGCTGACAACCGCGGCGCCGTTCGTCCGCGAGGAGGGGGTCGTCCGGTACGTCGGCGACGTCGGGGACCTTCGGACGCTTGTCGATGGGACGCAGGAGCAGGCCTACAACGTCGATGGGAATCGCCTCTTTGGCGCCCTGAGCACTCAGGTCCGCGGGTGGAAGGACTGGGACGTCCGGTTGACGGCCGACACCCGCGTCACCGACTGCCGTGGGACGACGGGCAGAGGGATTGCCCTCGGGTCCGTCCGGATCACGGAGACCGGCGTGGGGACGTTCACGGTGGACCTGACGCAGGCCGACCGCGTCGGCGATGTGCTCGACCTGATCAACCAGGCGGCCGCCGATGCCGGTTCGAGCGTCACGGCGAGCATCAACCCGTCAGGAAATGGGATTCAAATCACCAGCGGCGGGGCGACGATCGAAGTCGCCGAGGCGGGAAACGGGACCACCGCCCGCGACCTGGGCATTCTGACGAGCGGTCCGGTGCCCGTGGTCCTGGGATCGGACATCGACCCCAAGCTGACGGAGCGAACCCGCCTGCAAGACCTCGGGGGCGTGACGCTGGCGAATCTGGCCGCCGGTTTCATCATCTGCAGCGGAGAGCACTCGGTCGTCATCGACACCGGTTCGATGGTTGGAACGAACACCGTTCAGGACCTGCTGAATCTGATCAACCGCTCCGGAGCGGGTGTGCGGGCCGGAATCAATGCCACCGCCACAGGAATCGACGTCCTGAACTGCGTGAGCGGTCGGGCGATGCGGATCGGCGAGAACGGGGGCGATGCCGCCGCGGAGCTGGGACTCCGCTCGATGTACGCCGGAACACCGCTGGCCGAGCTAAACGGCGGGAAGGGGGTTTCCGGTCTGCCCGGACAGGCGGACTTCCGGATCGTTGCGCGGAACGGCAGCTATTTTGACGTGGATATCAACGATGCCGCCGGTGGACTGGACCACAACGGGGACGGGTTCGAGACGCTCGACGACGTCATCGACGCGATCAACGCCGCCGCGGCGGGGGCGGGGGTGGCGGTGACGGCGTCGCTGGCGACCACGGGCAACGGGATCCGGCTGGTGGACACGACGGGCGTGGACGGGACGCTCCGCGTGGAGCGGTTGAACCTCTCCTACGCCGTGGACGA
>Ga0129299_1000567_pt1 | contig 23646 bp, 21 predicted proteins | sample ConPoolayeCmetaG_FD_94477 | JGI IMG/M metagenome (GOLD analysis project Ga0129299, IMG submission 94477) | Hot spring microbial mat communities from California, USA to study Microbial Dark Matter (Phase II) - Cone Pool mat layer C metaG ...
CGGCTCAAAGACGGCAAGTAAGCGTGATATCGTGAGTAGATTTCGGCAGCCAGGCCGTAGGCAAGAACGGACAGGCCTACCAGCAGAAACGACATAACCAGGTGGTCCATCGGCTGACTTTCTTGGAAATGAACGTAGCTATCTCGACCTGGAATTCGCGTCCGTAAAAGGGATCAATAGGGTAACTTGCGTGCCCTTTCCCGGTTCTGAGGCAATAGTCAGGTGTCCGCCCACCAGGGCAGCTCTCTCTTTCATGTTGACAAGCCCCAGACTGCTGCGTTGGTCGTAGGTTGCTTCAACACTCGATAGGTCAAAGCCGAGCCCGTCATCTTCGACTTCGGCTACCAGCATGTCCTGCTGCGGACGCAAGCGAACGTAGATATTCTCTGCTCTGGCGTGCTTACGCGCGTTGTTGATCGCCTCTTCAATGATTGAAAAAGCGACACCTTCTGTCTTGGCTGGTAGGCGTTCGTACAAGGTGCTATCAATCTGTATCTCCAGCCCTTCTGTTTCTTTCAACTTCTCGGCGTATTGTTGCAGGGCGGCGGTCAGGCCTTGAGTTTCGAGTGTCAGAGGACGCAGGGTGAACAACATGGTCCGGATTTCTTTGGCTGTCCTGCGAGCAAGTTCTTCGAGTTTCTCCAATTCGATGGCGGCCCTGGCCGGTTCGCGGTTGACCAGCAATTTGGTGAAATTGAGCCGCATGGCAATGGCAGAGACCGATTGAGTAGGGCCATCGTGCAGGTCTCGCGCCAACTGTCGCCGAATTTCGTCTTGAGTTTCGATGATGCGTTGTTTATCTTGCTCGAGACTTTGGTACAGCCGCGCGTTCTGAAGGGCGACGACTGCCTGGTTACAAAAGGCGGTGAGCATCTCAACCTGCTCATGTGAAAACGCTCTGGGCTGCGGGCTGGCCAAGAGCACTACGCCGTAGGTCTCGAAAGCAGCGCGAAGCGGAATGCAAAGCAAGGAACGAGCATCACTGAAAGATAGAAAGTGCCTCAGCTCAGGGTCATCGCTCGCGCTTTGAGCAAGAGCTGGTTCCGCCGAGGTGATAGCGCGATGTACCAATCCTGCCTTGTCACTTATTGTAAGATGCTGATCCTGAGGGTGTAGATGGCGCGATGCCGCTACTTCGAGCGTCCCTTTGGCAGAGTAAAGGAAGACGGCGCGCGAAATCTGGGGAGCACCTTTTTCTGTCGTGAACAAGTTCATTACGGAGGAGTCCAGGATCGTGTTGAGCACCTGTTCGTAGTTGAGCGTGGCGCTTAGTGTTCGCGTCAATTCGTACAGAGTCTTCAGCCGTTCATGAGCTTCTCGCAACTCACCGACCTTTTGCTGGTTGTCCGCTCGCTTACCCTCAGTTTGCGCCACGCCGCGCCTGATGGCGGGAGCCATGGCCAACAGCAGCAAAAGCAGGATGAACAGAACGTATGTGAGTAGCACGTTAGATGGCACCATACGTCCAAACGATAAGAAAATCATGCTGCTGTAGCCCAGGATCATGGCGAACGCCGTAACCAGTCCACCAATCGGGCCAAAACGGAGCGCACCCGCTATCACTGGAATCACCGCAAATACATAGTATGGACTGTTCCCCTGTCCGGTCGCATACAGGATCAGCATGAAGACGACGGTATCGGCAACCTGAGCCAGAAACGCTGTAAAAGAGGTGTACCAACTGGTCAACAGCAACGGCAAATAGACCAGGTTAAGCACAACGCCGCCAATAATGGCACTATTCAATACTGTGGGATTGGTGTAGGGCCAGACAGACAATAAATGGACAGTCAGAATGGCGAGGTATACGGGCCAACGAACAAAGAAGAGATACCAGTCTACAGAAAGAGGATGCTGTCTCTGTCTATTTGGCATACCTGGTTCGTTTTGGTTCATTAAGCTATATCACAAATCCCGACAAATTGACCCCAATGAAAAACCCACGACCACGCCCGCTTCTTTTTATGAATTTACAGCGAGCGTAACCGCGGGCCAACTGATACCACAACAATAATGGGCGAGATAGGGCTCGAACCTACGACCTCACGGATGTGAACCGTGCGCTCTGACCGACTGAGCTACTCGCCCATGCTGGAATATTATACCACGAAATATTCGACGGCGCAAATCGAATTGACATCCCTCTGGCTGCATGATAAACTAGCCTGACACAGAGGCTCTACGCAGTCATGAGGTGAGGAATTGAACGCAGAAGTAGAAGGATACAGCGATTTAGTTGTAGGGATTGATACGGGCGGAACGTATACGGATGGTGTCTTGTTGGATTATGCCACGCGAGAGGTAATTGACGCTACCAAGACTCTGACCACTCGACACGACTTGACACAGTGTGTCAACAACGCTTTAGAGCGACTGGCGATTCAACACCCTTCTCAAATCAGGCTGGTTTCGATTTCAACCACGTTGGCGACCAATGCTATCGCCGAAGGCCATGGAGGTCGTGTAGCGTTGGCCCTGATTGGCTATGACCCGGAGCTGATTGAGGCCTATCATCTGGCCGAACGGTTTGGTACATCGCTCTTCCGGTACTTTCGCGGCGGGCACAATCTGCAGGGCGGTGAACAAGCACCCCTGGAAGAAGAGGCAGTCGTGCAGTGGATAGCCGACTTAGCCGGGCGACACGAAATAGACGCGGTCGCCGTTTCGTCGTACTTCAGCCCCCTGAATAACGAACACGAGGAACGTATCTACGATGCCCTGACAAAGGCGACTGATTTGCCCGTCGTGCTGGGCCATGAGCTGTCAATGGACCTGGACTCGATACAGAGAGCCACGACTGCGACTTTGAACGCTTCGCTGCTGGGCATCCTCAAAGATTTTATCTCGGCGGTTGCAGCGGCTATGTCCAGACAGGGCATTGATGCTCCGTTGATGGTGGTCAAGGGCGATGGCACGTTGGTCAACGCGAAAGCAGTGGCGCGCCGTCCCGTGGAAACGGTGCACTCTGGGCCGGCAGCGAGTGCAGTTGGTGCACGGTTCCTGTCCGGCCTGGACAGAGCTCTGGTAATTGATATCGGCGGCACAACGACCGATATGGCGGTGATAGATGACGGGCAAGTGAGCATCAGCGACATCGGCGCCAAGGTCGGTCAATATCGCACCGCTGTGAAAGGTGCGGCTTTGCATTCTATCGGCTTAGGGGGAGATAGCCACATCAAGTTCAGCGCAGACGATCTGCCGGTGGTGGGCCCGCAACGTGTGACACCCCTGGCCTACCTGGCTCATTCTTACGAGCACGTGCATCGGCAGGTACTTGGCTTGAGGAATCGTTCGGTTCGAGACTTATCGCCCAATGATTTCGTATACTGGTATCTGTTGACCGAGCCCACGCCCCAGGTCTGCCGTCGCCACCCGATGGTCGCTGCTGTCACCGACCTGCTGCGCGATGGTCCCCACTCGCTACAGGGCCTGCTGCGCCACCTTGGGCTCTTTCATCCGATTCAGCTTGCTCCGGCGGTGCATGATCTGGTCCGCGAAGAGATCATCGGAGTAGCCGGCCTGACACCTACCGACCTGATGCACTACACGGGCAGCTACACCGCCTGGGACTCGGAAGCTGCGTCTGCGGCGGTTGTTGGTTTGTGTCATTTGATTACCAAGACCCCCGAGGACCTGGTCGAACAGGTGATGAGGAGCATAACCGAAACCATTGTCAGAGCAGTGCTGTCATTCCTGACCAAGAAGCAGATGCCGGAGAGGCGGCGGCGGTTTCACGAGTCCGACTTCAGTTGGTGGTTCTTTGAAAATAGCCTGTATCCGGGCCATTCTTACCTGAGCACGCAGGTGGCTCTGTCCATGCCAATCGTGGGTATAGGAGCGCCAGCTCACATCCTTCTGCCCCGTGTTGCTCAGGCTTTACATACCGAACTCATCCTGCCGCCCCATTTCAGCGTGGCGAACGCGGTTGGCGCGGTGGCAGGCAGCGTCGTCGTTGCCAAAGAAGCGGTCGTCTTTCCGCATCTGGTTGAGTACAATGTTGTCGGCTATTTCGTTCACGCGGGGAATGGCCGTCACCGCTTCGATGAACTCGAACAGGCCCTCGAGTACGCCCGGGCTGCGACAAGTAAGGTTGCCTTGAGCGAAGCGATCGGCAGTGGCGCAGCGAATCCGCAGCTCCTGTTTGAGACGAAACCGGATGGGCCCGACAGTTATCGGGTGATCGCGCGGGCAATTGGGACGCCGGCGTTGGGGAAATTGCAACGGCCTCAGCCCAGATAATGTATGGACAAGCCGGTGCCGAGTAGGGCAACGATGCCGTACTCGATCAGGGCGCGCGAGGTCAGTCGGCTGGAAAGGTGCTGGGTCGCCAGGCCGGAGACGACATGGAATGCGATGAGAAGCAACGATCCGCCTACCGTGCCGGGCACTCGAGAATAGTTCAGCGCCCACACCGATTGGCCGATAACCAGGCCAGCAGTCAATCCATAAAAAATCGTGGTGGACAGGGTGTGACCGGTGGAGCGCAAACGTTCCAGGGTCAGTAAAGCTGTGATGACAAAGAGAATGGTGGCGGAAAGCAGGCTGCGTGACTTGGCGCCATATACCATGATGAAAGAGGCCAGGGCCAAAACATAGGTCATGGTCTGCAACATGAGCTGAGATGACGCGAAGTGTGGGTCCCTGGAATCAATCGTGTGGTACTCTGCCGTCATGATCACGCCGAGGAGAAGGCCAGTCAACAATATGCCGGCAATCCAAAACAATAAGTTGGGAGCAAACGGCAAAGCCAGGGCAGCCAGCAATATGGTCAATGCCGGCACGGTCCACATCACAAAGGTATTTTCCAGTGGCCTACGTTGCGCCGATGGGTGCGTGCGCAACAGGGCGTCCGTCCCTGTGCAAACCAGGCCCACTAACAGGGCGACAAAGACATACCGCTCCGAAACGTGCAGGCTCAGAGGTGATCCGAAAACCTCGAAGGTCAGCGGCCTGGTGGGCAGAGTCACAAACGGGGCAGATGCCAGGCCAAGCAAAACCAGGCCGACCGTGACACTGAGCCGTTGTACGTAGTGAGCATCTGATCTGGGTATGTCGTTCTGGGTATGGGACAATTCGTTCTCCTGGAACGATGTGCTTAGCATGATGATTCTACAGCCTGCCAATACTTTTGTCAACAACATGGCATATTAAGAAATGGAGTTAGCGTTGGTTGTACTCGTTGCAATAGTGGCCCTGCTGGTTGGCGCGGGGCTGAACCATCTGGCAGACCGCCTGCCCATGCGGCAGAGGATTGACATTCCTCCAGAATGCAGATACTGCCTGACGCTTTGGCCCGTTTCGGGTTGGGTAGCTACGTGGGCATACCTGGTCGGGCATTCCCGTTGTGCAGCCTGTGGGGCTGCCATCCCCGTCCGCAAACCGCTGGTGGAGATTGTGAACATGCTGGGCTGGGTGAGTCTCTACCAGTCCCGAGGCCCCAGCTTACATTTCGCGTTAGGCGCGTTCTATATTTGCATATTTCTGCTGGTGTTGATCACCGATCTGGAGCATCGCCTGATCCTGAACGTAATCATTCTGCCGGCTGTCATTGTCGCCTTGCTGGGCGCCTTTTTGCCTGGCCCGCCCACGCCTGAAAGCGCGATAATCGGCGGCGCATTCGGCTTCCTGTTTTTCTGGTTCGTAGCCTGGATAGGGCGCGGGGCGATGGGCGCAGGCGATGTTAAGCTGGCGGCGTTCATCGGCCTGGTCGTCGGATTCCCGAACGTCGTCATCGCGTTATTGTTTGGCATAGTGGCGGGCGGCGTGACGGCTTTGATCCTTGTGCTTCTGCGCATCAAAACGCTCAAAAGCTATATCCCGTATGGGCCCTTCCTGGTCTTCGGAGGGGTGTTGCTGGCGTTTTTTGGCCCTTTAGTCAAGCAGTTGTTCATGGCCGGAGCATGACACCGCCAAGAATTGTGGGTCTGAGGTGATCACCGTGAATTATCGGATCGTCGTCGGTATGGAAGTTCATGTCCAGTTACAAACCCGTTCCAAAATGTTCTGCCGTTGCAACGCCGACTATGCGGCTGCGCCGCCCAACACATACGTCTGTCCAATCTGTACCGCCATGCCAGGAGTTCTGCCGGCCATCAACCGGAAGGCCGTCGAGCATACGGTGATGACTGGCCTGGCCCTGAACTGCCAGATCAATGGCTTGAGTCGGTTCGCCCGCAAGTCCTATTTCTATCCAGACCTGCCTAAGAATTACCAAATCAGCCAGTATGAATTGCCCCTTTGCGAAAAAGGCTATCTGGACATCGAGGTTGCGGGGCAGACCAGGCGCATTCGTATCAGGCGAATTCATCTTGAGGAAGATACCGCCAAGCTAACACATGTAGACGGATATAGCCTGATTGATTTCAATCGCGCTGGCGTGCCGTTGATGGAAGTGGTGAGTGAGCCGGACATCCGCAGCCCGGAAGAAGCGCGGCTGTATCTGACCAAACTGCGCACCATCTTGCGCTATCTGGGCGTCAGCACGGGCAACATGGAAGAGGGAGCCATGCGCTGTGAGGCGAACATTTCCCTTCAGCCTGAGGGCGCGACAGAGATGGGCGTCAAAGTGGAGGTGAAAAACCTGAACTCCTTTCGTTCCGTAGAGCAGGCCTTGACCTACGAAATCCAACGACAGAAAAAAATTCTAGAGGCTGGCGGGCGCATCGAGCAAGTCACAATGGGCTGGGACGAGTCCAAAGGGGTGACGGTCGTTCAGCGCAGCAAAGAAGAGGCGCATGACTACCGATATTTCCCCGAACCAGACCTGCCTCCTGTCTGTCTTCAAAGTGAGAAGGTAGAGCAAATCAGGCGGATGTTGCCAGAACTGCCTGACGCCAAACGCCTGCGCTTCGTAGAGCAATATGGCCTGTCAAGTTACGACGCTTTATTGCTAACAGGCGACCGGGCCATAGCCGATTTTTTTGAGGCGGCGGTCAAAGCACACGGAGATGCCAAAACGGTCTGCAACTGGATCATCGGAGAAACCTTTCGCTTGATGAAGACGAAGGAACGGCCCATCGAACAATCACAGCTTACCCCGGAGGGCTTGGCTGACCTGCTGAGATGGGTCGAACGCGGCGTCATCAACCTGACGAAAGCAAAAGAGATTCTGGAAGCCATTTTTGATACGGGCGCGTCGGCCCAGTCGCTTATCGAAGAACGTGGTCTGGCTCAGATCAGCGACCAGAGCGAGCTTGACCGTGTAGTGGAAAGGATTCTTTCCGCTCAACCCAAGGCCGTAGCCGACTATCATGCTGGCAAAACATCAGCAATCGGGTTTCTGATGGGCCAGGTTATGAAGGCCACCGGCGGCAAGGCCAATCCCAGCGTAGTGAGAGAGCTCCTCCTGTCTCATCTGAATGCCATGAAATAGAATCCAAGAAAGATACGGAATCACAATGTCAGACCCTGCTTATCTCCGATCCTCGGAAGCAGCGGCCTGCTCTTTTCAAGGCAAATTCTTGGGCAAAAAATGTGTAATATTGCTCATACATTTGCTATCCTGATGAAAAATTGGTAAAATGATAGCAGGTGGATTAGAAAGTTGGTTCGCCGAAAACCGAGGGAAGAGGTAGGTGCTTGAACGAGCCGTTCGACTTCAGCCGACTCTGGCTCTTGAAAAAACTGGAGAAAAGGGGGACATCTTTCGGCCTCCAGGAGGTTCTCACTCGGCCGATGTCGCCATTTTGGAGGGCTGTTTCGTCGTACATCTCGGTGCATGAATCAGGTGTGCGCACCTATTTCGCTCAGGCCTACACCGACACGGGGCGGCTTTCTGGTGTCATCCAGGTCCGCGAGTGCTCATTGCGCCCGGAGGCGGAAATTGTCTATATTGCTCCTTCACTCTCCGCGAACTCGGAAACACGAAGTTTGTGGAGCCAGCTCCTGGCGCAGGTGTGCAGACAGGCCGGAGAGCAGGGAGTCCAGCGTGTGTTCGTCGGGTCTGAATGGGGTAGTGAAGAAACGAATTTGCTCCAAGAAGAGGGGTTCAGCGCGTACGCGCGAGAACAAATCCTGCGTTTGGCTGAGCCTGCTGCCGGTCAGCGGCGCGGCCCCTTATCGGGCCTGCGACGTCTGGAAGATGGCGATGAAATGCGCCTGATGGACTTGTATCTGGCGGTGACTCCTCGGCGGGTCCAATGGGCCGAAGGACAAAGTTTCCCTCTGTCTTGGTCGGCATCTGTCGCGCGAGGCAATCTGAGAGGAGAGGAAGCCTATATACTTGAAGAAGAGGAAAGTAAGGCCATATCAGCTTTTCTGCGTCTGTCGCCCGGCAAGGCGGGGCATTGGCTTGAGGTCGTGGTAGCTCCAGACAGTCGCGCGGAAGTAGACGTTCTGATTGAGTTCGGTCTGGAGCGGATGTCTGGTTGGCCCAGGCGTCCCGTTTATGCGGCTGTTCGAGAATACCAGGGTGGAGTATTGCCCGCTTTGCTTGCCAAAGGGTTCGAGCCTTATGCGCATCAAGCTGTCCTGGTCAAGCACACCGCGGTCTGGATGAAAGACCCGTTCCAGGTAAGGGTCAGCGGGGTTGAGAAGCGCGTTGAGCCTTCGACGCCTACCGTCACCCTGGCAAACGGCGAACTTATGTTAGAAAAGCAGTCACAACCTATCACGAATTTGAGGTGATTTGACTTCTTATGCAACAACAGATTACAGACGACCTTGAGGCTTTGCTGGAGGTTTTGCCTCCCGACATAGAAGCCTCCTTAAGAGCTGCCAACAAAAGCAACGAGCTCTTAGAAGTGGTCTTAGACTTGGGCCGACGCCCTGAGGCCAGGTTCCTATATCATGAAGTCACCTTGAGTGACCGAGATGTTACAGAAGCAGATATAGACTACGTTGTTTCCAAGATTAGCGATTTCGACGACGACAATCGCGCTGGCATCACACGTACTCTGCACCGCATATCGGCCATACGCAACCGCAAGGGCAAGATCGTGGGCCTGACGTGTCGAATCGGACGGGCAGTGTACGGCACGATTGAGATTATCGAAGACATAGTCGAAAGTGGGCAGAGCATCCTGCTGTTGGGCCGCCCAGGCGTCGGCAAGACGACCATGCTGAGGGAAATCGCCAGAGTGTTGGCCGAAAAGAAACGGGTGGTCATTGTTGACACGTCCAACGAAATAGGTGGGGATGGAGATATTCCCCATCCGGCCATCGGGCGAGCGCGGCGTATGCAAGTTGTTACTCCCAGCCAGCAACATGCCGTGATGATCGAAGCGGTCGAGAATCACATGCCCGAAGTGATTATCATTGACGAAATTGGCACGGAACTGGAGGCTGCTGCCGCGCGGACCATTGCTGAACGCGGAGTCCAATTGGTCGGTACAGCTCATGGGCGCACATTGGACAACCTGATGTTGAACCCGACTTTGTCGGATCTGGTCGGCGGCATCCAGAGCGTGACTTTGAGTGATGAAGAAGCGAGACGGCGAGGCACACAAAAGTCGGTGTTGGAGCGCAAGGCGCCGCCCACCTTCGATGTGCTGATTGAGATTCAAGACTGGCAGCGGTTGGCTATCCACCCGGACGTGGCGGCGGCGGTAGATGGATTGCTGCGGCGACGCCCCGTGCCGGCTGAGATGCGTTATCGCGACGAAAGCGGCCAGATTCACACTGAACGGGCCGAGTGGGTGCCCTCAGGTGTGACGGACATGTCAATGGGCGTGTCGCCTCAGGGCTTTTCGCAGCCACGTGCCAGCACTGGGCTCTGGACGACTGCGCAGCCGGAACCCAAGCCAGCCCGTGCGCCGCTTTCCACCCTGCATGTATACGGATACGGCATCGGCCAGAACCGACTGCGACAAGCGGCCCAAGAGCTGCACGTGCCGGTAGAGATCTCGGAGACGCTGGATGACGTGGACGTGGTGATTACCATCAAGCCCCATTATCGCAAGAGACCTCAACCCATAGCCGATGCCGAGGCGCGTGGCATTCCAGTATATGTGCTGCGCTCCAACAGTATTGTGCAAATGCAAAGCTGCCTGGCCGACCTGTTTGGCATTCCTTTCGAGGAAGAGGATGAGGTCAACCTGGCGATGCGTGAGACTCAAGAGGCGATTCGCCAGGTCCTGCTGAGCGCTCGCCCGATTGAGCTCTCGCCGCAAAATGCCTACATTCGCCGGCAGCAGCATCAGTTGGTCCGTGCAGCCAACTTGATTTCTCACAGTCACGGCAAGGAGCCCCATCGGCGCGTCAAAATCTATGCCAATCAGAATGGGTGAGAGGCCATTGCGCACTGCGGCGGAATGGTGAGCTATCCTGCTCGGTTTCGTTGGGTGTGGCCTGATTAGGGGGTTCAGGGTGGGGCTTTTCATCACGTTTGAGGGCCTGGATGGCAGCGGCAAGTCAACCCAGGCGCGGTTTCTGTACGAGGAACTGAAAAGGCGTCGGATACCTGTCTTGCTCACCCGCGAGCCTGGCGGCACACGCATCGGAGAACAGATCAGGACGACGCTTCATGCCGTGGACAACAAGGAGATGCTGCCGACCACTGAGATACTTCTGTATTCGGCGTCACGGGCTCAACTGGTTGGCGAGTTTATCCTGCCTCGCCTGGCCGAGGGGTTTATAGTCTTGTGCGACCGATATGTGGATTCTACCTTTGCCTATCAGGGCTATGGGCATGGTCTTGACCTGGAGGTGTTGCGCTGCATCTCTCAGTTCGCCACCCGTGGCTTGCTTCCTGACCTGACCGTCTATCTTGACCTGGATGTGGTCACCAGCCTGAACAGGCGTCGCCAGGCCCATCAGTCCGAAGCCGGCGAATTGAATCGGATGGACCGCCAGAGAATAGACTTCTATCACCGCGTGCGACAGGGTTATCTGGCAATGATTGCTGCCGACCCGCAACGTTGGCGGGTCATAGACGCTTCGTTGCCAACCGCTGCTGTACGCGAAGCCGTGTACAAAGAAACGCTACCGTTCATCCAAAACTGGCTGAGCCCAGGCGGGGAGGGCAACGATCATGAAACTCATCATGAGCATCGTGAACAGCGATGATGCGCGCCCTTTACTGGAAATACTGTCCAGAAAAGGATACCGCGCGACAATGGTCAGTACAACCGGAGGCTTCCTGAGAGAGGGCAACGCGACCGTGTTGATCGGCGTCGAGGATGAGGCGGTGCCAGCCGTCTTAGACCTGATCAAGGAAAACTGTCATACCAGGAAACAGTTCGTCAATCCCCTGCCGCCGATCATGGAACCTGGTGAACTGTACATGCCCTCTCCCATAGAAGTGCAGGTTGGGGGCGCCACCGTATTCGTGCTGGATGTAGAACGTTTTGAAAGATTCTAGAGCGGAGAAATGCTACATGACATCGAGGTCACTGTCGGAACCGCCGCTCAGCTCGGGCATGGAAGCCTCGATATCCTCGGGGTCCTCGCCGGCTTCCAGGCGGTCGACTACTTCGTTGAATTCTTCGCCCAAGTCTTCGCCCATTTCTCTGCTCATTTTACGCATCCAGCGGCCGATGCTCTTGGGGTCATTCTCATCCAAATCGCCAAACTTGCTGGGATCGGCGAGTGACTCCAGTTGGTGCTCTTCAGAGTGGAGGACAGAAACGCGCGAGATCAGACGGCTCAGATTCTGACTGCCACACCGAGAGCACCGCGGGGTTTTGGTTGCGATTTCTGCAAAACTCCGCCACAAAATAGACACACGGCGACCGCAATCCTGACAGCGATACTCGTAGATTGGCATATCTTTCCTCCGTAACCGAGAGTGGCTTGAAATTGGCTTTAGATTATAACTGAACTCATTTTCTCTGGCAAAAAGCTAAGGAATGTGCTTGTGTCATGAAACTGGAGCTGTTGCACGTCGGTTTTGGCGGCGTAGTGGCTGCCAACAGGATTCTGGCCATCGCCAGCCCTGATTCCTCGCCCATCAAACGACTGTTTAGAGCGGCTGAAGAACGAGGCATGATCATCAACATGACGCACGGACGCCGGACTAAATCGGTGATTGTCCTGGACAGCGGCCACATTGTCTTGGCCGCCTTGCAGCCGGAGACCATCACCAATCGTTTGCGACAACAACGGGAGAAATGGCCGGACAATGCCGAAGAATGATCCCTGTAACCGCCAGCCAACTCCGCTGTTGCTCGTCATCTCTGGCCCGTCCGGTGTAGGCAAAGACATGCTCATCCGCCGGCTCAGGGAACGGGGTTATCCGTTTTACTTTGTTGTGACGGCAACCTCTCGTCCTAAACGGCCTGGCGAGGTTGAAGGACGAGACTATTTCTTCGTTTCCAAAGAGGAATTTGAAGATATGGTTGCGCGAGGAGAGTTGCTGGAACACGCGCTGGTCTACGGTGATTACAAAGGTGTGCCCAAAGCTCAAATTCGTGAGGCGCTGGCAAGCGGCCTCGATGTCATCATGCGCGTTGATGTGCAGGGGGCGTCCACCATCCGGCAGATCGCCCCTGAAGCGGTGTTCGTCTTTCTGGCGCCGGCTTCTGAGGAAGAACTGGTGGCCCGCTTGAAGTCCCGGTCGTCGGAATCTCCGGAACATTTGCGTCAGAGATTGCAGACGGCAAAGTGGGAGATGGAACAAATCGGCCAGTTCGATTACGTCATTTTCAATCCAGATGGCGAGCTGGATAAAGCAGTGGACCAGCTTCTCGCCATTATCACGGCTGAGAAATGTCGAGTATCGCCACGGAAGGTTGTTTTGTAGAGGCGCGGGTTATGGCGCCCCGGCCCAAACCGCGCCTGTCCACACGGAGGTTATGATGATGAGATCAGCTTCCACGGATCAGAACATCAGAAAGTCAGCCATAGCCGGAACCTGGTATCCTGGCCGGGCTGCTGAGCTGACTCGCATGGTTGATGATTTTCTGGCAGCCGTGCCGCAGACCAGGCTGCCGGGAAAACTCATTGGGCTCATTTCGCCTCATGCCGGTTACTTCTACTCGGGCCAGGTCGCCGCTTATGCCTATAAACAGGTTCAGGGGCTTCGCTTTGATGTCGTCACTGTCGTATCGCCCGTGCATCGGATGTACGCAGGGCCGTTGGTGGTCAACGATTGTGATTATTACGAAACGCCGTTGGGATGGGTCGAAGTAGATACCGACCTGCTCCGTTCGTTGGAAGAAAGGATTGGTCTGTCGCGGGTCAGGCGCGACGACGAACATTCGCTGGAAATACAGTTGCCCTTCCTGCAACGCGTTCTTGGTTCGTTCAAACTGTTGCCCATCATGCAAGGAGACCAGTCACTGACGACCTGTCAGGCTTTGGCCGAAGCGTTGGCCGATGTCATTCAAAGCACGGGGCAAGACCGCTCATCTCCCGCGCGCGTCCTGTTGGTAGCCAGCACCGACCTGTCCCATTTTCATTCTTACGAAGCAGCCAGGAGGTTGGATAGCGTAGCCGCTTCGTTCATCTCAAACTATGACCCGATCGGCCTGAGCCAGGCGCTTCAAAATGGGAGTACAGAGGCCTGCGGCGGAGGGCCGGTCATTTCGGTCATGCTGGCGGCGCGCGCGTTGGGGGCGACCCATGCGCAGGTTCTCCACTATGCCAATTCTGGAGATGTGACGGGCGATAGAACGCGTGTGGTAGGCTATCTGGCGGCCGCCCTGTATCAGCGCACCGATTAGCCAGCGACAGAGATGAACGTCGAACGAAAAACGCTATATGTGGAGGTGGTCGTCAATGCGCCCATCCACTATCGCCGCCTGGTTTCTTCGTCCCCAGATGAGCCCCGATCATCGGCCTCGCCTTGGGAGACGACTTTCCACTATGCTGTGCCGCCTCACTTGCAGGCGGAGGTGGCGATAGGCCAGCTCGTTGTCGTGCCTTTCGGGGCTTCGGAGCGGCAAGGCGTCATCGTATCGTTCTCCGACACTGCGCCGGTAAGCGAAGTCCGAGAGATCCTGTCTATCTCCGACCCCAAGCCCGTGTTGTCATTCCCTCAAATCGAGCTGGCACGTTGGCTCAGCCGCACATATCTCTCCCCTCTGCCGCTCACGGTCGGTCTGATGTTGCCGCCCGGACTGACCCGGCAAGCGCAGGTCGTCCTTACGTTGGGCACCAGGCCACCTGAGGGTGTCAGGTTAGGCGAGGAGGAACGATTGGTGCTCGATATGATCGAGCGGCGAGGTTCGCTCCCGTTCTCCGCCATCAGGCAGAGCCTCGGCGAGAAGGCAGCGGTGAGCCTGGTGCGGCGGATGACGAAAAAGGGGTACATCGTCAAGCGGTACCAGTTGGGTGGCTCGCGAGTGCGCCCGAAGCTGGAACGCCTGGTCAGGCTGACGGCAGATGAATCGGTCATCCAGGCCCGGAGACTGCATGTAGGCCGACCGTCCAAACAGGCCGACATCTTGTGTCTGCTGTTAGAGTCGGGAGCGGCGGCGTTGGAAGCCGACTCTGTCATGGCCCGTATCGGGTGCAAAGAGGGCCCCCTCAATGCACTGAGAGAGCGGGGTCTGATTCAGGTGGAGCCCCAGGTGCGCCTGGCGGTTGACACCCAGAAAGCAGCGGCCGAGGTCATCCGTCTGAGAAAGAGCGAGAGACATCTGGCTGTCCTGGACCTGCTCTTCAACGAACCTGAGCCGGTCTGGGTCGGCTGGGTCTATGCCCAGACTGGGGCAGACCTGAAAATCCTTCAGAGCCTCGAACAAAACGGATTGATCCAGTTGGAAGAAGAAGAATCCCTCCGCAACCCCCTGGCAGGCAGAGTCTTTGACCAACGGCCGGGTCCGGAACTGACTGGCGACCAACAGCGAGCATTAGAGGCCATTTGCCGTTCCCTAGACGAACGCTCAGGCGGCAGGTTCTTGTTGCACGGCATAACCGGCAGCGGCAAGACTGAGGTCTATATCCGTGCGCTTGAGGCTGTCCTGGGCGCAGGGCGGGGCGGCATCATCCTCGTCCCAGAAATCGCGCTGACCCCTCAGATGATCGAACGATTTGCCTCCCGCTTTCCAGGCCAGGTGGCGGTTCAACACAGCGCCCTGTCGCCAGGGGAACGCTATGACCAGTGGCGCCAGATTCGCGCCAGGAAGTTCCCCATAGTTGTCGGCACACGGTCTGCCCTGTTTGCGCCTGTGCCCAATCTGGGGCTGATCGTGGTTGACGAAGAGCACGACGCCAGTTATAAGCAAGACATCAGGCCACGTTATCATGCGCGGGAAGCAGCCGCGAAGCTGGCCGAGCTGACCGGCGCCACATTGGTCTTGGGCAGCGCTACGCCTGACGTTATCACCTACACACAGGCCAGACGCGGCTATTATACCCTCCTTGAACTTCCGCAGCGCATTATTACCCCGCATGACGCGCAGCAGAGGCACACAACAGACAGCGTGCCCAGAACGGCGAGCAACCTGCCGTCCGTTACAATTGTAGACATGCGCGAAGAGCTGAAAAGCGGGAACCGCTCCATTTTCTGTCGGGCACTCGCTGCTGCTATTGAGGAGGCTTTGCAGAAGGATGAGCAGGTCATTCTGTTTCTGAACCGGCGGGGGACAGCTACCTTTGTCCTGTGTCGTGACTGCGGCGTAGTGGTGAACTGCCCTCAATGTGACGTGCCATTGACCTACCACGCCTATAGCCAGTCTCTGCAATGCCATCATTGTAACCGCAGATTGGCGACGCCGACGCGTTGTCCAGCATGTGGCAGCAGCCGGATCAAATATTTTGGAATTGGCGCCGAAAAAGTGGCCGCGCTCACGGCGGAGGCCTTCCCCCAGGCGCGAATTCTGCGCTGGGACCGCGATGCAACTCAAGCCAAAGGCGCCCACGAGGCGATTATGACCCGCTTCGTCCGACATGAAGCCGACATCCTGGTCGGCACCCAGATGGTTACCAAAGGGCTCGACCTGCCGTTGGTCACGGTGGTAGGCGTGATCAGTGCAGATACAGCGCTGTATTTGCCAGACTTCAGAACCGGGGAACGAACCTTCCAGCTCCTGACTCAGGTGGCGGGCCGCGCCGGCCGAAGCGACCTCGGCGGCCAGGTGTATATTCAGACCTATTCCCCGCTGCATTACGCCATTCAGTCTGCCAGTAGACAGGACTACGCGGCGTTCTACCAGCAGGAAATGGCGTTCCGTCGGCAGCACGGCTACCCGCCGTACAATCGCCTGATCCGGTTGGTGTATTCGCATCAGAACCAGGACCGCTGCCGACAACAAGCGGAGAAGCTCCACCGGGAATTGGAGAGACGAATAGCCGAGATGGGCCTTGTCGGAGTCTCTTTGATCGGCCCGGCTCCCTGCTTCTTAGGGCGCGTCAAAGGGAAATACCGCTGGCATATTGTGATCCGCGCGCGTGACCCTCAGGCCCTGTTGCTCGACATCCATTTGTCGCCGGAATGGGAGATAGATGTCGACCCCCTGCATTTGTTGTGACAAGGGAGAAGATTTTTACTTAAATTTGACTTTCGGCGAGGTGGTGGTATGATAAGGCAGACTGGAGAGGATGGTATTCAGTTCAGCGAGGATGCCTGAGGTGGGTGACAGGACAGATCCCGAACTACTGGAAAGATTGCGTCGGTTTCCGCAACAACATGTCGCCCTCATCGTAACAGTTGATGGTGATCCTCATCTTTACGAGCGCGCGGTTCAGGCCCTAGGCTTGACAGTGAGACGGACTTTTGGACTCACGCACCAGATGGCAGTGGAAGGAGCCGCTCACGATTTTGAAGCTCTTGGCCGCGAGAGTTGGGTCGTGAAAATGGAAGAGGATAAGCCTGTTCGGGCTATGGGCTGACGTGATCACGGCTGGGAGGTGGAACAAGATGACAGGCAAGTTAACGCGATCGCTAATCCGGGCCATGAATGCAGTTGACAATCAGGACAAAATCCCTATCATAGTGAAATATCGTGAAGGGCCTGTCACGCCACGCGCGTTCGTAGCTGGGGCGCGGCCGCGGTACCACTTTGGGTTCTTCCGCGGTGCGGCCTGGGATGCGCGCCCCGAGGAAATTGCTCATTTAGCTGCTGCGCCGGAGGTAGAGCGTATTTGGTTGGATTTGCCGGTGCACACCTGGATGGACAATGCCGTTTCGCGCACCCGCGCCGCGCAGGTCTGGAGCCTGGGGATAACCGGACAGGGCGTGAGAATCGCCATCATAGATACCGGCATAGATGCCGATCATCCGGACTTTGCTGGCCGCATCGCGGCTGGCATCAACTTGCGAGGAGGCAGCTATGCTGACGACAGCGGTCACGGCACGCACGTCGCCGGCGTTGCCGCTGGCAGCGGCGCCGCCAGCGGGGGCAGATACCGTGGTGTGGCGCCGGCGGCCAGTCTGTACATCGCCAAAGCGCTCGACGCCAATGGTTCGGGCATGATGAGCGACGTGATGGCCGGCATTGAATGGGCGGTCGCACAGCGTGTGCACGTCATTGGCCTGTCGCTGGGGACCGAAGGCCCGGCCGATGGCAGTGATGCCCTGTCGCAGACTTGTGATATGGCCGTTCAACTTGGCGTCGTGGTATGCACCGCTGCGGGCAATGCCGGCCCACGGGCCTCTTCCATCGGGGCGCCGGGCGTGGCGCGCCGGGTGATCACGGTGGGCGCGTCTTCAGACGATGACAAGGTGCTGGATTTTTCGGGCCGAGGGCCGACGCAAGACAAGCGTCCTAAACCCGACATCTGTTTCCCCGGCGAGAACATTATTTCATGTCGGGCACGAGGGAAATCGGTCGGACGGCCCATTGACAATTATTATACCGAGATGTCAGGGACCAGCATGGCTACACCGCAGGCCGTCGGCGCAGCCGCCCTCATTTTGCAGCGCAACCCAGGCCTCAAACCCGACCAGGTCAAGGAAGTGCTTAAGCGGACGGCGGTTAACATTGGCGCCGGCCCGAATGCGCAGGGGAGTGGGCGGGCCGACGTGTTTCAGGCCGTGCAGAGCCATGTCTGGCCCACTCTGAGTGAGGAACCAGAACCACTGCCACCCGGAACTGAGCCGTCGTCGGCCCGTGGGGGATGTGGCCAGGTATTGGTGAGTATGTTCAACTTCAGGAGGAAGAATGAGTAATTTTGATTTGATAAAAGAACTGGCCCTGCAAGAGCAGACAAAAATCGTGATGTTGGTGATGGATGGATTGGGGGGCCTACCCCTCACGGCTGGCGGCAAAACCGAGCTGGAGACCGCACACACCCCTCATCTCGACAGGTTGGCTCAGGAGGGCATCTGTGGTCTGAGCATCCCAATTGCCAGGGGCATCACGCCGGGCAGCGGGCCGGCGCATCTGGCCCTGTTCGGGTACGACCCACTGCGATATGAGATCGGGCGTGGCGTGCTGGAAGCGGTGGGTATCGGCTTCGAGCTGGGGCCAGAGGATGTGGCTGCACGGGGTAATTTCTGCACCATTGACCAAAATGGGCTTATCACCGACCGACGGGCGGGCCGCATCCCGACCGAAGAGTGCGCGAAACTCTGCGAATTGCTTCAAACCATTCAACTGCCCGACGTGCAGGTCTTTGTGCGGCCGGTCAAAGAACATCGTTTTGTGCTCGTGTTGCGGGGCAAGGGCCTGACCGACGGCATAGCCGATACTGACCCTCAGCAGGTAGGATTGTCTCCTTTGCCGGCGGTGGCGGACAGGCCCGAAGCTCAACCGACTGCCGACCTGTTCAACACGTGGCTGGCCCGCGCCCGCGAAGTGCTCGCCGACCATCACCCGGCCAATATGGCAACGCTGCGTGGGATAGCCAAGACGCCGGCTTTACCTCAAATGGGAGAAGTTTTCAAACTCAGATGTGGGGCCATCGCTACTTACCCCATGTATCGCGGCGTAGCCAAGCTGGTCGGAATGGAGCTGCTGCCTACGGGAGACACGGTGGCCAGCGAATTCGATACTTTGAGAGAACATTTCTCCAATTACGATTTCTTCTATCTGCATGTCAAGAAGACCGACAGCTATGGCGAAGATGGTAACTTCGATGCGAAGGTCCACATGATCGAAGAGGTTGACGCTCTCATCCCTCGACTGATGGAACTCCGGCCAGATGTGGTGGCCGTGACCGGCGATCACTCGACTCCCGCACTGCTCAGGTCGCACAGTTGGCATCCCGTGCCCACTTTGGTCTGGTCCGCCCATGCCGGCGCGGATGCGGCCACGGCTTTTTCTGAAACAGAATGCGCTCGGGGGGCACTGGGGCACTTCCCCGCGACTGAGCTCATGCCCGTTTTGATGGCCAATGCGTTGCGCCTGGCTAAGTTTGGCGCATAGCAGGCCGTTGCGCCCGCAGCGACCAGGAGTGAGGTTGTCTTGACCGCGAGCGGCGGTAGGCTGGCAATCTCTGAGAATCCAATCGGTTAACCGCGTGGAGGCTGACTTGTCCAAACGCTTGATCGTTAACGCAGATGACTATGGCCTTACGCCAGGGGTTGCGCGAGGCATCCTTCAAGCCCATCGTGAAGGCATCGTGACCAGCGCGACCGCGATGATGAACAGGCCGGGCATAGCCGATGCCCTGCGCCAGGCCCGCCAACAGCCTGAACTCGGACTGGGCGTCCATTTGGTGTTCACGGCCGGCCGCCCGGTCTTGCCGCCGGATAGAGTCCCCAACCTGGTAGACGACAATGGTTTTTTCTGGCGGAGCGATGTCTGGCAAACCCGCCTGGAGCAAATTGACCTCGACCAACTGAGAACAGAGTGGGAGGCGCAACTGGGTCTTTTTCGTAAGTTAGCTGGCGAGCCTGATCATCTCGATTGTCATCATTTTCTGCACGTGTACCCTCCTATATTCGAGTTGTACCTTGGCCTGGCGCAACAGGAGGGGCTGCCCGCCCGCGTCCCTTTTGAAGCACAAGAGCAAGGGGATGACCGAACGGCTGCCCTGGCGGCAGATTTCGGTGTTTCGCCAGAGGTAACGGAGTTTATCCTGGCGGCGGACCGCAAGTTGCTCACTTCGTATCCGGTCCGCCGCCCGGATCACTTTATCGGCGCGTTCTTTGGCGGCGCTCAGATCAGCCAGGAGCATCTGCTGTCGCTTCTGGAACAACTGGATGAGGGCGTAACCGAGCTCATGGTCCACCCCGGGCTATGTGACGATGAATTGCAGGCAACCAGCAGCTACAGTTGGCAGCGGGAGCAGGAGATGAACGTGCTGTGTGCTCCGGCTGTTCGGGAACGATTGGCCGAATTGGGTGTGACCCTGGTGAATTACGGGGTGCTGGGGTGACGCTGCTGGTCCGCGGCTACTACACCCTGCTCCGCTTCGCTTTCCGTCTCCTGTACAACGAAATGGCCTGGAGTTACGACTGGGTGAGCCGGGCCGTCTCGTGGGGCAACTGGCGCACGTGGGGACGGGCTGCTTTGGCTCACACGGCTGGCCCCCGCGTGCTGGAAATTGCCTTTGGCACAGGCGACATTCTCCTCGACCTGCACGCAAGCGGCTTCGAGACATACGGACTGGACATCTCACCCTATATGATTGAGATAGCGCGCCGCAAGCTGAAGCGAGCCGGGATCCATGCACCGCTGGTGCGCGGCAGAGCACAAGAACTGCCGTTCATCAGCGGCTTCTTCGACTCCATCGTCATAACCTTTCCTACCAGTTTCGTTCTGCAGCAGTCTACACTGGATGAGCTGGTGCGTGTCCTGAGGCCTGGCGGCCGCCTGGTTATAGTTGACCGCGCCTCACTGCGGCGCCCAAAATTGGCGGCTCGATTGATTGGATGGTTGTATGCCATTACCGGCCAGTCCTACCAGGGCGATTCTTCCGAAGTGGATTGGTTCAAGCGGTGTGGGTGGCAGGCCGTAGAATACGAACAACACCTGGCGAGCAGCGTCGTGCACCTGTTCGTCCTCCAGCCCATACGCTCATCGTCTGAGGCCCTCCCTTTTCCCTAGAGTGCGTTTTTGAGTTATAATAGCACGGTAAATTCTATCTGATCTTCCAACCCTTGAGGATGTTGCATGGCGCAAATACCGATCAATCCGTATGTGACCAATCAGCCCGTTGGTGCGAACATGCCTTTCTATGGGCGCGAGGCTGAGTTTGACTGGGTGAAGCAAAGCTGCTTGCGCGGTGAGCGTGTTCTTATCCTTCACGGGCCCTTCCGCATCGGCAAAACCTCATTTCTATATCACCTGCCCAATCATTTACCGCCCGACGTCGCCATGGTCTATCTGGACTTCAAGGCCGAACTGGCCGAGAATGAGATACCGACTTTTCAGCGGATGGTTGCCATCTTGAATCGCAAGCTGGTGGAAAGCGGCCTGGTGCCACCTGGTTTTGCCGTTCCCGGCGAGCCTTCCGACGTTATGGGCGATTTCCTGCTCGCAGTTGATTCACGAATGGGCGAGCGTCATTTGCTTTTGGCCCTGGACAGCGTGGATGTCCTGTTGTCGTCCGACGAACGGGAGGCTGCTCTGTGGGGATTGGTCGAGGCTTTCGGTCGGGCGTTGAGCAGGTGCCAGAGACTCCATACGCTTTGGGCAGGCCGTCATGCAGACAGGCTGGCGGGCCCGCGTCCCCCGCATTTTGAGCGGGCATCCATCCGGCGTCTGGGGCCGCTGTCCATGAACGCTGCGACCAGCCTGGTGATAGAGCCAGTGCGCGATGTGGTTTCCTACGAGCCACCGGCCGTTCGGCGCATCATCGAACTGGCCTCGGGGCATCCGTACTATATCCAGCTCATCTGCCAGGCCATCTACAATGATGTGAGCGAGTCTTCCTGGACGGTGAGTCTGCGCGACGTTGAGAACGTCGTTGACAAATTGTTGTCCGGACATATTGACGAGTTTGAGACAGTGTGGGAGGACTCAACCACCAGCGAACGTGTGGTGTTGACTGCGTTGGGCATGATCAGGGGAACACACGGGATTTCTACCAGACAGGAAGTGGGCAACACCCTGCGACGCGAAAACATCAGTGTAACTCAGGAAGAAGTGACCGACAATCTGGAATACCTGGTTGCACGTGAGGTCCTGGAACGGCTGGGAGCGATGACATATCGCTTTCGGGTGGATTTGATGCGCTCCTGGCTGCGACGCCGCAAGAACATAGCCGAGGCGGCCAGTATGCTGGGGCAGGAGCACCGCGCCGAAGACCTGGCCTCCAAAACTTTGCGGAACATCGTGCTTGGGTCTGTAGGGTTGGTCGCAGCCGTAGTGCTGGCCGTGATCATCTGGTGGCCGAGGAATCTGCCAAGACCTCATCAGAACCTGGGGCAGCTTGGCCTAGCGGCGGCTGCGACCAGCACGGCGGCTCCAATTGTCGGGCCAACGCCCACCTGGACTCCACACCCGACGCCGACCCGGCCGCGCATCCGTATGCGTTCCCTGCCAACAATTGCCTACTTTGCCCGCGAAGACCGGACGAAACCGTGGCAGATTTGGGTGATGGGAAGCGATGGAAAGGACCCAGAGCAGATCACACAAACCGGGTCGAATGAAACCTCGCCCGTGTGGTCGCCGGACGGTTCGCGGTTCGTCTTTGTTTCGGAACGAGATGGCAATCGTGAACTGTATCTGATGGATGCCAGTGGGCAAAACCCGGTCAGGTTGACCAATCATCCGGCGGATGATTGGATGCCGGCCTGGTCGCCGGATGGGCAGGAGATCATCTTTGTGTCACGACGATATGGAAACTGGGAGATCTTCACCATCCAGCCGGATGGCAGCAACCTGACTCGCTTGACCGAGACGCCACAGTTCAACAACTGGACGCCGTATTACTCACCGGACGGGCAAGAAATTGTTTTCGCCAGCAACCGGGACGGCGACTGGGAAATCTACGTGATGAACCGCGACGGGTCTATGCCGTTGCGGCTGACGCAAGTGCCGGGCAACGATTTCTCTCCTGCCTGGTCGCCGCGAGGCGACAAAATCGTGTTCGAATCAACCCGCGACGGCAATGCTGAAGTGTACGTGATGAACCGCGACGGAAGCGATCAGGTCAACCTTTCTCGTTCTCCTTTGGCCGACGACCACTGGCCCTGCTGGTCGCCTGATGGCGCCCGCGTTGCTTTTCAGTCGAACCGGGACGGCGACTGGGATATTTACGTGGTCAACCTGGATGGCACGGGCCTCGAGAATCTGACTCGCAACCGCCCGGGCAGTAAGCAAGGCCCCCATTGGCGTCCCTAGCTTACAGGGACTCGTCTTACCGTCCCGCGTCGTGGCTGTGGTACATATTCATCAAATTCTTGTTGATGATGATGAACGGGAAACTGACCGCGAGATTCACTTTAGGTGGCGTTGACGGGAAAAGCCTGACGTTGGTCATGGGCGTGAAATCTAGAGTCAGGCTATCAATAAAATCGCGGACGCGCGCTTCGCCGCCTAAATGGAACTCACCTTGAATGACGAAGTTCTGCGTGTACACGGTCAGGACGTGAATGTTGGGCGGCAGGCGAATCCCCTCATAGTCTGATGGGTCGAGCAGGGCGACGAACACGACATGCTTTTTGTTGATGACAAGCTCTGGAATTGCCATGGTGCTCAGCCGGTTGTGAACTGAAACCGGGGTAACGGTTGTGTCGTAGACGGTCATACAGGTCCGCCGGTGGTCACCCAAGGCGGTGATGATTTCTCCCATCGGCTCAAGCTTGCCCTCGATTCGCAGCCCCTCGGTAAATATCTCGGAGCGATATAACCTCTTTGACAGCGTCAGCGTGTCCATCGTTCATGTGTCTCCTTTCCCCGTTAATGCGAAAACTGTTCTGCTACGATATGC
>Ga0129299_1000569_pt1 | contig 23623 bp, 18 predicted proteins | sample ConPoolayeCmetaG_FD_94477 | JGI IMG/M metagenome (GOLD analysis project Ga0129299, IMG submission 94477) | Hot spring microbial mat communities from California, USA to study Microbial Dark Matter (Phase II) - Cone Pool mat layer C metaG ...
GAAGGCGTCTGGCTCAACGCTCTGCAGGTCGAGCGCACCAATCACGCGGTTGCCCACGATCAGGGGCAGCGCCATCTCGGAGCGGGTGAGAGGCAGTAGCTCATTGCGGCGGTGCACGGCATCAGTATCAGTGTCACGGGCCAGCACCGGACGACCTCCTGCCGTGACCTGGCCGATCACGCTCAAGCTGCCGACGGGCAGGCGATACCCGCGCGCCAGAAGCTCCTGACCTGCCTCACCGGTGCTCGACCGAAGCACTGCGTATTCCCGCTCTTCGTCAATCAGGAAAACCTGTACATGATAGTAATCAAATGTCTCACGAATCAGGCGTACGGCGCGGTCGAGCAACTGATCCATATCCCGTGCGCCGACGATCTCCCGTGCAATGGTGATCGTTGCTTGAAGGTAACGGCTCTGAACGCTGGCGCGTATTTCCAGGCTTTGCTGGCGTAGGGCTAGCTCAGTAGCGGCGCGGGCGCTTTCCTCAAGGGTGGAATTAGTGGTGCGGGCAAACAGCCACACAGTTAGCGCCACACCCAGCAGGTGGCCGTACACGCTCAGAAGGGGAACCAGACCTGAGCTGGGATCGGTCAGAAAGAGGGGATTGGCCTGCACGGTAGTGTAGATATGCCCACCGATGGCCAAAGCGGCCAGCAAGAACGCAGCGGCAGGTTGGGCAAGCAGCCCTGCGACCAGTATTGGGACGATCAGGATCGCCGGGCCGGGGAGGCTCTGCGCCGAGAGATCCCACAGCAGGAAGTTTCCTGCCAGCAGTGCCAGAGAGAAGACCAGCCCTGCCCATAAAACGAGGCCGCGTCGGTTGATCAGGTAGATGGCCGCCAGAACAACACCAACTAACACCAGGCGACCCAACCCGGTTGGGATAGAGATGGGGGAACTATCCGCTGATGGGGCAACGAGGATCGCCGGAGCTGCCAGCGCGGCAATCACAAGCAAGGTGGCGGTCACACGTCCCCGGCTGGCCAAGGCAGCAGTGGGGGCATAGGATCGCGTCAACCACTCCAAGACGCCGCCTTGACGCGGCGGGTTCGTTTGCTGCGTCATGCTTATCCCATTCGCGCGCAGGCAGCCTACTCAGGATGTGAGCGCTGCCAGCCCAGCCACCTCCGGGCTACGCTGGGCCTCACCCTGCCCGCGAAGCGCTCCTTTCCATTGACCAATCCGAGCACAGGTTTCTGAACTTCCACTCATCACCTGGACCTCATCGCTCATCATCCGACCTCCTCCCCTTAGGGGGAAGTCCAAGTGCAATGAGGCAGCAGGTGAGGTTGAGTGTTTAGCCGAAAGAATTTTCGGCCAAACCGCCGAAGTTCAGCTACTAAGCCCTGTTCAGTAAGCATCCTCGCTGCGATCCTGCCACTGCCATTATAGGCCCAGTTCAATTCGGGCGCTGGAAGTTCACAATTTGCGCCCTGTGGCTCCATTGTTCACCTAGCCTTCGGGTGGGCCGCACAACGCGCTATTCGTCAGTCGTAGTTTTGTGCGCCGGACCATACTCCATAATCAGATGCACGAAGCCACGCGGCGCTCCCAGCGCACGGCTCGCCTCGCGCGCCGCCACACGCAGAATCACGTCCAGATCAGTGGTCGCCTGAAGCTCCGCCGAGAGGCGGCTGAGCACCTGCTCGCGCTCCGCCTGGCGAAGGGCCTGCTCGCCGAGCCGCGTGGTATCAAGTGCCTGGGCCACACGCTCGGCCACCGCCTGGATAATACTTTGCAGGTCCTCATCGGGGGCTTCGCCGCTACGAGGGGTCACATCCAGCACGCCAATCGGCTCACCACGCACCACCAGTGGCACGCTGAGCGTACCCGGCTTTGGCTCAGCCCGCCCCGTCACTTCGCCCGGCAGGATCGGTTGGATGCCCTCCGGGCTGGACTGGTAACCCACCGGCGCGCTGTCGGGCCGCCCTGCCTGGAACCGTTCCCATCCTTCGCTCGTCAGGCGGCGGCTCAGCGCCTCGATCTCACGCAAGTCCTGCTGGGCGCGCTCGAACAGGCGGGCATTTTCGATGGCAACAGCCAGATGATCGGCCATCGTCTGGAAGATGCGCAGATCGGCGTCCCGGAATGCATTGGGGTAGTTGCTGTACAGGTCCAGCGCACCAATCACCTGCCCTCCTGTCACCAGCGGCAGAGCCAGCTCCGAGCGCATGGGGGGAGGTAGATTGGGATGTTGCATGGCATCGCTATCCTCCTCGGTCACCATCACTGGATGCCTGTTAGTTATCGCCTGACCGACCGCTGACGATGAGCCGATAGCCAGCCGGTGGTGATCAGCCAGCACTTGCTGGCCCGCCTGGTCGATGGCTTCTCGCAGAGTGACGTACCCACCCGATTCATCCAGCAGGTATACCTGTACGCGGTGCGCGTCGAAGTGTTCGGCGATCAGAGCAACCACTTGCTTGAGAAGTTGGTTGAGGTCGCGCATGCCGGTAGCCGCTCGTCCGACCTCGACCGCAGCCAGCAGGTCCCGAACACGTTGCTCCGTATCCTGCTGGAGGGTCCGGCTGTACTGTCGCATCTCTCCTGTCTGCTGCCGGATCACCTTCAGGTCGTGCTCGCGCAGGAACGCGGTGGTGGTGGTAAAGATCGAGACGAGGACGACTAACACGAAGGGAGTCGCAATATGGCTAAGCTCCAGCCAGGGAGTCAGGAGAAGTAAGATCAATCCCAGCACGTTCAGAGCCGCCACGACCGCCGTCAGGGTAGCTGGCAGCAGAACCGCTGCGATCAAGACCGTCAGCATGACGAAGGGCACACGCGCCGCAGCGACGGCAGGATCGGGAACCGAGGCCAGCACGGCGAAATGCGCCAGGGTGATCCCGAAGGTGAGCAGCCTGGCGGACCACTCAGGCCAAGAGGTGCGGCTGAGCAGGTAGGAGACAAGGAGCAACCCCACCAGCGGTAGACCAGGCGCTGCGGCAGACGGATCGAGGCCCAGACTCCAGATAACCAGAGCCGCCGTCCCAACCAATAGCGCCAGCGAGAGTCCGGCCAGCAATCGAGCCTGCCTACGCTGTTCGTCAGTCTGAACAGAGAGGTGCGGCTCGGTCAAAACTCGCCAGATCATGGCTGCGGTTCTCGGTCTCTCGATCATGAGCCTGTCCCTCATCCTTCGGTCACGGAGGATCAGCCTCGGCGTCCCCTGACTCTGGCAGCAGGCGATGTGTGGTGTCCAGCATCGGTGGTGACAGGCGAACGGTTACCTCATATTCGCCTAACGTCTCGCGCAGAGCACGCACCGTTGCCTGCATGACGCCATCAACGCTGGGCGCGCGCTGAAGCTGAGCGGTCAGGCGGCTGACGGCAGCAGCAGCTTCGGCACGGCGGCGGCTCTCCTGGTACAACAGAGCATTCTTAATGGCGACCGCTGCTTGATCAGCGAACGTCTGGAGCAGGGAGGCGTGCTCCGGGGTGAAAGAGCGCGGCATGGCGCCATCCAGGTTGATGAAACCGATCACCTCGTCCTCAATGTAGATCGGAGCCGATACACAGGAGCGTACCCAGTGCGTCTCAGGCGTATCTGCCCAATCAGGGAAGCTGCGTGTATCCTCGATCACACAGGGCTGCTTGGTGTCAGCCATCTGTTTGAGGTGGACAACCTGCTGGATTGGTATATTCAGCGCATGGAGGGCAGTTTCATCCGCCCCCTGGCCTGCGTAACCGCGCGTTGCGGCCGGTTTGGCGAAGCCGTCCTCGACGATCAGGATACTAGCTGCATCGTAGGGAAGCAGCCGCCCGATGTGATCTAGCAGCAAGCCAAGAATCTGATCGGGATCGAAGGTGCTGCTGAGAGCGGCGGCGAGATCGCGAAGCACGCGCTCACGCTCAGCCGCCTCCTGGGCACGCATCAACAGCAAGTGCGAGTCGATGATCAACGCGGTCTGGTCAGCAATATTGCGGCACAGGCGGGCCTGTTCACCACTAAAGGACTGGCCTTGACGAGCCTCCAACAGCGCTGCGCCAAGCCAAGTCGTCCCTGTGGTGACCGGAATCATCATCAGCGCATTGACGCCCTGAAGTGTGAGCTGGACGCGCACCGAGGAGTCCAAACGGGAGTCGGCTTCCAGATCATTGAAGATCAGGTTGGCCCGTGATCCCGGAAATTGCGCAATTATCGGCGCTGCCAGGGTGGAATCAGACTCTCCTAGCTCGCTAGTCTTAATCGCGCCGTGCTCCCAAACCGCGATGGTCTCAACGCGCTGTGCCTTGTCTTGGGGGTTGGGTCGGGTCAAGTACAATGTGATACGATCCGCACCAGATAAATCTGCCAACTCCCCGAGCGCAACTTCGCACGTCTCCCCCAGGTCGTGCGTGGCGCTCATGGCCAGCGAGGCGCTGTACAGAGTGGTCATGTCTTTGAGGAAGTGCTGAAGCTGCTCGAACAACTGCACGTTCTCTAGGCTAACCCCAAGCTGTGCGGCAATCCGTTGGCATAGCTCCACATCGTTTTCACTGAAGCCACCCACTGTGCCAGCACCCACGTTCAATGTGCCGATCCGACGGTCGCGGGCGCTAAGCGGAGCGACGATCAGGGCGTGCGCGCCCACGCCGCGCCACAGCGAGCCATCGGCCAGCTCGCGCACATCATCCACTCGCACCACTCTGCCTGTGGTCAGAACGCGCTCGATGACTGTCCCCTCCAATTCCAACTGGGGGGGCAGGAAGTCACCTACAAAGGTGTTAACCCGGACCTTCGGCTGGTCAGCTTCATGGAAGGTGATGCTCAGATGCGAGATCGAGCAGCTTCTAGAGAGTGTTGCGCTGACCAACTCGCCCAGTGTTGTCAGATCGTGTACTTCGGCCAGCGCCCGCGCCAACTCGTTCACCAAGTTAAGTTGCTCGGTTTTGCGGCTGACAGCACCCAGTAAGGAGAGGTTTTCCAGCGCAAAGGCGACTTGCACTCCCAGCATCCGCAGCACCTCGACCTCTCGCTCGTGGTAGGCGTGAGGTCTACGCCCAGCCAGGACCAAGTAACCGACCGTACGGCTGCGCCCCATCAGTGGAAAGATCGCCAGGCTGGTGGCTTTGAGTACCCCGCGCGCATAATCCACCACCGCCGCTACTGAGCGATCTAGCGCATCTACGTTAGAAATGATGAGTGGCTCACGAGCAATGTGCCGGCGCAGCGCAGGGGGAAGATCGGCCTCGAGGGCAATCTGGTCCCGATCCCACACAGCGATCTCCTCGGTGACCGGCTCACCAGCCAAGCCAAAGCCGATCTGGATGATGCTGATGCGATCCACCGTCTCGCCGAGAATGTATCGGCGCAGCGCCTCAACAATAGCCTGTGCGTGGCTTGCGGCGGCGATATCGCGCGTCGCAGCAAAGAGGGGCGCGATCAGGCTGTTTAGCTCATTGTCAGGATAGTTTGCCAGTTGGTTGAGCATGTCCGGCTACCTACTCTCTCGTGCTGCCTGGCTCTGCGTGCGCTCCTTCTGCTGAATGCTGCGATCCACAAAAAGGGAAGAGCCTCTAGTCAACGCTCAGGAATGAGCGTCCCACACCGACTCCCCGTTGAGAACGCGCCGGATTTGCTCTGGAAAGCGGTCGGGGTCTAGTGGCTTGGCGAGGAAGCCATCAAAGCCCGCTGCCTGGGCGCGTTTCATCTGTTCGACGGTCCCATCCGCCGTTACAGCGACGACCAGGGTATTCTTGAGGCGAGGGTTGGCCCGCACCTTCTCCAGTGCCTGGAAGCCGTCCTCGTAAGGTAGGCGGATATCCATCAGGATCAGGTCAATGCGGGGCAGTGTGTCGGCGAATTCGACAACTTGCCAGCCAGAGGTTTTCCACTCGCAGCGCTGGACGCCCATGTAAGCCAGCATACGGGCGATCAGCACGAAGTTCGGCACATTATCCTCAACCACCAGCACGTGCGCCTGGCTGGGGTCAATCTGCTTCTTGACGCGCTCGCCTGCCGGAGCTGATGTCGCAGGTGCATCGATCTTCTTGGCGGCAAGCGGCTCGGTAGTCTCGGATTTACCCAGGCCGGGCAGCGCTGATGAGGCGGGCGTGGGTGGCACGGGCGGGCCTAGAGGTGGAGTCGTAGGCGCTGGCCCAGGGGGTGCGGGTGCGGCAGGTGTTGTTGGCGCAGTAGCTGCTGGCGTGGTGGGCGTAGCGGGCGCGACAGGTGTTGTTGGTGCAACAGGGATGGGTGCAGCGGGTATGGGCGTAACAGGTGGAGTGGGTGTGGGCGTAGCGGGCGCGGGTGCGACGGGTGCGCCCCCCGCGGGTACGTCCTGCTGGGAAGGCTCAGCGGGTTGTGTTGCGGGTTTCGGCGACGTACCAGTCGCGGCAGGCTGCGGTGAAGCTGCTCCCTCAGGATGTGCCTGTCCGCCAGGGGGGGGTGCTGATAGGGGTAGCGCGGACTGAGGAGCCACAGTAGGTGGGCCCCCGGGCGCAGCCTGGTTGGCCGGAGGAGCAGAAGAAGCGGGTTGGGTAATCTCCCCTGGCCGCGGAACGGATCGCTTGGGGAGGATTACCGTCGGCTCCTCTTCCTGGCTGTCGCTCTTGATCGTCTTATCGTCGGTCGGCTCGGTTGTCATGCCGCATTACCCCTGTTTCACTGGCCAGATAGTCTGTTGGTTAGCGTGCCCTTATTGTCAGGGCGGCAGGGGAGATTTCTCTCACGTATAAAAGAAAGCCCTTAAGAATGGCTACTACTTTCGCCTGTCTTATCAGCTGGGCCTGTCGTGTTGGCCGGGCCTGCCGCGTCTGCCAGGGATGCCTCATGAGGTGCTCCTGGCCTGAGAGGTGTAGGAGCCGCTGGTAAGGTGGCTCGCAGATTCGGCGGAGGTGGCACAGTCAGTCTACTGCGCGGAGGTGGTGGCGGCGGGCGCGAGATCCTCCCTGAGGACCCAGGAGCCGCCGATGGATAGCGGGAGGCAGGCGGCTGTGGGAGGGATGCAGCCGGCCCGATCTGAGGTGCGGAAGGCTGCCCCTGACCGTCCGGGTGCAGGTGCTGTGCGATCTGCAGCGGAAGCTGATCAACGTCAATTGGCTTGGGTATGTAGCCATCACAGCCAGCGTCGAGGGCCTTCTGCCGGTCACCCTCCATAACGTTGGCCGTAAGCGCGATAATAGGGATTTCACGGAGGCGACCGATGGCCCGGAGCTGTGCGGCGCACTGGTATCCGTCGAGGTCGGGCAGGTTGATATCGATCAGGATCAGATCAGGCTGGCTGGTCTGCGCGTGCGCCAGACCAATTGTGCCGTTTTCCGCCTCGATGACGGTATAGCCCTCGGCCTCAAGAACGCGCTTCACGAGCAAGCGGTTATCAAAGTTGTCTTCGATGCACAGAATCCGGCCTCGTGTCATCACCGCGCTCTCATCCCGGTGTATCATTGGCAAGCGTCTACATCACCCACCAATGTAGCACGAACCATGCGTCCTGCACCCTTACAAATCAATGACCTGCTCCCCCTCTCTTTGTGGGAGGGCGATCAATGCCATTATACCGCCTTTCCGTAGGAAGGCTCACGATGAATCGGCGCCATGATACAATGGTAAGGACACACGGGTGATCTGGCGTGCACGTACTATAGGCGATCCCGCATCAAACTACAACCGCTTCCCTGTATCTTGCCTCAAGATAACCTGAATGAGCAGGTCGGGGTATGGGTTGTTGATTGTATTTTTTGGCGGTTTGATCCTTCAGAAACTCCTTAAGGAGGGTAAGATGCCGTACATTCAACTTGCCATTTTAGCCGCGCTTGCTCTGGTTCTGGTCATCGCATTGCTGGCGTGGTTCATTGGGACACGTCGCGCACCAACCGAGGAGCTGCCGGACGGGGTGAGGCAGTACGTGGCCGATGCGAAGGTTGAACCCTATGAACGCCCTGCGAGCCTGGTGGCAGAGCAGATCGAGGAGGTGGTCAAGCGAAAACTGGAAGGCTACCCCGACCTGGCTGACACCGTTTTCGACTTCGGCACGATGCCTGACGGTAGCTTTGATATCTGGATCAACCGGCGGCAGTACGGCAGCCTCGACTCCATTGAGGACGAGCGCATCCGTCGGGCGATCCGAGAGGCAGTGGCCGAGTTCAACCGGTAGAGGTTGGGCGGCTCGTAGGCAGCCGCTCAAGGGTTCCTACTCCTCACGGCTGCGTAGCGCTGGGAAGAGCAGCACCTCGCGGATGTTGGGTTGGTTAGCCAGCAACATCACCAAGCGATCCACGCCCATACCGAACCCGCCGTTGGGAGGCATACCATAGCGCATGGCGCGTAGGTAATCCTCGTCCAGCGGGTGCGTTTCTTCGCTGTCGGGCGCATACAAGCGGCCCATATCAAGGAAGCGCTGCTCCTGATCAAGCGGGTCGTTGATCTCGGTGAAGGCATTGCCCATCTCCATCCCCGCAATGAAAAATTCGAAGCGCTCTACGTGGGTTGGGTCACCCTCAGCCATCTTGGCCAGCGGGCTGATGTCGCGCGGGTAGTCTATGATGAACGTCGGCTGGATCAGGTGCGGCTCCACGTCCGTGCCAAGCAGCGAGTCGATCAGCTTGCCCCAGGTGCTGTCAGGGCGCGGTTGCTTGCCGCGCTCGCGCATGATGCGGGCCAGGGAGTCCGCGTCCGGGTATTGGGTGTAGTCAATGCCGCTGAATTCCAGAATCGCATCGCGCAGCGTTCTCCGCTGCCAACGACCACCCAGCTCGATAGCGTGACCCTGAAAGGAAATGGCCGTTGTCCCCAGCACATCCTGCGCCACCGAGGCTATCATCCGCTCGGTGATATCCATCACCCCTCGGTAATCGATATATGCCTTATACCATTCGATCTGGGTGAATTCTGGATTGTGGGTGCGATCCACGCCTTCGTTGCGGAAGTCGCGGCCAATCTCGTAGACCGCGTCGTACATGCCCACCAGCAGGCGCTTCAGGTATAGCTCAAAGCTGATCCGCAGATACAGGTCCTGCTTGAGCTGGTTGTGGTGCGTGATGAAAGGCCGTGCCGCCGCTCCACCATAGAGCGGCTGGAGGATCGGCGTCTCGACTTCCAGAAAGCCTTCTGAATCGAGGAAGCGCCGCAGCGCCCTGATCACGCGGGCGCGGGTGACGAAGACCTGCCGCACGTCGGCATTAACAGCGAGATCGGCATACCGCTGGCGATAGCGCTCTTCCGGGTCTGTGAACTCACCATAACGCTCAACTGTGCCATCAGCCAGATGGCGCTCTTTAATCACCGGTAGCGGGCTGAGGGCCTTGGCCAGGGGGCGTAGAGAATCAACCAGCACGGAGACCTCGCCGCGTCGGGTCCGGGCCATACTGCCCTGGGCTTCAACGAAGTCAAACAGGTCGAGGTCGTCGTTGAACATCGCCTGCGTTTCAGGGCCAACTACATCCTCCTTGAGCCAGATTTGCACGCGGCCTGTGCCGTCCTCGATGTGGGCAAATGACATCTTGCCTTTGGGTCGATGAGAGACAATCCGGCCTGCCACTGCGACTCGGATTGTATCCACCTCCTTGCCTTCGGGTGCGGTGGCTTCTGCGGACTCGTAAGCAGCGATGGCCTCGGCGATGGTATGTGTTCGAGTCACACGGCGTGGATACGGGTCGAACCCTCGCGCCCGTAGGCGCGCCAACTTCTCCAGGCGTTCTCGCTCGATGTTGTTCTCAGGTTGCCACACAGGCAGCTCCGGTAGGGTGTTCGAGGCGGGTTGGCAAGCCGGTTTACCGCCTCTTTCTCGAACAGTTCGCAGATAGTGTGAAGGGGCCAGCCCTGCGCTTGGCGCAGGCTCGCCCCGATGGGTAACCACAGCTCATATATACGTCGGCGAGCGACTCACTAGCTAACGCCGAGAATGGTGTACGTCAGAATTCCATCTGGAGCGTTCACTGTGACAGTCTCACCGACCTTCCTGCCGACCAGCGCACGGCCCAGCGGGGATACGTCGCTAATGCGCCCCTCGCGGGGATTGGCCTCTGCCGCGCCCACAACCTGGAACGTCTCCGGCGCGTTGCCATTCTCCTGAACTGTCACCAGGCTGCCCAGGCCAATCACCCCTTCGGGCACATCAGCCTCTTCGTCGATAATCTGAGCGCGGCTGAGCAATATCTCGAGCTGCTGGATACGCCCCTCGACGAACGCCTGCTCGTTCTTGGCGTCCTCATATTCGGCGTTCTCCACCAAGTCGCCACCTTCTTCAAGGGCAAGGCGGAGTCGCTCAGCGACCTCGCTGCGGCGCACAGCGCGCAGGTAGTTCAGCTCCGATTCGAACTGCCGGAAGCCCTCTCGTGTCAGATGTACCGTCTCAGTCATGGATCCAGTCCCCAGCTAGAGAAACTCAAAAAGACCGCCGACGGGCGATCAGACGCAACAATAATTTGTCCGCACAGCGTGCAGGATAGACAAAAACTGAGCTTACGCCCAGTTTATAGCCACCGGCCTTCGGCCCGGCATAATGCGGCTCACCCGTAGATTTTAACACGGTTTTGTGGGGGTGTAAAGATGGCGCAGTGTGTTCCCAGCGTGTCTCACTTAATCGCGCCCCAATCCAGGCCCACACTCACGTCGACCCGGAGCGGTACGTCCATCGGATAAGCTCCCTCCATGACTTCCTTTACCAGGGTAACCGTCTCCGCCACCTCCCGCTCTGGAACCTCTAGGACCAGCTCGTCATGCACTTGCAGGATCATCTGTCCCTGTAGGCCATGCTCCCGCAGCGCATGGTGCAGCCGCACCATGGCGATCTTGATGATGTCGGCGGCTGTGCCCTGGATTGGCATGTTGATCGCTTCGCGCTCGGCGCGCGCCTGTTCCTGGCGGTTGGCGCTTGCTGTCTGAAGTTCGGGGAAGTACCGGCGTCGGCCTAGCAGGGTCTCAACGTAGCCACGCTCGATAGCCATCCTGCGAGTCTGGTCCAGGTAGCGGCGCACTTTGGGGAAGCGTTCAAAGTATGCCTTGATAAAGTCTTCTGCCTCTGCCAGAGTGAGGTTGGAGTCGCGTGCCAGCCGGTAGGCTCCCATCCCGTACAATAGGCCGAAGTTCACAGACTTGGCAAAGCTGCGCTGATCGCGAGTCACCTGCTCCAGTGGCAGGTTATAGACAGCGGCGGCTGTCGAGGCGTGGATATCCTGATCCTCACGAAAGGCCTCCTGGAGCCGCTCATCGCCGGAGACATGCGCCAGGATACGTAGCTCCACCTGAGAATAATCGGCTGCTACCAATCGATGACCTGGTGCAGCAATAAACGCCTCGCGCACGCGCCGTCCCTGCTCAGTACGGATTGGGATATTTTGGAGGTTGGGATCGCTGGAGCTTAGGCGACCGGTCACAGCCCCCGTCTGGTTGAAGGATGAGTGGATCCGCCCAGTGACGGGGTTAACCAGCGTGGGCAGGGCATCAAGATAGGTTGAGCGCAGCTTTTCCAGCTCCCGATACTGTATCAGCAGGCTGATAACCCCGGTTGTATCCTGATCACGCAGCGAGTCCAGAACATCAGCGGCAGTTGAATAGAACCCGGTGCGCGTCTTGCGCATACCCTGGGTTGGCAGGCCCAGGCTGCCGAACAGCGCATCGCTTAACTGTTGGGGGGAGTTCAAGTTGAACTTGTAGCCAATGATCTGGCATATCTCGTCCTCGAGCGTGGCCAGAACCTCACCCAGCTCCGCAGACAGCCGAGCTAGGGTGGTTGTATCCACCAGAACGCCCGCCTGTTCCATTGCACACAGAACTGGAACCAGCGGCATCTCAATCTCGTCAAACAGCTTTTCGAGACCGTGCTCGGCCAGCTCGCGTTGCAACGGCTCGTACAACCGCAGAGTCATGTCCGCGTCCGCAGCCGCATAGGGGGCGCATTGTTCGATGGGCACTCGATCCATGGTGATTTGGTTCCGGCCCGCGCCGATCAGGTCGGTGATCTCCGTCATCTCAATGCCGAGTCGCAAAAAGGCCTGTGCTTTCAGCCCCAGCTTCCCACGCGAGGTATCGGGCCGGATCAACCATTGGGCAATCATGGTGTCGAAGCTGAGCGGCTGAACCGCTAGTCCATGCCGTTCAAGCACAACGGCGTCATACTTCACGTTATGGCCGATCTTGCCAATGGCCGGATCCGTCAACGCTGGTCGGAGCGAGTTAATGACAACGGCCAACGGAAGTTGAGGGGCGTCTGTTCCCACATGTCCGACGGGGATGTAATATCCCTCGCCTGGCTCGACCGCCAGCGAGATGCCGACTAGCTTGGCAGTCATCTGGTCGGTGCTGGTGGTCTCGGTATCGAAGGCGATCATAGCTGCATCTTTGAGCTTGCTGACGAGATCGCTGAGCGCTTGCTCATCTTGAACGCAGATCGTTCGGGTCGGGAAGGCGGTGGGGGGGCTAGAGACCGCAACTGTGCCGCCAAATAGGGATAACTGTTGGCCTGCATCGATAGTCGATAGCGTTGGCTGCTCTGGGCTGGGAAGCTGGTCGATGAGGGAGCGGAACTCCAGTTCGCGGAAGATCGCTACCACGCGATCCCGGTCGTAATCTCGGGTCCGGCATGCTTCCAGACTGAAGTCAATGGGAACGTCCGTCACGATGCGGGAGAGCTTCTGGCTGAGGTAGGCGCTGTCACGGCCCTGCTCGAGGGCGGTATGGGCACGTTTGTTGGTAATCTGGTCAAGGTGTTGGTAAATACCCTCCAGCGTTTCAAACTGCTGCAGGAGTTGGGTTGCTGTCTTTTCGCCAATTCCGCTAACGCCGGGGATATTATCCGAGGTATCCCCAATCAGTGCCTTGTAATCAACAAACTGGTCGGGTCGGACGCCAAAGCGCTTCACCACAGCCGGGATGTCGTAACGTTCCGATTCCGCCACCCCGCTGCGGCGTCCCGGAAGCTCCACGTGGGTATGCTCGGTGACAAGTTGTAGCAGATCCTTGTCTCCGGTCACGATCAGGACATCGAGGCCCCTCTCTTCGGCAATGCGTGCAATGGTCCCCAGCACGTCGTCTGCCTCATACCCCTCAGCTACCAGGATGGGGATGTTAAAAGCTGCCAGAACCTCCTGGATGCGCTCGATCTGGATCGACAGATCATCGGGCATCTTGGCGCGGGTTGCTTTGTAGTCTGCGAATAAATCGTCGCGGAATGTCGCTCCCAGGTCGAAGCTGACAGCCAGATAGTCCGGCGGATCGTCCCCGGCGATGATCTGAAGCAACGTCCGCGTGAAGCCGTAGGTGGCGTTAGTTGGCTCCCCCTGTTGCGTGCTAAACGCATCCCAGCTCAACGCATAATACATGCGATAGGCCAAGCCGTGCCCGTCGATGAGAACCAGTCTAGGTCGCTTTTGGTCCGGCATGATCCCTCCACCCTTCCAGGGCAATTTGAGGAAGGCCCAGAACAGATGTACCGCCTTCATCATACCACAGCAAGGGCCTCTACGCCGGGCCAGGAAGAATCAAACAAGGTCTCCCATCCCTCAAGATGGAGACCTGTTTGGGAAGCTGATCGCCGCCAGCCGATTTAGGTCACAACAACTGAGTTCTCGCCACCGTAGGGATGCGCCGCATACTTATCTGCTTCCCAGTCGTTGTGCCATTCCGTCCCGTTGACCAGGTAGCGGTATTGGTACTCGTGACCTGCCTCTAAGCTTAATTCGACCTTCCACGTCCCGTCCTTGAGCTGCTTCATCGGTGTAGCATCTTTGCTCCAGTTGTTGAAGTCGCCAACTAGATAGGCTGATGTAGCTTCGATTTGAGACGGCAACACGAAGGTCACTCTGCAGACTTTGCCCTCTGAAACGTACTTCTTCTTTAACACGTGCGCCTCCTTCGATGGCGATGTGCCCCAAGAAAGTAACTCGGAACGCCTACAAATGCGGTTCAGAGACGGACCTTATGGCAGCCCCTGGTGGTCTCTGCCAGGGGGTCTTAGTGCTTCAGAATCTTACTAAGGAAGAGTTGGAGCCTCTCATGTTTGGGGCTGGTGAACAGCTCCTCCGGCGTTGTTTCTTCGATGATCTGTCCGTAATCCATGAAGATGATTCGCTTGGCTGCCGCCCTGGCGAAGCCCATCTCATGTGTGACAACCACCATCGTCATCCCGCCGGCGGCGAGTTCTAACATGACATCCAAGACTTCCTTGATCATCTCCGGGTCAAGGGCAGATGTCGGTTCGTCAAACAGCATAATCTTCGGATTCATGGCGAGGGCGCGGGCAATTGCGACCCGCTGTTGCTGCCCGCCCGAAAGCTGGCTGGGGAACTTCTCAGCCTGCTCTGGGATGCCAACCCGGGCGAGCTGTTGCAGCGCAATCTCTTCTGCCTCTTCCTTGGAACGCTTGCGCACGACCCGTTGCGCGAGCACGATGTTCTCCAGCACAGTCAGGTGGGGGAACAGGTTGAAAAGCTGGAAGACCATCCCTATCTCGGCACGTATGGCGTTGATGTTCACTTCATGGCTGGTGAGGTGGTGCCCGTCGATCCAGATATCACCCCGTGTGGGCATCTCCAGATGGTTCAGGCAACGCAACAACGTGCTCTTGCCAGAGCCGCTCGGCCCGATGATCACCACGACCTCGCTGCGCTTGACAGTGAGGCTGACGCCCTTCACCGCCTCGACGTGGCCGAAGTACTTATGCAGATCGCGAACGATGATGATGTCATCGGATGGTGGTGGTAGAGGGACGGTCACGCCCCAGCCTCCTTTCCAAGGCCTTGACCCCAAATGACAGTGCCACAGTCATACTGAGATACAAAAAGGCAATAGTGTTGAAAACCTCGTACACGCGGAAGGTGCTGGACCTCTGGATACGCCCAAGCTGGGTAAGCTCCGGAACGGCCAACACCGTTGCCAGTGATGAGTCCTTGAGCAGCGCAATGAAATCATTGCCAAGCGGTGGGAGAACGCGCCGGATGGCCTGAGGCAGAATCACGTAGCGCATTGCCTGGAAATAGGTCATCCCCAGAGAACGGGCGGCTTCCATCTGCCCGCGTTCAATGGATTGGATGCCTGCCCGGAACACCTCCGCCTCATACGCTCCATAGCCGAATGCCAGCGCGGCAATAGCGCGCGCCTCGAAGCTGACATTGCGGATGCTGGTATCAGCGAGCCAGGCAATGTCGAGGAGGCGGCCCAACCCAGCAATCCAGTTGACCAGAATCGGCAGCAGGACGAAGGCGGTATAAAGCATTAGCACAACCAATGGGACGCCACGCACGATCTCCACATAGAGTGTGGCCAGGTTATACACGACCACATTCTTGGAGACGCGGGCCAGCCCGGCAATCAGCCCAAAGATGGTGGCGATGGCAAACGCAATCAAAGTGATGCGAATAGTCAGCAGAATGCCCTCAGTAGCGGCTGCCTCAGGTCGCCCAAAGACCAGCGTGTTGAGTGTCTGGCGGTAGTCTGGATCGGTCAGAATGGTTACTACGAAGACAAATACCGTCAGGATCAGAGCCGCGATCCACCACGGGATGTCAGTCATTGCCCTTCCAAAGATCCGGCCAGCCCGCTCTGTGTCGGCGGTCTCTATGTTTCTGTTTTCTTGGCTCACGCTCACTCCTCTCGACAGGGAGCAGGTATCAAAGTGAGAGGGTTAAGAAACTATCTCCAAACGGACCTTAACACGCTAATCGTCCCCAGGCCGAGTAAAGGGGATGTCGATGGCGAAACGCAAACCGTGCATGGCGACGCTGTGGGAAGTGCCAGATGGTCTGTGGGAGCGGATAGGTCGCCGCCGGGTGCTGGATGGGATTCTCTTTCGGCGGCGGACAGGTTGCCAGTGGAACCCCATTCCCAGGGTCTGTGGCGACGACAGACCCATCTATCGCTGCCTTTAGCTGTTTGAATGGATAGGGGGGGCGTTCTCGTCGTTGCATCTGATACGACCTGAGTTTTGAGATAGTTGCTTGGTGCAATGGGCTCGGTTATTGCTCATCAAGGTCCTTGGGTACCAGACCTAGTTCAATGGCTTCATCAATCGAGATGGAGTCTGCCCCTGCTGCTGTCTCATCCGATGCTGCTTGCTGCCAGAACTCGTCGAGATCACCCGCCATCCTGTCCAGCTCAGCATCAAGATCGTCAAAATCCAGTTCGACGCTGGAGGCTGGTTGTTGCTCTTCAACCAGTTCTGCAAATACGACGGCTCCCCCCACCACAGGCTCCTCCGAAGCTTCAGTTGGCTCTGTCTCTCTCTCAGCCCCGACGGATGGTTGGCTGGGCTTCCGGGTTGTGGGGGCAAGGGCGGCATCGTCACCCGCCGTCAGCGCCCGGATACGCTCGGCAGCCGGCCTGCCGAAGCGCAACACTGCCCCCATCTGCTTTTGGCTGCCTCCGGGGAACACCACTACCAAGAAAAGGTGCAACCCCACTGATAGCGCGTAGATGTCGTGCCAGCTTCCGCTATAGTAGTGCATAGCATTAGAGGTGCCATCGCCCAAATAGGTCGAGAGCTCCGCCGTTGTGGTGAAGTTATTGGCGAGCAGCACAGCCAGTTCACTGAAACGGAGCGACTCCTCCAGTATGCCCACCGTGAGCAAAATGTTGCCGGCACGGCTGACCAAGGCTACGGCTCTGGGAGCAATCTCGTCCATCAGTCTGTCCAGTGCTTCAGCGGCAGCCTCTCGGTCGAAGTCGGGTAAGTTGAGGGCATCTGCCTGGGTTGCTGGTGAAGCCTCTTCCGCCTGCGCTTCGCTCAGAAGGGTGTTGTTGACCGTCGCGGTGAATACAGGCATGTCGATCGGCTTCTCAAAAATGCCGACGATCCCAGTTGCGCCCAGCGCTTCCTCGACCTCTTCGAGGTTCTGCCCTGTGATGACAATGCACTTTAAGTTGGGCAGGCGCCTTCGCGCGCGCTGAATCAATTCCGCGCCGGACATCCCCGGCAGCCGATAGTCAACCACCATCAAATCGAATGGCACGCGCTGGATCTCCAACAAGGCTTCTTCACCAGAGGGTACATCGGTGATCAGGTAACCCTGATTCTGAAGCTCTAGGCTGGTGCGCAGCACGCGAGCCAGTTCACGCTGGTCGTCAACGATCAGAATGCGATACTCATGTTGCGGGGTCATCGAGCCACCACGCTTCTACATCGGATTATCCCATCGCCGCCATTATACTCTAACTTTGGGCTGGGCTAGCAACAAGGGAGGGGGTAGGAAGTGGATAAGGTAGTGGGTATTCAGGGCAATTGCAAGCCATTCCTGCATGGACATCCTCGTAGCTATCCACTCCCACTCGCGCTGCCTGCGCACTCAGTGGAACGCCATTAAGCTCTTCGTCCTTGCCTGGAACCGCCGCCAGATGCACAAGCGCCGTTATTCGTCCTACCCTGCTTATGCCGAGGACTTCATGTGCGCGTGATGTCTTCCACTCCCCAAGGCTGATCAGGGAGATTCCTTCGGGTAGTACCCCGCCTGCACTGCTGCCGGGCCGGTTGCCTCGAAGTACTCAATGCGGAGGCGATGGCGGCCCGCTGTCATTTCTCGATCCACCGCTGCCCAGTCGTGGAAGCCCTCTGACCACAGATCGAGGATCAATTCGCCATCCACGTACAGCCTCACGCCGTCATCGCTACGCACAGCAAAGGTGTAGATGCCTGCCTCAAACAGATCTGTGCGCTCCCAACGTACCGAGAAGTCGTCCTTTCGCCCGCCTTCCGGGTAGGGGCCTGCTTCGCCCCAGTCAAAGGTGATCACAGCATCCTGGCGGACAAGGGCCGGGCTACCCCGAAGTTCCCGGTTGGCATAATAGCGCCCTGTCCAGGCCGTATCAACCCACAGCGAATCGAACAGACCGGGCAGGAAGGGGAGCAGCACGATCACTCCGCCAACCACGATCTGCTCGACGCGGGAGCGTAGAGCGCGGATGCCCTCCCAAAGCCTTGCCACGGCCAGCGATACGATGATGAAAAATAGGGGCAAATTAAAGTAAACGTAGCGTGGCTGGGGAAACATTGCAGCAGTGCTGACCAGCGCATGGTAGGCAATAAATAGCGCACACAGGATCGCCAGTGCCCGTTGGCGCGGCAGCCCCTCGATCAGAACAAAAGCCAGCAGCGCTAGCGCTGCCCAGAAACGCCCCCAGGCGGTCCGACCTTCCAACCGGTAGGGTTGCATAGCTACTAATGCCGCATCGTAGCTGCTCTGTACAAGGCCAGTGAGGATGCTCTGCCTGGCTGGATAAGTGCAGGTATAGGTGAGCCAGCTATCGATGAGAGCAAGATCGGTGTACTGTGGGCGTTCACCACGACAGCCATCCACAGGTGACCAGGTTTGCTGGAAGAAAGGCATCCGGTCGAGGCGGTTGTGACCTTCCTGGATCGGGCCAGTATCGCTGTGGGTAAGAAACAGCCGGGATTCCCTGAACAAAGCAGCTATATATCGAGTTGGCTTAGCCCAGATCGCTTCTAGGTACAGTGCACGCGACGAGAGGTTGGTTCCATGTGCCTCGTTGTAAGCCACCGCACAGTTGTGCAACCGATGCGGCCAGTGGTGTGCAATTTGCCAGCTTGGATCGGGTAGCGTGTAATCGCACTCCCCGGAGTCGAGCATAGTTTGGAAGCTCTGCGCCACTGGCCCGTTGGCCGGATCGAACAGCCCCAGATAGATAGTCGGGAAGATATAAAACGCTTCCTCGTCTGTGCCAAAGCGGAAGCGCCCGTCAATAAGCCACTGGCCTGCCATCAGCGCCAAGGACGCCGCCATCAGCCCACCGACGATCCAGGCGGGTCGCAGCCACGAACGGGCATATAGGATCACCACCAGCAGGGTGGGCAGGATCAGGAGCTGTCCAAGCGGCCTCATGAAGGCGACCCAACCACACAGCACCCCGATGGCGATCAGAGCGCCCGGCCCCACTTTCCAGTCAGGCTGCGCGGCCCGGTAGGTTAGCAGAACAATCAACGTAATGCCCGTGCTATAGATGCTGGCGTCAAGTAGCTGGTGGGCATTGAAGGCATTGATGGGGGACAACGCGACCAAAAATGCGGCGATAGCAGCCGCCAATCGGTTGGCTCCGCGCAGCCACCAGAATATCAGGAACGCAGTGACGATCCGCAGGAGATGCTGTAGAACGATAATGCTGAGCAACGTATCAGCAATAAGACGGGTCGCGGTGATCAGCAATGGGTAGGGGTAGGTGTACCAGAAAAGGTCGAGGGGCTGGCGACCCAATATACCCTCGCTGGAATAGAAATTGCGGTACGAATCGAGATTGCCATAGGCTAACGGTGGTGCGTAAAGCCAGATAGCAGCGCTCGCCAGCAACCCGGCGGCGGCCACTCCTAACCCAATCACTCGATCCGGGATATGCGGAGGCGAGTCGTTCTCTTCAGCAGTTAAGGAAGGTCTGAGTGGCTGCCATGCTAGCAGAATAGTTACAGCATCGAGGAAACCAACCGCTCCCAGCAGTTCCGACCCGCGCGGAAAGATGGCGTGCCGGTCGATGGCGAGGCCGGTAAGCACACAGAGTTGAAAGGCCACAAATGCTGCCCCCCATACCCGAATGCGCTCTGCCAGCACCCACTCCACAAACCGGCCAGCCCATCCGGCCAGCCAGCGATAGGCAACCAGGCTGGCAACCAGCGGCAGCACGGCGAGAACAACCAACGCGCTCAACGCGACCAGCCCGCGCCAGTGGGCTGGAGTGGCTAGCAGGTCTGGCTGGAACTGGGCAAGTTGGATACCTAATAAAGTGACATTCAGCGCCAGGACTACACGAGTGAACCAGCGTGGCTCAGGCTGCCCAGGGAGCATAAACGGCATAGGGGGGCTATTCCTCAATGATACCCTGTGCGGTGACCAGGAAAGTGTTCGGCGTGCCGCCCAGCTCAACAAAGGTGACGGAGTATGTTGAGGCTTCGCCGGGGGCAAGGCGCTGGAGATCGACCAGCGTGGTATCAGTCGCGATCACACGCTGTTCGGAGTCGAAGATGGTCACGATCACCTTGACTAGGCTGGCGGTTAGGTTCCCCTCATTTCGTACCTGCCCGCTGACTACCAACAGACCGTTCTCGTCGAAGTCCGCCTGTGAGGTAACGGCGAAATTTTCTACACCGTAAAAAGTGCGAGCAGCATAGTCTGCGTAGCGAGCGGAGGCATGGAGATCGTAGCGCACCGTCCCTGCTGGCAGGCCATCACTGAAGACGATGGAGAAGGGGGCATACTCGCCTGGCAGAATGAGATCGGAGGAGACAAAGTCATCCTGCTCAGCCAGCAGGCGACTATCTCTATCGTAAAGCTGTACGGTGATACGCACAAATTCCAGTGCCAATGGTGCGTTGTTCACCACCTGCCCGACGATCTGGAAGCCACCGTTGCGATCCGACCAAGCATTCAGGTTGGCAAAACCCACCACATCGCGGTTGCCGTCTTCGTCGGGTGCGGCGCTGGACCAACCGGCTTGCTCATTGACGGTGAGGGTGTTGATCACTCGGCTCAGGGTGCGCAGGTGGGCATGATCCTCCGGGATACGGGTACGTAGCACCACAAAGTATGGCCCACGCATCTGCACGAAATCGTTATGCTGAGTGGTTCCCTGTGGTGCGTCGATCAGAAACTTAATGCGCAAGCTGCCGTCAGGCTGCGGATCGCGGGCCATTTCCTTATAGGTAATGTCCGGCCCCGAATAGAAGGCCAACTGGTAGAGGTTGATCAGCGCCTCCAGATCGGGTGAGGCAGACGCCGTGGTGACGTTCCCGGCTTCACTAGCCGGGCTGGGTGTAGTCTCGAGGGACATCTCGGCGCTGATAACGTACACACCAATCAGCGGCTCGGGAGAGTTAGGCGGAGAAAACTCGACGCTGAGTGCCGAATCGTCCGATGTGTCACCGACGATCCAGTCCGGCGGCATATCGAGAGTGAACACGCCTGTTGGATGGATGTAGGTCACGAAGTTAGTTGGATCGACCAGTTCCGGCACAGGTTCCTCAACCACGCATCCGGTCAGGAACCAGATCAGCACGGTGGTCATTATCATCCGGTACAGGGATAATGCTCTCAGCATGGCCCGGATTTTTGACCAGTGCTTGGTTTTTCGCAAGTGGGGTTTGGGCTTGCGGCTGGAATCCCGTATAATGCCTCGCACTTTTCGTGGGAGGGGCTGCATGAGGGGCCTACTTTTGTCTTTTCGGATCGTAACTGCTGTGCTGATCTTGCTGGCGCTGGTTGGATGCGTGCGTCCGCAGGCGGTTCCTCTCCCCGAAGCCCAATCGGTATCAAGCGAGGAGATAGGGACTGCGGAGGAGGGTGTGCAACGGGTCACGGACACTCCTCCTCCCACCATCGGGCAACGCGCGACCCACCCCCCAAGCCCTCCAACCGAAATCAGCGTCACACCGGCAACCGGGCAGCCCTATCCGACCGCAACGCCAGCGTTCCCCTCCTCTACCCTGCCAGGTGACTCCGGCGGGCCACAGCCCAAATTGAGCGAGGTTGAGGAAGCTGTCCAAGCTATCGGAAGCGGAAGTTACGCCGGGCAGCGTTGCCGTGTAGCAGTGGATACCTTTACCTGCGACTGTGTTCCAGATAGTATGGTTGCCCGGTTCACCTTCCCTGATCCCAACCATTTGCATTGGGAATTGACCACCTCGACTGGCTCACAGACCTATGACCTGACGCGGCAGGGAGTCAATACCTGGGTCGGAGTCGGCCCTGCCGTAGATGACATCGTCATTCATATCCAACTGATCTTCACCGCGACGGGCTTCCAGCACATTGTGACCGTTGCTTTCCCAACGGGCGAATCCCCAACCTGTACGATGAACTGGACGCGACAGTGACAAGGCCCAGTTCGTCCGCAACAGAAAACGCCGCTCACTCGATTCTTGCGGTGAGCGACGTTCTGGCAGCGGATACAGATTTTACGCCGGGCGTGGCGGTGGATAGATGGCATGGAAGAAGAACAGGATCAGCAGTTGCAACGCCACCTACACGTTCGCACGCTGGAGTCGCTCGGCCTCGTCGCGGGTTGCCAGCTCGTCGATGAATAGATCGATGCCACCATCCATGACGGCAGGCAGGTTGTATGTGCTAAGGTTGATGCGGTGATCGGTGACCCGGTTCTGGGGGTAGTTGTAGGTACGGATTTTCTCGGCGCGGTCACCGCTGCCGACCATCGAGCGGCGAGCTGCATCCTGTTCTTCCCAGATCCGCGTCTGCTCTATGTCGTACAGGCGGGCGCGCAAGATGCTCATGGCCCGCAGGAGATTCTGGGTTTTGCTGCGCTCATCCTGGCAGGTGACCACCATCCCTGTGGGTTTGTGGGTAATGCGGATGGCCGTATCGTTTTTCTGCATGTGCTGACCGCCCGCCCCTCCCGCACGGAAAGACTGGATTTCCAGGTCCTTCTCGTCAATCTCGATCTCGACCTCGTCCACCTCCGCCAGCACAGCCACGGTTGCTGTACTCGTATGGATGCGGCCCTGACTCTCCGTCGCGGGTACGCGCTGGACGCGATGTACCCCACTCTCATACTTCAGCCGGGAATAAGCACCGCGCCCTTTGATCTCAAAGATGATCTCCTTAAAGCCACCGACGCCCGTCTCATGGCTATCCAGGATTTCCACCTTCCAGCCGTTCTTCTCTGCATAGCGGGTGTACATGCGGAATAGGTCGGCGGCGAAAATGCCCGCCTCGTCACCGCCTGCCCCCGCCCGAATCTCTACAATCACGTTTCTGGAATCACGAGGATCAGTAGGCAGCAGCATCCGGCGCAGCGATTGTTCCAGTTCTTCGCGCTCGGCTTCCAAGCGCGGAAGTTCCTCCTCGGCAAGCTGCTTCAACTCTTCATCATCGGAGAAGATCAGCTCTCTGGCCTCATTGATCTGCTCCATCAGATTCTTGTACCGGTGATAGCCCTCAACGATCTCTTGGAGATCGCTGCGTTCCTGCGCATACTCCGCGACCCTGGCATAATCGCTTGCGACCTCTGGATCAGCCATCAGTCGTTCGAGTTCCTCATAGCGGGCAGCGACGCCCGCCAGCTTATCCAACATGGTACGTCTCCCTAACATATCAACGCCCCGTGTCGTACCGGGGCGGAAGATGTCTCGATTATAACAGTTTGCCCTGAAGAGAGTCTACCGGGTATGAGCTTGTGATAGCAATAAACGGTTCGATCTGCTGGGGTTGCTATGTCATTGGACAGTGACGGTTACAGGCTGGGCCAGAAGCTCCCAACCACTCCCTCCATTACATCCCTCGACGCTTGAATAGCAGATGCTCAACTGGAGCAAGTATGTGCCCGGCGTGCCGATGGCAGTGTGATCACGCCAGTTAAGGGTCTGCCCCGGCAGCAGTTCCGATCCCGTCCAACTGGGCTGGAAGGAGAGGCTTTGCCCGGTGGTGCTCATGGTCGCCGCACCCAGGAAGCCAAAGGGGATCGGATCGCTGATGCTGGGATTGGTCACTGAGAAATTGAACCAGATGCTCTGATTCACGCCTACAATGGGATTCTCGACAGAGAACGCCGCGTTCGAGACACGGCCTGTTGCCGGAGTGGCAGTCGACTGAGGAACTGGAGTGCTGGACGGTGGAGGCGGATTAGTCGGTGTGGGGAGGTTGGTTCCTGCCGGAGGGTTAGTAGGGGTTGGCGCAGTGGTAGGCTCATTACCAGACGTAGCCTCGGTTGGGGTAACGGTTGGATCAAGGGTGATGGTGGGAATCGCGCTGGCCGTTACCA
>Ga0129299_1000570_pt1 | contig 23613 bp, 21 predicted proteins | sample ConPoolayeCmetaG_FD_94477 | JGI IMG/M metagenome (GOLD analysis project Ga0129299, IMG submission 94477) | Hot spring microbial mat communities from California, USA to study Microbial Dark Matter (Phase II) - Cone Pool mat layer C metaG ...
GCTCGTGGACTAGCCGGTAGTATTCGCTTACTTTATCCAGTATCTCACTTTTCAACTTCTCAACGGGGGATTGAGAGGTAGAAGGTATCGGGGGTGTGATCTTTTCCGGTGTGTAGGGAAGCTTGTTCCTCAGCGCCGCGATAGTCTGCTCAAGTCCGCTGGTCAATGAGACCTTCGCCTGCCAGCCGAGCCTCTGTTGGGTCTGCTTGACGTTCGCTACTAGTGACCAGACCTCGCCGGGGCGGTAGGGCAGAACACCAATCTGGGGAGAAACACCATCGAAGTGGCTGAAGATTTGCTCAACCACCTCGCGCACACTGACGCCTTGCCCTGTGCCAATGTCAAAGGTTTCGCCTTCAATGCCTTCCGCCAGTGCGGCGTGCAAGTAGGCTTCCACGACATCGTCCACATAAATCCAATCGCGTACCTGTTCACCGGCAGTGGTGGGGAAGCTTTCTCCTTTCAAGCCGGCTTCAATAGCAGAGGGGATCAGTGTCCCGGCCTGTCCCGGCCCATAAACCTGAAACAGGCGTAGCCCTACAATAGGCCAGCTCATGGTGCGATGGTACATGCGGCAAAAAGCCCATGCCGCGGCTTTGGAAGCCGCATAAGGCGAGATGGGGTCAAGCTGGCCTTCACCGGCCCGATCACCATATTCGTAGCTTGTGCCTGTGTGAATGATTCGCCGGGCGCCTGACTCTGCTGATGCCCGAATCACGTTGATCGTCCCATCGAGATTGGTTCGTAGTACCCGGTCAGGTGCCAGAAATGGATCGCTAACCCCTTCTGCGGCCAGATGGAAAACAACCTCCGGGCGTAGCTTGCTGACGACAGCGTTGACAGACTCGAAGACCCGGATGTCTGCTTCACACAGTTCTACCTCATGGAGAATGTCCTGTATCCGTGCAACGTTGGCGGCACGGCGCTCCAAGACGGCGACCTTTGCCCCTTCGCGTATCAGACGCCGCACTAGATGCGAACCAATAAACCCTGCACCGCCGGTTATCAAGACTCGTTTGCCTGCCAGTGATGCCATTGCTTCCCTCACTGTGAGATGTATTCCAGTGTGATCTCGACCTCTTCATCAGCCGCGACGTGTTGTACCTGCGTCATGACCCCGATAATAACCTGTGCGATCTGAGAGGGGCTGGCCTGCCTGGGCAGGTTAAGCCGAGCGTAGACGCCGGCGGCCCAGTCAAGCACCTGCGCTCCTTTCGGTAAAGCGACCGCAGATCGCTTGAATTCTGCCTGCGGTTCAGATGCCGCCGGATAGCCCATCGTCAATGTCCACACCAGGTCTGCCCCTGTGATGGGGGATAGATGGATTGCTAGATATACCCAGCCGTGGTCTGAAGCCGGCACGTTACAGACTAGAACAGTGAGATCAGGGGCTGAGTCAACCATCTGCTGGATGGTATCTGCCAGTTTACGCGGATCGAGGCCACTGCCCAGCCTGACATGCCGCCTGCTGATAGCGCACCTCCTGACTAGAATCCATATTCGATCTGAACTGTGAGCTCGCTGTCGTCAGGTGCGCCAATGATCTTAGTGAAGATGTCTCCAATGAACAGTGCCAGCGCTACTAGGGGTATATCCGGCCTGATCCACATCATGGCGTGGCCGTCATCTTCCCATTCCAGTGTACGGGTATCAGGTGGAAGACTCAGCCCGACCGACTTCAGAGCTGATAGAGGATCGCCTGAGTAGTTCCGGTAAGGGAAATTCAGGACATAACCCGCCAACTGCTCGGCAATCTCTTGATCTTCCTCCGGCAACACCTGGAGCCATTTGGTGGCGTCTGCTTCAACTTCGATTGTCAGGCCGGGGTTGTATGCCAGTTCAGATGTTGCCTGCTGGATTAGCCCCGCCAGCCAGTTTGCGGTCTCTCTATCCACCCTTCAGTCCGCCTTCTAAATCTGCGAGGTAGTCTGCATACCAACGCATTGTTTCGGACAGTCCCTCATCCAGCGTATGGGCAGGTTGCCATCCAAGCAGACGGCGTGCCTTTTCGCTGTTGAGGTACTGGTCCTGAATCTCGTGCGAGGCTTCCCCCTTAATGATGGGGGTAAGTTCGGGGTAGGGGGAGAGTGCAATGATGCGCTCGACGACCTCCAGTGCACTCTTAGGTTGATCGAGACCGAAGTTGAATGCCTCGCCTGCCAGTGCCCCATTGAGCATAGCCTCGGCCAGCAGGAGATAGCCGTCTACGATGTCCAGCACGAACACGTAGTCGCGGCGCGGACTGCCATCTGAGCGGACGATAGGGCGCTCGCCGCGCAGTACTGAGCGCATTGTGCCGGGTACAATACGATTCCAGTTGAGGTCGCCTCCGCCATACATATTCCCGCAACGCGTGATTGCTACTGGAAGGTTGTAGGTTTTGGCGTAGGCTGTAGCTATTAGATCGGCACAGCTCTTGCTCACATCGTAAGGATGGCGGCCTTGCAACGGCGCTGTTTCATCGTAGGGAAGTGTCTCATGATCTCCGTAGGCCTTGTCTGAGGAGGCTACAATGACCCGCTGAATGCCCGGCCACAACCGTGCCGCTTCTAGTACTGTCCATGTCCCCCTGATGTTCGTCTCAAAAGTCGGGACAGGCATCCGGTTGGCGATCCCGACTACAGTTTGAGCGGCCAGATGAAAACAGGTGTCTATCTCGTATTCGCTGAAAATCCGGTTGATTGTAGAAGCGTCGGTTACGTCACCTCGTACAACCTTGATATGTTCTAGTGTGCCGCTGAGTACTAGTTCGCATCGCGGGACCCAGTCTCTTATCAGCCCTACCACATCTGCGCCCAGCTCGACCAGCGTCTTTGTCAGCCATGATCCTAAGATGCCGGTACAGCCGGTCACAAGGGTAGGACGATCGCGCCAGAAAGCACGCCTCTCCTCGGATGTTTTCATGGCCATACCTTCCATGGGGCTTTGCTGTGCCACAGACGGTCAAGCTCGCGTGCTTCTTTGAATGTATCCATGGAGCGCCAGAAACCCCTATGCCGGTAAACCATCAATTGCTTGTCATGGGCCAGCCTGACAAGCACCTCTGTTTCTAGATCAAGCGAATCGTCGCCCTTCAAATACTCGGCTATTCCCGGTTCGCAGATCATAAAGCCGGCGTTGATCCAGTCTCTCAGGCGGGGTTTTTCTTCAAACCCTGTTACCAGCCCATCTTCTTGGACCTGCATGACGCCATACTGGGAGAAGGGCTGGTAGCCGGTCAGGGTAACTAGTTTCCCGTGCTGACGATGAAAATCGGTCAACTCCTGAATGTTGATGTCACCCAACCCATCACCGTAAGTCAGATGGAAAGACTCACCGTTGAGATATTTGAGCACTTTTGCAACTCGTGCTCCCTTATTTGTCTCAAGACCGGTGTCAGCCAGCGTGACGTGCCAGTTGGCTTCGTTGTGGTTGGCATGGTATTCCAGTTGGCGGTGATCGCCCAATGAGAGTGTAAAGTCTCTTGTCATTGGCTCATAGTCTAAGAAGTACCGCTTAATGGCATTTGCTCCATGCCCTAGCGTTAGGATGAAGTCGGTACAGCCATAGGCGGCATAAATCTTCATGATGTGCCACAGGATAGGCCGCCCCCCAATCTCAACCAGCGCTTTGGCATCATACTCTGTGTCACCCATGCGGGTCCCTTTACCGCCGCACAGGATAACGACTTTCACAGTGCCCCCCTGTTCTCTACCATACGCCGTAAGCTGATCTCGAAAGGAGGGTAGGCAATGCCGTTCTCTGTGACAATGCCTGTTACATACTTATATGGCGTTACATCGAAGGCAGGGTTGCGGGCCGGGTAATCGGGCGGCACGATTGCCAGCCCAAACGGGGCACGCACTTCGTCAGCATTGCGCTCCTCAATGGGGATCAGGTCTCCACTGGCGAGGCTCAAGTCAATGGTTGAGGTAGGCACCACAGGGTAGAACGGGATGCCGTTCTCTTTGGCCAGCACGGCGATCTGGTAAGTGCCGATCTTGTTGGCGACATCACCATTTGCGGCTGTCCGGTCCGAGCCGACAAAAACAATATCTACCTGCCCGGATCGCATGAAGTAGCCGGCGGCAGTGTCTGCGATAATGTCAAAGGGGATACCTAGCTGTCTAAGTTCCCAGGCCGAAAGCCGTGCCCCTTGCAGGCGTGGGCGTGTCTCGTCAAGCAAAACATGGATGCGTTTTCCCTGTTCATGGGCCATACGGATCACGCCCAGCGCAGTACCCCAATCCACAGTTGCCAGCGCCCCTGTATTGCAGTGATGGAGAATGGTGTCGCCATCTTTGACCAGCGTCGCGCCATGTGCGGCCATGCGCTTGTTGAGAGCTACATCTTCATCGGCCAGTTGCTGGGCCTCGGCCAGCATGGCTGTGCGGATGTCTTCGACGGTTGTCAGCTCCTCGTTTAGTGCGACCCTCATCAGCCGGTCTACAGCCCAAGCTAAGTTAACAGCCGTTGGGCGGGCTTGTTTCATCATGGCGGCGGCCTTGTCTAGGTCTTGCAGTAATGCGGGACGGTCTTTGGCATTGCTTTGGAAGGCGGCCAGTGCCATCCCAAAACCGGCGGCGGCGCCAATAGCAGGTGCACCACGGACAACCATGTCGGTGATGGCTTTCGCAACAGCTTGATAATCATCGTAATCAACAAGGGAAAGTTCCCACGGTAGCTTAAGCTGATCAATTATGCGAACCTTACCCTTGTGCCATTCAACGGTTCGCATTCTGCCTCCTGTTAGTAGATGTGGGATGGCGATAGCTCACTGATCCGCTCTCTTTCGCTGAGGACGGGTCAGAGATGGAGCAAATTGAAGAATACCGCAGTTTAAGTAGTTTAGCGATTTTCTCGGTACTGTCCTTGCACTGTCCATTCCTTTCCAGAGTATTAGCGGCTGGGCAAGCCCTGTCGGAAAGCAGACTGATCGTCCTGGCCTAGAACTTCTGTGAGTAGCGGGGTATGATCAGGCTGGACACTACACCTCGAACTGATCATGAATGCCCCTCAGGAGGGCTGATGAGTGATTCTGATCTCAAACTGGAATATCGTATTGCTGGCATGGATTGTGCGGACTGCGCGCGCACACTGGAGCGCGGTGTGGCACAGCTTGAGGGAGTGAAGCAGGTCCGGGTCAACTTTTCGACCGCCACGCTGGAGGCTACAGGCCGGGTGAAGCCTGAGGCTATCATTGAACGTGTGCGCTCACTCGGCTATGAGGTTGTCTCTGACATGGCGGTGTCAGATAGTGAGCCTGCCTCTTCTGCTAGGCCGCAACTGACCGGGGTGGGTGGATTTGTGCGCTACCTGCTCTCGGATCGGCGTAATGGAGTGGTGGTAGCCGCGACGATTTTGTTGCTGGCTAGCTTCCTCTTGACGTTTGTCAGTGAGTCGCCGCAGGCTGTATGGGCTGTACGTAGCCTGCACCTTGCGGTCATTTTGTTGGCCGGCTATCCGATTATCCTGAAGGGTATACGTTCCCTGTTGCTGGCAGGCCGGGTGACCATTGATCTGCTCATGAGTATTGCTACTCTTGGCGCTTTGCTGATCGGTGAGACAGGTGAGGCGGCAACGGTTATCCTGCTGTTCACATTTGGTGAGGCGTTGGAGGGCTATGCCGCCGATCGCGCCCGCGACTCACTGCGTAGTCTGCTATCTCTGTCTCCTGATCGTGCTGTTCAGCTCCGCCCTTGTGTAGACTGTGAGGAGCATCTTGGCCGAGACGGCTATTCTGGCGGCCCCTGTCCGTACTGTGGCAGGCACGAAGTGAGTATGCCGGTTGACCAACTGACGATAGGGGACATCGTTCTAGTGCGGCCTGGTGAACGTATTCCGGTAGATGGTCGAGTGACAGCCGGTGTCTCGTCTGTTAATCAGGCTTCTATTACGGGAGAGAGCCTGCCTGTCAATAAGTCGCCCGGCGATGAGGTGCTTGCTGGAACGGTTAACGGCGAGGGGGTGCTCGAAGTTGAGGTGACGCGTGAGTTTTCAGACTCGACTATCAGCCGAATGATCCGACTAGTTGAGCAGGCCCAGAGCCAGCGTGCCCCTGTTGAGCGGTTTGTAGATCGATTTGCACGCTGGTACACACCAGCGGTTGTGGGTTTGGCTGTGTTGTTGGCGGTCATTCCTCCGCTGATGTTTGGCGCACCTTTCTTGAACATGCCTGACGGGACACGCGGCTGGCTGTACCGTGCCCTGGCGCTCCTGATCGTAGCCTGCCCCTGTGCTCTGGTCATTAGCACGCCGGTAACGGTGGTCAGTGCCCTTACGTCGCTGGCACGGCAGGGGGTGTTAGTCAAGGGAGGGGCATTCCTCGATGCGCTGGGGCGGATTAAGACGTTTGCCTTCGATAAGACAGGTACTTTGACAGAGGGGCGTCCTGTGGTGGTGCAGACCCGTACACCACTCTGCCAGCCCGATCAAAGCCGTTGCGGGGCCTGCGATGATATGCTGGCACTTGCGGTGGCAGTTGAGCGGCGCTCTGAGCATCCGTTGGCTCGCGCAGTGGTGGCAGAAGCAGAGGCTCGCAACTTGGCTCATCGCTATGTGCCGGCAGAGGCTGTCCAGGCGCTGGCCGGGCAAGGTGTATGCGGCATCTTAAATGGAGCGACTGTCATGGTGGGCAGTCATTCTCTCCTTCATAGTGACTCAGCGTCCTGTCAGAGCCTGCATCCTTACATCCGGGCCGCGGAGGAGGCCGGGCATACTGTTATCGTAGTGGGAATAGATGATGATGTACGTGGATTTGTCAGTGTGGCGGATGTGGCCCGCCCATCCAGCCGTGAGGCCCTTCGTTCGCTCAAAGCTATTGATCCCTCTGCCCGAACGGTTATGCTTACTGGTGATAATCTGGTAGTGGCACAGGTTGTGGCGGCTAGTATCGGGCAGATAGATGAGATACGGGCAGGTCTTCTTCCGCAAGACAAGGTGGAAGCGATCCGGGCGCTTGAAAGGCAGTATGGACCTGTAGCTATGGTTGGGGATGGGGTCAATGACACCCCTGCCTTGGCTGGGGCTACTGTAGGTGTAGCTATGGGAGGAGCAGGTACGGCTCAGGCTATGGAAACTGCCGATGTGGTCCTGATGCAGGATGACTTGACCCGCCTGCCTGATGCGGTGCGGGTCAGCCGCCGGGCCAATAGGATCATCCGCCAAAATATCTTTTTCAGCCTTGCCATTAAGGCTTTGTTCCTGCTGTTGACAATTCCCGGCTGGGCTACATTGTGGATGGCGGTCTTTGCGGATATGGGTGCCTCGTTGTTAGTGACCCTCAATGGAATGCGGATGCTCCGTATGGCGCGTAGCCAAAAGCCCGCAGACATTCAATAAACGAACTCGCGGATGTCGTAACGGCTAATGTGGGGAGTACCCCCTGCATGCGAGAATCTGAGGCCGCGCTCGATTGCTTCGCCCTGAGCAATGCGTTCTTCGGGTGAGAGGGGCTTCAGGCCAGCCTGATAGGCGTCCTGTGCGTATTCCAATCCCTCATCGACGACCAACTCTGAGAAATAGATGATGTCATCCATGCCGAGTTGCATGGCATTGAGAACAGCGATTGTGTCCTGAACGTGGCCTGAGGCATACTGTTGCCCGCCTGCTCCCAGCAGTATGATCACACCCACTGCCAGCCCGCCTGCCTTCATGGCCCGAACGGCTTTGATCGCATCGGCAGGTTCGCCAGGCTTTTTTAGGAATTGGAGCAGGGACTTGTTGCCGCTTTCCAGCCCTACGTACACACGCACCAGACCCTTTTGGGCAAGGAGAGCATAATCCTCGGTTGACTTCTTTTCCCCGCTGAAGCCATCCAGAAAGGCATATATGCCGCCTAGATTGGTGACATCGTATACATCGTGAACGATGTCCAATAGAGGCAGGAGGCGGGACATAGGGATCACAAGCGCATTGGCATCTCCTAGAAAGATGGTGCGGCGCAGACCTAGACCTTCACCCAGAAAGTCCCGTACCGCCTCGGCGTGGGCACGAAACTCATCGGGTGACTTGATACGGAAGGGTCGGTCCTTATAGAAATTGCAGAATGTGCAGGTATTGAAGGAACAGCCTTCGGTGGCCTGAAGCACGACCGCCATATATTGATCGGGCGGCAGAATACCGACCGGTTTATATATCTGGTGATAATGAGCCGCATCTGCCCGAGAACGCTTGGCGTCGAAGGCAATGATGCGTTCAAGGGCTGTCTGCCCCTGCGGGGGCAGGGGGGTGTGTAAGGTCGCTTCCCCCGTGTAAAGTGCTGTCTTGAGCGCTAGTACTGTCTGGCGGGCAGTTTCCTCGATCTGGAGCGCTTCAGCCGGGGAGAGCCAGCGGCGTTCGCGGGCGTCGCCTGGTAACCGCCACTTCGCGATCATCTTACCGTCTAATCCTCGCCGGTATGAGATGCTGTCGAGGTATGCCGTCCATAGACGGCCTGCGTAGTCATAGCTGAACACACTGGCTTCGGCGGGGTTGTCTATACTGAGCGTCAGGCAGTTAGGCTTAACGCTGATGGTAAGGGGACGGCCTTTCCATGTACCCAAAATGGCCATAGATTTTGATGAGCCTTTTTATAAAACCAGGTTCTTTGTACTCCTTTATGATTTTAGCGTGGGAAGCCAGCCCTGTCTTTGCCACGATGCCAATGTATCCAAGGCCTGACCGTTGGCTCTCTGTAACGAATGTGCAATCGCCTGCAACCAGCTATCGGGCACCTGCGCGGGCTGAAGAGGAATGTAGAAAGGCGCTTCGACTAGGGCGACAAGGCGTGTAGCAGGGAGGGGGATCAGCCTGCCTGTTGTGGCTGGCAGTCTGAGGGAGCGTCCTACCTTGAGCCCTATAGGCAAGAGCGGCGCACCAGCAATTCGTGCCAGATGTACAGCAGAGCCTAGCCCAGGGAGGGCCTGCTGGGTGCTCTCTCGAAACAGGATAAGGGCATCAAGTCCATTTTGTAAGTACTCAACGCTGACCCTGATGCCGTCCTCGCTTGACATAGCAGGGACAAACAACCCGCGTCTGTGGGGCAGTTGTCGGTATATGATCTGAAGCAGGGCGATCTGCTCTTGACGGACTATGAACAACGCTCCCTGCTCAGGGAGATGAGAGATGCCTATCAAGTGAATATTTACCAATGTACCCAGCCAGCGCAATAGAGCAGAGAGATGGAGGTGGGTTGGCTGTTCTGGAAGGTTGTTATTTTCCATGCTTTTGCTGGTTCAAGGCTGTGGTCATAGAGAATACATCTGCACTCTTATACGTGATACAGCCGTCTGCGTTGTGTTCTTGTTATGATGAGCCGCTGAGGATCACATCGTAAAACAGCGGCAGTCCGGGCCGTTCCGACCATGTGTGCGCGGCTAGGACCTGCCGAGTGGCTTTTTGAGCGGCCTCCTCAGTGCGCGCATGAACAGTGAACAGCGGCTCACCCGACTCAACGTATTGCCCCACCTTATGGTGGACTACGATACCAACGGCATGGTCTACAGGATCACCTTTCTTCAAGCGGCCTGCACCTAGGTAAAGGGCTGCCATGCCTATCTCTCTGGCATTGATACCCTCTAGATAACCGCTACGCGGCGCGGGGACTGTGACAATGAGGGGGGCTGTAGGCAGTTTACGGGGGTCTTCTACCTGTGTGAGGTCACCGCCTTGGGCTTTCACCAACCGCTTGAAAACTTCCCATGCCTCCCCGTTTCTCAGCTTCTCATGTAAGACAGGCCGAATATCAGATAGGTCATCGGTCTTTGCTTTGCCTGCCAAGCGCAACATATGTCCTGCCACGACGACACAGTGCTCGATGAAGTCTTCTGGCCCTTCGCCCCGTAATGTCTCGATTGCTTCGCGCAACTCCAAGGCGTTGCCTACCGCAAAGCCCAGCGGTTGGTTCATGTCAGAGATCAAGGCTGTCACCTGGCGGCCTGCTCTTGATCCAATATCTACCATGATCTGGGCTAGCTCTCGCGCATCTTCGAGGGTAGGCATGAAGGCTCCTACACCACACTTGACATCAAGGACAATGCCCTGTGCGCCAGCCGCGATCTTTTTGCTCATAATTGAACTGGCAATCAATGGTTTGCTTGGCACCGTGCCGGTTACATCGCGCAGAGCATAGAGTTTACCGTCCGCGGGAGCCAGATCAGCCGTCTGGCCACAAAGCACGATCCCGTGCTGGCGTAGCTGTGCAAAGAACTCTTCGCGGCTTAGCTCGGCTCTGTAACCACTGATGCTCTCCAGCTTATCAAGCGTTCCTCCTGAAAACGACAGCCCTCGCCCTGACATTTTCGCCACTGGTACGCCGCAGGCGACTACCAGCGGCAGGACAACCAGAGTTGTCTTGTCACCCACACCGCCAGAAGAGTGCTTATCTACTACATACCCTATGATCCCTGAAAGGTCGAGCACTTCGCCTGACTCAGCCATGGCCAGCGTCAGATCAGTGATCTCGCGGCGGCTCATCCCATTCAGATAGACGGCCATACACCATGCGGCGGCCTGATAGTCCGGAATGTCACCCTGAGTATAGCCCCTGATGAAAAAGCGAATTTCCTCCGGACTGAGTTCCTGACCGTCCCGCTTCTTTGCGATAATTGTCACTGCGTCCATGTGCTGTAAACCTTGTCTCTGGTTTGCATGCTGATTTGTGCTGGATACTAGGATACGTCAGAGGAAGGTTTTCTCAAAATAAAAAGGCTGTATGGTCGATCTTCCCATACAGCCTTCAGAGTTATCAAAAGGTACTAATGTGCGTTCTCAGGTTTGGCTAACTGCCTCAACCATCCGCGGATCCACTCATTAAGCGGTCCATAAGGTACGGCACCTACCGTTCCTTCTACCGGCTTCCCATCGTGGAAAAGGATCAGAGTCGGAATACTCATGATCCCGTAGCGCTGAGCTATCATCGGATTCTCGTCGGTGTTGAGCTTGGCGACGATGAGAGCATCCTTTTGCTCCTCCGCGATTCGTTCCAAAACAGGGGCAACCATTCGGCAAGGGCCGCACCACGGCGCCCAGAAGTCAACCAGGACGGGTTTGGATGATTTCAGAACCTTTTCGTCGAAGTCGTTGTCAGTCACATGAATAGGCTGTCCGGCCATTTTTAATCTCCAAAATTTCTTTTCTTAGAATTAGCTATAAGATAGATTGCTCTGGTAGAATTAATCTTACATTGCTGATGCACTATATCATGGTTCCCAGAGCGTCTTCTTATTCCATTGAGTTGGATGCATTAAGAGGCAAGTGGATTCATGTAGAGGGGAAAGCGTTTGTGAATATGATGTTTCGCAATATGATGCTAATATGGCTAGTCCTGCTGGGATTTGCGCTTGTCCATAGTCTCATGGCGGGTGCGGGGCTGAAGAGCCGCCTGCAGAAGGTTGTGGGCATGCGTCTGGTGGAGGGATGGTATCGCCTAATATACAATGTCCTAGCCGTCATTACCCTGTTTCCAGCCCTTGCCCTCATGGTCATTTTGCCCGATCAGGTAGTTTATTCGGTCAGCATGCCATGGGCCTTGCTTATGCTGGGAGTACAGTTTCTGGGGGCAGGCGGGTTGTTAGCGGCCCTTCTTGTGACTGATTTGCCGCGCTTTGTTGGTCTTAGTCAGGCGATGGCTTTCCTGTCAGGTCAGCCGCTTCCCCTGCCGGAGCAACCCCTTCAGCAACGGGGAATGTATGCATTTGTCCGGCATCCTCTCTACCTCTTCAGCTTGCTCGTGATCTGGCCGACACCGGTCATGACGGCCAATATACTGGCTTTTAACATTGGTGCAACCTTATATGTGTTGCTTGGCTCACTGATAGAGGAAAGGCGATTGGAGCGCGCTTACGGGGAGACCTATCGTCTTTACCGGCAACGTGTTCCATGGCTCATACCTTTGCCGCGCCGATGTCTAAGGGTTGAGCCTGAGGCCGAGTTGTAGCTTTCAGTACAGGGCATGGTAAACTATTCCCAACAGAGCGATTTGTTCCGCTGTTCTTGTTGATCTTGTCTATTTTGACTCATACGAGGAGAGATATGTCTCAACGATCTAGCCGGCAACAGCTTAAACAGAGGCATTCCCGCCGTCGCCGGCAACAGACAATACTGATTGTGGTTATCGTGGCCGCCGCGGTGATCCTTGCCGGATTGCTGATTTTCATCTCGATACCGAGAAATACTGAGTCCGCTGGTACCGGCGATGTCAATTATGAGGAACTTACTCAGGTGGCTGATCGGTCGGGTGCGCTAGGGTTTGCAATTGGCGATCCGGACGCGCCAGTGACGCTGGTTATATACTCAGATTTTAGTTGCCCTCACTGTTACGACCTGTCGTTCGTGATCCACCGTATCATAGGCGATCTGGCCGCTAGTGGCCAGGTGCGGGTTGTTTATAAGCCTATTGCCTTTGTGAACCCCCCCTATTCTGGGCCTGCCGCTACAGCGGTGATCTGTGCAGGTCAGCAGGGTAAGTTCTGGCAGATGCATGACCAAATCTGGGAACTGTATGGGCGGTATCGAAGCGCTGGCGGGTATACCCGGCCCGCGCTGTTTGGCTTGGCTGAGGATTTGGGCCTCAACATGGACGCTTTCGGTACATGTTTTGATGCGCCAGAAACTGCTACAGACGTACAGGCTATCATTGATGAGGCGCTGGGGATGGGAGTTTACGGTACCCCCACCCTCTTCGTGAATGGTCAGCAGGTTTACCTGACCACCATTGATACAGCCTACGATACCATCAAGGCCGCAATCGAGGCGGCGGCAGGGAGCTGAGGCCCTCTGCTTTCCTCTCGCTGTTGTGTGGGTAGGCGGGCACACTGCGTGCCCGCTTTTTGTCCATTGACAGAGGGGAGAGGTGGAATTATATTTTGTGTAATGGTAACACTAATGAAGGATTTTATTTAGAGATGGCCGCTGATGTTGATCCCAAAGGCGTTCGGCCTGCCTATAGCCTTCCGGCTGTCACAGTGGATGTTGTGGTTTTCATGGTGCGCGGGAGGGCGTTGCAGGTCTTGCTGATCAAGCGGCGCTCTCCTCCCTTTCAGGGCTATTGGGCTATCCCCGGCGGTTTCGTTGAGATAGACGAGTCGCTGGACGAGGCGGCTCATCGTGAGCTGGCGGAAGAAACAGGGATTACTGGTGCCTACTTAGAACAGCTTTATACCTTCGGTGACCCGGGGCGCGATCCGCGTATGCGGGTAATCAGTGTGGCCTATCTGGGTGTGATTCCCTCTGATCGGGCTAATGTAGTGGCAGGGGATGATGCGTCCGAAGCCGGCTGGTTCTCAGTGCAGAATCTCCCCCCTTTGGCGTTTGATCACAGCAGGATAATGGAATGTGCGATCCAGCACCTGCGTCGTAAAATCAGGTACACCGACACTGGCCTTCGCCTGCTTCCGGAATTGTTCACATTGAGCGAATTGCAAGCGGTGTATGAGACGGTATTAGGCGAAGAGTTTGACAAGCGCAACTTCCGGCGCAGGATATTTCAATCTAACATCGTGGAGGAGGCCGGCGGCTTCCGTACTGGAGAGGGACGCCCGGCCAAGCTGTATCGTTGCCGGGCGGGCATTCAAAACGAGGTCAGAGTAACCCGCCTTTTCCCCTGATTCTGGGCTATCCCTAGCAAAAGAAGCCAACAGCTTATATGGCCTACAGATGGCAAGCTACTCTATTTCTCAGGAGTATTCAAGATGAGTATCTTCAACGGCAAACGGCTAACCAATGCAACGTTCAAACTGGATATTGAGCGGATGCGTCGGGGCTGGTATTCGGACAAGTATTTTGAGAATGTGGGGCACATGTTGGATACCCTCAGCGCCCAGCGGTATACCTTTCAGGCTACTAGCCCCAGAGGATTGGATGGCCGTTTTAAAGGGATTCCGGTTGGAGATATGCAGGTGGAAATGCAGTGGTTCACACGCCGCAAACCTTATGCGTTGATTGCAGGTGTGGATAAAGCGCTTTCAATGTTGTACCACTGCACTGGGTATTTCGATGAGCAGGGCAAATTTGTAGAAACTTGGGATCAGCTTGAGGTAGAGGCTGTCCAAGATGGTGTGTTTGTGAGGTATAGCGGCGACCCCCTTGACGTTCAGCCAGTCATTAGGGTACGGGGCGTTTACAGGCACTTTGCTGTCCTTGAGACGCCTACACTGGGTATCCTTTCGCGGGCCAGCCGTATTGCCACCAATGTTTATAATACGCTGGTGGCGGCACAGGGTAAACCGGTGCTGTTCTTCCCGGCCCGTTTTGACGTGCATGAGGTTCAGGCCGCTGACGGGTACGCTTACGATATTGCGGTCCAGCGGTACAACATGGACTACAAACGTAGTCTGCGGAGCTTTGTCAGCACCGATGCCCAGGGTGACTGGTGGGGAGGGCCTGGCGGGGGCACAGTGCCCCATGCGGTGATTGCTTGTTTTTTCGCTAACACGACTGAGGCCATGATGTGTTTTGCCGCAACACAACCTCTGCATGTTCCACGTATTGCGTTGGTAGATTTCAATAATGACTGCGTAGGTACATCGGTCGCAGTAGCTGAGGCGATGTTTGGACGCTTCATGATGCTTAAATCATCAGGGCAGGAGGCTGAAGCGGAAAAGTTTCGCCTGTATGGCGTGCGGCTTGATACTAGTGCCAACATGCGCGATGTTGCGCTTGAGCCGCTAGGTGATCCTGCATTGGATATGGGGGTTAATCCCCGTCTGGTAGTGGCAGTCCGCAAGGCGCTCAACCGGGCATGGGAAAGCTGGGACATACCGGAGGCTTGGCGTCCGGAGGCAGAAGCCTATTGTAAGGCTATCAAGATTGTCGTGAGTGGTAGCTTCAACCCCGACAAGATCACACGCTTTGAGCAACTAGGGGTGCCAGTAGACATTTACGCCGTAGGCTCCAATCTGATGGTCAACGACGCAACGACCAACACGGACTTCACCGCTGATGTTGTACGGGTGAAGGTTAATGGTGAGTGGATTGACATGGCTAAGGTAGGCCGCCGGGCATGCGACAACCCTGATCTGGAGCGTGTGCCAGTGGACTATGTGCAGAGGCAAGGCGGTTAGAGCAAGCAATCTGGAGGCGCTCAGTGAAGTTGCGCAACGAGGTGTCGTTGGCCGTCTTCCCATATGTATAGGTATACGGGAGCGTCAACTTGGCGTCCGCTTGCGTCAAATTGGAGGGTGTCGGCAGGCGTCTCGCCTGCTTGGATGCCTTCTCTCTGGAGGGCCTGTGTGATCGCCAGCCAGGTAGCCTGATAAGCTCCTATCGCAAGGGGGCCGGGCGGTGCACCAAAGCTGCCGTCCTCATAACCTGCCACGAACTGACTTACCCGCTCAGGAGTCCAATAGGAGCTGGTCACATCGTGGGGCAGGGCCGCGCCGGTGACATAGCAGATACCTTCTGCACGGCCTCCTGAGAGGGCATAGAACTGGCTCAGCCCCCACACCGGCCCGCCCACGAGTTTGCCTGTAAAAGGATTATCTAGTTGTTCGAGGCTGGCGGTGACATCCTCCGGGTTGTCTAACCAGAGTGTAACGGGTGAGGCTTGGCTGACTGCCCATTGCTCTGCGGCGGTCTGTAGCTGATCCGCTGAGGGGGACAGATTGTACACTCCAGCCGGGCTGTTAATTGGCTGGATACTGAAGGTGATCATGGGTAGTCCGGCTTCGGCATAGACAGGCAGGGCGGCCCGTGTTGTCTCGTCTCGCCAATGGCCGATCACGATCGCAACCTGAGGATCGGCAATTATCCGGCGGGCCTGATCAACGGCCATTTCGGGGTCGCCCATATCGTCGTAAGCTACTAACTCAACTGCAATACCAAAGGCCCCTGCCTGAGATGCCCACTCCCTGATTGCTAAACGGGCGGCGGGGATCACATCGTACCCGATCTCGCGGTATCTTCCCTCAAAGGGAGCTATCAGCCCTATCTTGACAATACGCGGTGTAGTTCTGACACAGCCAGGGAGAAACAGCATCAGCAGGGAGGCAAAGAGACAGCAAACTGCCTGGACTGGCCACCGCTTATGGGCAAGCATTATTGACATGCTCCTCGAAAGTGGTAGCGAATAGATGCCGTCCGCTCCCATCACAGGCGGCACGAAAGAAGAAGTAAGGTGTCTGGGCCGGGTAAATCACGGCCTGTATCGAACTAAGGCCAGGACTGGCTATCGGGCCGGGCGGCAATCCGGGGTACAGGTACGTGTTATAAGGCGAGTCGACACTGAGGTAGTCACTCTGGGTTAGGCCTAGATTCCACCATTGGCCTGTGTCAGCCTGATAGCCCATCGCATACTGCACAGTCGGGTCGGCTTCTAAACGCATCCCGGCAAGTAACCGATTGAGGTAAACGCTGGCAATAATGGGCCGCTCGTCAGCGACAACGGCTTCCCGTTCCACAATGGAAGCCAAAGTAACGACTTGATAGAGCGTTAGGCCACGGGCGGCGGCATCAAGCCGCATCTGGGATGTGACCCGCGCGTCGAAGTTGGAAAGCATTTTACTGACAAGTTCATCAGCGGTGGCATTGGCAGACAGTCGGTAAGTATCTGGGAAGAGGAAGCCCTCCAGAGTAGAGCCGGGGGGTATCTCGCCTGCAAAGGTGATCTGAGAGGGTAGGGGGGCGCCGATTCCTGTGGCTGACAGAAATTCCGCCCCGCTGAAAGGGATGTCTGGCTGTTGGTCAATCCAATCCGCGATCTGCTCTCTCCGCCACCCCTCGGTGATACGTACTGTGATCTCGGCAGGCATGGCGTGAGTCAGTGCAAGCGCTATCTCTGGGATGGTCATGGTAGAAGCAAGCGAATAACTGCCTGCCTCGATCTGCACATCCAAGCCGTAATAGCGCAGATAGTTGCGGAATAGCGTTGTGTCACTGATCAGTCCTCGTGCCAGCAGGTTGTCGGCGATCTGGCTGGCGGTCTCGCCGGGATTGACCTCGAATGTGACACCAGTTGGATCATTGCCAGCGGGGGTTCTGAGGGCTTCTTGGCTGGACATCAGGTAAATACCCAGCACTGTTGCCTCGATTGGGTTCAGGGAGGGGTTAGTGCTCAAATTGAACTGGACAGCTACAGGGTCGCCGCGCTGGTTGAGGCTGCGTAACAACAGAATAGAAGCCAATCCCATCAGCCCAATCACTACTATCAGAATGATCAGCCGCATGGCGACTTCACGCAGAGACAGGCCTTTATGGGATGTCTGAGAACGTTTCAAGCGGCTGACCCGGCTCATGATCGGCTCCTCCTGCATCAAGATACTCCTGAAGAATGGCGGCGGCGGCGATGTCATCCAGCGGCTCTGATCTGTTGCGCTTGCTTTTGCTACTGCTCTGCCTTATGGTAAGTGCATCGGCAGATGAGTAACTCTCATCCCAGAAAACGATTGGTAACCTGACAGCTCGCGCCAGCTTGCGCGCCCAGCGGATGACAGCTTGCGCCTGTGAGCCAATTCTCCCTTGTGAATCAGTGGGCAGACCTACTACTACCCGTGTGACCTGTTCCTGCTCAGCAATTGCCCGTAGCAATGCCAGATCATCTTGTGTGCTGGTATGGACGATCACGCGGTACGGTCTGGCAAACAAGCCCAGCGGGTCGCTCAAGGCTACACCGATACGCGCCTCCCCATAGTCGATTCCCATCAAACGCCGCGACTCGCTCATGATTGTACTTCAACTTGGATACGCAGAGGCAGAACTGGCATGAACGGCCAGAATGAGGGCCATGTCTGAATAACCGGCGGCACAGCCAGCGGCAATTCACGGTTCAGCCTCAGAGCCGCCTCTTGCACTGTCAGCCCGCGTACCATTTGCTGTACTTGAGCCGGCTCAATGGCGGCTAACACATCACCAGCACCCTGCATGATCAGCGTGACCCTTCGCTGTTCATCGATCTGGGTTGCCTCTCCCCTTCTAAAGACTAATGAGGCAGGGCCGATCTGATAGCCCGGCCCTACCTTCTCCGCCAAACGGGCATAGACAACTTGACGGGCAAACAACTCGTTGATGGCGACCCCCTGCACAGTGGCACGCATGGTCAGGTTGACCTGTTCGGCGGCCTGTCCTACATATCCGCTATAGATTTCGTCCTGAATCAATACCACTGAGAGCGACTCAATGGGCACGAATTCGGTTTCCAGAAGGGCGATGTATGGATCAGTCTGCATCTCAGCGTAAGCCCGTTGTTGTAGCTGTTGGAGGACGAGCGCCCGCACCCGATCATGGTCTTCTTGAGAAACAGCCCGCACTTCGATCTCATCTCCTCCGCGTGTGGGCGTTGGATTGGTGACGGCCAGCCGTGTGGATAACACTCCCTCAATCTGGTTGATGCGATTGCTGGGAAGATTTCCTCCAAAGCCAGCCTCAACAGCTTCAACGGGGACTTCGACGGTCGCGCCAACCTCGCCAGCCAATGTAGCATCAACCAGAGTCACAAATCGCACTGGCTCGGCGGCGCTGGTTCGGACCACTGTGCCGGTGGGAATAGTTACCTGTTCAGGGATCAGGTTGGTGAACAGGGCCACGCCTCGTGCCTTTTCAGAGGGTTGTTGCCGGGTGCCTGTGGTGTCAATTGTAGCAGAGCCTTGTACTTCGACGCCTACTATCCGTGCTGGGATGATGCCGTTGCTCACATCTACCTGTGTAGCCGCCGGGTCGGCGATAACAGTTGTGAGCGCAGTGACCTGATTGGAAGCAGGCGTAAGGTAAATGGTAGCGCCCGGAAGGATGACGTAAATACCTGCCAGCAATGTTACTGCCACAATCCCGACCAGTAACACTGCGGCCACGCGATTCATGTGCCAGTGAGTCTCCGTGGGGGCTGGTTGCAGACGGGAGGCCGCTTCTACAAGACCCGGGTCGAGGGGCTGGGCTAACTCGGTACGCTGTACTTTCAGCCGAGCCATTTCGGTGTGCCAATAGTGCTTGCGGCTGGCCTCAATTGAGCGAAAACAGGCGATCCCAAGCTCGCGGGCGTTCTCGATGACGACCGGGTCACGGGTGATCAAAGCCAATTGTGTCCGAACGCGGGTTGCCTCGCGTTGTACAAGCAGTAGTTCAAGTTTGCTCTGCAAGATGCGCTGGCGTGGATCATCAGGGAAGATCAACAACGTTCGAGCGGCCCGCACCCATCCCAGCTTGTCACGGACTGAGGTTACGTCGTCATGCGGCTCCAGATAGATAAGCTGTTCTTTCACCGCCCTATCCCATCAGGGTTAAGCATATACCCTGCCGCTTTGTGGCCTGCTCCGGCTATTTCTGAAGAGACTCGGCTACCAGTTTGCCCACCTCTGCGAGGGCTTGGGGCAACGCTGAGGGGTCTTTGCCGCCGCCGGTTGCGAAGCGGGGGTTGCCCCCACCGCCTCCGCCCTTGACTAACTTGGCAATAGGGCCGATCAATTTGCCAGCATGTAACCCCTGTTGAACCAAATCGGGGGTGATGGCCGCAACCAGCAAAGCCCGTCCTTCTATCTCACTGCCCAGCATAACTACTCCTGCTGTTGCGATACGCTCTCGATACCAGTCGGCCATCTTGGAAAGCAGTTCGGCATCGGAGGCATTGACCTGAGCGGCCAGTACCTTGATGCCGTTGATTTCCTGAGTTTGGGCTAGCAAGTCCTCAAGCTGGGTTTGGGCTATCTGCTGATTGAGTTGAGCGATGGTTTGCTGGGCAGTTCTCAGGTCTTGTAGCAGGCTCTCTACCTTGATTTCCAGCGAGTCTAGGTCACTCCCCACCTTTGCGGCTACGCCGTCCAGTATGGATAGCCGTTTCTGAATGGCCTGTTGGGCGCCGCGCCCTGTCAGGGCAACCATACGCCGTACGCCTGCACTGCTGCTCTCTTCGCTGACGATCAAGAAGGGGCCGATCTCGGCAGTGGTGCGGACGTGTGTGCCGCCGCATAACTCATAGCTGTAGCGATGGGCGTGTAACTCGGGTTGTGGCACAGTGACCGTGCGTACAGTATCTCCATACTTCTCACCGAACAGGGCCATCGCGCCCTCACGGCGGGCTTCCTCCAAAGACTTGAACACGATCTTGACCGGCTGATTGGCCAAGATCATCTCGTTGACCTGAGCAGTAATGCGCTCCAATTCGTCGCGTGAGATGGGGGCGTTGTGAGTGAAGTCAAAGCGCAGGCGGTCAGGGGCAACAAGTGAGCCTTTCTGCCTAACATGTTCACCTAGAACGTTGCGTAGCGCCGCGTGGAGCAGATGTGTAGCGGTGTGGTTGCGCATAATGTCCCAGCGGCGTGCTATATCTACCTGTGCGGCGGCCCGATCGCCCTCAGTCACTACTCCAGAAATAACCTCGCCAATATGGACAATCAGCCCCCCAATCGGCTTGCGCATGTCATCTACGCGTATCTGCCATCCTTCGCCGATGATTGTGCCTGTATCGCTGACCTGTCCGCCCGACTCGACATAGAAAGGTGTCTCGGCCAGAACAACCTCAACCCTTTGGCCCTGTCTAGCCTGCGTAACCCGTTCACCGCCACTGATGATGGCCAATACCCGTGTGTTAAGGCTGAGATGATCGTAGTCATAGGGATTATAGATAACCCCCTGACTATCCAGTGCGCCGCCCTGCTGGAGTGATTCCAGCACGCCTTGATAGACTGATACATCGGTAAATGCGCCCGTTGTGCTCCCTGCTTCTTCGCGGTGGCGTTGCATCTCCTCACGGAAGCCCTCTTCGTCTACACTGAGGTTGCGTTCACGAAGCAGGTCGCGTGTGATCTCAAACGGCAAGCCGTGTGTCGCATAGAGGAAGAAAGCATCCCGGCCTGACATCTCGGATTGCTCATCAGCAATCAGGCTGTTGATCATGTTTTCGAGTACGCCCAGCGAGTTATCCAGCATGCGGATAAAGCGTTGTTCCTCGCTGGCGATCTGGTAATGGATGGCTTCGCGGAACTGAACCAGCTCTGGGTAGACATCCCCCATCTTTTGAATGACGGCCTCAGCAACCTGGAAGAGGAAGGGTTCTCTGACTCCCATGTCGTGAGCAAAGCGCCATGCACGACGGATCAACATCCGGGTGACATATTCGCGTCCGGTTGTCCCCGGATTAACGCCATCAGCGATTAGAAAAGCGGCGGCACGGGTGTGATCCGCAATCACGCGGTAGGCAACCTGATGTTCTGTGCGGAAATCGTTGTCATGCCCTAGGATGCGCTGGGTGGCATCCATGATGTCGGTAAACAGGTCTGTGTCGTAATTGGCTTCTACACCTTGAAGCACGGCTACGATACGCTCAAAGCCCATGCCTGTATCTACACCGGGGGCCGGCAACGGTTCATCATATTGGCCGGTGTGAGCCGGGTCGGGCTGGGTGCGATTGAACTGCATAAATACCAGATTCCACAGTTCGAGGAAGCGGTCGCTCTCAGACAGTAAGTCATCTTGAATAGAGGCAACACCACGCTCAGGCATCCTATCCCAATGGATCTCGGAGGTAGGGCCGCAGGGGCCGGTTTCGGCCATCTGCCAGAAGTTGGTTTTGGCCCCCATCCGGGCCACACGGGCAGGATCAACCCCTATGTCCTTTGTCCAGATGTCGTAAGCCTCATCGTCACTGGCATAGACGGTAAAAGCAAGACGTTCCGGCGGCAGGTTATAAACTTGAGTCAGTAATTCATAACCGAAGCGGATGGCATCGCGTTTAAAATAGTCCCCAAAGCTAAAGTTGCCTAGCATCTCGAAGAAGGTATGGTGACGCGGGGAGGGGCCTACATTCTCTAGGTCGTTGTGTTTGCCGCTGATGCGCATGCACTTCTGGGCGGTTGTGGCCCGTTTATAAGGGCGCTTGTCCAGCCCTAGAAAGACATCCTTGAACTGAACCATGCCTGCGTTAGTGAAGAGCAAAGTAGGGTCATTGCCCGGCACAAGAGAGGAGGAAGGCACCACCTGGTGTCCCCGCTGGGCGAAGTAATCAAGGAAGGCCTGCCGTATTTCAGCACTGTTCATTCGTTTCATTTCTGATGCTGACCGCTTTCATCATATTATTGGGATAATGTCTCTCGCTCGATACTGGGTGAGATTATACGCAATCGCCATAGGGCTGACAACGAAGATACACGGGGGCAGTAAGGGAGTCTGGGATCGGCTTGTTTGTGTGCATGGCCCTATTGACAAGCCTTTCACAGCTATTTACCATTGACGCAAAACGGGCGCTATGCTCTCACACTCTCATGAAAGGGCGCTGATTCGATGTTGTCAATAGACGAGCAAGTTGAATTGTTGATGCAGGGTACAGGCTACGGCGATACTCACACGGCTGAGGTGATGCGGGCTGAGTTGCGTGAGCGTCTCATCGAATGTGAGCAGACGGGGAAGCGGCTCAAGGTATACTGCGGCTACGACCCACGTACAACCGATCTCCATCTAGGGCACACGATCACCATGCGCAAGTTGCGTCAGTTTCAGGAACTGGGGCATGATGTGACCTTTCTGATTGGCACATTCACCAGCCTGATCGGTGATCCGTCGGATAAGGATAAGGCGCGTGCTCAGCTAACTCCAGAAGAGGTGGAACGCAATGCGCAGACCTACGCTGAGCAGGCGTTCAAGATACTGGATCGGTCAAAGACGCGCATTCGCTATAACGCTGAATGGCTGGCTGGCCTGACCTTTGCAGACTTGATCCGAATCGGCTCGAACTTTACAGTACAGCAGTTTCTGGCACGTGACAACTTTCATAAGCGGTTGGAAGCAGGTGAGCCGATCTACCTGCATGAAACATTCTACTCGCTGATGCAGGCTTACGACGCCGTAGCACAGGAGACGGACGTGCAGGTTGGAGGCGCTGATCAGCTCTTCAATATTGTCGTGGCAGGACGCAAACTGCAAGAGGCGATGGGACAGCGTCCGATGGTGGCAATTATCATGGGAGAGAGTCTGCCCGGCACGGACGGCGAAGTGAAGATGAGTAAGTCGCTGGGCAACCATATTCCCATTATGAGTACGCCGGAGGACATGTATGGTAAGCTGATGAGCGTGCCAGATAAGGCTATGCCTGTTTACCATAAATTGTTGCTGGGCTGGGGGGCTGAGCAGTTACGACAACTTGAGCAGGACTTACAGACACGCCCAATGGAAGTCAAGATGGCGCTGGCTCGCCAGATCGTGGCTATCTTTCATGGTGAAGAAGCGGCTCAGAATGCCGAAGAGCACTTCATCACGGTACATCGAAAGAAGGAAATCCCGGATGAGATGCCTGAACGGGTTGTTCATGGCAGAGTAGAGTTGGTTGACCTCATCGCTGAGGCAGGTCTTGTTTCCAGTAAGGGAGAAGGGCGGCGCCTGATCAAACAGGGCGGCATCCGTGTTGACGGGGAGAAGATCGGTGACATTCATTACCACCTTGAGCTTCCTGCCGGTCAGGACGTTGTTATTAAGGTGGGCACCCGTAAGTTCTTGCGCGTGCGCGGTGAATAGTTGTTAAAACACAGGGCGGCTTTCTGTAGCCGCCCTGTTCTTTATGTGCATTGTTTACTTCCTGCGCGATGGATCGGGGGAGCTGAAGAGAAGGGCTTCTATAAACCGCACCAAACGCAGTAGCAGGGAACGTACACGGGCAAGGATATACCACCCTTCGCGGAGGATGTCCCTTGCGTAGGAAATGGGGGTAGGCTTGACAGCCCACTCGATCAGGGCGGCGCC
>Ga0129299_1000573_pt1 | contig 23585 bp, 16 predicted proteins | sample ConPoolayeCmetaG_FD_94477 | JGI IMG/M metagenome (GOLD analysis project Ga0129299, IMG submission 94477) | Hot spring microbial mat communities from California, USA to study Microbial Dark Matter (Phase II) - Cone Pool mat layer C metaG ...
ACCCGAAGGCCCCGCTGATCGTGGCGGAGTCCGTCTGGCAGTACACCCATCACGTCCTGCCGGGGCTGATGACCCACCAGGGGCCGATCCTGACCGTGGCCAACTGGTCGGGGCAATGGCCCGGCCTGGTCGGGATGCTCAACCTGAACGGTTCGCTGACCGCGGCGGGGGTGAAGTACTCCACCCTCTGGAGCGAGGACTTCACCGACGAGTTCTTCACCAGTGGTCTGCGGAAGTGGCTGAAGAAAGGCCGCCTCAAGCACCGCCTCGACCATGTGACGCGGCTGGAGGACGTGAAGGTGCCCTCGGCCGAACGGCGGCTGGGCGCGGCCCTGGCCGAGCAGCTCCGCCGCGAGAAGGCGATCATGGGCGTCTTCGACGAAGGCTGCATGGGAATGTACAACGCCATCATCCCCGACGCCGTGTTGAATGAGACCGGCGTCTTCAAAGAGCGGCTCAGCCAGTCGGCCCTCTATTACGAAACCATGCAGGTGCCCGACGACGAGGCCCGCGCCGTCCGCCGGTGGATGGAGGAGCGGGGGATGAAGTTCGTCACCGGCCGCGACCCGGCCACCGAGCTGACCGACGAGCAGATCCTCCTCCAGTGCAAGATGTACGTCGCCGCCGTCCGCATCGCCGACGACTTCGGCTGCGACTGCATCGGCATTCAGTATCAGCAGGGCCTGAAGGATCTCCTGCCCGCCAGCGACCTGGTGGAAGGCACGCTGAACAACACCGAGCGTCCGCCGGTCCGCAGCCGCGACGGCGGCCGGGTGCTGTACGACGGTCAGCCGCTGCCGCACTTCAACGAGGTGGACGAGTGCGCCGGGCTGGACGCCCTGATGACCTTCCGGGTGCATCGGGCCATGGGCCAGCCGCCGGAAAACACGCTGCACGACGTCCGCTGGGGCGACTGGGACCGGTCCGGAACCGTCGCGGATTACGTCTGGGTGTTCCTCATCAGCGGATCGGCCCCGCCGGCGCACTTCGTCGGCGGCTGGGCCGGGGCCTCCAGCGAGCGGCAGCCGGACATGTACTTCCGCCTCGGCGGCGGCACGCTGAAGGGCGTCTCGCGCCCGGGTGAGATCGTCTGGTCCCGCATCTACCTCGACGGCGGAAAGCTCAACATGGACCTCGGCCGGGCGGGCGTCGTGGAGCTGCCGCCGGAGGAGACTGAGCGGCGGTGGCGCGAGACCACGCCGCAATGGCCGATCATGCACGCCGTGACCTACGGCGTCACCCGCGACCAGTTCATGGCCAAGCACCAGGCCAACCATATCCAGGTGGCCTACGCCGACGGCGAAGACGAGGCCGACCGGGCGATGCTGGCCAAGGCGGCGATGGCCGAGGCCCTGGGCATGACGGTGCGGCTCTGCGGCACGCGGAAGAACGGCGCGCCGTGGTAACGAGCCGGAGCGGAGAACGACCGGCGGTGGACGGCGGACAGCCACCGCGGTTGCGGGCAGGGCGGCAACCGCGTCGGCGGCGGTGAGGAGCGACGCGGCCTCGTCACCCCCGCGATGACCCACCCGTCTCGTCACCCCCCGCGATGACCGGCCACTCTCGTCACCCCCGCGAAGGCGGGGGTCCAGACGTACGTGACGGGCCAGAGGCTGGATTCCCGCTTGCGCGGGAATGACGGGGAGGCCGCGGGAATGACGGGGGAGGACGGCGGGAATGACGGGGGAGGACGGCGGCGGCTGGATTCCCGCTTGCGCGGGAATGACGGAAAAGGGCGACATCGCCTGATCGGGCGGCGGCGAGTCTAGTCGCGTTCGACGAGGCGGTCGATGAGGAAGCTGGACTGGGCCAAGGCCCGATCCTTGAACGGGCCGAAGTAGTCGCGGACCTCGAGGAACATCCGGGCGAAGCCTTCCTGATCCCCGCTGCGAACCAGCCGATGCAGCCGCTCGGCGGCGCGGACGAAGGCCTCGGTCACGCGGGCGGCGGCGGGGTTGGACATCTCGATGCCGGCGTACAGCTCCGGCGACTGGGCGAAGTGCCGCGCGGTCATCAGCAGTTCCATCAGATAGACCGGCGAGGTGAAGGCCAGGGTCTGCTCGACCGGCACGCCCAGGCCGGCCAGCGTTTCGCCCAGCACCTCGGTGGAAAAGTGCGTGAGCACCTGCACGACGGCCATGGCTTCGTCGTGCTCCCGCGGGGACGCCTCCTTCACCACCAGCCCGCGGGCCTGGAACATCCGCCGCAGCCAGTTCAGCCATTCGTCGCCCCGGCCCGGGCAGATCACGACCCGCTGGCCTTGTAGACTGTGCACGGAAGGGCCGAACAGCGGATGAGTGCCCACCACCGAAGCGGCACAGGAGGCCAGCATCTCCGCGACCGGCTCCGCCTTGATGGAGGTCACGTCCATCAGCAGCGCCCCGGGCCGCACCCGCGGGCCGAGGCGGCGGATGACTTCCACGGTCCGCTGGATGGGGACGCTGATGAGCACCACGTCGGCGACGGCGGCGGCGGCCTCCGGCGTCAGCTCCGTGTCCAGGTCGGCGATCATGACGGCATGGCCGAGATCGGCGAAGAAGTCCGCCATCAAACGGCCCATGCCGCCGCGGCCGCCGATCACGGCCACCGTCCGCGGCTCGACCTCCAGCGGCAGTTCCGCCTGCAACGCGGCCTGTCGGTCGCGGCTGGCCCACAGGATCAGCCGAAACAGGCTTTCGATCAGGTCCGGCGCGAGGCCGAGCGGCGCCGCCCGCCCGCGGCGGTCGGCGATGATCTCCTGCTCCCGGCGAAAGTCGCGGATGGGGAGGCCGTGCTTCCGCTTGTAGGCGGCGATCTCCCCGACCAGTCCGTAGCGGCGGGCCAGCAGCCGCAGCACCTCGTGATCGATCGCGTCGATCATGGCCCGCAGGACCGGCAGCGGCCGGTTCAGCGGATCGTCGCTCGGAGCGGTGGAATCGGACATGAACGGAGTTCTCCGACGCCGCGGCCCGCCGGCCCGGGTTACTTCGTGGAGGACGACACCATCGAGGCCAGGTTGGCCAACTGGCTGAGGGCCGTCTGCTGCGACTGCAACTGCCCGAGGATCCGCTCCATGTGGTTGAACTGGGCGACCAGTCGCTCGCGGCGGCGATCCAGCAGCGTCTGCATCGCGGCCATTCGTTCGGTGATCAGGTCGGCCGAGTTCTGGAGCGTGCTCTCCTGAACGGCCAGCACGCCGTCTTCGCTGTCGGTGAGCCGCTCCAGTTCGCGCCGGATGATGCCGCTGAAGCCGACCACGGTGGTGTTGCCCTGGCTGTCGGTGGTCTCGTGGGTGAACAGCTTGACGACGCTTTCCGGGTCGCTCTCCAGGGCCTGCTGAAACCGGCTCTGGTCGAACTTCAGCGTCCCGCCGGAGGAGAAGGTGATGCCGACCTGGCTCAGGCGGTTCATGGTGGAGGGCAGGCCCGGCACGGTCCGGGTGGTCATGTTGGCCAGTTGATAACGAATCCGCGTCACGGTGCTGTCGCCGTTGAGCACGGCCCGCGTTCCGGCCTCGGCGTCGTAGCGGGTCAGCTCGGCGATCTTGTTGATGACGCTGTTGAAGGCGGTCACGAAACTGGCCAGGTCGGTGGCGACGGCGTCGGTGTTCCGCGAAACCGTGACCGTCACCGGCTGCTCACTCACCCCCACCAGATCGAGCCGCACGCCCGGCGCCGCGTCGTTCAGCGTGTTGGACGAGCTGGTGATGACCAGCGGGTTGTCGCTGCGGCCGTCGCCCAGCAGGACCACGGCGTCGCGGGCCTCGGTCAGCGTGCTGAAGGAGAGGCTGGTGGTGCCGCCGTCGACGGCCAGCCGCCCGTCCCGCCCGCTCAACGCGCTGGTGAGGTTCAGGCGGTAGGGGCGGTTGCCGCTGCCGTCGTTGAGGATGGCGGCGGTCACCTTGGCCCCACTGGCGCGGACCTTGCTCAGGACGGTTTCGAGCGTATCGCCGGCGGTGATGGTGATCTGTTTCTCGAACGCCCCGTTGATGGTGGTGGTGCCGGCGGCGGCCGTTCCCGCGATGCCCAGGGCGCGGGCGGCCGTGCCGGACTCGTCGGCCACGCGGAGCGAGCCGGACCCGCCGGCCGAATCCTCCAGCAAGAGGCCGTCGCCGGTGTCGTTGACGCGGGCGACCACGCCGATGCCGCGGGAGTTGATTTCGTCGATCACGTCCTGCAAGGTCCGCTCGTTGCCCTGGGTCAGGTCGACCACGGCCGATTCGCCGCGACTGTTGGTGATGCGGAACTTGCCCGCGCCCACGCCGCCGTAGCCGTAGGCGGCCAGACTGGACGCGGCGGAGACATATTGCCGCTGGAGATTGCCGCTGGCCACGCGGCTGGCGCCGCCGTGGTAGGCGATGCCGAGATCGGCGGCGAGGGTCGAGCCGGGGGCGTCGGCGACGATCAGCGGGCCGCTGCCGCCGCTGTGGTCGATCAGCTCGATCCCCAGACCGGAGGCCGAGATCGTCGCGGTGACGCCCGTTCCCGCGGCGTTGATGGCGTCGATCACCTCGGCCAGGGTCTCCGCCGAACGGAGGTCCACCGTCGCCGTCGCGCCCGCGCGATCGGTCAGCAGCAGGCTACCCGGCCGCGCCGTCACCGCCGCCCCGGTCAGGGTGGCGGTCGTGCTGGTCCCCGCCAACCCGAGGGCCAAGGCGGTGAAGCCGCCGTCGAGGTCGGCCACGGCCAGGTCCTGAAGCGGCCGCTGCGTTTCGTCGACGGTTGTGTCGGTGAGGACCAGTCGGGAGCCGTCGATGCTCACCGACAAACCGGCCACGGCCTCGATGGCCGCCCGCACGTCGTCCAGCGTGACCGCCGTGCTGAGATCGAGGTCATGTTGTCCGCCGTCGCGGGTGCTGATGCGAATCCGCCCCAAGGGGATGCCCGCTCCGTGATGCAGGTCGGCCAGTCGGGTGGCGAAGCTCAGGCCGCGAAGCACGCCCGCGCCGCCGTTCAGGGAGCGGAGCAGCGTCGTATTCAGGCCGCTCAGCAGCCGCCGCGAGTTGATCGTGTTGCCGTTGGCGAAGCCCAGGATGCCCAGATCCTCAGCGCTCCGCGAATCGTTCAGGGCTTCGACCCGAAAGGCGTTGCCGCCCGTGGTCAGGTCGGTGAGTTGCAGACCGGGGCCGTCGGCGGAGATCTCCGCCCGCACTTTCAGACCGCCCGCCCCGTCGTCGTTGTCGACATGGGTGTTGATCAGCCGCAGGACGTCGCCGATGGTCTCGACGAAGTACACGTCGTCGCCGGTCAGGGTGCCGGTCGTCGCGGATTTGGCGATGCCCAGGGCGGCGGCCGTGGCGCCGTCCACATCGGCAATGGTCGTGGCGCCGGTCGTCGCGGACGTGTCGCGGATGACCAGGTGCCCGCCCGAGAGCGAAACCTCCAGCCCCGCCGCAGCCCAGCCTTCGTGGGTGATGACGTCGCGGATGGTTTCGGCCCCGCTCAGGTCGATCCGGGTCTCGACGCCGGCCCGGTTGGTCACCTTGATGACGCCGGCCGGCACGCCGCCGCCCCGGTTCAACAGGGCCAGCCGCGTGGACAGGTCGGTCGTGGTGCCGTCGCCGTTGTTGCGGATCTCGTTCGTCAGGCGGCTCGACAGGTCGATGTCCAAAGCGGTCCCGTCGGCGAGCCGCACCCGAAGGTCCTTGAGACCGTTCCGCGTGCGGACGCCGTTGCCGTCATTGAGCTGTTCGAGGCGGGTGTCGTCGCTGAGCCGGATCAGCCGCCGGCCGGTGATGAGGCCGCCGCCGCTGGAACCGAGCAGGCCGAGGTCCGCGGCGGTGCGGCCGCCGGAGACCTCGGCCACGCTCAAAGGCCCGAGGGTCGCGCCGCTGGTGTCTTGCAGCACCAGGCGATCGCCCTCGACGCGGGCGTGAACTTCAATGGAGCTTGCCGAGTTGATGGCCGAGACCACGTCGTCGACGGTGACGGCGGTGCGGAGATCGATCTCGGCGGAGCGGCCGCCGCGATCGGTGATGCGGATCTTGCCGGCGCGAACCCCTTCACCCCCGTTGAGCATGCCCAGGCGGGTGGAGTGGTTCAGGGTTCCGGCGGCGGTCTCGATGGTCAGCGTTCCGGCGCCCACGGGCGAGGCGTTCCGCGAGGCCAGCCCGGAGGAAATGACCTGATGCGTCGACGCCAGGCTGTGGACGGTGAAGGTGTACTGGCCGACCGCAGCCTCGGAGGAGGCCGTGGCCACCAGCACGGATTCCTGGCTGCTGACGGCCCGCGATCTGGAGAAGCTGGAGGCGGTGCTCAGGCGGGCGGCGGTGTTCTGGAGGGACAGCAATTGGGCCGAGAGCTGGATGTACGCGGTGCGGCGGCTGACCAGGGTGCCGAGCCGCGTCCTCATCTGCTCCAGTGGACGGCTCTGCAACAGCATCAGCGAGTCCACCAGACTGCTGAGGTCGATCCCGGAAACCAAACCCACGCCGGAGGAAATGCCTGCCATAGAAAACGCTCAATTCCAGGGCCGCCGTACGTGCCCGCTGCGCGGCGGCCGGGTGATGCGGGTCCGCGGCCCCCGCGCGGAATCCGCGAATGCCGGATCAGTTCAGCGGCCCGGGCGAAGGCGATGCGACGCGGGTCCGCGGAAACGGCCGCCGCGTCGCCGCCGGGGCGGGGTCGTCATTCGCGGCGGCGGGCGTCGGCGGTTCGAGGCGAACCGCTCGAAACCGTTTACGCCCATCGACATAGCACGTCAGGATCAGACCGAGTTTGCGGCAGGTACTCTGCTCGGAGTCGTAAGCCGGCATCGGAGTTCTCCTCAACGGCGATTCGCCGGGCTGCCGCCCGCGGCTGACCCGCGGTGGGGCATAGGTGTTATCGGTTGATCGGTTCCGGCACTTGGAATAGGCCGGCCCCGAAAACAGGGGGGAAAGACAGGCGGCCGGCAGGGGCGTTGGAGCGCCTCGCCGGCCGCCGGCTCGATCCCGTTTTTTCAGTGTTGCCACGGGGGCTGTCGCTGCTAGCCGAGCAGGGAAAGCACGATCTGCGGCAACTGGTTGGCGATGCCGAGCATCTGGGTGGTGGACTGGAGCATGATCTGCGCTCGCGTCAACCGGGAGACCTCGACCGCATAATCGGTGTCGCGAATCGCGGACTCCGAGGCGGTCACGTTCTCCAGCGCGGTCCGCAGGCTGTTCAGGTTGGTTTCCACCTGGTTGGCCTGGAAGCCGCCGAGTCGGCCGCTCAGGGTGGCGATCTGCGAGATGGCCGAGGCCACGATCTGCTCGGCGGTCGGATGGTTGTCCGGATTGACGACCTCGTTCGCGCCGCCGGAACCGAGCGTATGCAGGTATCCGTTGACGCTGTCTCCCAGGTTGGACGTGGTGATCGCCGGGATGCCGACGCTGACCAGACCGTCGGAGTTCACCTGCGGCCCGATCTGGAAATTGGCGCCTCCGCCCGTGATGGTGAAGTTGGTGGAGCCGGTCGTGGTGCCGAAGGCGGTCGTCAGATCGGCCACGATGTCCAGCCCGTTGCTGCGGATCTTGGCCTGAAGGCCGCTCACCGTGGCGGGCTGGCCGTTGAACATCACGCCCGCGTCGCGGCCGCGGTCTTCGTAATCGCCCTGGTCGCCGGGGACGACGGTGAACCTGCCGCTGATGGCCCGCACGGAAACGAACTCGGCGCTGCCGTAGCTGATGCTGTTGAAGGACAGGCCGCCCGCGCTGGCCGTGGCGGAGATGCCGGTGAGGGCCTTGGCGTTAGTGATCGTGTTGGCGATGGAGGTGATCGAGGTGCTGCCGGTGAAGCTGAAGATCTCTGTGCCGCGGGAGCCGCGGACTTCAAGGGTAATGTTGTTGGCCTGCGACAGGTGTCCGCTGGAGGAGAGGCCGTTGTTGCCGCCCAGCCCGATCGTGAGCCTGGCGGTCTCGGCGGCGTGCGTAACCTGCACGTTGACGGCCTGCGTGCTGCCGCCCCAGACCCGGGCGCCGAAGACCTGCAACCGGGCGAGGGCGGTGTTGTCCTGGCCGTCGATGGTGTAGGCCAACTGGCCGTTCAGCAGCTTCTTGCCGTTGAACTGCGTGGAGTTCGCCACCCGGTTGATGGCCTCCAGCAACGAGTCGACCTGGAGCTGGTTCGCCTCGATCTCGGAGGTGGACAAGGCGCCCGAGTTGGCCGAGGTGTTGATCAACCCCTTGATCTCCAGCAGCATCTTGGAGACCTCGGCCAGGGCTGCGTCCGCCGTCGAGATCACGTTGATCGCCCGCTCGGAGTTGTTGATCGCGGCGTTCAGGCCGCGGATCTCGGAGCGAAGCGATTCAGACGCGATCAAACCGGCGGGGTCGTCGGCGCCACGGTTGATGCGGAGGCCGGAACTGAGCCGCTCAAGCCGCGTGTTCAGATCGTTCTGATTGCTGATCAGGTTCCGGATGGCCTGAAGGGACGAGACATTGGTGTTGATGCGACTCATGGATTCCTCCCTGAACGCCCACGCCGGTTCACTCGTTCCGCGTGGCTCCGCACACCACCTTGTGTGCGGTTCTCTTATCGGTTTCGTGCCGTCGGACTTTAGGGATGAATAACCATTTCCGCGGCACGATCCGATCGGGCCTCCGCGTCCACCCGTTTTTCCCGCTTCCGGGTTCGGACGGCGGTTCAACCCGCCGGCGGGCTACCGGCCACGCCGGGGCCACAGCAGACCGGGGTCTCGTGTGACCGAACGTTCTATCGGGCCGGTTGCACCGGAACTTTGGTTAGCCCCAGAATGAACTCTCTCGCCGGCCGCCGCGGGGGTTTCTATCGGGGTCGCCCCGCCGCCCCGGCTCCGCCCGAATCTTCGCCTGCCGCGAGGAATCCGACTGTTTACAGGACCTGGACGGGTTCGGCCCAGCTATCGGACTCGCCGAAAAAAAACATGAAAACATGAAAAAAACTGGTTCCGCGAACCGCCGCCGCCAGCCCCGCGTGATTCCTTCTGGCTTCGCTCGACGCCGGCCGCCCCAAGCCATCCGGCTGGAGCAAACCCGGACGATCACCTCGTGAAATAACCTGTCGTTTCAGCATCCGCCACGGACCCGCCCGGGCGGTACAATCCGGCGGCTGGCCGCCTCGGATGGTCCGCCAGCCACGCCGGCGAGTCTGGTTGCCATGCTGTCTGGCGGCCACGACCGGCGGCCCGCGTTTGCCCAGAGGTGATGGATGAGCTTCGCCCCGGAACCTCGCGACGCGAGCCGAATATGGTGGGGCGAACCACCGTCCGATTACGGCGTCCCTCCGGCGATCGTCGGAGCTGAAGGCTGCTACCTGATCGACGTTCTCGGCCGACGGTTTCTCGACGCCGCCGGCGGACTCACCGTCGGCCACCGCAACCCGATGATCCTCAACGCCGTGGTGGACCAGCTCTGGAAGCTCCAGCAACTTCCGGCCGGTTGTTCCGCCGAGCCGGCCCATCAACTGGCCCGCGTGCTGATCGAACGCGCGACGAACAGATTGGACCGCTGCCTGCTGGTCGGCAGCCGCGGCGACGCCCTGACCGCGGCCTGCCATCTGGCCTCAACCGCCACCCGCCGTCGCGACTTCATCCTCGTGGACGAACCGGATGCTCCACTCTGGCGTCGCCTGCCGCTCGCTGCGGTCGACGGCGAACGGGCGCACTTCGTTCCACCGCCGCGCTGCGGACGGTGCCCGCTGGGCCGCGCCCGGCCGGAGTGCGCGTTGGCTTGTGCGGATCTGGTTGCCGAAACCATCGATCGACTAGGCCCTGTGCGGATCGCCGCCCTGGTGAGCGAGCCGATTCCCGTCGGGCCGGGCGTGGTCGTGCCGCCCGAGGGGTACTGGCCCCGCGTCCAGGAGGCTTGCACGCAACGGGGGGTGCTGCTGGTGCTGGACGAAAGCCGCACCGGGCTGAACCGCACCGGGCCTTGGTGGGCCGCGGAGCATTGGAACCTGGCGCCGGACGTCCTCGTGATCGGCGAATCGCTCGGAGGCGGGCTGCCGCTGGCCGCCGTCCTGACCGGCGAACGACTGGCGGACGCGTTGGATCAACCGCTGCCGGCCCTGTCCCCCGCGATTCCCGCCGCGGCCGCAGCCGGGGTGGCCGCCGCGCGGTTCCATCAGACGGCGGCCTTGGGCGACCGCTCCCGCCGACACGGAGCGGCCATCCTGAATGGACTGCGGGAGATATGCGAAGGTCCGTCTCCCCTGCGGCACGCCCGCGGTCTGGGCCTGCTTCTGGCTGTGGACTGTGTGGACGATGCCGGCCGGCCCGACCCGCGGGGGTCCGCGCGGTGCCTGCGGCGGATGCGGGATTGGGGCTTTCTGTTCGCCCGCGGCGGTCGGGAAGGCGAGGTCGTGACCATCGCCCCGCCCCTGACCTTGACCGAGGAGCAGGCGGACACGATCGTCAGCGCCTTCGCTGAATGGGCGTCCGCCCCGGAGTAACCGCCGCTCAGATTCTGGTCAGCTCGGATTCGGGTGACAGGTTCAGTTCCACCTTCTCGCCGTCGTCCTTGCGGAGAATGAGCCGCGCCAGCCAGAGCCGGTCGTTCTTGCCGTGGGCGAACCAGCTTCCCGTCGGTCGCGGCTCGCAGGCCACGACCTCGCCCTCGACTTCCGTGTGCCAATCGCCTTCGCGGGTGCGTATCGTCTGCCGCACGCGGACCCGCTGCCCCGGTTCGAGCCGCAGACTCAGCCGCGGCTCAGGCTTGTTCAGTACGCTGTCCATGAGGGTCATCTTCGCCGACCTCGGCCGCCGCCGCCAGCATCTCCCACAGCCGATTGGTCACCGCCGCCACGTTCCAGCCGCTGACCGCCGAAATGCCCAGAATCTCGATCCCCAGCTCTTCGCGGAGCTGCCGCAGTTCCGGCGGGTCGGTCTCCCCCGACAAGTCCAGCTTGTTGGCTACGACCAGCTCGGCCCGCTCCGCCAGCCGGGGACTGTATTTCTCCAGCTCGCGCCGAATCAACCGATAGGCCGTGGCGGGCGTCGGCTGGCCATCCGGCGGATACAGGTCGATCAGATGCAGGATGACGCGGGTCCGCTCGATGTGGCGAAGGAAGGCGTCGCCGAGGCCCACGCCCTCATGGGCGCCCTCGATCAGGCCCGGCACGTCGGCCATGGTGAAGCGGCGATAGCCCGGCAACTGCACGATGCCGAGGTTCGGAGTCAAGGTCGTGAAGGGGTAATCCGCGATCTTCGGCCGGGCCTGCGACACGCGGGACAACAACGTGCTCTTGCCCGCGTTGGGCAGACCGACCACGCCGACATCGGCCAGAAGCTTCAGCTCCAGCCGCAGCCACCGCTCCACCCCCGGCTTGCCCGACTCCGCTTCCCGCGGCGTCTGGTGCGTCGGGGTGGCAAACCGGGCATTGCCCCGTCCGCCGCGACCCCCGGGGGCGACACAGACGCGGGTGCCCGGCTCCACCATGTCCCGGAGCAGGACGCCGGTGTCGCGGTCGAAGACGAGCGTGCCCGGCGGCACGCGGATGACGACGTCGTCGCCCTTGCGGCCGGAGCAATCCTTCCCCTGTCCGGGTCGTCCGGGCCGGGCGTGCCAGTGGTGGTGGCCGACCAGTTCCGCGAGCGTGGAGAGCTGCGGATCCGCCTCGATGAACACGCTGCCGCCGTCCCCGCCGTCGCCGCCGTCCGGTCCGCCTTTGGGAATGTACTTCTCGCGGCGGAAGCTGACGCACCCGTCGCCGCCACGGCCGGATCGGACACAGATCTCCACTTCGTCGATGAACTGCATGGCCGCTGAAGGGAACCGCTCGCCGAAAACAGACCCGGAAGAAAGAAGAACCGGTGCGCCGCGGGCGACAACACCGGTTCAGGGCGATACATGAACAAGACGACCCCGCCGCGGCGGGCGTCAGTTGGTTTCGGTCGCGATCGGCTCGATGGAAATGCGGGTGCCGTGAAAGACCACCTTGCCATCGCGCAGGGCGAACAGGGTGTCGTCTCGGCCCCGGCCGACGTGCAGCCCCGCCTTGAACGGCGTGCCGCACTGCCGCACGAGGATCGTGCCCGTCGTCACGGTCTGACCGTCGAACTTCTTCACGCCGCGAAACTGCGGGCCGCTGTCGCGTCCGTTTCGTGACGAGCCTTGACCTTTCTTATGCGCCATGTGTGGGATCCTTCAACTGTCGCGTTCCATCTCGCCGGCGGGCCGGCGGCTTCTCCGGTCTTGACGATTCGCCGGACTGACTCCACGGCGGAGGACGTCAGCCCACGCCCGACGCGTCCCTTGCGGTCCGGGGGGCGATGTCGCTCGACGGCCGCTCCGGCAGCGACCGTCACCGCATGACCCAGCCCATCTTGCCGAGCTTGGGCTCGGCGGTGCGGCGGGTCTTCACGTCCCCCGGCAGCGTGTAGGGCATGGCCAACGTCTTCCGCAGGACGAAGAACCGGGCGTCGGCCGATCCGCTCTTGCCGTCCGGCTTCCTTGCGTCGCCGTCGGCCTTCTTCGGGTCGTATCGCGGGTTCGGCTTGGTGATCTGCTCTCCGGAGAGGCCGGTGACATAGATCGTGAACTTGCTCACCCGCGGGTCGAGGTCGGGAAAGACCGCCACGCTGGTCAGGGCGTTATCCTGGCCTTGGAGCAGCTTGCCAATGGCGTCGACCGGCTGCTTCAGGAACGGATGCGTCCGCTTGTGGGCCTCCTGGATCTTCTTGAAGACCGCCGGATGCACGCCGACAATGGCCGGATCGACGGTGATGGTCGGCGCGGCGGCCGGCTGGCTGGCAGCCTGCTCGGCCGTGGCTTCCGTCTCGATCTCGTTCACCCGCACGATCTCCGGGTGGAAGTCGATATCCTGGCCGGTGTTGTTCGTCACGGTATACAACATGTACCAGAAGGTCTGCGGGCCTTTGCCCAGATCGACCGAGATCCGCATGGGCGGCGTCGGGTCGAATTTCAGCTCCCACGTCACCGGAGCCGGGCTGGGTTCCGGCTGGGCGAGCGTCGCCGTCGCGACCGTCAGCATACAGACCATCGCACCGCACACCGCTGTTCGGGTTTTTGTCACGGTAGCACCTCGGTCTTGCCGCCCCGCCCTGTTCCGTACCCCGCCGGAACATTCGAACCACATATGATACTACGCCTCTGAGGGCCGTCAATCCGCACTAACAATGACGGCCCGCTTCAGGTAATATCGGACGTAACCTCACCCCTGAGGCCGTGCCTTCTCTCCTCCCGCCCCAACGGCTACTGAGCCGTCCTGCCGGCCCGTTCGAAGCCGCTCCTCGCCCAATGGAGTGCTACTTCTGCCCTTTTTTCCAGTCCGCCAGGAACCGTTCGAGGCCCAGATCCGTCAACGGGTGGTTCAGCACCTGCTGAAAGACCTTGAACGGCATCGTGCCGATGTCAGCGCCGGCCTTGGCCGCCTGAACCACATGAAGCGGATGCCGGAGGCTGGCGGCGAGGATCTCAGTGCGGAAGGCGTAGTTGTCATAGATCAGGCGGATATCGTCGATCAACGACATGCCGTCGTGCCCGATGTCGTCCAGCCGGCCCAGGAACGGAGAACAGAAAGTAGCACCAACTTTCGCCACGACCAACGCTTGCAGCGGTTGGAAGACCAGCGTCATGTTGGTCTGTATCCCTTCGGCGGCACAGATCTTCAGGGCCTTCACCCCCTCCGGGATGGTGGGGAGCTTCACGACGATGTTGGGGGCGACCTTAGCCAGCTCCCTCGCCTCCTTGACCATCGCGTCGCACGTGGTGGACAGAACTTCCGCCGAGACGGGTCCACTGATGATCTCGCAGATCTTGCCGACCAGGGTCTTGAAGTCCATTCCCTCCTTCGCGACCAGGCTGGGGTTGGTGGTGACGCCGTCAACGATGCCGAGGTCCGCGCCCTCGCGAATCTCATTCAAGTTGGCCGTATCGAGAAAAAACTTCATCTGTGGCTGCTCCAGTCGGCCGCCGCGGTTCGCGGCGGGAGGCCCATCATGCCGGGCGGGGGCGACCGGTCAGCGGTCGGTATCAACCTTCCTTCCCCGCAGCATGGTAGGGTTTTGTTAACGTTATCATACCGCCTCTTCCGCACCGCGAACTCCGACGCCCGGCCGCACGGCCCGCAACTGGCCGAATTGTAACATCACAGAGCACCGCCGCTACTCGCGATCTTCGTCAAGATACCGAATCCGGATTCCCGGCCTTGTGCGGCAATGGCATGTTTGTATAATCACCGCGACAGGCGGGACGTGATTGCCGCAGGCGAGCCGGTGTCTGTCGCCCCCGAACGGCCGACGGCTTGGCTCCCTGCCGCCGCGATAGCCGCCGCGATTCGAGAATCGGGCTTGCGTATCAAGATCGCGCCGCCAGGCCAGTTCTGCTGCGATTGAGTTGATATATTGGATTATCTGAAATCGCCCACTGGGCGGGCCTGCAAGCCGACGAGGCTCCGCGCTGAGGCGTCGCAACGGGCCGAAGCGTCGCCGACCCCGACACGTTCCGGCACACGGACTGAGGGAGCCGGTCATGAGACTGTCCGACCTGGTGGATATCGGCAAGCTCCAACGCCTCTTCGAGGGTTTCACCGCCCTGTCGGGGGTCGGCACCGCCATCGTGGATCTCGACGGCGAGGTCCTGGTCGCCACCGGGTGGCAGGACATCTGCACCCGGTTTCACCGCGTTCATCCCGCCACCGCCGCACGGTGCCGTCAGAGTGACACGATATTGGCCGGACGAATGGAGCAAGGCGCGGCGTTCCACCTCTACCACTGCGCCAACGGGCTGGTGGATGTCGCCGTGCCGATCGTCGTGGACGGCCAACACCTGGCCAACCTCTTCACCGGCCAGTTTCTGCTCGGCCCGGCGGACCGCGACCGCTTCGCCCGCCAGGCGGAGGAGTTCGGCTTCGACCGCGCGGCTTATCTCGACGCGCTCGATCGCGTGCCGATTCTGGAGGAGGCCCAGGTCAAGCGGGCGGCGGCGTTTCTGTCGGACATGGCCCAGTTCATCGGCCAGGCGGGGTTGACGACCCACCGCCTGGAGGAACAGAGCGGCAGCCTGCGGAAAGCCAACGCCTGCCTTCAGGCGGAGATCGCCAGGCGGCAGGAGGTGGAAACCGCCCTCCAGCGTTATCGCGACGAGCTGGAAGACACCGTGCGCGAACGCACTCGCGAGCTTCAGGCCGCCCAGGAGTCCCTGGTGCGCAAGGAGCGGCTGGCCGCTCTGGGCCGGCTGATCGGCACGGTCAGCCATGAGATCCGCAACCCGCTGGCCACCATCCGGACCTCGGCCTTCGCCGTCGCCGATCGCGTTCGCGGCCGCGGACTGGGCGTGGAGCGGGCCTTGGAGCGCATGGAACGCGGAATCGACCGCTGCGACCGCATCATCGAGGAGTTGCTCACCTTCACCCGCGTCGTGGATCCGCATCGGGAGCGGACCGTGGTCGACGCCTGGCTGGCGACGGTCCTGGAGGAACAAACCCCGCCGCCGGGCGTGTCGATTACCGCTGCCCTGCACTCCGGCGTCGAGTTGCCCATCGACCGCGAACGGCTCCGCCGCTGCCTCATCAACCTGCTGAACAACGCCGGCCAGGCCCTGGCGGAGGCGGGCACGGCCGAGGGCCGCATCGAGGTCGAGACCCGCCGGGAAGACGCCTGCCTCGCCATCCGCGTTCGGGACAACGGGCCGGGCATTCCGCCCGAGCACCTGCCGCGGCTGTTCGAACCGCTGTTCAGCACCCGCGGCTTCGGGGTCGGGCTGGGTCTGCCGATCGTCAAGCAGATCGTCGAACTGCACGGAGGCAGGGTCTGCGTGGACAGCGAGCCGGGCCGAGGCGCCTGCGTCACCCTGATGCTGCCGCTGGAACCGCCGGGGAGAGGAACCCCATGAGCAAGCTCCGAATCCTGATCGTGGATGACAACGCGGATTTCGCCGAGAGCCTGGGCGAGGCCCTGCAACTGCACGGCCACGAGGTGGCTTTGGCGTTCGACGGCCAGGAAGGCGTCCGCCGCTACCGCGAGGAGGATTTCGACATCGCCTTCATGGACGTGCGGATGCCCGGCCAGAACGGGGTCGAAAGCTTCATGCAGATCCGGCAACTCAAGCCCGATGCCCGGGTGGTGATGATGACCGGCTTCAGCGTCGAGCAGCTTCTGGAGCAGGCCGTGCAGAGCGGAGCGTGGGGAGTGCTGCACAAGCCGCTGGACATGGATCGGGTGTTGGACATGCTCAAGCAGGTCAGCCCGGCCGGCATCCTCATCGCCGACGACGACCGCGACTTCGTCAACGGCCTGCGGGAGGTGCTGGAAGAACACGGGTATCGCGTGCTGGTGGCCTATAATGGCCGAGAGGCCGTCGAGCGGGTGTCGGCCGGCGGGGTGGATGTGCTCGTGCTGGACCTGCGAATGCCGATTCTCGACGGGCTGGGCGTCTATCTCGAACTTCGCCGCCGCGGCCGCGTGGTGCCGACCATCATCGCCACCGCCTTCGCCGCCGAGGAGGCCGACGCCCTGGACCGCCTCGCCGCGTACGAGGTGAGCGGAGTGCTGACCAAACCCTTCAAGACCGAGGCCCTGCTGCGGGCCATCAGCGCCGTGACGCGGACCCCCCCGGAGTGAAGCAGCCATGGTTCCGACCGCCCAGGCCGCACCGGTGGAGACGGGGAAGCCCAGGGTGCTGATCGTCGATGACGATCGCGATTTCGCCGACAGTCTGGCGGAGATGCTCGAGACCCGCGGCTACCAGGTCTTCGTGGCCGCCGACGAGCAGCAAGCCCGTACCCTGCTGACGGCCCAGGCCCCGCCGGTGGCGCTGGTCGATGTCCGCCTCGGGCGGGACAGCGGCCTGCGGGTCATCAGCGAGTTGCGCCGGCTCCATCCCCGGCTGATCTGCGTGATGATGACCGCCTTCGCCGAAGTGGAAACGGCCGTGGAGGCCTTCCGCAGCGGCGCCTGCCACTATCTCCGCAAGCCGCTGGAGATCGACGCGGTCCTGACCACGCTGGCGCATTGCTTCCAGAAGTTCCGGCTCATGCAGGAGAAAGAGGCCGCGGAGGCCGCTCTGCAAGAAAGCGAACGCCGCTTTCGGACCCTCGCCGCGATCAGCCCGGTCGGCATCTTCCGCGGCGACGCCGCGGGGCGGTGCCATTACGTCAACGATCGGTTCACCGAGATCTCCGGATTGACCGCCGCCCAGGCTGCCGCCGGGTGGCTGCAAGCGGTCCACCCGGACGATCGCCCCGGTGTCGCCGCCCAGTGGGAAGCCGCCGCCGCTCAAGACCGGCCGTTTCTCTGCGAATGCCGATTCCTGCGGCCCGATGGCGGCCTCGCCTGGGTGGTCAGCCAGGCCGCGCGTGAAAACGACGGCCGACCGGAGGCCGGCTATGTCGGCACGCTGACCGATATCACCGCCATCAAGCTCGCCGAGCGGGCGGTCCAGCAACAGGCCGACGAGCTTCTGTCGATCTTCGACAGCGTGGATGAGATCATCCACGTCTGCGATCCCGCGACGAACGAGCTGCTCTTCGCCAACGAGGCCTGCCGCCGACGGTTCGGCAGCCGATTGGCCCGGGACCCCGCCGGGGCCGCGGTCCGCCCGTGCCCGGTGTGCGCGGAGAGTCCGGACCGCTGCTCGGTGGCCGCCCAGCCCCAGGTGTGGGAACATCGCAGCCCACTGGACGACCGCTGGTATCGCTCGATCGCCAAGGCCATCCGCTGGCCGGACGGCCGAATCGTCCGCTACGAAATGGCGATCGACCTGACCAGCCGCAAACGCGCGGAGGACGCGGTGCGGCTCAGCGAACGCCGCTTCCGCACGCTGGTCCGCAATATTCCCGGCGTGGTGTACCTCTGCCTCAACGACGCCCGCTACACGATGCTGTACCTCAGCGAGAACGTGCGGGAGATGGTGGGGATTCCGGCGGAGGAGTTCATCGAAGACCGTGTTTCGTTCGTGGAGCTGTACCACCCCGCGGATGTCAAGGAAATCTCCGAAGAAGTGGAGGCGGCCCTGCGGGAGCGGCGGCAATTCACCCTCCACTACCGCCTCCGCCACGCCAACGGCGAGTGGCGCTGGGTCGAGGAACGCGGGCAGGGCCTGTATGACGAAGACGGTGCGTTGCTTTACCTCGAAGGGACGATGTTCGACATCACCGACCGCCGCCTGGCCGAGGAGCACCTCGCCCGCCTGGCCCGCAAGATCGAAGACAAGAATCGGGAGCTGCAATCGCTGGTTCAGGCGACGTCGCACGACCTGGCCTCGCCGCTGCTCAACATCCGCGGCTTCAGCGAGCAGTTGGGCAAGTCCTGCCGAATGCTGGCGGACCTGCTCCGCGACGCCTCGGTCCCGGCGGGCCTGCGGGAGCAACTGGCCCGGACCCTTCACCAGGACATCCCCGAGTCGTTGGGCTTCATCTCCGCCGCCGTCGGTCGGATGGACCAGTTGCTCGACGGACTGCGGCGGCTGTCGCGGCTCGGCCGGGTCGCGCTGGAGATCCGCCGGCTGGACATGAACGCCCTCCTCGCGGACGTGGCCCGGGCGATGGAGTTCCAATTCCAGGAGGCCGGAGCGGAGATCCGCCTCGATGACCTGCCGCCCTGCTACGGGGACGCCACGCAGATCGGCCAGCTTTTCGGCAATCTGCTGGACAACGCGGTCAAGTACCGAGATCCCCGCCGCCCGCTGATCATCGAGGTCTCCGGCCATTCGGACGACGCCGAAAGCCTCTATGCGGTGAAGGACAACGGGCGGGGCATCGCTCCGGAACATGCCGACCGGGTGTTCGAGATCTTCGCCAGGTGCCATGCCGACCCGGAAATCCCCGGCGAGGGACTGGGGCTGGCCGTGGCCCGCTGGATCGTCGGGCGCCACGGGGGCCGCATCCGGGTGGAGTCCGTTCCCGGAGAAGGCAGCACCTTCCTGATCAGTCTGCCCGGCCGCGAACGCGGCTCGACCCCTTTGCCGATTGCCGCGCGCTCGACCTGATAGAACCCGCCCGGGCAGCCGTTCGTAGATGCTCTCGCGGCGGGCCGGCCGCGGCGCTCATCCCGGCTGTGAGCGGCGGAGTCTCGGCGATATACTTCCTCCGCCGGTCGGGTCGTGGCGGCAACCTTCCCGCGGCCCTAGGGTATACCTGCTAATGATGACCATGAGCTCTTCCGACTCGCTTAACCCGCTCCCCATGCCCCCGCCGGACGGCGCCAGGAAGAAAAGTTCGGTGGCGCCGCGGTCGATTCGCGGACGAATCGTGGCCGGTGTGCTGCTGATCATCCCGCTGGCGGTGACGGCCTTCCTGCTCAGCTTCGTCTACAACCAGGCCCTGAGCGTGGGCGTCCGCCTGATCAACTGGTTTTCCCGCGCGGTCCTGTGGGCCTTCGATCTGGCCGTGGTCCCCACCACCGGCCCGGTGACGGGCGACGGCCCCTGGTATCAGAACATCGTGGCCAGCCTGGCCGAAGCGGCGAAGGATCCCCCCTCGCTCGATCCCTCGACCGCCTCGTGGTACCAGAATCTCATGGCCGTGGTGCTGACCGTGGTCATGCTCTACCTGCTGGGCTGGCTGGGCACCAACGTGGCCGGCCGGCGGATCATCAGCCTGTTCGAGTCCCTGATGGAGCGGATTCCGCTGGTGGACACCATCTACCCCGCGATGAAGCGGATGGTTCAGGCCCTCTCCGGCGCGGGCAAGGCGGGCGAGGAAAAGCAGCGCGTCATCCTGGTGGACTTCCCCACCAAGGACGTGAAGGCCATTGCCCTGGTGACCAACCGCTTCACCAACCGCATCAGCGGCCAGGAGTTCGTCACGGCTTTCGTCCCCACGACGCCGAACCCGACCAGCGGCTACATGCTCATCGTGCCGATGGACCGGATCACCTACACCGACTGGGGCATGGAAGAGGCCATGAGCCTGATCCTCTCCGGCGGGGCCTCGGCCCGCCACGACGTCCGTTTCTCGAATCGGGTCGAGGATCTCGGCGGTCCCGATAGCCGGGGTTGAGGCCGTCAACCCCGGCAAGACCTACGCGCCCGGCTCAATCCGCCAGGCGCCGCCGCTCCGCCGCGGCAGGAAGATGACCAGCTCGGTCGCGGTCGGAGCAGAGGTCGCCACCGCGGCCGGCGACGGTCCGGCCGCCCCGCCGCCCAGCAGATCGGTCACCCGCCAGGTTCGCCCCGCGGGCAGGGCGTCGAGCGCCACCGGGCAGTGCAGATCGGTCGGTAGCAGGTTGACGGCGAACAGGAAGTACGCCCCGTCGCGCTCGAACAGCCCGGTCTTCACGCCCGGCAACGCCGCCCGCGCGTACGCCGGGCGGCCGAGCCACTGCACCACGCCGCGGACCACGTCCGCCGTCGGCGGCAGGCCGAGGACGATGACCGCCCCGCGACCCTTCGGCTCGCGATAGCCGCAGATCCAGCGGCGGCCGATGTAGCGGGTCATCCACTGGTCGGCGTTCTCCACCGCCTGCTGCCGCCCCGCGACCTGCGTGCCGTGGATCGGCGCGCCGGGCGGGCGGTCCCAGCACCAGACGGCCCCCTCGCTCACGCCGACCGCCGACCCCAGCGAAAGCTCCACCTTCTTGCCCGCCCGGAACAAGATGCGGTCCGGCGGCTGAATCTTCAGGGCGTCGTACGGCTGGAACCTCTCGTCCCGCCGCGGCCAGGCGCGGAACACCACCAGCGTGCCGCCGTTCTCCACGTAGGTCCGCAGCCGCTCCTGCGTCCCGCGGGGCAGCCAGTCCGCCGAGGCGTAGAACAGCACCGGCTTCTCGATCCGCCCGGTTTCGGGATCGTACACCTCGTAATCCAGGTCGGCGTCGTACAACGCCCGCAAGACCGCGTTGTCGGCCAGAATCTGCTCCGTGCCGATATGCACGGGGTCGAGCACGACGCCGAGGTCGGTCAGTTTCCGCAGGGCGGGCGGGTCGCACCGCCGGGTCAGCTCGTGCAGCTCCTTGAACACGCCCGCCAGCTCCGGCCGCCACTCCGCCCGCTCGTTGATCGGACAGAAGTACCAGTTGTCGCGCCCGACCAGCATGTACCAGTTGAAGCCCTTCAGACCCGCGAGGAGGGCGCTGACCAGCATCAGGCGGTAGTGGTTGGGTGACAACACGCCGACATAATCGTGGTAGCCGTGCCAGATGCCGCATTCCAGTTCGGCGATCATCGGGATGGCGGAGTAGGCCCGCTGCCAGCGGCAACTGTCCAGGAAACGGCGATGCTCCTCGGCGTCGCCGGCGAATTCGTTCCGCGGGTAGTGGTCGATGCCGATTACGTCGGCGGCCTTGGCCACCTCCCGCCAGTTCTGCACGTCGCCGCCGGGGTAGTAATTGGCCAGGATGGGCACGTCCACGCCCAGTCGCCGGTACTCCTCCGTATGCCAGGCCAGGGCCTCGCGGATCGCCCAATGCTGGAATCTCCAGTAATCGCGGCGGCGGGCGAGAGAGTGCGGGTCCGCCGGATCGATGGGTTCGGCGAAGGCCTGCGCTTCGTCAAAGGAACGGTAGGCCGTCCCCCAGGCCTGGTTCAGCGCGCCGACGTCGGGCCAGGCCTGCCGAAGGAACTGCTGGAAGAAGCCGGGGGCCGTGCCGTCCAGCCCGCACAAATCCTCGAACCAGTGGCTGAACAGGTCCATCTCGTTGTCCGCCTGCCACAGGCAGATCGGCCCGCCGTGGGTGGCCAGGAAGGGCCGCAGCACGTCCGTCACCGCCTGCATCCAGGTCCGCGCCTCGCGGCGATAGTCCTCGCCGAGCCGCGGCAGATGAACCACGCGATCCGGCACGCCGGCGTTCACCCACTCGGCATAGATGAAGGGGCCGGGGCGGATGAACACGCGGAACTCCCGCTCGCGGAGCAGATCGAGGAAGCCGACGAGGTTTCGCGGCGGCTCGGTTCCGCCGGTGAAGTCGAAGCAGCCCGGCGCGGTCTCGTGGTATTGCCACGGCACATACGTCGCCACCATCTCCAGGCCGATCTCCCGCACGCGGTCGAGTATCCGGGGCCACCGCGCGGGGTTCAGCCGCCAATAATGCACCTCGCCGGAGCAGACCGGCACGCGCCGCCCGTTGACCTCCAGGCAGCCTTCTCGAATGGTCACACTACCCATGCGTCTGATCGCTTTCCTGTCAAACCGTCGCCCACCGTCGCCCCCAATCAAGATCCTACAGCACGGTGGTTCGCCGCGGCCACCCTGAGGCGATTCGGGTCTGCACCGCCTCCCAGGCGGGCACCTCGCCGCCACCGGCCTCCACGCTGCACGCCCCGACGGCGACCGCGGAAGTGACCGCCTCGTCCAGCGTCTGTCCGCGGCAAAGCCCCGCGAGGAAACCCGCGATCGTGCGGTCCCCGCAGCCCGTCGTCCCGCGCACTTGCACCTCGAAGCAAGGGGCGTGCAGCTCGCGGCCCGCCCAGGCGCCCAACGAACGGCCCGCCACTCGCTCCAGCGGGGCCAGCCGTCTGGCCTGCGGCGTGATGCGGACGTACAGACCACGGTGGCCGAGCTTGAGCACCACCAGGGCCGCGCCGAGGTCCAACAGGCGGCCGGACACGTCGTGCAGCAAAGCCCGATCCACGCGAGACGCCAGATCGCCTCCGCCACTCAGCCGGTCGTACCGTGGCCGGTCAAGCATGAAAAGTATCTCGTCGATGCTGGGCAGGAACAGCTCAACCTCCGGCAGCGCCCGGGCCAGCAGGGCCGCCCAATCGACGCGGCCCGATTCCGCCGCCGGGTCCGGGCGGGCCATGTCCAGCGATGCGGCGGCCCCGCGCTGTCGGACCTTCCGCAACATGACCGCCAGCTCGTCGCCGCCGTCGGCGTACATCCGCCGCATCAACGGCGGATAGCCGAAGTGAAACAGAGTCCCTTCGGCAATCGAGTCATACGGTACGTCGTCCGCGGCGAAGGTGTCGTTGGCCCCCGGGCAATGCAGAAAGATGCGGTCCACGCCCGGCGGACTGATGACCACGCTATAGGAGGTGTCCGCGCCGGGTTCGACCAGCATGTCCCGCGACAGGCCCGGCCCCTGGCGGTCGATGATCTCGCGGACCGCCCTTCCAAAGAGGTCGTCGCCCAGCTTGCCCATCAGCCGCGTCGGGATGCCGAGCCGGTGCAGGGCCAGGCCGGTGTTGGAGACGGCCCCGCCGGTGGACAGCACGGCGGGGCCGACTTCGACGAGCGCTCCGGGCGAGGACAGCAGCTCCGGCCCGCCATGGCGCGATTCAAAAGCGGGAAGGATGTCCAGGCAGACGTGGCCGGCCACGACGACCTTGCTCGAACCGAACGCCACAAGAGGGATCTCCGACGCCGCGGGCGGCGTCACATCGCGGCCAGGAATTCCTGCATCTCCTGCATGGCGTGGCGGTCGCCCCGAACCCGGGCCCGCTCGATCCCCAGGTTGAGGGTATCGCGGGCTTCGTCGCGACGGCCGGCTTGCACCAGGGCTTTGCTTTTCTGGAAGTACGCGGCCACGTAGTCGGGGTCGAGTTGCAGGACTCGGGAAAACTGCTCCACGGCCTCGTCGAGTCGGCCGGATTTGACCAGTTCCATGGCCAGGCCGTAGTTGAGAAAAACGTCGTTCGGCTCGCGGGCCAGCAGGGCCTTCACCTGTTCATATCGCGCGGTCGGCACGGGCGTTCTTCTCCCTCCCCGGCCCACGGAAACGCCGGCGGCTGCAAGGATACCATCGAACAAGCGGGGACGCAGGGTGTCAAGAGA
>Ga0129299_1000575_pt1 | contig 23564 bp, 17 predicted proteins | sample ConPoolayeCmetaG_FD_94477 | JGI IMG/M metagenome (GOLD analysis project Ga0129299, IMG submission 94477) | Hot spring microbial mat communities from California, USA to study Microbial Dark Matter (Phase II) - Cone Pool mat layer C metaG ...
ACCGGCACCGTCTGCCGACCCCAGCGTCCAAGCAGATCGCTCAGCCGCTTCATTCGCTCGAACTCCGCCCGCGCCGAGGGGTCCCCGGCCAATTGCCTTTCGAGCCCCACCGCTTGCTCGGCGGACAACTGCCCGTCGATGGCCTGGCTCATCAGGAACTCAAGTTGTTCTCGATCAGACGGCACGATACCAATCCATCCTTTGTGGCATGGCCATCTTGGCCATGATCCACGGGCAAGACGCCCGGGCCATTACAAATAGGCCGACAGCTTGTCCTTCAGCATCTTGCGGGCCTGAAAGACATGCCATTTGACGGCCTCAACGGAACACTCCAAGGCATCCGCCACGTCCTTCTGCGGCATCCCCTCGATCGCAAAGAGGACCAGCGCGAGGCGCTGCTTTTCCGGCAGCTCATTCACGGCCTTGGAAATTGCCTGACTCAGTTCGGCGGCCAGTGTGTCATCCGGCGGCATATTCGCGCCGACCATCCAGTCGCTCCCGGTTCGTTCGTCCGCGCCGGGCAGCAGGCAATCATCCATTGGAATCACCGCCATCGTCTTTCTCGACCGCCGAAAATTGAGCGACAAATTGCTCACGATCCGCATCAACCACGGACCGAATCGTGCGCGGTCCTCCAACGTCTCCAGCGATCGGTAGGCCCGCAGGAACGCGTCCTGACAGACGTCCAAAGCATCCTGCGTGTTTCCCAGCAGACGATAAGCGACCGAGACGGCCCTTCGTTGATATCGAGCGATCAGGTCGTCAAAGGCGCGCGTCTCCCCCTCCATGACGCGTCCGACCAGCGCCGCATCGGCCTGGCCGGTGTCGATCTGCCGGTCGGTCGCCTGCATGCTTCTTTCTGATATATTTGACACGATCTCGCCTGGCAAGGTTAGCCCGCCAAGGTCCTGCGATCGCCCTCAGTTTACGAACTAACTTACTGTTCTGCAACAAGTTATCGGACATTCCAAGTGCAAGGCACCTCCGTATTTTTGGCCTGGTTCAAAAACGGGGACAGGCACCTCGCCGGAACCCGTTTTCTGGGTCGTCGTCGAGGGTGGGCTCGGAGGTGAGTCCCCGTTTTTGAACCATGCCGAAGTTCCCGGGGATCTCGTCCTGCGCCCCAACGCATGGCGGGAACCCTGCGGAACCGTGCGGACAGCGTGTTCCCTCTGCAAAGAGGGCTGACCTCACACGACGAGCTCTCGGGCACCTCATTCCCCCACCAGAGTTCGGCGCGACGTCCAATCATTTGTAGACCAGCGGGAATTTCTCGAGATTTTCCAGCGACTCAAGTTCCAGGTCCACGTCCAGCAGCGGCCAACGCAGGTGGTGTCCGTGCATGATCCGCACGTTGAGTATCTCGCCGACGCGGGCGTTCTTGAACCAGGGGTATTCGGAAAAGGGCAGGAAATACTCCTTCTGGGCCACGTGCAGCCAGAACCCATGCCCTGAGATGTGGACCACCTCAACGGGTGAAGTGCTTTTGCCAGGCTTCGTAGATTTCATCGCGGTGCGTCGCGATGAAGTGTGCGCCCGACGCGGATTTGGATAATACCGACAAGATCCAAAGCGGCGTCGCGGCCGTTCCCGCCGCTCCGCGCGGAGTTACCGCTCGTCCTGCACGGCTTTGGCGTAGGTCCGCTCGTACGCCGGCAACGTGTCCGCACGGCCGCCGACGACGATGAGCCGACAGACGTTCAGGTCGCCGAGGGTGAGCCGGATGCGGCCCTGCGTCACTTCGAAGGGTACCTTCGTGATTCCGTCGGGCGAGACGTCCAGCGCGACGGCGGGTTTGATCCAATCCGGCAGGCGGCAGGACACCTCGACGTTCCGCCTGGGATTAAACGGGTAGGCCTCCGGGTGAATCCGGTAGTCGAGGTTGACGACGCACACGATGAGCTTGTCCCACGACACGAGCGTCGCGGCGTCCACCTTCTCCGGGGCGGTGGGCTCGGCTTCGACCGGTTCGGCGGACAGCAGGTCGTCGCGCGTGACCCGCAGGACCCGGCCCCACCGCCGCATGGCCTCGCGCGTGTCGGGGAACCGCTCGGCCACCTTGTGCTCGTAGTTGAACCAGAGGATTCCCTTGGCCCCGCGACCCATGTTGAACAGGAGTTGGGCGGCCAGCTCGTCCGGCGTCGGGACGGGCCGCTTCGGTCGTTCGCTCCAGGTCGCGATGGCCTGACTCCATACCCAGATCGGCTTGGGCTCGCACGCGCGCTTCAGGTCGCGGGTGTAATACCCGGTTTCTTCCAGCCGCGTCCCGTAGACGAACGGCCACTTGCTGCTCGTCGGAGCCGTCACGCAGTAGTGGTCCATGCAGGGGATGTCGGCGATCGGCCCGTACTCGAAGAACTTGACGTTGCGGCACAACGTGATGAACGTCGGTTTCGTGCGGTTGAAGTGCCGCACGAACGCGTCCGAATGCTTCATGACGACCGGCGGCGTCGACCAGTCGGGTTCGTCCGCGAGCATCCAACACGCCACCGCCGGGTGGTCGGCCAGGCTGCGAATCGTGTCGAGCCCTTCGAACGTGCCTGTCGGGCACATGCTGCGGAAGCCGTACGTGGCGGCGGATCGTGCGTAGAACTCGTGTTCCGCCGTTCCGCCCTGCACGACCAGTTCGACGTGCAGGCGTCGCAGCACCTCGTAGGTCTGCGGATCGGCGCTCCAGCACCCGATGGGAAACCAGTCCTCGAACGCCCGGCGGTGCGCGTAGATGGACCGCGAGCGCCCCTTCTGTTCGACCGCCGCGCGGACGACGACCAGCTCGGCCGGGGCGAGCGGCTTTTGGAGTCGGACCCGCGCAATGGCGTGCGAACCCCCCGGCATCCGCCGACCGACCCACGCGATGTCGCGGGTCGGGTGTCCGATCACTTCCAGCGATTGCAGCTCGGCCGGTTCCCCGCCCTTGTTGCGGACGTGGACCTCCACGCCGTCCATCCCGCGGAGCACGCGGATCAGGCTGACCTGGATCGGGTCTTCGACCAGCCGGGTGGAGTGCATGCACACGGGCACCCACGTCCGATCGATGTAGCTGAAGACGAAAGGCTTGCCCTCGGCGAAGTGGTCCGTAACGGCGTTGATCTCCTGCACCGTCATTTGCCCCGGCTCGAGCTGTTCGTGGTACACGCGGTCCCACGCGAAGTACGCCCCGAGCAGCCAATGGGACACGTCCTTGCCGTTGCAGCGGTAGAACGCCAACCGTACGGGGGTCTTGCTGACATTCGTCACGTAGACGTAGATGATCCCGCCCTTGTTGGGTCGCTCGTTTTCGGGTTCGACGAGCGCCTTCGTCTCGTACACCGCCGGCCGATATCCCACGTACTCGACCCGCAGCTTCTCGCCCAGGCCAACCTTGTCGTCGATTCCCTTCTGCGTCGTCTGGGCAAATGCGGGCACGATGAACCACGCCGCAGACATCACACAACTCCATCCGAACCCGTGTGCCATCACGCCGGTAGTCCCCTTCACTGTCGGTCCGCCCCCGACCCGCCCATTGTCCTGAACCGCGTCCTGTTGTACAAAGTTTCTGGCACAATTAGCGGAGATCTGCGATGAAATTCAAGCTCGTGGTGGGTTCGGTCCTGATCGCATTCCCCTGTTCGCATGCACTCGCCGAAACGCAATCCGGTCGTCCGTTTGAGGTCGTCGTCGCACCGGTCGGGCCGAACAACCCCCGGAACAGCGAGGCGGCCATCCTTCCGCTCAAGGACGGCTCGCTCCTGCTCGGTTGGACGGAATTCTACGCCGGCAGCGGTGCGGACCACGCGCCGGCGCGGATTGTCGGAAGGGTCTCGAAGGACGGCGGACGAACCTGGGGACCGAAGTATACGCTCGTCGAGAACGACGGCCGGTGCAACGTGATGGAGGTCAACTTCCTTCGCCTTCGCGATGACCGGATCGCCCTGTTCCACTGCCAGAAGAACACCGAAAGCACCGACTGCCGCGTCATGATGCGGACCTCGTCCGACGAGGGCAAGACCTGGGGACCCGCCAAGCAACTCAGCCCGGACGGCACGTACACCGGGCTGACGAACGGCCGATGCATCCGGCTCCGGTCGGGGCGAATCTTGCTGGAGGCGTGGGAAGGAGGCTTCAGCTACGTCTACCTCTCGGACGACGACGGCGCGACCTGGCGCGAAAGCCAACGGGTCAAACCCCGCGACGGGTGCTGGGAGCCCGCGTGCGTCGAGCTGAAGGACGGACGCGTCCTGATGCTCATGCGAACCCAGATGGGCGGACAATACAAAAGCCTCTCCAAGGACGGCGGAAACACCTGGACCGAGCCCGTGCCGACGCCGTTGGTCGGCACGGCAGCCCCGGTGTCCATCAGCCGAGTTCCTACCACCGGAGACCTCTTGGCCATCTGGAATCGAAACCCGGGCGCCAAGAAACGAAACCCCCTCACCGCCGCCATCTCAAAGGACGAGGGGGAAACGTGGACACACCTTCGAAACATCGAGGACGACCCGGATGATGCCTGGGCGTACCCGGCCGTCACGTGGGTCCAAGACCGCGCGCTGGTCACCTATTTCAACTACAAAGGCGGGTTGTCGCTCAAACTCAAGATCCTGCCCGCCGGTTGGTTCTACCCGTGAGGGTGCCCGGACAAGCACGCCACACGGAACGTGACGGGGGCGGGACCGACTACTCGCACGCGGCGGGGTCCAGCATCGCCTGCCGCACCGTTTGTCGCCACTCGGGCAGCTTGGACCTCTCGCACAGGAGCAACAGGCTGAAGGCGTGGTCGTCCCCGACGTCGACGAGCAGACCCTCCGGGGTCTCCCGCGGCGGGCGGAGCTCAAACGCACACCAGTGACCCTCTCGGACCTCGCCGACCTCGACGGCGGCATTTTGAAGACCGGCGCGGCCGTTCAGCACGATCCGACCGGCCCGAAGCGGCATCAACAGGATGGCCGTCGAGTCCCGCAGGTCCCGGCGGTCCAAGGCGAATACGATTCCGTCGGTGCCGTCCGATAGGATCAAGCGGTCGTCACATCGCAGGTCCCCCTGGACCTCCGCGGCACGCAGTTGGCCGTTCCCGTCGTACCACACCAGCGCGGGGCGCTGGCGACGAATACCGAAGGTGAGGGTCCCATGTGGACCCCGCCACCTGACGGTCCGCTGGGGCGCCTCTTCGTCCGCGTTGAAGAAGACGACCACCTGCCCCCGATCGACCAGGGGCACCCGCAGCACGTGGAGGTCCGGTTGATCCGGTTCGATCGGCGACGGCGTCACGCCACCCTCGGCCAATACGCGGCGGTACAGCGGGATGTGCGGGGCGAGCGTCGTTCGATCCGTCCGCAGCTCGATGGGGTCCGCGTTGAACAAAACCCGCCCACGCCCCAACACGTGGCGGAAGACCACCGGACGCCCGTCGGGGGTTCGATACAAGGGCTCCGCACCGGCGGGTTCGATCTCGATGCACGGCCGGGCACCGGGAATGACCGGCCAATGCGGGTCCACCGGATGAAGGTCTTCGGCGGGCGACTTCTCGAAGTCGATGTTGGCATAACGTTCTCGTATAAAGCGGACGCCGCACAACGCCATCAGCCGATCCCTCTGCGTCCGGCGACGCAGCGGATCAAACGACATATCACCGGAGACATACAACGTCCCGCCCGCTCGCACGAAACCCAGTAACTGTTGATACGGTGCATCGGTCAGACAGAACGGGATGGGAAGGAAGATCACCTTCGCCGACGGCGGAATGACCACGTGGTGTTCGTTGAGCATTCCGAGGCTGTCCACGTGGCAACCCAAGACCAACTGGATCGCGTTCAGAATCCCTTCGATGACGCGGGTCTTCTGCCCGCCCAGCCGGTGCGTGTCCGGGGTCATCACGTGGACGAGCGGCGCCTCATAAACGGGACGAACGTGGCGGAACAAGAGGCTTTGATTGCGATGGACGTAGGCCGTGTCCTTCTCGACCTCATCGCACGGGTAGTTCATCCCCCACGGAAAGACCCAGTGGCTGCTGTCCTTCCAACACCAGTTGTGAATCCGCGACGCGCCGAGCCCGAGCGCGTAATGGGCGACGGCGAGGAACACGTCGATGGCCTGCTCGTGGGTGCGGGTCTTGTGGTACCCCTGCGCCGTCGGGTCCCGCCAGGCCGGATGGGTCTTCACCCCGTACTCCCCCGGGCCGAATGATTTGCCCCTGGCCCGGAGATCGCTGTACTTCAGCACGCTCGGCAGACGACGGATGTCGCGGACCGGTTCGTCGAAGTAGCCGATGTTGCTGAGATCCAACCGGCCGATCGCCGCCGGGACGTCCACGCCGACCCACGGCAACTGGTAGAACTCCGACGTGGTCGGATGCACCGTGTCGTGCCTGCGAACGGCGTCGATCAGCGCGTCATGCCATCGCCGGATCAGCGCCGCGCGGAACAGGTTGACATCGTAGGCCCGGACGTCGGACCAGGGGGCGTTCGTCTCGGGATACTCCTGGGCGGGCACCTGCCCGATTCGCACGTCCGGTGCTCCCCAGGCCTCCCGGAGCGCCCCGTCGCTCCCGTAGCGGCCGCGGAGGAACGCGTCCAACTGCGGTTGAACCGCCGGCTTGATGTGGCACCGCAGGTCGCCGTTCAGGTAGTAGATCAGCCCCGGCACGCGGGCGAATCGCTCGGCAAACGCCCCGGCGAAGTCGGCCTGTCGACGGAGCGTCGCCTCGTCGACGGCCACGTCGTATCCGCACAGGAGACAGGGGAAGTACACCTGTCGGTAGTGCTGTGCGAGTTGGACCAACCCTTCGACCTGGTTGAAGAATCGCTGTTGAGCCGAGGGCGAATCGGGCAGGCCGATTTGAAGGTTTTCGTAAATCGTCACGCCGAAGTCGCGGCGCTTTGCCATGTCGCGCCGCCACTGGAGCGGGGTTTCCCGGTCGGTGGTGAAGACGTAGCTCCAATCGTCCGTGCCGAACAGAAACACCGGCCGGTCGTCCACGTGAAGGTAATTGTCGCGGTACGTCAATTTCGGACCGGCTGCCAGGACGTGATCCTGTCGGACGACAAATCCCCCTTCGAGGATGTCGATGCGATCGGCCGATTCCGGACCCGACACCAAGTCGGCACGGATACGATAGAAGTCCTGGTCCGGACGGACGAGCGACCAATCAAACGTGCAGTCGGTGGCGACCCCCGGAGCCGCCACGAGCGCCTCGTGGTGCCGGTGGACGGGTGTGTCTTGGTCCCCCGGCAGAACGGATGCGTGCAGGCCGAGCCGGAAAGGCCCGCGACCGCCGTTGAACACCCTCACCGTCACCCGCACCGTTTCGTCCGGTCCGTAACAGGCCTTGTCGCAAAGTACGGAGACGAGGTAAACGTCGCGGAGGAGGTGCTCGACCAAGCGAACCAGTGCCGCCTCCGCTCCGGGGCGAGCCGGGGCGAACACGTCGTGACTCGTCAGGCCGAAGATCGCCCACGACGACCCCTTCCATTGCCCGTTGGCGTGGTGGACGATCGCACCGGCCGCTCCGCGAAGACGACCGTAGCCGTCGTAGGCATTGATCAGTGGGCGCCACCGCGCGGCGTTGTACCCCAGGACGGCACACGCCGCATACCCGGAAATCGGCCGGTCCGCCGAGGTCGCGTCGATCGACCATCGGGCGTCGAACACGTGCTGGTCGGGGGCAGGCCGGACCCGCCGCGCCCGACGGATACGGTAGTCGGGGTCAAACACGCCGAGTTGCGTGGGCTCCACCTCGAGCCCATCGGCCGGTCGACCGTGACGCGTGTTGAGGCGCTCCTCGACATGCACGTAGTTCAAGCGGACCTTCAAACCGGCCGGACTCCCCCGCCGGGTGGAGGAATCGAAGGTGCACAGGACCTTGTCGGACCGACCCCAGCTTCGTGCCCGCGACCCGTCGGGGTCCGAGTCCGGCTGGATGGGGGCGTCCACGACCACCTGACCGGCCGCATCGAGCAGTTGGACCTCGTCGAACCACGCCTGCCCCCTGCATTGCCACATCCCGGCGTACAGGGTCACGCGGGCGGTGCGGGGATTCACACGGAAGGTGTGGGTGTGCCGCTGCCAAGCGACTGTCCCCCGAACCTGTGCCACGTCCTTGAACTCGAGCAGGTGACCTGCCGCATCGTATTGATAGACCGCCAAGAAAGCGAACTTTTCGCCGGCCACGCCCTCCGTCCGAACCCAACCGCTGAACGTCAGCGGTCCGGCCGCGCGGATGTCCTCGGCCGGGATGTCGAAGTGCCAACGGGCGTCGGACGGCCCCGAAGGAGGCGCGGCCTGGTAGCCCTGCCACCGGCCGTCCTGTTTCACGAGGAGGTTGTCGAAGGCGTATCCGCCGAGGGTAATCAGCTTGCCCCCTTCGCGAAGGAATCGCCGCAGGTTGTCGGCCGCCTCGACGGGGAAGCTCGGACCATACGGCAGGATGAGCACATCGAACCGCCCGCGGTTTAACACCCGGTGGTCCGCAAGATTCCTTGCATCCATCCGGTCGGTACGAAATCCCGCCCGGTGCAGCATGTCCGCCAAAACCGAGGGGGACGAGGGGACACCTTCGGCCACACCGTCGCCGCCGACGGGCAGGTCATCCTGAAGGATGGCCACCCTGCCCCTGGCGTCGCGTTCGCCGGAATCGCCGGACCCGCCGGCCGCTCGGGAAGAAGTCACCGTGGGTTTCGTGTCGCTCGTCGGAAGCGGCCCTCCCTCGGTGATCGGGCTCCGGTTACCCCATAGGATCACGACCGTCGCCGCCGCACAAAGACGCGCAGGGTGTCGGGGGGTGCGTGTGCAGGATTTCAATCGTCGCTCCTTTGAAGGGGGCCGTCCGTGCGGTTCCTCCTGCCGCCGACAGGGTGACCGGTCGATCGGGGTCCGACGCACGGGAGATCGGTTTCAGGGTTCAAAAACGGGGGACAGGCACCTTGCCGGAACCCGTTTTCTGGGTCGTAGTCGAGGGTTGGCTCGGAGGTGAGTCCCGGTTTTTGAACCATGCCTTTTTTTTTGAACCATGCGCGTTCTTGAACCGGTGCGAGGTTTCAACCCGAGCGGTCAGCAGGTTCGTATCGCCCAGGGACAATGGATTGTCAACCCCGACCCCTGTAGAATGACCCTCGTTGGACCCAACCCCAGGGAGGTGGTACCGACCGTGCGAGGGATGTTTTCGGTTTCCGCACTTGTCGGGTGGATCCTGGTTACATCCGGCTGTTCCAATGCGATGCCTTGGCGGTCCGACTGGCAGGTGGCGTTGGCCGAGGCCCAAAGGGACCGCCAGCCCGCTCTGCTGATGTTCTCCGCCGCCCTGTGTCCGAGGTGCTGGCGGATGGACCGCGAGGTCTTCACGGACCCCCGCGTCCGAGAGGAGCTCTCCGGATACAAGCTCGTCCGAGTCGATCTGCTGCTCCACACCCGACTCGCCAAGCAGTACGAGTTCACCGGCACACCATCGTTCGTCGCGTTCAACTCGGTGGGTCGTGTCGTCGGCCGACAAGCCGGGGCGATGGACGCACAGGGGTTGGTCCGTTTCCTCGCCCAATCCAGGATGAATCGCTGAGCAACTTTCAAGAGAGGCTGATCGGCTGAGACCGCGGGTGGGTGTCCGAAGAGGCGATCCACCGCAATTCCTTTCTGCTTGACCGGTGCCCACGTTGATTTGAGCCGGAACGGCGCTATGCTTATGTCGGAGGTGGAAAGATGCAACACGAACCCGCACGAACGCGGAGCCCGATGACCGCGTCCGATAACGGCCGTCGTGGGGCTTCGGTCTTCACCCGGTCCGAGCGGCAAGAGATCTTCAAGCGAATGGTGTCGCGGGAAATTGAGAAGGGTCCGCTGCCGTATCGTCGGCGGCGAAAACTCATGGGCTACGCGGCTCAAATCGGCATCCGACCTTTCGACGCCAGCCTGCTGATCGCCGAAGCCCAGCGCGAAGCGGGACAGCTCGATCCGATCACCCTTCAACCGGCCGGGCCGCTGAACGCGCTGATCCACCCGGAACGATGGCCCATCTGGTTCAAGCTGACGGTCGGGTTCATCGTCGTGGCCTTGTTGGACCTGGCGATCCTCCACATCTTGAGAGGATGAGGACCCCCGGCACGGCACAATCTGGCAAATCCGGGTCTCGTATACTACGTATTTCTGGTTAAAGCCCAAACCGGAGAACGACCGATAACCCCAAGGACGGTTTGTGTCCATGCGCATGCCTTGTGACTCGCGAGGGATACCTCCTATGGTCGCTTCCCGGTTCGTCTGCATGGCGGTCCTTTATACGACTCTGGTGAGCGGGGTGGCCGGTTGCTGCTGCGGGAAAGAGCCCAAGCGGGTCGCCTTCGATCCGGCCGAGCAGCTCCCTGAGTGGGCGTACGACGCGCCGTTCTATTACCGCCCGTCAAGTGATAAGGGGGATGTCGGAGACGTGCTCCCGCCCGCCGGGCCGGGATGTCCGGTGCACTGTTATACGCGAGACCACGTGATCCACCTGCCCCGACCGCCGGTTCCCGCCCCGACGACGGGACCGACCCGGTCGGGGGACAGGCCGCTCTCCCCGGCCGATTTTGCCCCGCGAATCGCCGTCTATGTGACCCAAACGGGTGGCCAAATATGGAGGCGGGCGGGGTACTTCGGTCTGGGGCAAACCTACTTTGCCTTCCCCGCTGAGGACGAGGGCGTCTACGGCTTTCGCTTCTCCGGACCGGGCCTGCCCGAACCCAACTGCATGCCTCCGATCCCCGCGGTCGTGTGGCATGTCGATAGCACGCCACCGGAGGTCAACGTGTACGTCGAACCGGCGCAGGACCGCTACGTCGTGAACGACCAGGTGACCGTGCGCTGGTCAGCCTGCGATGTGAACCTTGCCGACAGACCCGTTCGCATTACGTGCAGTTGGAAATCCACCGAGCAGGATGCGGAGCACTGGTCGATCCTCCACAAGGATCTGCCGCCCGAAGGAACGACCACGCTTACAATTCCCCCCGGGACCGTGGGGGGGTTGGGCATCAAGATTCGCGCGGAGGCCCGCGACCGCGCGGGGAACATCGGGTGGAGTTTCCCCGCGGTGCTGTACGTCGTCGATCGTCCCGCCGAACCTCCGCCGGCGGCCACCAGTCCACCGGAGGCGACCACGCTTCCCACCTCGATGAAGGCATCCGAGCCCGAACCGGATCGAACCGCAACGGTGTCCTCCACCGACGAACCGGCGGATCCCCAACCGGTTCGGGACCTCCCGGATGAACCCGCAACGCCCGCCGCGCACGGGATCAACCCTGACGAGTGACCCCGTCGGCACGCCGGGTGCGTGGACGGAGAAGGTCCGCGCCGAACCCGTTCCCGGTCGCTTGTCGGCACGGAATAGGGTATCCTCTTGGGCCGGTGTCGGCGTCGAGGGGGTGTCTCAATGGTTCGTGCCTCCAAGAAAACCGGGAGCAATGGCTTGCGGTCTGCCCTGCGATTTGCGGCGGTGCTGGTCGGGTTCGGGATCGCTCCACCCGGGTGGAGTGCCCCGGCGACGAGCCGGTCTGTTCCGCGGTTCTTTGTCCCCGACTTTCGATCCCGTGACGGCGGCGACGAGACGTCCTGGGTCGCGTTGGCGGTTTCCGAGGGACTGCGGAGCCGACTCGCCCGAAGCGGAACCACCCGGGCCGTCTCGGAGATGCGAACCGCAGGCGTCATGAGTCGATTCTCCGACGGGGCCGGTCCCGCGCAGGAACGGATCGTCCAGACGGCGCGGTTCCTCGGCGCGGATTGTGCCGTGTCCGGCGTGGTCGGCAAGACCGATGGGGGGTACGTCGTGGACATCCGCTTGAGTCCGGTCCGACCGGAGGGTTCGGACCGCACCCGATCCGTGCAGGCTCCGTCGGTGCGGGCGTTGCTGGATGCATCGACCGACGCGGTGTTCGACCTCAGCGGCATCCGGCTGGACGAGACCCGGCGGACGAGGATGCTCGGTTTTCCCGGTGGCTCGGACAGTGCCGTCGAGTACCACGCCAAAGCCGTGCGGGCCCTGCGGGCCGACAAGCCCAACGACGCACTGTACTATGTGGCCGAGTCGATCCAATACGACGGTACGTTCCGTCCGACGCTCAAACTGCTCGGTCAAATGAATTTGGCGGCGGGAAACGAGCGCGAAGTCCTGGCGATTTTCGAGCGTCTGCTGCGTCAGGCCAAGCTGGACGAGGACCCGCTCGACGAAACCTTCGCCCTGATCCAGATCGGAATGTGCAAGCAACGGCGGGGCGAGTTGTCCGTGGCGGAGAAGTATTACCGGGCTGCCCTCACCCAGGCCGAACAGCTCGGTTTGCCCGACCAACAGGCCTTGGCGCTCGGCACGCTGGCCAACCTCCGCGTGGACCAGAAACAACTCGACGAGTCGCTGACGTTGCTGAAGCGACGGCTCGAGCTTCTGGAGTCCGAGGGCGATCGCTTGGCCATGGGACCGGCGTACTTCACGATCGGTCTGGTGCATGCCGCCAAGGGTCAGATCCCTCAGGTACTGGACTGCCTGGACCGTGCCGCGAAGCTCGCCGACGAGGTCGGTATGCCGTCGGACAAGGCGGCCGCCCTGTTTCAGACCGGCAAGATCCTTGAGGAACAGGGCCGGTTGGACGAGGCGCTGACGGCGTACCAGGCTTCGCTGAAGCTCACGGACGAGCTGGAGACGGGATCGGCCTATCGGCAAATCGCGGAGATCTATGAGCGGCAGGGCAAACTCGACGAGGCGCTGGAGATGCTCCGGAAGGCCGAAGCGACGCTGTCCAAGCGGAAGGCGTACGCACCGCAGGCCAACTGCCTGTCCCGCATCGCACGCCTCCAGATGAAGCGCAACCAACCCGCCGAGGCCCTGAAGACCATGACCGAAGCCGTCGAGATCTTGCGGGACCTCAAGCACCCGGACCTGGAAAGTTACGAAAGGCAACTGGCGGAAATGCGAGGTCAGGGTTCTTCGAGACCGCCGTCCTCCCCCTAATCCCGACTTTCGCCATTTCTTGCGATCGGTCGGGGAAGCACAAGGGGTGCCGCGTGGGGTGCCACGATGCGCCCCCACGCACCGGACCCAGCGCAACGCCCCGTGCGATTTCACACGGACACGGTGAAAGCGTTTCCGAAGGCGGCTTACCCCAGACCGGACCCGGTCGGGAACCCCCCTTCGTCTCCACCCGCCATTCCATTGGACGGAGGCCTTCTTCCGGAGGACGGTCTCCCAATCCGCAGGGGCTACGCGAGGGGGGCTGCCGGTCGGGAGGGTTCCCACCCGGAGCATCGCCACGTGTCGCGCGGTCCGTCGGGTGAAGTCCGAGGAAGGACCCATGAAAATGGCTCCGACGGCGATTGGGAGCGACAACCGACGGTTATTGTGAAAGCTGAAAACTCGCGCCGCCGCGGATGGTGATTTTGGCGGGTTGATTTCCGATCGCCCGGGTCGCGTGCCGAAATTGCCGGAGCGTGTTCATCGGGTAATCGCCCACGGATTCAAGGACCATGCCCGCCTGGAGGCCGGCCCGTTCCGCCGGTGAACCGGCCCGGACCTCTGTGATGGCCAACCTGCCGGGTTCCCCGCCGGGGGGGTCGGCCAGTTTGAACGCGCGCCGGACTTCCGGGGTGATGGCTACGACGGTCAACCCCCGCCAGTAAACCGGTGCGGCATCTTCCAAACCGGTTCGCTCGCGCCGGGCCAAGGTGACCTGGACCACTGTGGGCTTGCGGTTGCGGTAGTACACCACTTCAACGACCTGTCCCGGCGGTGTCCCGCCCACCATACGGACGAGGTGGTCGGCGTCCATGACGTCTTGTCCGTCAAACTTGACGATGAGATCGCCGGGTTGAAGTCGAACCCTGTCGGCCGGCGAGTCGGGATCGATGCTCTCCACGAGTGCTCCGCGGCCCTTGGTCCCGCCGGTGGCTGAACGCGGCGGGTCGTCCGGAGTTCTCGCGAAGACGCCCAACAGGCCATACTCCACTTCCTGGCCTCGCATCAACCTCTCGATGATCCGGCGGGTCCGCTGGTTGATGGGTACGGCGAACCCAACGCCCTCGCTCCGTCCGCTGCGCGTGCTGATGGCCGTGTTGATGCCCACGACGCGTCCGTAGATGTCGAACAGCGGACCACCCGAATTGCCGGGGTTGATGGGGGCCGTCGTCTCAATCAGGTTGCCGTAGTAGCGGTCCTCCGCGGCGCCGAGCAGTGGCAGGGGGCGCCCCAGGGCGCTGACAATGCCCCAGCTCATCGAGGCGTGCCCGACCTCGGAGGCCACCCCGAACGGGTTGCCCATCGCGAAGACCAGATGTCCTTGCCGCAGGTAGGCGACGTCTCCCAGGACGGCGGGCGTCAGCCCCTGTGCCGTGATTTGGAGGACGGCCAAGTCGCTGCGCGGGTCAACCTGCACGATCCAGGCGACATACTCCTTCCCGTCGTGGAGGTGGACGACGATTTCGTCCGCCTCGTGAATGACGTGTTCATTGGTCAGGATCATGCCGTCCTGGCGGATGATCACACCACTGCCCGCACCGGAGGTCCGACGTTCCAGGGTCTGACGCGACGGGTCCGCGCCCACGTCGCGGGAGGCGGGTGGTCCGGGGGTGTTCCGGATCGACTTGATGGCCACCACGCTCGGGGCCACCTTCTTGGCGAGGTTCTCAAACGCGTTCTGGATGGCCTGAAGGTCCGCCGTCGGGCCGATGGCGCTTCCCGTCGAGGAGGCGGCACGCGCTACCCCGTGACACAGGAACACCGCACCAATCGCACGGATTACGCCGACCCGAATTCGCCTCGCGCAGCGTGCCAAACGCCTTCCACGTACCCCCGAACGGTTCGGGTTGCTTCCCAGGGCAACCATCGGAATGCCATTGAGACCTCCGGCCCGTCGCGCGCCCCGCCTACCGACGCCGTTTCCTGTCCTGACTTCCACCGGTGGAGGACCCGGACGAGTCCGACTTCGACGCGACATTGCCCGCCTCCCCGGTCGCCGGCAAATCGGTGGTGATGCCGCACTTGAGCAGAACGGCCTTTTTGATCTCCTCGGCCAGGTCCGGGTTGTCCTTGAGGAACTGCCTGACGTTCTCACGCCCTTGTCCAAGCCGGACCTGTCCGTAGGTGAACCACGCGCCGCTCTTGTCGATCAGCCCGTGGTTGACGGCCAGGTCGATCAGATCGCCTTCGCGGCTGATCCCGCTGTCGAACATCAGGTCGAACTCGGCGTCACGGAAGGGCGGAGCAACCTTGTTCTTGACCACGCGGGCGCGGACGTGAATCCCCACGGAGTTCTCTCCCTCCTTGATCGTGCTGACCCGGCGGACGTCGATCCGAACCGAGCTGTAGAACTTGAGGGCCCGCCCGCCGGGCGTGGTCTCCGGGTTGCCGAACATCACGCCGATTTTCTCGCGGATCTGATTGATGAAGATCACAACCGATCGGGACTTGGCGATGGCCGCACTCAACTTGCGGAGGGCTTGGCTCATCAATCGCGCTTGCGCACCCACGTGGACGTCACCCATCTGCCCCTCGATTTCCGCCTGCGGGATCAGGGCGGCCACGGAATCGATGGCGATCACGTCCACGGCGTTGCTCCGAACGAGCATCTCGCAGATGGTCAGGGCCTCCTCGCCGCTGCTCGGTTGGTTGACCATCATCGCCTCGAGGTTCACGCCGATCCGCTTGGCCCAGGAGGGGTCGAAGGCGTGTTCGGCATCGATGAGTGCCGCCACCCCGTCGTTCTTCTGCGCCTGAGCGATGATCGACAGCGCGAGCGTGGTCTTTCCGCTGCTCTCGGGACCGAAGATCTCGATGACGCGTCCCCGCGGCACGCCGCGTCCACCCAAGGCCAGATCGAGCGACAACGCGCCCGTGCTGATCCCGTCAACGGCCGCCGCCGCCGACTCGTCCAGGTGCATGATCGCGCCCTTGCCGTAGGTCTTCTCGATCTGTTGGATGGTCCGGTTCAAAGCCTGTTCGCGCTTGGCGTGAATGTCGTCGGACATGGTTTTCTCCGGCAGCGATCTTCAGATCCCGTCGATGTTCGCACGCCACTATAGCGATCCGTACGGCACGTGGAAAGCCCCGTAACCGCATCGCCCCCCTTGGCCCGTCTGCTGCCCCGGCAGGATACGGCCCGACCGCCTACCAGGCGTGCAACTCGCCCACGATTTCTTCGACGAGGTCCTTGAGCGTCACGATGCCGAGAAAATGCCCCTGCCGGTTCGTGACGACGGCCAGGGCGATCCCGCGCCGTTGCATCGTGGTCAAGGCCGAGGTCACACTCTGGTCGGGCAGAAGCTCCAATGCCGGCTGCACGAAATCGCGGATCGGGCGGTTCCGATCGTCCGCCAGCACGTCGAAGACGTTCACCACGCCCACGACCTGGTGGGGGCGTTCCAAAACGGGCATGCGCGAGTAGCGGTGCGAGGCGGCCAGTTCGGTGAACTCGTCCCGCGTGGCATGGATCGAAACCGAGACGGTCCGCGACCGGTCGATCATCGCCGATCGGACCGGTACCCGCGAGAGATTCAGCACGCGCTCGGCGATGAGCGACTGCTGATCGCTGAGGACGCCCGCACCGACGCCTTCGCGGAGCACCGCGAGGATCTGCTGTCTCGGCTCGAGGGAGCTCAAGGGCGTGTGGGGATCCAGCCCGGCCAGCCGTGCCGCGAGCCGCGCCAACGCCTTGAGCATCGCGACAACACCCGTCGCGCGAAGCCCCAGATTCATGGCGTGCAGGACCGCGGCCGCGCGGTTCATGAATCGATCGGCGTCTTGCCGGACAAGGTTCTTGGGCAAGACCTCTCCGAAGACGAAGATAAGGGGTGTCAGCAGCAGGGCCGTATAGAGCTCCGCCTCTTGCTCGCCCATGCCCGTGCCGATGAAGAGGGACACCACGCAGGCGGCCGCCATGTAGTCCGCCGCGTTGTTGCCCACCAGGAGGGCGGTGATCAGGCCGGCGCGATCCGCCAGCATCCGGGTGAGCGTGGTGGCCGCCCAACGCCCCCTTCGGCGGGCGAGCTCCAACCGGATGGGATTCAGGCAGTACAACCCCATCTCGCAGCCCGAGACGAATCCGCTCAACCCGACGCCCAGGACGGCCAGAAACCACCAGGGCCACGACATATCACGACGACCCTCCGCTCCCCGCCTCGTCCACGAGACGGAGGAGCACCCGGTCGATTCGTCGGCCGACGACCGATTCGACGGTCATCATGAGGTTTCCCAGGCGGACGGTGTCGCCCGTCGAGGGGATGCGCCCGATCCGCGCGATGAACAGACCGGCCATCGTATCGACCCGTTCGTCCAACACGGTCGGCCCGAAGACCTGGGCAAGCATGCGAATGCTCAACCGTCCAGCGACGCTGAAGGAACCGTCCTCGTTCCGCTCCACCTCGGGACGAGGCGGGGGCTCCGGCCGGTCGTGGATTTCGCCGACGATGTGTTCGAGGACGTCCTCAATGGTGACCAGACCGGCCACCCCGCCGTATTCATCCACCACGATCGCCAGTTGGGTGCCCGTGTTGCGGAAGTGGGCCAGGAGCTGATCGAGCCGCATCTGCTCCGGAATGAAATGGACCGGGCGGACCATCTCACGGAGCGCCCGGCGGCGGTTCAGCAACACGTCGCGGGCATACAACAGGCCGAAGACCCGATCGATGTCGCCCTCGTACACGGGGATCTTCGTCAGGTGATACTCCCGGAACAGATCGCAGAGGTCTTCCGTCGGGGCGTCGATGTCAAAGGCCTTGATATCCACCCGGGGGACCATGACCTCGTGCACGCGGGCCTCGGCCAGATCGACCACGTGTTGCAGCCACGTGCTCTCGCCGGGCTTGATCGCGCCGCCGTGCTGGCTCATTTCCAAAAGGATCTTCAGTTCCTCCGCGGTGACCCGGGGCGGTTCGCCACCGGTCCGACCGAGCAGACGCGTCAGGGGCATGACGAATCCGAATTGAAGCACCGCCCGGATCGGTGAGAAGAGGACCTGGCACGCCCGGACGCCCGGCGCGACCCATGCGGCAACCGTGGCGGGCCCCGCCGCAGCCAAGACCTTCGGAATGACCTCCGCGAAGACCAACACCACCAGCAGGCTCAGAACGCTGCCGATCGAAATGGCCGCGGGTCCGTAGTCCCGGGCGACGTGGCGGATTAGCACGTAGCTGTTCGCAAAGAGCAGAATGTGGACGGCGTTGTTGCCCACCAGGATGGTCAAGAGCAGCCGATCCGAATCCCGCATCAGGTCGGCAACCAACTGGGGGATGCGGTGGCGGCTTTGCCGCATGGTGTAGAGCTGGTGCGGCGTCAGGCTGAACAGCGCCGTCTCGCTGCAGTTGAAGAACGCCGAACACGCCAGCAGGATCATCAGCGTCACCCCGTGCCAGCCGTGTCCGGTAAGCAGATCAATCATGGTCAACCACTTCGGGACGGTCGCGGGTCCGACGTCGAAGCGCTCGTGTGCGGTGGCGGCTCGCAGGACCCGGCACTTCCGAAGGACCGCGGGGTCGTGTGCGATGGCTTCACCCGGGCCGCGGACAGCATACTACAGGCCACGCCCCTGAGGAATGAGGACGTTGTCGTGCCCGCAGACGATCTGATCGGCGATCTCAATCAACTCCGCGAGCGACTCGGCGGCTTGGGCGGCATCGCTGCAGCGCTCGAAGACCCGGCCGTGTTCCAGGTAGTCCCGGTTCACCACGGCATCCCCGGCAACGGCCACCGTGGTGGTCGCCGGAACCAGCAACAGGCTGCACGAACCCGGCGTGACGCCGGGCGTCGGGAACAGATGCACCGCGGCCGTCAGCTTCTCGGGGGCCCGCCGGATCCGCTCCAAGAGCTCCAGCTCCTGGCGGATGATATCCACCTGGTCACGCTCCTTGTTCTGTGCGACGTCGAGGAACCGGTTCAGGTGATCCCGGTAGGCCTGGATCTCCGTCTCGTGCATCAGCCATTCCGCGCGTTCGAACAAGTTCAGCGATCGCCGGTGGTCGGGTTGAAAGGACGTCAGGAACACGCAGGTGATCTGTTCGGGCTTCAGACCCGTTCGCTCGTCGAGACGGTGTCGGAGGAGCTCCGCCGGCAGCGACGGGTCCACCAGGATGGTCTGAACCCCGTCCCGGATCAGTGTGGTCGTGGCGTGGAGTGCCCGGACCGGCTGGCGCTCGTTCCAGAACGGGTTGTGGCTGAGGCAGCCGATGCTCACCACGTCGAAGCTGACGCCCACGGAAAGTCCTCCCGGATCCAGAATTCTACCCGGAGCGGGTTCACGCGGGCAGGGCGGTGCCGGGGTTCATGAAGTCCTGCAATCGTCGAAGCATCGGACGGATGCCCGTCAGCCTGGGGTGGACCCTCAGCGCGGCCAAGTACCATTCCTGCGCCGCTTCGTATCGGCCGAGCTGAACGGAACAGTGTCCCAGGTTGGCCATGGCGGCGAAGTGGATGGGGTTCAGTTGCACGGCGCGAAGCAGATCGCTCATCGCGCCGTAGTAGTGATCCCATAGGTACCGAGCCATCCCGCGTTGGTGGTAGGCCTCGGCGAAATCGGGATGCTCGGCGATGAGTCGATTGAAAAGGCGGGTGGACTCGACGACCTGTCCCTCCGCCGCCCGGTGGGCGGCGGCATGGAGGATCTCCGCCGCTTCCGGACCGGCCTGTCGGAACCAGATCGACCACAGGGCGCGTTCGCCGACCGCAATGTGCACCGGGTCTTCCGAACGCAGCAATCGCGACACCGCCCGGGCGTGGTCCATCCGGCCGACAATGCTCAGGCAGGTGGCCGCTAACCGAACCACCTCGGGATCGCCGCTCTGGAGCAAACAGGCCAGTGCGGCGGGAGAACGATTATCCTGAAGAAGTTCGCTTAGTCGGTCAGCTTCATGCTGATCGAGTCCCAAACTGTCTTGTGCAAACGCACGCCAATCGGTTACGTTTAAAGCTCCTGAATCTCTTGGTGTATCTATACCGCTTTGCACGTTTTTAACAAATTCTCCACGTTGGTGCGATCATATTAGACCACCCGATGATCGCTTCCAATCCAAGGCCGATAATCCCTAGGCGAGATAATCGCCAATGTCCCCCCCAAAACAATTTTCCGGGCGAGAAAGGATACAGACCGACGTGACGAGATGCCTGCGTCACCAGTCATGAAATGGTAGGTCGCCTATGACAGCCAAGTCAAATGGTTTGCTGACCTGAAATTGAAATCCTGACAACCACGTCCTTATTCTCACGTGGCAAAACTGGCATGGTTCAAAAACGGGGACTTACCTCCGAGCCAATCCTCGACTACGACCCAGAAAACGGGTTCCGGCGAGGTGCCTGTCCCCGTTTTTGAACCATGCCCGTTTTTGAACCCTGGGCAGAATTCCACTCGAATCGCTGTCGGCATGTCACGGGTCAGCATTTGCGGGCTGCAAGCACAGCCTCGAACGCCTCCGCGATGACCTGACAGCCTTCGCGGACCGCCTCGGTAGGGGTACATAGCGGTGGGCAGATCTTGATGGTCGCCCCGCCGAATCCCACCGGGCTGAAGAAGAGCAACCCCCTCTCCACGCACCGGCGGACCACATCCCATGCCAGGTCGGCATCGGGTTGTTTGGTGCCCGGCAGAACGCATTGGAGCCCCGCGACCATGCCCCTGCCGAAATGGGCGCCGATCACACGGTCGAATTTCTTCTTGACGCTTGCCAGTTCCTCTTGCAGGACTTGACCGACGTGTCGGGCGTGCTCGATCAGGTGCTCGCGGAGGATCAGGTCGATGTTCGCGCAGGCCGCCGCGGCACAGATGGGGTTGCCGGTGTGGGTGCTGGTCATCGATCCCGGCGGAAACTGATTGAGGAGCTGTTCGCGGCCGACCACCGCGGACACGGGCAGACTACTGCTGAGGCCTTTGCCCAGGCACATCAGGTCCGGAACAATCCCGTAGTGCTCGAACCCCCACATCGTCCCGGTGCGGCCGAAAGCCGCTTGCACCTCATCGCACGTCAGTACAACGTCGTGCTCCGTACACCAGCGGCGGAGGCACCGCATGTATTCGACGGGCATGAACGCGGCCGCCCCACCCTGAAACGTTTCGGTCAGCACACCGCAGACCTGTTCGGGACGAACGCCTTTTTCGCTCAGCGTCCGCTCGAACACCTCAAAGCGCGTGTCTTCGCAGCGGAACCCGTCCGGGAAGGGAACCTGCACGAACGTCGGGTCTTCGCGTCCGATCCAGTCCTTCAGTGCGGGGATTCCACCGGCGAGCTGTGCCCCCAGTGTCCGACCGTGGAACGCCCCGGTGAAGCTGACGATCGTGATCTTGTCGTGCCCGTCGACGGCCAAGCCGTGGGATCGCGACAACTTGATGGCGCATTCAACGGCCTCGCTGCCCGTCGTCAGAATGAACACCTTGTTCAGTTCGGGCGGGGACAACTCCACCAATCGGCGGGCAAGCTCCAGTCTCGGCTCACCCGGAAAACAATAGTGCGTCAGCAACCCGTGCCTGGCCTGGTTGACGACGGCTTCGGCAATCTCCTTCCGCCCGTGGCCGGCGTTGGTCACCAACACGCCGCTCGAGAAGTCCAGCCACATGTTCCCGTACTTGTCGTAGACCTGGCAGCCTTCCGCCCGGTCCCAGACGACCGGCGGTTGTCCCTCCATGCTTCGCGGTTCGTACCGCCGCAGGGCTTCCAGGATCGGAATCGACTCCGGAACGGGAAATGCAGTGACAATCCGGCGGTACCGCGTCTCAACACGGGGGACCTGGCGAGGAACAAGTTCATACGAACGACCGGATGCCATGTGTACAACTCCGCTGCGACGTATTCAGGACCACTTCTCTCGTGGTGCACGCCGACGCGACCTTCCAAGAGGCGAGCAAGTGTAGCGGGAGTCGCCGACGCGGAAAAGGGTAAAACCCGCCCGTGTTCAAAGGTGCTTTCCGAGCAAGCGGGCTACCTCCATGCAGTCTTTGTCGCCCCGTCCGGAGAGACACACGACGATGACGGCGTCCTTCGGGAGTCTCGGGGCGAGTTTGCACACCTCCGCGATGGCATGGGCCGGCTCGAGTGCGGGGATGATCCCTTCGGTCCGGCTGAGCAATTGAAATGCCGCCAGCGCCTCGTCGTCCGTCGCCGTTGTGTACTGCACACGGCCGATGTCCTTCCAATACGCGTGCTCCGGTCCGACGCCGGGATAATCCAGCCCGGCCGAGACCGAGTGGACGGGGCAGGTCTGACCGTCGTCGTCTTGAAGGACGTAGGTCTGCATTCCGTGGAGGATGCCCGGTCTGCCGACCGCCAAGGTGGCGGCGTGCCGGTTGGGACGCATGTCCTGACCGCCGGCCTCCACGCCGATCATCTTGACCGCAGGTTCATCCACAAACGGGGCAAACAGGCCGGCCGCGTTGCTTCCTCCACCGACGCAGGCCACCAGATAGTCCGGCAGACGCCCCTCCCGATCGAGGATCTGCCCTCGCGTCTCCCGACCGATGACCGACTGGAAGTCCCGAACGATCATCGGGAACGGATGGGCGCCCATGACGCTGCCGATGATGTAATGGGTGTACTCCACGCTCCCCATCCAGTCGCGGAAGGCCTCGTTGATCGCGTCCTTGAGCGTCTTCTGACCCGTCTCGACGGCGTGGACGCGCGTACCGAGCAATTCCATGCGGAAGACGTTCAATCGCTGACGGCGGATGTCCTCCGACCCCATGTACACCGTGCACTCGAGCCCGAAGACCGCCGCCGCCGTCGCCGTAGCCACTCCGTGCTGACCGGCGCCCGTCTCGGCGATCACCCGCCGCTTGCCCATCCGAACCGTCAGCAGCGCCTGACCGAGCGTGTTGTTGATCTTGTGGGCGCCCGTGTGGTTCAGATCCTCCCGCTTGAGGTAGATCTTGGCCCCTCCAAGCCTCTCGGTCAGACGGCGGGCGAAGTAGAGCGGGCTGGGGCGTCCGGCGTAGTGCTCGAGATACCCGTTCAACTCGGCCCAGAAGGACGGGTCGTTGCGGGCTTTCCGGTACTCCTGATCGAGCTGATGGATCGCGCCCATCAGCGTCTCGGGCACGTACTGCCCGCCGTGCGCGCCGAAACGCCCGTGCGAGTCGGGCACGGACATCACGGGAAAAACGGTCATGCGACACACCTTCAAAGGCGCCCAAAGGAGCCCACTACTCGTCCAATAATCCGGTCATTGTAGAAGCTCGTGCGGTCCTGTGCCAATGGCCAGCCTCCCGCCGAGTTGCTTGCGATGTGCGGACAGGCCCGTCGGATCGGAGGGAAGGAAAGGTTCCAAAAAGGGGCATGGTTCAAAAACGGGGACTGGCTCCGAGCCAACCCTCGACTACGACCCAGAAAACGGGTTCCGGCGAGGTGCCTGTCCCCGTTTTTGAACCATGCCCAAATAACCTCTCTTCCAGGTCGTCTCGAACCTCCGCCAAAACCCCGGCCGTCCGGTAGAAATGGTGCTGCGCCAATCCCTCCAGCCCCGGACATTCCACCGTCTGAACCCACTGCGATCCCTGAAGGTCCGAACCCGGCGAGCACAGACGCTGCAACGCCATGGCAAACGCCGCCCGCTCCACATCGAACCCGAACTTGCGGTCCTGCACCAGCGACGTGAGGAGCCCTCCCACCCCCTGCCGCCC
>Ga0129299_1000576_pt1 | contig 23545 bp, 25 predicted proteins | sample ConPoolayeCmetaG_FD_94477 | JGI IMG/M metagenome (GOLD analysis project Ga0129299, IMG submission 94477) | Hot spring microbial mat communities from California, USA to study Microbial Dark Matter (Phase II) - Cone Pool mat layer C metaG ...
AATGCGTTGCCCGCGAGGGCGTGTGGGTTCGAATCCCACCTCCGGTATATAGAGGGCCGGATGGTTATCGCACTCTCCGGCCTTTTTTTGTGCGCACGGTTATCAGGCCGTCGAGAGGAGGCGTGCTTCTCAGCCCGACCTCTTAATCAGAGCTATCTGACCAGGTTGTGTGAGCGGAAGTTTGACTACTTCTGCGTACAGAGAGTGGTGGACACCATGCGCCGATCGCTGCGATCAAGAACTTCCTCGCTTTGAATGCCATGCGACGCGCCTTGCTCACTCTTCTGATCGGGCTGGGGATCGGCGCGCTGGGTGGCGCGATCTCGGGCTGGTACATCCAGAGCCAAAGCGCCAGCGCCGGGCTAGAGCGGCTCCACCCCGATTACAAAGCCGACTATGCGGTCATGGTCGGGGCGGCCTATGCCGTCAATCATGATTGGGACCTGGCCCAGGCGCGGCTGGGACGATTGGCTGAGCCTGACCCTGCGGCTTATATCGTGCTGCTGGCGGAGCAGTATATTGCTGAGGGTCGCAACCCGGACGACATCCGGAATCTGGTGCGGCTTGCGGCGCGCTTCGGCTACACCACCCCGCCGATGCAGCTCTATCTCTCCCCGGCAGGAAGCGAGCCATGACCCCGCCGCGGCAGCCATTCCCTTGGTTTGCGCTGCTACTGGGCCTATTGCTGGGGAGCGCAGGGGGGTTGGCCTATGCCTGGTTCCTCAACCCGGTTGACCTGATCAACATCGGGCCAGATCAACTGCTGCCGGGTGACCAGCGCGCCTATGTATTGCTGATCAGCGAGGCTTACCTGCAGAACTACGATCTGGAGCGCGCGCGCGCGCGGCTGTCAGCTCTACGGGTACGCGATGTAGCTAGTCTCGTTTCCGAGCAAGCCGACCGTGCCCTGCTCAACGGAGACGACCCGCGAGAGATCCGTGCGCTGGCAGCGCTGGCTGAGGCTCTGGGGGCTAATCCGCTGGCGGCGGAGGTGTTCTCCGGTACAGTACAGCCGACTTCCCCTACTACGCCTGTCACTATCACGGCCACCTTTGAGGGGATGCCAACCCTGACACCGACCTCCGAAAACCCCACTGCCACGGCAGCACCAGCCACTCCGACCCTCATCCCAACCTCAACCTTCCTGACCGGGAGCGAACTCGACCTGATCGCGCTGGAGAGGTTATGCGAAGATAGCTACCCAGCGGGCCGTCTCGAGGTATACGTCCGCGACTCACTGGGCAGGGGCATTCCTGGTCTGGAAATCCATGTAGATTGGGAGGGTCAGCAGGATCGGTTCTTCACCGGCCTGAAGCCGGAAGTTGATCCCGGCTACGCCGATTTCCAGATGGAACCAGGCAAGATGTATACCGTGACCCTGGTCGGCCTTGCGGAGCCGGTGGTTGGGATTGATAGCTCCCTGTGTATGACTGCTTCGGGCCAGGCCATCGTTCCCAGCTTCCAGCTCGTTTACGCCCCCACAACCGACGATCAGTGAGGCTGCACCGACGACATCCTTTTGGCAGAGTGCGCTCCGATGATCGCTGATTATCCTACCCCGCTCTGCTGCACGTTATTCCCCCGCCCGTCCATCTGGGAATACCCGTCGGGAGGCCGTAAAGAGTCTGCTACATGGCTAGGGCCTGCACCAGCTCGCGGAAGGCGGCTTTGTAGTTAGCCGCGAAATCAAAACGCGGCTGTCTGCGCAGGCCGTCGGGAATGTCACAGGGCTGAATCTGTGCCAGCAGCACGGGTTTACGATGTTGTCGGAAGAATCTCCAGCCTCTTTCTACCCTCTCCGCCTCCAGCGCAGATGGAGATAGGATCACGACCATATGGCTGCAGTCCAACAAGGCCGGAGGCACGCCGCTGGCCCAGTGTGGGCTATCTTCTAGCGTCACATCAGGATCAGCCCAGGTCGGAACGCCCACTCTGATCAGGCCCTCTGCCAGATGGCTTGCAAACCCGGCATCTGGCTGGCTGTAGTTGACATACACCGCAAAGCGGGGTTTGCCAGGCCGCCCTAAGGCGGCGCTGGTCTTGCCAGCCACACGCTGTTGCTCCGGCTTCACCAGCCGCAGGTGCGCATCAGTGCGCCCCATACGGAAGATGGTGGTGCCGCAGATCGGGCACTCACCCCGCGTGCCGGGTGCGCCGCGCCGCGTCCATACCGGCACGGGATGTTCCATCTCCACTTTCATCCGGCAGATCACGCAGTAAGCCTCGATAGGCTCCTCATCTGGCAGGCTGTCCTCGATGTCAGAGACCATGCTGGCAGCTCCTTATTGCCGGGCAGCGACATTGGCCTGGGGCCAGTTGCAATCGTGCTCAGTGTAACTAAAGCATCCCCTGAGGGGCAACTCCGCAGCGCACCCGCGCCGCGTGCTTATTGACGAAATTAGTCCGAAACTGGTATACTCAGCGCGGTTTGTGAAACGCATCATTTGCGAATAACTAAATGGATTTTCGCTCCTCGCGGTTCAACCATCGCCCTGATGGCGCTGTGCCCTGTGCAAGATAAAACCTATATCTCCCCACTGCGGGAGAATGCTCAGGAGGTCCGCTCGCACGCCATGTCCGATAACGTTGATAGCCTCCACAACCCCGACTATCCTGTCCCTGAAGAGCTACGCCTGAATGTAGTGATCACGACCTTGGATCGCATCTATAACTGGAGCCGCGCCAAGTCCGTGTGGCCGATGTTGTTTGGGCTGGCCTGCTGCGCCATTGAGATGATCGCCACCGCGGCGGCCCGCTACGACCCCGCCCGCTTCGGCATGGAGGTCATGCGTCCCAGCCCTCGGCAGTGCGATCTGATGATCGTATCCGGGACGGTTACCAAGAAGATGCTGCCGCAGATCGTCCGACTCTATAACCAGATGGCTGAGCCGCGCTACGTGATGGCGATGGGCGCGTGCGCGTCGGGCGGTGGCCCGTTCAAAGAGGGTTACAATGTGGTGGACGGCATCGACAAGTTCATTCCCGTTGATGTATACGTTCCCGGCTGTCCACCGACCCCCCAGGCGCTCCTGCATGGCTTCATCACCCTGCACCGCAAGATTGAAAGCCAGAGTATTGCCACCGTGCCCTGGTATCAGAAGGGCGCCAGTGAACCGATCCCGATCCCGGTTCTGGGGCCAGACCTGATCGATCCCCGCCAGGCAAGCCTAATCCGCGATCTGGCTGAGGCAGCCACCCCTTCCCCCGCCAAGCCGATGCCTGAAGCAGCGGCTGAAGACATCGCCGCTAGCTAACTCAGTGGAAAAGCTCACCCATGACTGATGCAACCCTTCCAACTACAACCAGCATCACCGACCTGCTGATGCAGAAGTTCCCAGAGAGCGTCCAGCCGGATGCCCGTGAGGGATACGAAGGGGTAGTTGTAGCCGCCGACCGATTGGTCGAAGTTGCCACATCCATCCGCGATGATCTGGGCTTCAACTTTCTGTCCAGTGTCAGCTATGTCGATTATCTGGCGGATGGATTCTTTGAGGTCGTCTACCACGCTTACAACACCCGCACCGGCGGCCCAGCACTGACCTTTAAGGCCCGCACGCCGCGCGATGAGGCAACGCTGCCTTCACTGACTGGAATCTGGCCGAGCGCCGACTTCCAGGAGCGCGAAGCCTGGGACTTGATGGGCATCCGCTTCACCGGGCATCCGAACCTCAAGCGCATCCTGACCTGGGAAGGCTTCGAGGGCCATCCGCTACGGAAGGATTGGCAGGAGCCGTTCTACGAAGAGGAGGCCAAGCCCTTCAAGAGCCGCTGGCCGGAGGGCCACGTCCGGCGTGCCGAGATGGGCGTCCCCTTTGGGATGAACGTGCAGTATCCGCCAGGATTTACCGTCGATGACTGGGTACCTGAAGGGGAGACGGCGCTGTACAGCGGGCTGATCCAGGACAACGCCTTGACCGGCGTGGGCATCCAGCAGATCAAGACCGATCAACTGATTGTCAACCTGGGGCCGCAGCACCCCAGCACGCATGGCGTGTTCCGCATGACTGTGACCATCGATGGCGAGACCATCACCCGCCTGGAGCCGGTGATGGGCTACCTGCACCGCAACCATGAGCAGATCGGGGAGCGGAACACCTACCTGATGAACATGCCCTATACCGACCGGCTGGATTATATCTCCAGCATGGCGAATAACCTGGCCTATGCCATCACGGTCGAGAAAATGCTAGGCCAGGAAGTGCCCTACCGCGCTGAGCTGCTGCGCGTGCTTATGGTGGAACTGACCCGGATTGTCAACCACTACTGGGCGATTGGCTTCCTGCTCAACGACTTGGGTGCGTTCTTCACCCCATCGCTGTATGCCATCCTGGAGCGCGAGTTGGTGCTCGACCTGTTCGAGGCCACCGCCGGATCGCGCATGATGTGCAACTACATGCGCTTCGGCGGTGTGGCCTACGACCTGCCGCCGTACATCGGAGGCCCTGCCGTCAAGCCCGGCGACCGCGCCCGCGAACTGGAAACCATGGCGTTCATCCGCGATCTGATCTATGAGCGCCTGCCGCGCGCCACCGATCAACTGGATCGTCTGCTGACAACCAACGAGGTGATCATCTCCCGCTGCAAGGGCGTCGGCATCCTACCACCTGACATTGCTGTCGCCTACGGCGCAACCGGGCCAGTGCTGCGTGCCAGCGGCGTGCCCTACGATCTCCGCCGCGCCGACCCCTACAGCATCTACGACGAACTCGACTTCGACGTGGCAGTGCGTTACAACGGCGACACCTACGACCGCTATCTGATCCGTATGGATGAGATTCGGCAGAGCCTCCGCATTCTCCAGCAGATCGTCCCGCGCCTGGAAGAGACAGCGGGCCAGGATTACTGGGCGGGGAAGCGCGCTTACAACGTCCGTGTGCCCGTGGGAGCGCACTACGGCCATGCTGAGAACCCAAAGGGCGAGCTTGGCTTCTACCTCGTCTCGGACGGGTCGGCGAACCCCTACCGGTATCATATCCGCGCCCCCAGTTTCATCAACATCACCGCCCTGGAGGAAATGTGCCGAGGGCACAAGATCGCCGACGCGATCATCATCCTGGGCAGTATCGACATTGTGCTTGGAGAGCTGGATCGCTGATCGTAAGGAGCTGGCATGTACGGAGTGGGCATTCTGAAGGGGCTGGGTGTAACCCTGAAGCACTTTGTAGACACGTATATAGACGACTTCAAGTGGGGGCTGCGCCGGTACACGTCGGATGCGGGTTTCCAGGCGCGGCAGAGCACTGAGACGCGCGGTCTGTTCACTGTCCAGTACCCTGAGGAGAAGATCGCCGTCCCGGAGCGTTTTCGCTACATTCCATTCCTGGTTGTGAACGATGCGGATCACCCGACCGCGCCAAACGAGCCATGGTGCACGAGTTGCGGCATCTGCGCAAAGGTCTGCCCACCCCAGTGTATCTGGATCGTGCGCGGCTCCGACCCGACTACAGGTCGCCCGATCCCACAACCGAAGGCGTTTTACATCGATATTGACATCTGCATGAACTGTGGCTTCTGTGCGGAGTTCTGCCCCTTTGACGCGATCAAGATGGACCACGATTACGAGATTGCCAGCTACGACCGCACGACGGCGCACATCTACGACTATGAGAAGCTGGCGAAACCGTTGAGCTACTGGCAGACCATCGCCCCGACCCGTGCCGAGCAGGAACGCCTGGCGCGTGAGGCTGAAGAGGTCGCCAAGGCGATCAAAAAGCGGCAGAACTAGGCGGAGTCAGGAGCGCTGGCAGCGCCACGAGGAAATCGACGTTTGAAAGCCGCTCGTGAGATGGGCGGCTTTTGCCTCACGGACGCACTTTGTAAGAGGCAGAGGAAGTCAGGCCATGATGTACCAGGTGGATGCGGAGATGTTGTTCCCGGCGCGCGTGATCCCGCTGCTGCGCAACCTGCGCGGCTTGGAGTGGCAGCAACTGGTCGATCACATCCTATGCCAGTCGCACGGCAGCGTGGATGAGCAAGCCTTCAGCCTGATGATGATCCGGCTGGATGGTTGCCTGACCTGTCACGCTGATAGCTACCGCGCCATGCGCGGTTGCACGCTGTGCGCCCAGCAGACTATCACCCGCTTCAAAGGCAGTGATCATGATCTGGTGGCAGCCTACGAGCAGGCTAAAGCTGATATCCTACGCTGGCACGAGACAGGCGATATTCCGTTGAGCGAACGCCTGCCACCTGAGGTACAATAGTTAACAAGAGAACCATCTATTTTAACCGTAGCAGTCAGCAGTTGGCGGTTGCTGGTTAGCCAGGCCGATAGGCGGGGAGCCAGCAGCCTGCGGAAGGGAACATGATGCCACCAACACAAACCATCGAGCAACAGATCATGGCACAGCTTGCCACTGTGAACGAACCGGAACTGCACAGGGACCTGGTGGCGCTCGGCATGATCCGCAACCTGGTGGTGGAGGGCAGCACCGCCAGTTTCACGATCATGCTCACCACGCCTGCCTGCCCACTCAAGGATCAGATCGAACGCGAGGCCCGCCAGGCAGTGCTGCGCGTGCCGGGGATCGAGCAGGTGAACATCACGCTCGATTCCAGCGTCCCAGTGGATCGGCGCATCGCCGGGCGGGTGAATCTCGACGTGCGCAACCTGATCGCCGTCAGCAGTGGCAAAGGCGGTGTGGGCAAGAGCACCATCGCCGCCAACCTGGCCGTTGCGCTGGCTCAAAGCGGGGCAGCGGTCGGCCTGATGGACGCTGATATCCTTGGCCCCAACTTGCCCATGCTCATGGGGGTGCACCAACTTCCCCCCATGGATGGTCAACGGCTTAACCCAGCCCTGGCTTACGGCGTCAAGCTCATGAGCATGGGCTTTCTGGTGACTCCAGACCAGCCGATGATCTGGCGCGGCCCGATGATTCACACCGCCATTCGTCAGTTCTTTGCCGATGTGAACTGGGGAATGCTCGATTACATGATCATTGATTTACCGCCCGGCACCGGGGATGCTCAACTTTCGCTGGCGCAGTCCGTCCCCCTGAGTGGCGCGATCATTGTGACCCAGCCACAAGACCTGGCCTTGGCTGATGCGCTACGTGGCTTGGCGATGTTTGAGCAAGTCAGCGTGCCGATCCTCGGTGTAGTGGAGAACATGAGCGGCGAGTCCTTCGGGCACGGCGGTGGGCAAAAGCTGGCCGAGGCGCGGAATGTGCCGTTCCTGGGCAGTGTGCCTCTCGACCCGCAGGTGCGTATCGGAGGGGATGGAGGCCAGCCGATTGTCGCCAGCCATCCGGATTCCCCAGCAGCGGTAGCGCTCCGGCGCATTGCCGGGGAGGTGGCGGCGCGGATCAGCGTGCTAGCCCTCAGCCAGAGCGACAACGCGATCCCTCTGACCACGATTGGCTAACTCTAGAAGAGTCCCTCCATGGGCTACTGCATCGCAGGGGCGGGCCACCGTGTGCGCGCCCCTGCTAACTGCTTCGCCGCGCCTCGCTGATCCACCCCCCAACCAGCCGCAAAATCCAGGTCCGCCTGACGCATGGTCCGGATCAGCATAGGCAATCCTTTCTCCCCATGCGCTGATGTTGTTCGCCCATCCACCAAATCCTTGCCGCCCGCTCAAGTCCATGCTACGATGATACCAACCGGTCGGTATCTCCTGAAAGGCCACCCATGATCCCCCAGCCGCGCGCCAAAGAGACCCGTGCCCATATCATGGATGCCGCTGAGAAGTGCTTCGCCCGGCATGGCTACGAGGCAACCAGCGTCGCGCAAATCTGCGAGTGTGCGGGTTTGACCAAAGGGGCGTTCTATCATCACTTCCCATCCAAACATGCCGTTTTCATGGCTCTGCTGGATCGGTGGCTGGGGGGGTTGGATGCACAGTTGAACACCATCCGCGTCAATGCGCCGAGCGTCCCTGACGCCTTTGAGAATATGGGTCACCTCGTCAGCCTGGTGTTCGAGGCAGCGGGCAGCCGATTGCCGATGTTCCTGGAATTCTGGAGCAGCGCCATCCGTGACCCCGAAGCCTGGCAGGTCACCGTTGCGCCCTACCGCCGCTACCAAACCTTCTTCGCCGATCTGATCCGCTCTGGCGTGGACGAAGGCACGCTCGCCCCTATCGACCCTGACACCGCCTCGCGGCTGGTCATGGCGCTGGCAATCGGAGTGATCCTCCAGGAGTTGCTCGACCCCCACGGGGCGGAGTGGGGCGGGGTTATGCAGGAGGGCCTCCACATCCTGCTGCGCGGCCTTCACAGATAGTTTCGTTTGCGGAATTGGCCCGTCCGCGCGATCATCCACGTGCTGCAAGACCCACCCACACTGCCGAGGCCCTCATGTTTCTGGAGTCCATCGAACTCATACGCACTTTGCCCTGCCTGGCCGAGCCGGGCAAAATCATCGTGGTAGGCAAGCCATCGCGCTCCCTCGACGAGGTATTGCCCTACCTGGCGACGCTTCCCGACGTGATCGCCTATAGCCCGGAGCAGCGCACCCTGACCTTCCGCCGTCAGCCCGGCTTCCTGACTCTGTTCTCTGATCAGGTGACCATCACCCAGGTCAAGGATACGGAGGCAGGGCAGGAACTGCTCACGGCTCTGGCCGACGCGATCAACGCTACGTGGGAGCACCGGGAGGACCTGATAGCGATCACCACGGCCCGGCACATGCCCCGCCCGCTCGACGTGTGGGCGTTGCTGCCACAGACCAACTGCAAGCAATGCGGCGAACCGACCTGTATGGCTTTTGCGTTTGCGATGCTCCAGGGGCGCCGCAGTGCCTCCGAGTGCCCACCCCTGCAATCTGATGGGGGTTTCGCCGACCGACGTGCCATGCTTGAAGCGATGCTGGCGTAGCAAGCAAAGGGAAACCTCCACCTACCAGTCGGTAGGAGATAAGGCAACGACTCTTAAAGCTCCCGCCGGTAGATGTGGTGGGTCTTGTAAAAGTCCACGCCGAACTTCTTCATTTCGTTCAGGCTCTTGGCGTTGAACTCCGATATCTGCACCACATCGGCGTGCCTGAAGCGCGTCAGGTGCTTTACGTTGTTGAACAGCTCTGTGTAGAGGATGGCTGGGCCGCCCATGCCCTGGTATTCCGGCACGATCCCCATCCCGTTCAGGTTGAGCCAGTCTGTGCGGTAGAAGTCACGCAGCAGGTGAAACCATCCGAAGGGGAACAGCCTTCCCCGCGCGCGCTGAAGCCCGGCTGAGATGTCGTTGAAGCAGAAGAGGAAGCCCAGCACTTCATCCGGATTTGCCTTGCGTACGATGAACTTGATCAGCCTAGGATCGGCGATTAGCAGCAGCCCCTCGGCCACCACATCCACCTCTTCCCTAGATAGCGGCGGATCGCCAGCGATGTGCGTCAGGGTACGGTTGTACATCTCAGGCAGACGCGGCTTGGCCCAGGCGATCAGTTCCCGCTTGCTGTTGAACCACTTGATCTCGAACCCGTAGCGCTGCTTGACTCGCTCAGCCAGTTCCACCACCCGCTGCGGGAAGGTTGCTCGCATGACATCCAGATCGAGGTAGCCTGAGTAAACTCGCTCTTCCAGCTCAAAGCCCCAGGTCTCCGCCAGGCGAGGGTAGTACTCGTAGTTGTAGGGAATCCCCACTGCAGGGCGGTGCTCGAAGCCACGCGCCAGCATCCCGAAGCCGTCGGCTGCCATGAATCCCAGCGGCCCCCGGAACGTCGTCAATCCGCGCGCCCGTGCCCAATCGGCGGCAGCGTCAAATAGGGCGTTGGCCGCCGCCTGATCGTCTATGCAATCGAATAGATAGAAAAAGGCGTGGCTGGTGCCCTTGAAACGGTTATAGTGACGGGGATGCATCACACAGATGCGCCCCACCACCTCGCCATCACGCTCAGCCAACAGGAAGGCGGCGTCGTTGTGCAGGTAGTAGGGGTTCCGCCGCCGGTCGAGCTGGCGACGTGCGTCCGCTATCAGGGGAGGGACCCATAACGGTGAATCGCGGTACAACTTGAACGGGAACTCAATGAAGCGCTGGACATCGCGGCGGTGGCTGGTGTCAACCTCGTGGATACGCATGGGCGACCTCATTGGTGCGAGTGCGGGGTACGCCGCAAGTATAATCTCCCTGTCGGAGTTCACCAAATCCCCTGCGGATGTACTCCCGGCAGTAAAGCATGGGCTAAGGTGTCAAGCGTGGATTGGAACGTGAGCTGGAAAAGGAAGTGGCACCCGGGCGGGTGCCATTTGTGCGTTGAGCAGTTTGGGGAAAGAGATGCAGCGTTTGGGCTGCTATCGTCTTTTAATTGGGCCGGGAGCAAAACGCCCAACGCAACTAAATCAAGTATAGCAGGTCTTTTCGATTTTAGGAAGTAGTTTAGCAGATGAATTTTTGAGAAAACCGGATAAGGGGGTTGGTCAAGGCACGACCCGCCAGATGAACACCCGCCCGTCGTCCCCGCCAGAAGCCAGCGTGGCGCCGTCCGCCGAGATCGCCACATCGCGGACCGTCGCGCCATGGCCGGTCAGGCTGGCGACGCGCTCCAGCGTCATTGCATCCCACAGCCGGATCGCCCCGTCGGCTCCAGCGGTGATGATCAGCCCCCCACCTGGCGCGTAGACAATCCGGTAGATCGGGTTGCTATGAGCGGGCCAGGATTCAACAACAGCCTGCGACTCCAGGCTGTATAGCAGCAATTGCCCGCGATCGGTTCCTACTGCCAGGCGTTCCTCATGGGGGGAGAAAGCCAGTGAGAGCGCCTCCCCCCCGCCGGTCGAAAGCTCAAACAGAGTCTCGCCGGTGGTTGCATCCCGGACGAGGATGCGCCCATCCTCATCCCCGGTGGCGAGGTGCTGACCAGCGGGGCCATAAGCGACGCTGCGGAGGCGGGTGTGATGTCCTTCCAGCAGCGAGAGAGAAGCGCCCGTGCTGGCCTGGAATATCTCACCGATGGCGCTGTAGAACCCCACAGCAGCGAAGCGTGACCCATCTGGCGCAAAGGCAATGCGGTAGACCTCACCGGAGGTGCGTGCCCCGGCGATCCGCTCCCCATTGATAGGGTCCCATAGCTGGATGGTTCGGTCGCGCCCGCCGGAAACCAGCACCGAACCGTCCGGCGAGAACTCGACCGTATATACCCAGTTCCGGTGATGCTCCAATGTGTAGAGCAACTCGCCGCTGATCGTCTCGAAAAGGCGCACCCGGCGGTCGGTGCACGCTGAGGCTACCCGCACCCCATCAGGCGATAAAGCCACGCCCCATACCCCACCCCGGTGCTGGTACAGCGTCAAAACGCGCTGAAGCTGGGCGGCGTTGGATGGCGTGATCGGGATGACGCTGCGTGTCGGTAAGGGCAGAGGGGAAGCAGTCGGCGTGATAGGGGGAGATGGCATCTCCGTGGGGGTCGATGTGGCGACCGGTGGGATCGCCTCCGGGATGCTGCTTGGACGGGCGGTGGGCGCAGTGCGTGTGGGAGTTGACCCCACCACTTCCGTCGCCAGTGACCCATCGCAGCCCGCCAGGCCAACAATCAACAGAACAACAAACGTCCAGCGTGCCAGACTACCAACCATGTGCTACACAGGATCGCATCGAGTAGAATCCCCCGTAGGCGCAGCGTGCGCCATTGTAGTATAAAATCATCCCTTGAATCCAAAAGTGGCTGAGACCATCCTCCCCTTCAAGGTTCCCTACACCTGCCAGTTTGCCAGCCGTGACCGGGTGCAGGCCTTTCTCAACGGTGCACAGCCAGTTGAGTCCGATCCCCACTGGGCCGACTACGGGGCTGCTTCGGCACACGAATACGCGCACTGGGCTTTGCGATCCTGCGGTGTGGTATGCGTGAAGATGGCCGTTGAGGCATTAACGGGCAATCCACCTGAGCCGGTCATGAGGTGGGTGCGGGCCGGGCTGGCACTGGATGGCTACCTGACTGAAATTCGACCCGACCGCCGTGATAAGCCGGTCGAAAAGGGTTGGAAGCACATTGCGCTGGCCGAGTTGGCAAATCAGCGGGGCTGCCACGCCGAGTTAGCGATCGATCTGACACTCAACGACCTGGCAGCGCATCTACGGGCCAGACGGCTAGTGATCGCCTCAGTCACTTCTGAACTGGGGGAGAACGGCCCTCTGACTCGCGCATCCGGCCATTTGGTGGTGGTGATCGGTGCGGTGCTGGACGAGGCTGGTCAGGTCAGGGAAGTGATCGTTCACAATCCATCCGGGCGGACGGCAGCACTTCAGGAGGCTGCCCATATCCCAGCAGCGCGCTTCGGCAGCGGCTTCTCCGGGCGGGGGATCATCCTTGCAGCACGCACAGCCAGGTAACACCAGCGCAGCAACCCCCGGCTGGTAGACGGACTAACGCCATGCCTGCACCTGGCCTGACTTGACCACAACTTTTGCCAGGTTGCCGCCAAAGCGATACCCCACGTGGCGATAGTCCGGCGCATCGAGCACCACGAAATCCGCCTGCCGACCCACTTCTAGGCTGCCGACGCGATCCCCACACCCCACCGCAAAGGCAGCGTTGACGGTGGCCGCGGCTAGCGCCTCAGCAGGAGTGAGCTTCAGATACCGGCAGGCCAGCGCGATCACGAACTGCATCGACTCGTTCCATGCCGTGCCGGGGTTGCAATCGGTGGCAACGGCCAACGCTGCTCCTGCCTCAATAAGCTGACGGGCGGGCGTATACTTATGCTGCGCCAGACCAAAGGGCGTGCAGGGCAACCCTACAGCCACGGTCGAGGATTGACCCAGCGCGAGAATATCCTCCTCCGGCGTGGCAACCAAGTGATCGGCAGACATTGCGCCCATCGCAACAGCGAGCTTCGTCCCGCCGAGTCCGGCGAACTCGTCGGCGTGGATTTTCAAAGGCATTCCGGCGGCCTGGCCTGCTTCCAGAATCCGCTGTGCCTGGGCCACATCAAACGCACCATCCTCGCAGAACACGTCAATGAAGGGGGGCGGTTTCCCATGCTGGCGTGCGAACTCCGCAACGGCGGGGATCATGTCGCTGATGATCAGGTCCACATATTCATCCGTGCGGCCCCGATACTCTGGCGGGACAGCGTGCGCGCCCAGAAACGTCGCCACCAGATCGATGGGATGCAGCGCGTCAAGCCGGTAAATGGCTTCAAGCTGCTTGATCTCGCTGGCCGTATCGAGGCCATAGCCCGTCTTAACCTCCACCGTGGTGGAGCCGTGCGCCAGCATCCGATCAAGGCGCGGCAACGTTTCGTTGATTAGCTGATCGAGGCTGGCCGCGCGGACATGCCGCACCGTGTTGTTGATACCCCCGCCAGCAGCCATGATCTCCATGTAAGTTGCCCCGGCGATCCGCATCTCGAACTCGGCGGCGCGATCCCCAACCCATACCAGGTGGGTATGCGGATCGACAAAGCCAGGCACAACGGCGCAGCCAGCCGCATCAATCTCCTGGGCAGCAATATACCTCCCACGCAGGACCTCGGACGGGCCAATTGCCACAATCCGGTCGCCGTCCACCGCAATCGCCCCACCTTCGATCAACCCCAGCGTGCCCAGGGCCGATCCGCGCTGTGGCCCGCCGTTCAGAGACGGCATGACGCACACCTGGGCTGCACTGTGAACCAGTAGATCGATGTGTTCAGCCATGCGGCGAGTGTAGCATGAGGAAGGCGGGCAATCAAGGCAATCTCGGCATCCGGTCGCCACGGGGCACGCGAATCCGGTTTTGCTTTCTGGAGGTCACAGCGCTAGAGTCTTGCCACTCGGCCATGTACAAATCCATGTCAACCAACAGCCCCGCCCCCCGCCTGGTGGCCCTCCGCCATCCCGATTTCCGCCTGCTGTGGTCCGGTCAGCTAATCTCGATGATCGGCACCCAGATGCAGTTTACCGCCATCAACTGGCACGTCTACCAGCTCTTGCGCGGCACCACCTATACCCTGACATTGCTGGGGCATTCGATCAACCTCGGCGCGGAGGCGCTTGGCCTGGGCACGATTGGCCTGGTGCGCGTTGTGCCGATAGTCCTCCTTGCGCTGGTGGGCGGCATGATTGCGGATACGTTCGACCGGCGGAAGATTCTGATGTGGACGCAGGGCACAGCGGCAACCCTGGCAGCGATCCTGGCTGTGATCACCCTGGCGGGGCGCGATACCCTAGCAGCGATCTACCTGTTGACCGCTGCCAGCGCCGCTGCAGGCGCATTCGACAACCCGGCGCGGCAATCTCTCATCCCCAACCTGGTCCCGCCAGAACATCTGACCAACGCCGTCAGCCTCAATACACTGAACTGGCAGATTGGGACCATTCTGGGGCCTGCCGTCGCCGGGGTGATGCTTGGATCATTCAGCATCGGCTGGGTGTATGTCGCTAACGCCGCCTCGTTCCTGGCTGTGCTGGCAGCGTTGATCATCATGCGCTACCGGGGCGGCATCGCAGCAACGCCCAGCGGCCTGGGGTGGAAGCCGCTGATGGAGGGGCTGCGCTTTGTATACGGCTCACGCCTGATCTGGAGCACAATGCTGCTCGACTTCTTTGCTACCTTCTTTTCCTCGGCCCGCACAATGCTCCCTATCGTCGCCGGCGATGTGCTAGGGGTTGGCCCGGTGGGCTATGGCATCCTGAGCACGGCGCAGTCGCTTGGCGCAGTGATCGCTGGTGTGGCGGCCTCCCTCCGCGGTGACATCCGCCACCAAGGTGCAACGCTGCTGATCAGCGTGGCCATCTACGGGCTGGCGACGGCCCTGTTTGGCCTGTCGACAGCTTTCGTGCCCTCCTATGCCCTGTTCGCCCTCACCGGCGCGGCTGATACCGTGTCTACAGTGATCCGATCTTCCCTGCGCCAGCGCATCACACCCGACCGGCTGCGTGGGCGCATGACCGCCATCAACATGATCTTCTTCATGGGCGGCCCACAACTGGGCGAGCTGGAAGCCGGGCTGGTTGCATCAGCTTTTGGTGTGGCATTCGCTATTGTCAGCGGGGGGATTGTTACGCTGTTGCTGACGGCTTGGATCGCCTGGCGCAATCCCATCCTTCGCGCCTATACTAGCGACCAACTCACTAGCGCCCCCGCGCCTGCCTGAGTCTGCCCAGCACAGTGTGAGCTGGGCCACGATGATCCCTCGGATTTCGCCTGTCGGGCCAAACCCACCCTAAGGACGTATGGCTACGCGGCCCTGTCGCCAAGCAGGGAATTGACCGCCTGCAGCAGATCGTGGTGCAGGACGGGCTTGGGCAGGTAGCCATTGGCCCCCGCCTCCAGGCTCAGATCGCGAGTGTCAAACCCGCCTCTGCCGGAGAGGACGAGAATCGGGGTCTGTGCAGTCTGCGGCTGGCCTCTCAGGCGTCTGCACAGCTCGAAACCGTCCAACTCCGGCATCATCAGGTCAACAATGAACAGGTCAGGCACAGAGCCATTGAGCATTCTCAGCGCTTCCCGACCGCCCTGTGCCTTAACAACCTCGAAGCCGACACGACTGAGCATTACTCCCAGCAAAGTCAGAATACCAGGATCGTCATCCACCAACATGATGTGCTTGGCCATGCTCAACATCCTCGTGGCACCCGCCATGCCACCCTCTGTAGGCTAGGCTACACACTGACCGCAATCGCCTTGGAAAGATCAGATAGAGTGGTATAGCGAAGGGTCTGCAGCCAGATTCGTGTCTCATCCGAGATCCCATACTCATCCAGCAGATCGGGATCGCGTTGTTCCAGTCGTCTGGCAACTTCCGTATCCAGCAGCGCCCGGCCAAACACCCGGTCGAGCTTGCGGATTTCGTCCCTGCTCAGCCCATCACGAGCGGTGATCCATACAGGTAACATAGCGTTCTCCCTTCATGGAATGGGTCTGTCACCCATCCAGGCGTTCTAGCCGCCAATGCCAATGCTGAACGCCTCGGGGCCGCCACCACCGCCCGACGCCGGGCCTGCTACCAGCAGCCCGCCCGAGTTCAGGCCCGCGATCAACATGGCGACTGTTGCAACTGCCGAGATGGCAACGACAATCAGCCGCACGCGCTGAGGATTCTCAGCCAGCCACATCCCAACCGACGTGAGGCGATTCTTGAACTGCTTCATGGGAGGTCTCCTTTCTTATGGAACCAATCTGCTGTGGACTCTAATCCACAGTGCTGAACAAAGTGCTGAACAAACCACAGTGATATTGGCGCCACTCAGGAGTGGCATGGCGGGTCAGGCAATGGTCGATGGTTGTTAGAAAAGCTGGCTGGCCAAGCTAAGCGTATCCTCAGAAGGTGGAAGACCGAGTTCCTGCTCCAGCAATCTGGTGAGCGCCTCGTACTGATCGAGGGCGGGCTTCCGCTGGCCCATATCCACGGCGTAGCAGGTCATGATCTTCCGATGGAGATCCTCGCGGAAGGGGTCCACATCCAGCGCCTGCTTGTAGTAAGCAATCGCACTGGGCCAATCACGGCGCGCTCTGGCGCACTCGCCAAGCCCAGCAAGCGCTTCGATGAAGTAGTCCCTCATCTTCTCCCGGTAGAAGAGCACCCACTTGGCATCAATGGAGGGCAGAAAGTCGCCGAGGTAGAGGGCAGCCGCTCTGCGCCACAGGTCTTCGGTGCGCGCATCGCGGGATGGGAGCGGGCGGGCACTGTGCACCAGCCGCTCAAGCTCAAACGCATCACACCACAGATTGATTGAGGGATTCAGATGATAGCCATTGTTTTCAAAGATGATCGCCTCCTTTCCGACCGCCTGGCGCATCTGGTAGAGCGCCGTGTGGAAACTATCGCGCGCCTGCTTCTCATCCGCTTCAGGCCAGAACATGAGGCAGATCGCCTCGCGCGTCTGAGCGCCGTGGAATAACAGGTACAGAAATAGCTCGCGGTTGAGGGCACCGCGCCATTGGGAGGCAGACAGCGCCTGGCCGTTGCGCAGCACTGTCTCCTGCCCCAGGGTCAGAACACGCAGGCTGTACACTGGCGCTGAAATCAGCGGGCTAGGCTCTTCGCTGGGCGCTGGCAACTGGGCAGTATCCCTCGCCTTTCGCAGTTGGCTGAGTTCACCTTGCAGGTAGGTCCCCAGGAGAGCGGGATGGGCGGCTACCCACTCACTGAGAGCGGGGGTGTGAAAGATCTCCGCCGCCACAGGCTGGGCGCTGCCTACCTCGTGTGCCATATCGCAAGCTTGGTGCAGGGAATGTTCGGCCCCGGCGAGGTCGCCGCTCAAAAGGCACACCGCACTGCGCATGGTCAGCACTCCCAGCATCTCGTAGCGTGCGCCCTGAGCGTGCAGTTCGTCAAGAACCCGATCAAGCTGAGTCAGGGCCTCCCCAGCCAGATCGAGGACAGCACGGGCAGCCCACAGATTGGCTGACGCGAGCGCCCTCTCAAAGCCAAGGCGGTATTCCTGGGCAATAGCATGAGCCTGTTCGGCGGTTGCGACCGCCTGATGAACCTTCCGACGCCAACGGTATAGCGCTGCGGCGCTCACCAGGATCGAGCAGCGAAGACGTGGCTCGTGACTGACCGAGGTCAGATCGAGCGCCCGGCTGTACAGTCCCAATGCGGCATCGAAGTTGCCCAGATCGCGCAATAGATCGCCCAGGCTCCAGCGCAGATAGCTTTCCGCACGCCGATCCTGTATCTGAGCAATGGCGCTCAACCCTTCCTGGTACGTCGCTAGGGCCTGTTCGTAGTCACTACGCTGATGGTAGTAATAGCCTAGATTGTTAAGCGCCAGCGCGAGAGCGCCCGCGCCGCCCAGCGACCGACGCAGTGCTACCACCTCTTGTAGACAGCGCCCTGCGTCGTCCAGCCTTCCCAGGCGCGTGTAGGCAACTTGAAGGTCCTGGAGTGCGTGGGAGGTGTTGGAAGCATCGCCACTCTGCCTGTAGAGGCTGATGGACGACTCCAGATAATCAGCTCCCCGGACTGCGTCGCCGAGAAGCACATACGAGAAGCCGATGATCCGCAGCACCCGTGCCCGCAGGGAGGGAGTCTCCAAAGACAGCTCCAGCAGGCGGTCAGCGGACGCAATGACCTCCGTATGCCTTCCTCGCTGCTGGTTGAGAAAGGCGCGCTGGACTTCCGCGACTGCCCCCATGACGCTGCCGACTTTCGCCAGCTCCTCCTCCGCCCGGTCATACTCGTAGCGGTCGCCATAGATGATGGCACAGGCATAGGAAAGACGCGGGGATACCGTCTGAGCAGCCTCTAGTTGGGCGCGCCAGCGGAGGAGCGTTTCTTGCTTGCCCTGCCCATAGTAGGAGAGGGCAACCTGCTCCGAGATTCGGGCTGCGTGTGAGCGATCACCACCGGCCAAGTAATGGGCAAATGCCTCCTCGATCTCGTCTCGATCCTGGAACCATTGAGCAGCCCGTCGGTGAAGCTCCGCGAATCTTGCGGGGTCCTGCCGCTTAAGCTCGCCTTGAAGAAAGTCACGGAACAGCGCATGAAGAATAAAGTCGCGCTCAGCCCTGGCAATAAACAACCGGTTGTTCCAAGCAGTGTTTAACCACAGGTCGCTATCAGCCAGCCCGAGGGCTTCAGCGCACACCTCCGGGTTGAGACGGCGCAGAGTGGAAGCCGCCAGGAGGAAATCGCGTAACCCCGGTAGCTGTGTCTGAAGAGTCTGCTTGGCTAACTGCGCGAACAGCGCCTCAGGGCCGGCATCTTCACCCAGGATGGCAACCGATACCGTCTGAGGAAGTGGCTCGAGGGCCAGGCGAATGCCTGCAGGCCAGCCATCCAGACGAGCGGTCAGGGCGGCAATCTCAGCCTGTGACCAATCCGCCTCGTGCAGGGAGCGGGCCAGCGCGGCGGTGTCCTCCTCGCTGAATTCAAGCTGCTCCTGGCCAACCGCGAGCACATCACCGCGGGCTAACATCTCCACAAAGGGGAGGTCCGGTATCGCACGGCTGATCAGAATCAAATGGCAGGCAGGGGGGGCAAGCGTCACTAGCGTCCGCAGCCAGGCTTCCGCATCGGGAGCGCCCTCTAGTTCGTGTAGATCGTCCAGCACATAGAGGATGTCCCCCGTCAGGGCATGGCGGAGGTGGTTGGCGAGAATCGCTGCCAGCTCGTGCGCCGGGCGACCTTGCGCGGGCGGGAGATCAGCCGTGCCGGGCGCCACCTCCTCCAGAGTGGCGCGTGCGCGCGCATCGAGCAGCGGCACATCGCGTTCATGTTCCTCCAACGTATGCCACGTTACCGGCACACCAACACTCCGCGCATATTGAGCGACGAGCGTGGTCTTGCCGTACCCCGGCGGAGCGCTGACCAGGGTCAACCTCCGCTCCAAGGCGCCCTGAAGCCTAGCCAGGAGCCTGGGGCGATCAATCGCGCCTGGTGTATGGGGGATATGGAGTCTGGAAGAGCGGTCCTGAGCACCCGGCATGGCGCATCTGGCCCAACCCAACTAGCCGCTGCCCCCCGTGGAGAGGGCAACGGTTGGCAAGCGAGGTAGCCTGGTGCTGGAGTTGCGTCTCAGCCTAGCACAACTATAGCCCCGTTAAGTGGAAAGGTCAAATGTCACAAGAGCGGAGGGTCCACATTCGGGGTCGGAGTGTTGAGAGCATCGTGGCGCAAACCCGCCCCCCTGCGCTATCATCGTGCTCATGACCGATGATCCCCATCACCCACGCCGCCCCCTCGGCGAGCGCGACCCGTCCGAGCGGCTGCCCTTCGGCGAACGCCCCCCTGCTCAGCGCCCCCAGCCAGGCGCGGAACCCCCGGATGACTCCCACCTGCGCTCGTGGACGATGCCGCCATTGTGGGACGAAACCGAGGAAGAGGGGCCAGAGGGTGAGCACCCTTCGGACGAGCCGGCTATCACCGACGAGCCGGGTGATGCGCCAGGGTCAGTGGCAGTGCGGAAGCAGCGCGATGGCAGCCTGCCAGAGGCATCGATCCTCAAACAGCCCCTAGAGCCGCCTGCGTTGGAGTTGGATGCGATCAGCTATCCCGCTGCCGATGCTGAGGCTGCCGCCACCCAACGCCCCGGCGCGGCGATCCAGTTCGGGGTGCTATGGCGCTCAATGGGCGCTATTTTCCTATCTGCCATCGTGTTTGCATCGCTACTGACCTGGTGGACGCCCACCAGCTTCTTGCCGGCGGACTCGGTGGATCAGCTATCCGTTGCGTTGGCAACCCGGTCGGGGCAGGTGCTGTTTGTCCCAACCCTGACACCGATCGTCTCGCCGACCCCCGCCCCCCTGACCAATGTGGGCATCGTCAGCGGGCACCGCGGGCTTCACCCGACTACCGGCCTGCCCGACCCCGGTGCAGTGTGCGAGGATGGCCTGACCGAGCAGGAAGTCGTTGAGAAGGTGGCCCTGAACGTGGCCGACCTGTTAAGCGGGCATGGCTATCAGGTAGAGGTGTTTGACGAGTTCGACCCCCGTCTGCAAGGTTACCGCGCCCTGGCGATGATCTCGATCCATGCTGACTCATGCGAGTTTATCAATGACTTGGCAACCGGGTTCAAGGTTGCCAGCTTTTCCGCATCGAGCAGCCCGGAGCAGGATGCCAGACTGGTTAGTTGCCTGATCGCGCGCTACCGGGAGACGACAGGCATGGCATTCCATCCGAGCGTCACCTTCGATATGACCGAGTATCACAACTTCAGCGAGATCGCGCCGGGCACGCCGGGGGCGATCATCGAGGTTGGCTTCCTGTACCTGGATCGAGTCATGCTGACCGATCACGCAGATGTGATAGCGCTGGGAGTGGCGCGCGGATTGCTGTGCTACCTGCGCGACGAGCCGACGGGTTTAGAAGGCACGGCCACATCCGTGGAGATACCAACTCCGGGGCCGACCTCGACGCGCGTGCCGTGAGAGCGATTGGCGGCTAGCTTTCTGGCGGCTAACCGCTAACTGCCAACCGCTAAGCACCACTTGTGAGGGAGCTATCTATGCCTGAGGACAAGGAGATCGTTGTCTATGCTCGCTCGACGTATTGCCCGTACCAGGCGCGAGCCAATCGGGTCTTCGCCCGGTACGGCCTGAAGCCGCGCGAGATCCTGATCGACCTGGACGACCGGGCGCTAGCGCGTGTGCTCCAATGGACCGGTTTCAAATCCGTACCGACGATCATCGTAGCGCGAATGGGCGAAGACCTGCCCTACGAGGAACCTGCGTCGCTGCCGAAGGGCGCCAGCCCGCGCGGCATCGACCGGGGCAGCATGATCACCGAGGCGAGCGAAGAGGAGTTGACTGCCTGGCTGGTCAGGCACGGCTTCGTCGATCCGTCGGCGGTGGGGGCCGGGTGAAGGCGGCTTGCCCCCGGCACGAGTCCGTGCTACGCTGACTGACATGAGGATGGTTGGCTGACGGGATGAAGACTCAGGTACGACGATGGACCCGCTGGTGGATCGCCGCTGCGCTGGCGTGTCTCGCCCTGGTCACCGCCGGGTGCGGCGGCACGCAAGGCTCGATAGCCGGAGCGGGCGACTCCCCCGCCACCGCGCCAGGGCAGCAGCTCAACGACCTGCCTGCCCCGTCGCCCACAGCGACGCCCACAGCATCCGCCAGCGAGGAGCCAGTGGATCAGTACGGGCTGCCCTACGACCTCACGGGCTACGAATTGCTGGCAGCCCGCGCCGGCGAGGCAATCTATAGCGGCTATGCCTGCGCTATCGCTCCAGTTGGCTGCGCGTGTGAGACGCCCGTGATTGAGCGCATCAGCTTCACGTTTGCGGAGCCGGGACATCTCTCCTATCACTTCGCCGGGGATGGCTATCAGGCCACCTGGGAGATGACCCGTCTGGGGGCCAACCAGTGGGGCTATACACAGGGCTACATTATTGAAGGCACAGAAACCGTTGTTTCACACGTCATCCTGCTGACGTTTACTGATACCGGGTTTATCCGCAACGATGGTGTGGATTTCCGCGAAGAGGGTTTCGTAAGCTGCCCCGATGTGACCTTCCGGCGGCTGGCGGTTCCGACCCCGGAACCATGACGCGGGCGCCGATCACACGCCCATCAGCCGCTTCAACACCTCGACGTGCAGGTCGGTGTCGGCGTGGTCGAAGATCGCCCGCACGGGCACGGCAAATCCAGAAAGTACCTCACCGCCAGTCAGCATATCGTCGAGCGTCAGGATCGTCGGCGTGCGATGCGGCGCGGTGAAGGTGTGAGCTTCCTGCAAAGCCGGGATGATGTGCCATACTATCCGCACACCGTGATCCAGGTAGTAGGTGGTCTTTTGCAGCACGTCGTTGTGCGTTTCGGTGTCTGAGATAACCTCGATGGCGATGTCCGGGGCAACAGTGGGGATCACGTTGATAGGAGCGTCGGCTGGCAGGCGCTCATAACTGATAAAGGAGCAGTCCGGCACGAGCGATCCCTTGATTCCACCCTCCTCATCCGCTTCCAGCTTATAGGCCGCCATATCGCCAAAGACACGCCCTAGTTTGCGGGCGCTCACGAACACGTCGAGGTACGTGCCGATGCGTTGCGTATAGAAGCTGTGGTCGATCCGGTTGGGTGTCATGTGTATCATCAGCTCCCCGTCGATGACCTCGGCGCGCACGTCCTCGCCCAGCGCCAGCAGGTCAGCATCGGTGATCCGGGGTTTCGCCTGAACCGCCATATCGTCTTGCCTCACCATCAACTCATACCATCCAGCTCCAGCCTGATTATACTGCAACGAGAAAACATTGGCCCCGCACACGGGGCAAGGAGTGCGGGGCCGGACACATGAGCGGAGCGGGTGGGATTTGAACCCACGAGACGGAATGACCGTCTACGCGCTCTCCAGGCGCGCGCATTAGGCCGGACTATGCTACCGCTCCAGTAGAGGACATTATACCATGCCAGGAGGGGAAATCCAGATCGGTGGGTTGGGGGGTGTGTATGGTATACTGCCTTTCGCTGAGCCTATCCGTCTCATGCGGTGATCGGTCAGGATGACTGTACAATCACCTTCCGCACTACCATGCCGAGGGGATGCCCTGAGCACGCTGGGCCTGCTGGGCCTGTTCATGCTGTGGAGTGTCCTCCTGTCACTCAGGACGTTCAACTATCCCTGGTTCTGGGACGATCTGCACCTGATCCGGACATACTCAGAAGCGGAACTGGCGCAGGAGACAGGGCAAGATCGCCCTGTTCCCGATGGCGCGCTCTTTTTGCCAAGGATCGACTTCTGGGAACCCTGATGGAGCAACCCGATGCCCGATTTCATCCAGGTGATGACCACAGTCGGCAGCAAAGCTGATGCGGAGCAGATCGCTCGTAGGCTGGTCGAGGCACGGCTGGCGGGCTGCGTGCAGATCGTCGGGCCGATCACCAGCACGTACTGGTGGCAGGGGCAGGTCGAGGCAGCGGAGGAGTACCTGTGCCTCGCCAAGTCCCGCGTCGATCTGTTCGACCGGCTGGCCGAGGCGATCCGGGCTGCCCATCCCTACGACGTGCCCGAAATCCTGGCGATCCCGGTCGTGGCGGGCGGGCGGAGCTACCTCGACTGGCTGGATGGCGAGCTGGCTTCGCCTGAAGGCTGACGCTGCAACCGGCGGTGGCCCGATCCCGTTCGCGTGGTCGATTCGTTACCTCATAGCAGCCACGGGGGATAAGCCGATGTCTGGAGACACTTTTGAGGACTTCGCGCGGGAACTGGATGCGCTGTGCCAGCAGCGCGCGGCGGTCTATC
>Ga0129299_1000578_pt1 | contig 23533 bp, 15 predicted proteins | sample ConPoolayeCmetaG_FD_94477 | JGI IMG/M metagenome (GOLD analysis project Ga0129299, IMG submission 94477) | Hot spring microbial mat communities from California, USA to study Microbial Dark Matter (Phase II) - Cone Pool mat layer C metaG ...
CGGCCCGCGCGGGCCGACGATCTGGTCCCCCGTGTAGTACACGTCGCGGTCGATGCGGACGTGCCGCAGCACCAGCCGCGTCCGCTCGGCCGCGATCCGCACCCGGGGTGTGCGGCGCCCGCGCGCCCGCGCGCGGGCGGCGTCGGGCGTCAACTCGTACCCGTCGGCCGCGAGCGGGGTGCCGTTAACGGCCACCGCGGCGCGGCCGTCGACGTGGTAGAGCTCGATCCTGGCCGGGCCGCGCAGGGGCACACGGGTCTCGCGGTGCTCGTCCTGCGGGCCGTGCGGCCCGGTCCAGGCGTGTTGCAGCGTGAGCCGGCCGTCGGGCGCGAGCCGGGCGATGAACGCGTGCCGGTCCACGTCGAGCGCGAGTTCGAGGTAGCCGCCGGCCGCCGCGGCGAACTCCACCTCGGCCGACAGGCGCACATCGGGGACGATGCGGTCGGGCCGGCGCACCTCGTTGTAGCCGTACAGATCGACGATCTCGCCGGGCACGTGCGCCTTGCCGGGGACGGTGACGAACAGCAGCTCCTCACGCGGCCGGTCCGCGCCGTCGAATCGGAGCACCCGCTGCGTCGGGTCGGACCACGCGGTGGGCCGCGTCTGCGGCTCCCACCGGGGGTGGTACTGCGAGGCCACGGACGGCCGACGGGGTACGTAGTCCTGGTTGAAATACGGGAACCACAGCGCGCGCTGCGCGCCGGCCGGCTTCGGCTCCAGGCGGTCGTTGACGAAGATGTCGCCGTCGATGATCTCGATCTTCTCCCCCGGCAAGCCGATGAGTCGCTTGATGTAGTTCGTCTCGCCGTCGGTGGGCACGCGAAACACGACGACGTCCCAGCGCTGCGGCCCGAAGCCCGGCCAACGGCGAAACAGCGGGTCGTACGGCCAGCCGTGGACGAAGATGCGGTCGCCGGCCATGGACGGCAACGACTCGATGATCTCATCGGCCGCAATCGGTTGGCCGCGCGCGCGGAGCAGTTGCGCTTCGCGGGCCGAATACTGCCGCCAGCGGCAATTCGGACACTGGATGAACGGCGTGTTGAACGGCCAACGCCCCGGGGCCACCCAGCCGACCGCGTATTCGAAATCGCAGTTCGGGCAAGTGTGCAGCGTGTGCTGCCCGTACAGCGTCTCGGCCATGGAGCCGGTCGGGATGATGAACAGCGGCAGGAAGAACGTCTTCAACACGAGCAGGAACACGAAGAAGCCGACGAACGAGGCGGCCTGTTCCTGCCAGGTCTCGCGGCCGGCGGTCGCGCGGACGACCTTCGTCGAGGGGCGGGCCGTTGGCATCGCCATCCCAGGCTGGGGCCGTCGGCGGGCCCGCGTCCGCCGCGGGCGCCGGGTCGGCGGCGTAAGGTACCCCCGCGCGCCGCGGACGGTCAAACTCCGGCGCGGGCTCCCGCCACGCGAGCGCCGGCGGCGCGAGCTCCCGCGGCGGGAGCGCCCGCGGCGCGGCGCGCGTTTTTTTTATCGGCGCGGCAGAAAACCGGGCCCGGGGACTGCTGATTTGCTCGCAGGTATTCGATGTTAAGGACAGAGCGCTCGGACCCGGACTGCGGCGCGAGTCGGACCCATGCGACCCGTTCTGTTCGTCGTCTGCTTCTGCCTCGGCGTGAGCCTCATGGTGGCCAGCGGCTATCTGCCGAAGTCCGCCACCGGGGAGACCAGCCGCACCGCCGCCGGGAACGATTCCGGTGCCACGCGGTCGGGCGTCGATTGGCCCGAGCCCGTCTTCACCGGCGCTCCAACCATCCCGCGCGCGACGCTGCCCGCCGACGAACCGCCGGAACCGCCGCGGCCGTCACCCGAGATATACACGCCGCCGCCCGTTGGGTTGCCGGGGGACGCGGCGGTTGCGCCCAGCGTTCCTGATGCGGGCGAGGCAGCGGCGGAGCCGGCGGCGACGCCGGTCGAGGAGCCGGAGAACGGATTGAGGCCGGAGCGCGCGGCGACGCCGCCGCCGGCGGCCGAGCCGAGCGTGGAATCCGACCCCCCGCCGCCGATCGCGGTGGCGGGCGCTCATCGGATCGTGTGGAGCGGCTGGGGCGACCTGATCCTGGACGGGTCGGGCAGCACGGGGGAGGGGCTGAGTTACCGGTGGCGGCAGGTCGGCGGAGCGCAAACGTTGCGCATCGCGGACCCGCGTGCCGCGCGCACGACGGCGGCGGGACTTGAAGCCGATCCGGAGGCCCCTTGGGACGACGCGACGTACGAGTTTGAGCTGACGGTGGTCGACGTATTGGGTCGCGAGGCGACGGATCGGGTGACGTACACGGTGCGCCCGGCGCCGCTGATGGACATCTCGCCGGCGGGCGAGCGGCGCTTCGAGGACCGCGACGGGTACCCGCTGGCGCACTACGAGTCCTGGATCGCGACCGCGGCGTCGCGGGCCACGTTCGAGATCGTGTCGCTCTCGCGACTGACGTTCACGAAGGCCGGCGGAGCGCGCTACACGCTGCGCAGCGCGAAAGTCGGCGAGGGCTACGTTTACACGCTCACGCTTTATCCACAGCGGCGGCAGCCCACGACGTGGGTCGAGCTGCTGGTCGAGAGCGAGGAGAAGATTCCGGCGGTCGTGCAGCTCGGCGTCGAGTGGGGCCTGCGCTGAGCCGCGCGCGGACGAATCGGGCCGCTACGCGGCCGCCGCACGAGTCGGCGTCCGCCGGCAACGGGTTGCAATGGTCATGAGCACGCTGCTGTGGTTTCTCGGCTTCGGGCTGATGATGGCCAGCTTCAGCTTCCTGTTCGGCGGTTCGGACGAGCCGACGCGGCCGCGGATCAGCGTCGATCCGTGGTGGCCGGCGCGGGACGGGTAGGAACGCGCAGGGCCCCAGTGTGCGGCGCCCGGAGGCGTCGCGCGCCGCGGGACTGCGGGGCTGTTGTTCGCGGGAACAGCCGGCGCGTGCCGCGCCGACCGAGAGAGCCGGCGGACCGACGGGGGCCGGGCCGGTCTCACTGCCAATAGGCACTCATGACGACCTGCCACAGAGCGTCGCTGCTCTGCGGGTGACGCGCCTTGTTCGCCGTACCGGGGAAGCCGTAGAGAATTTCGATTCCGTTCGCGATGCACCGCTTCGAGCCGACGGACGCGGCGTGCCCGTCGAAGTAGACCGCGTTCGTCTTGCCGTCCGCCCGGCTGGCCCGCACCCGAGCCGCCTCGGCTTGCCGATCCGGTGTGGACGTGAACCGGTACGCGCCGCCCACCCGGTTGAAGTGCGGCGCGAAGGTCGGCAGGGCCTCACCCGTCCAACCGACCTGATAGGGGCCCTCCTGCTGAAGCTCCCGCGGCCCGCTCGTGCGATTGCGGTACCAGGCATCCGCCACCGCCCACTCGTCGGCCGGTTTCTGGATTTTTGCGATGGAAACCGGGGGGTATTTGCGCATCAGTTCCTGAGCCGTGGCGGTGTGCTGCGTGCCGGGAGCCGGGCTGAAGCCGAAGTACTTGGGGGGGTTCGTGCCGCGGACGTTATCGGTGAACCCCGAGCCTTCCTCGATGTCGAAACTGTAGTTGTTGATCACGTAATGCGTCGGCGAGACCGCGCGGTTGGTGGTCTGGAGGAAGGAGAGGAAGTTCTGGTCCGGGTTGACGCCGGCCAGCGTCGGGCAAGTGGCGACCTGGTCGCTCAAGCTGTTCTCGCGCCCGTGCGAATCGTTGAACGTACTCCGCAGTCTCCAGGTCAACTGCCGGTCCTGGTAATACTTGAAGTCACCCGTCACCCGGAACGGATTTTCGGGGTTGGTGAGCCACTCCGTACCCATGTTGCGGTATACGGCCGGGTGCAGCGGGCCGGGGAGGATGTCGCGCTCGCCGGTCACGTAGATCATGATGCCCTGGCCGAGGCTCTTGAGATTGGCCAGACATTTGACGGACTTGGTCTGCTCGCGGGCCCGTGCCAGGGACGGCAGCAGGATCGAGATCAGTAGGGCGATGATCGCCACGACCACCAGAAGCTCGATCAACGTAAACGCGGTTCTGTGGGTACGAATGTCCTTTCGCATGTCACCATCACCGGGGGATGCGGGCCGCGCTCTTCCGCAGGCCCTGGACTTACGGGGACGAACCAGGCTGGGTGCTCCGCTGCGCTGGCGACGCCACCGGACGCCGCCCGAAAAGCACAGGTGGCCACAATAATATCTGATCGGCGGCGTTTCCGATATCAGAGTACCACTCGGACCGGACGCGTTCAAGCGTTATATAACGCTGCGGCAAAGTTGTCGCGCTTCGGCCGGCAACGGGGACCGGAGCAGAACATTCGCCTTGTACGTCTGATAACTATCAGACAAGTTCGTGAGAAAACACGGTCCTCAACCCGGCTAAATGCTGTCGCTGAGCCAGCCGATCGAAAAAAGCCTGGCTCGGGACACTCGGGCACGCGTATACTGCTGGTGGAAGGTCAGGTGAGGTGATCATCGATTCGTCGCCATCTTCTATTTCATAAAGATTTTCGATCGTCGCCGCATACCACCGCCTCCTGACCCCCGACAACCTGAACTGAGAACGTTGTGACGGCGCTGCCGCCGCCGCTGGCGTGCTTTTTCGCCCGGTGTCGGTTGCGGTACCGCCTGCCGGCCGCTTCGTGTCCGAGCGGCGGGCGGTACGGCTCGGCGTCCGCTCCCTGTCCGAGCGGCCCGACCTCCCTGCGGATTGTCGCCGGGGGCCGGGAGCCGGCCGCGGAGTCGCCTACGGGTTGCCCGCGGCGCCGTCCGAAGCGCGGTTCGATTTCTACGCGGAGAGTGGATCCGCCAAGTCGAGGTGAGTCATGAGCAGCCGGCCGCTGCCCCAATTGCGACGCCGCGTAACGACCGAGGAGGCTTTTGGTCCGCCCCTGACACCCGAGGAGCTAACCGGCAGCTTGTCGAAGCTCGAGCGCCGGCTGAACAAGGAGATGAAATGCACCGCAGGCCGGAACCAGGTGTTCATCCGGTCGCTGCTCACGGGAACGGGCACGACCCGGCCGCGAATCGCGCTGAAGTGCCCGCTGCGGCGTGACATCGGGCAGCCGGCGGACGTGTTTTACGAGCACATTCGGGATATCTGCTGCCGCGACCCCGACCAGTGCGAAGCGTGGCGGAATTTCAAAGCCCGCCACGTCGCCACCTGAGTCGATCCCACTCTACGCACGGCGGGGTCGCGCAGCATCAGGCGTCTCTCCCTCCTCCTCTCTCCGAACCGGCGCGGCTTTCGGCGAGCCGCGCCGGGCGTTTTTTTTCGGGAGGTGCGCAGCCGCAGTGCGGGGCATGACGTGCTCCGGGCCGGCGGCCCGAAGCGGCGCGCACGGGTTGCCGCTCAGTTGTCGGCCGGCGCGGCCGTGACCGGGACCGGCGGCGCGGCGACGACATGGAACTTGCGGTCTGGAACATAGTATTTGCGGAACACGTCGCGCACCTGCTCGGCCGTGAAGGCCTCGTACGCCTGCGGCAGGTCCTTCAGGTCGGCGAGTTTGAGCCCGCGCAGGTCGAGGTACTGAAGCCGCTCAAGCCACCAGCGGGGCTCCTTCATCTCGGTGTCGAGGTTGTTGGCGTACTGTTTCTTGGCGTTGGCGAGCTCGTCGGCCGTCGGGCCGTCCTCGGCGAAGGCCCGGAAGGCGGCGTGGATCTCGGCGACGACCTCGGCGGCCTTGTCCGGAGCGCACGGTGCCCCACTGTAGAACAGTCCGCTGTCGCGATAGGACGCCGACGGGACATTGCCCACGTTGATCGAGTAGACCAGCCCCAGCTCCTCGCGGATGCGTTTGATCAGGCGACTGTCGAGAACGTTGGCGGCCAGGTCGAGCGCCCGCACGTCCGAGACGTTTTGGGCGTCGGTGCCGACGAAACCGGCGACTGCCATCGCCTGCGGCGTGACGGTTTCCACAGTGACGTGCCGCTCCAGCGGCGCCGGGCCGCGGCGGGTCTGACGGAGCGGCGCGAGATGGTCGGCCGAGCGCGGGCGGGGCGGCAGGGCCCCGATGTAGCGGGCGAGCAAGGCCAGGGCCTCATCCCGGGGCAGGTCGCCGACGACCGTCGCCTCGATGGTGGCGCCGCCACAGAGCCGCTCGAGCCAGGCCTGGGCCCGCGCCAGGTCCTGGGCATTGATCTTGTCCGGGTCGAGCACGGTGCGGCGCGGGTCGTTGCCGCTGAGCAGCTCCCGGAGCGTCTTGATCGCGATGAACTGCGGCATCCTGCTGGCCATGGCGTACTGTTGGAGGGCGCCCTGCTTCCACTTGTCGAAGGCGCTGGCCTCGATGCGGCCGTCGGTCAGGAGCGCGTAGGCGAGCTGGAGGCCGGTCTCGAGGTCGCGCGGCGAGCCGTTGATCATGACGGTGAAGGCGTCGCCGCGGGCGTCGGCGGAGACGCGGATGTTCTTGCCCGTCAGAATGTCGCCGATGTCGGTGGACTTGAGGCGGCTGGTGGCGGGCTGGGCGAACGCCAGCGCGGCGACCTGAGAGATGCCGGCGTTCTCGGCGGTTTCCTCGATTTCACCGCCGGCCAGCGCGATGCTGACGAAGACCGTGTCCTTCTTGTAATCCATGAAGCGGTGGTGCACGCGGACGCCGTTGCTCAGCCACGCGCTGGTGACGTCCAGCGTCTCGTCGGTGGTCAGCTCGCTCACGCTGCCGGGTTTGGGCAACTCGGCCAGCAGTTCGGTCGCGCGGGCCTCCTCGGCGGGCGGGTCGGGGATGCGGGCCTGCGCGGCCCGAGCGGCGGCCAGCACCTCGTCTTCCGTGGGCAGCGGCACGCCCTCCCGGGCGGGCAGCGTCACGACGAACGCGAACGTGCCGGGTTTGAAGTTCTCAGCGAACGCCCGGTTGACCTCCTCGAGCGTGATGTCCGGCAGCAGGCGGTTCAGCAGTTCGAGGTTCTGTTGCGCCGACAGCGTGGGCTCGCCCTCGTTCACGTCCGCGGTGAGCTGCATGAGGACGGCGCGGGCGTCGCGGGTGGACTCGGTGCGAACGGCCCGCTCGGCATTGGCCGTGAGCTCCCTGCGGGCCAGCTCGAGCTCGCGAGCGGTGAAGCCGTGCGTGCGGGCACGCGTGAGCTCGAGCACGAGCTCGTCGAGCATTTTCTCCCAGTTGGCCGGTTCGCCGGTGGCGGACGCGTTGACGAGCATGCCGCCCCGCAGGAGGTTCACCACGTTGGCGGAGGCGGTGCGGTACGCGGCCTCGCCCTTCTTCAGGCGGTCGGAGAAACGGCGACCGATGATCCATGTGCCGATCTGTTCGACCAGCTCCACGCGGGCCTGCGCGACCGTGGTGGTCGGCGGACGCGCCGGGCGGATGTCGTAGAAGTCGACGTCGCCGTCGGCGTATTCGGGGTCACTGAGGACGATGGCCCGTTCCTGGGTGAACGGCTGGAGCTCGGGGCCCTGTTCGGGCCGGGCGGGTCGCAGCGGCGGAGCGGTGCCGAACCAGCGCTCGACCAGCGGCAGCAGCGGCTCCGGGTCGCTGTCGCCGACCAGAATCAGGGTCATCCGTTCCGGACGGTACCACGTGCGGTAGTAGTCCTCGAACGCGCTGCGCGGGGCCGTCTCGATGACCTCGGCGATGCCGATCGGCAGCCGCCGGCCGAGGCGCGTGCCCGCAAAGAGTTTCTCGAAGAGCTGATCCCGCAGCCGCTGCTGGGCGCTGAGGCCGGAGCGCAGCTCCGAGAGGATCACCCCGCGCTCCTGCTCGATCTCCTCCGGGAGCAGGAGCTGACGGAAGACGTAGTCACTGAGAACTTTGAGCCCCTGCTCGACCAGCTCCGGCTTCACGTCCGGCAGGAAGAGCATGTAGGCGGTTTGGTCGAAGCTGGTGAAGGCGTTGAGGTCGGGCCCGAACTCCATCCCGATGCGCTCGAAGAACGGGATCAGCTCGCCGGGCTTGAAGTGCTCGGTGCCGTTGAACGCCATGTGCTCGAGGAAGTGCGCGAGGCCCCGTTGCTCCTCGGTTTCGTTCAGCGAGCCCGTAGCGACATGCACGAGCAGCGCCATGCGGCCCGGGGGGTTGGCGTGCTGGAAGTACTTCCATGTCAGACCATTGGGGAGCCGCCCCGTCCGGATGCGTTCATCGGAGGGGAGCTTCTCGCCGGCCAGGACCGGCCAGGCCAGAAACACCGCGGCCAGCAGCGCCGCGGGCCGAAGGGCGGAGCGGATCGTCATGCGTAGACCTCGCGAGGAAGTTCGGTCGAATCCCGATCAGCACGTGAACGCGAGGAGTATAGCGGTTTAGCGGCCGAGGCTGGGACCGCGCCGGACAGATTCCGACATGCCGCGGCAGCGCCACCGCGGCGAGGCCGCGGCGGAGGACCAACCGGCGCAGCGCAGCCCGCCCGCCGGTTCCCCCCCGCGAGGCGGTCCGAAGGGCGCGCAGCTTCGAGCCACCGCGGTCGGTCGCGACGCCGGCCGGCCGCTGCGCAGCCACGTTCCGGGTTGCCCTCGGCCGGTCGCCGCGGCCTCGGGTAGCCCGGTCGCGTGGCGCCGCCGGATAGTCTGGTTGGGCTACGCCGCGGGGTAGCCCGTTCGCACCCCGTCGCCGGGTGGCCCGGGCGCTCCGCGCCGCCGGATGGCGCCGTCGCGCTGCGCCGCGGGTTGGCGTCGGCGCGCCACGCGCGCGATCAGCCTGGCCGCGCCGCGCCCCCAAGAGCGCGGTGGTACGGCGCGGCCCGGCGCGCCGCGGCCGGCTGCGTTTCGTTGCGGGTGGCAGGCCGGCCGGGCGGGGGAGGGGGAGCGGGCTCACGCGAAGCGGCGTGGTGGGTCCGGCACAGCAGCGGTCCGCTCGCGGATGCTTCACATACGCCTCATGTTGGCTTGACGAATGGCGCTCAGCTTGACAACGCTGAGGAGTCATGGGTCGGCTTGGCTGGCGGAGCGCATGAAGGTGAGTGCACTTCCCGCCTACTCCGCGCGTCGTCGCGGCGGCGCGGTCGGCCCCGACCGTCTCGTCCGACTCGATGCCCTCGGCCCGCGCGGACGTCTGCTGCTGGCCGTCGGCGGCACGCTGGTGCTCGTGTTTGTGGCGCTGCCGCTGGACTCGGCCTTCGGCGCCTGGCTCCACGACGTGGCCGGGCCGACGACCCGGGTGAACCGCCTTTTGCGGCTGCCGAACCACCTCTTCCGGTGGTGGACGGTGCTGGGGCTGATCGGCCTGCTGCTGTTGCAGCCGCAGCGGGTGCGGCTGCTGGTGAGTGGTGGTGGCGCCCTGGTGCTGTGCCTGGCGGCCACCCATCTGTGCAAGTTCGTCGTCGGTCGTGCGCGGCCCGACTCGGCGGCCGGCCTGCTTCACGGGCCGTTTTACTTTCAGGCGCTCGGCGACCCGCGTGCGGGCCTCGACTCGTTCCCGTCGGGCCATGCCGCCCTTACGGTGCTGTTGCTCCTCCTACTACGGGCCTACCTGCCCGCGACGTTCCCGTTTCTCGTGCTGCCGGCCGCTCTGGCGTGTCTGAGCCGGGTGGCGCTGGCGCGGCATTACCTCTCCGACGTTCTGGCCGGCGCGGGGCTGGCCGTCAGCGTCTTCTACCTGGTGGCCTGGCGGACGGGTGGTGCGGGGTTCGTGCCGCTGGACTTGTCGGGTCTGCATTGGCGGCTCAGGGCGGCGCTGCCGCAGGCGGCCGGTCGGCCGTGGTCGCGGTAGGGTCGGTCGCCCGCTGGACGAGTGCGACCCGCACCCGCCGCCCGCCACCGTAGTTGAAGCCCTCCAGCTCGAGGAGGCGGTGCAGGCCGGCAGCGTCCGGCGGCGGCGCGGCGATCAGGAGGCCGTCGGGGTGCGCTTGCCACCAGGCGGCGACCTCGCCCGGGGCGAGTTTTCGCACGCGTCCCTGCGTCAGGAACACCAGACTGTCCTCCTGATAGCCGGTGGCCGCCAGGGGACGCACGGCGTGTGGATCGACGCGGTGTAGCCCGACATTCAGGCGGGAGCTGATCCACAACGTCGATTGCGACGGAAGCACCACGCTGAATAGCGCGACCGCGGTGGCGACCGTCGCGCCGAGAACCGCCGCCTGGCCACGCACGAAGCGGCGCCGCCGCAGCTCGCGCGCCCCCCAGAGGACTCCCACCTGCGCGAGCGCCACCAGCACAATCAGGGGCGCCCAAGGGATTTCGCCGTCCGACCCACGCGTCAGGACCGCGGTCAGCAGCGGCAGGCCGACCGCCAGCAGCTCCGTCAGCACGACCCACGCGATCAACGCGGCACGTCCGAGGCCGCGGCCCAGAACGGCGTGCCAGGCTTTCCGGTCGCAAAGCCCGCGGGCCGTGAGCAGCGCCAGGGCCGGGAAGAGGGGCAGGGGATAGTGCGGGAGCTTCGTGACGATCAGCTCGAAGGTCACCAGCCCGGGCAACAACCACGCGAGGCAGAACAGTTCTGCAGCGCGGCCGGCGCGAAGCCGTCGGTACCAGCGCGGCGGGCCCGAGCCGGGCGACGCCACCCGCACGCCGCGTCGCACCGCGCGCCACAAGCCGGGAGCCAGCGCCAGCGAGCCGGGCCAGAAGAGCAGCGGCAGCAGCACGACGTACAGACCCGGCGGTCCCCAGTGCGACTCCATCGGCGTGACGCTGCGCAGGACGACCTCCCGCAGGAAAGCCAGCAGAAGCTTGTCCCAGCCGACCGCCAGGCCGACTGCCAGAAACCACGGCGTGGCGATGATCAGCATCACGCGGATCCCCAGCCCCGGCCGCAGCCGCCGCCACCAGCCGGTTTCCCGTGTCACCAGTGTCAGCCCCAGCACGGTGAACGCGACCAGGGTCGGGGTGATCGGTCCTTTGGCGAGGATGCCCAGCGCGACGGCGGTCCACAGCAGCAGCAGCCGGCCGAGCGGCGCTGCGCGGGATGACCGGGTGTGCCAAATGCGCCACAGGGCGTAGTACGCGAGGGTGGTGCAGAACAGGAGCAGTTGGTCGGCGCGCGCCTGGCGGACGTCGAACAGCACCACGGCGCAGGCGGCCAGCAGCACCCCCGCCCACCACCCGCAGGGCGGCGCGAACATCAGGGTCCCGAGCCGCCACGTCAAGAGCACCGCGCCGAGCGCCGCGAGCAGTCCCGGCACGCGGTAGGCCCAGATGCCGCCGCTCCACGGATCGGGCTGCGCGTGCACGCCGGCCGCGGCCGCCACCGGCGCCTGCAACCAGTAAGTCAGGGGCGGCTTCTTGAGGCGGGGCTTGTCCTGGATCATCGGGACGATGCGGTCACGCCACGTCTCGGCCACCGCCATGCGGCGCGAGGCCTCGGCGAAGCGGGCCTCATCCCGGTCGATCGGCGGCAGGCTCCAGACGCCCGGCAGATGCAGGCTCAGGCTGATGGCGATCAGAGCGAGACCGCCCCGCCAGTCCGTCGTCCAGTGACGTCGTGCGCGGCGCGCGGGGGCACCGTGAGGGCCGGCGACCCTCGCCGGCGAAAACGCGGACGGCCGCGGTGGCTCCACGTCACTCATGACACGTCCATCACGGCGGTCCGCGGCGCGCGGCCCGGCCCGTCGAGACTGGGCCCGGCAGGATTCGAACCTGCGACCAACGGATTATGAGTCCGCTGCTCTGACCGCTGAGCTAAGGGCCCGCGAGCGCGACAGTATAGCGAAGCCGGGACAGCCGCGCCCCGGGCCAAGCCGGATCGCGCCGCGGGCATCCCGGCGCCGCGGCGGCGCCGGCCGCGAAGGTCACGCTGCGGGCGCTTCGAAGCAGCGGCGACGCCGGCCGCGAACGTCGCGCCGCGGGGCGAGCGTCACGGGCCGTACGTGAAGTTCACATGGTTCACGCCGTGGCAGGTCAGCGTGCACGAGCCGCGGAACCGGCCCAAGTCGATGAACTGCCGCCGGCCGCCGACGATCGACAGGTCGAAGTTGATCAGGTGGCTGTGCTCGGCGGGGCTGCCGCTCACGCCGTGCGCCGTGTGGCAGGCGCTGCACGGCGACCGCCCGCGGATGACGTGCTCGCTGTGGTACGGGAAGCTCTGGTCGCCCAGGATCGAGGTGCGGTCGTGACAGCGGTAGCACAGGTCGTAGGCCTGCGGCGATTCCGTCGTGAAGTCCGTCGTCTCATAGCGGGCGACCAGCAGATACCGATAGCGGGAGCCGTGCGGACCGTTCACCTCAAGGCCGCCGTTGGCCACCGCGTCGGGGTTGTTGTGGCAATCCTGACAACTGATGTAGGCCCGGGCGCGGTATTCGGGCCGCAGGCTGGGCACTTCGGCCCGGTTGCGAGCCGGGGTCGTGACGGGGTGGGCGGAGGCGGCCGTGGGCAGGAACTGCCGCCGCACATTCCCGGCGGTGTCGCGCTGGCGGATGATCCGGTCGCGGATGAGGACGGGCCGGTCGGCGTGGCAGCGGAAGCAGACCTCGTAATAGTAGCCGGCGTTCTCGACGGGCAGGCCGCTGAGGCTGACGCCGGGGACGCGCTGCATGGCGGGCGGGACGAGCGGCCCCTGCGTGGTGAGCGACACGCTCAGCGTGGTGAGCGCCTTCTGGGCTGCGTGCGGGTTGTGGCAGTCCGTGCATTCGACGCGCTGGCTGACGCGCGGCCGCGCGGCGGGCTCGGGCCGATGCGGCTGCCAGGTGTTGATGCGATGGCCGTACCGCTGGTTGAGCACGCCGTGCAGGTCGGCGCCGCCGAGGCCGTTGTGGCAGCCGAGGCAGAGGCGTGAGGGCTGGTCGTACAGGAGGTTTTCGCGGTACGGGGCGCTGTGCGAGAGGTGGCAGGCGGCGCAGGCGTTGTCCGCGAGGGTGGCGTAGGGGAGCGGCTCGCCGCCGGTCGCGGAGGGCAGGACCGTCCAGGCGCTGTTGGCGTGAGCGCTGAGGGCCCAGCCGTCCAGGTTGTGGCACGTGCGGCAGAGGGTGCCGGCGCGGTCGGGGATCCGCAGGAAGTTGCCCAGCGCGTTGTTGTGCGGGTCGTGACAGGCGGTGCACTCCAGCTCGCCGCGCTCGCCCAGGTGGATGCGATGATCGACGAGGTCCGGCGGCCGCAACTGCCGGTCGCGGTTGGCCAACGTGCGGTCGTAGCGGAAACCGATCGGGTGGTCGTCGGACAGGTCGTTGGTCAGGTTGGACGGGCCGGTGGGCATGTACAGCGCCGTCATCGCAATCGGGTCGGTGACCGGGCGGCTGAGCACCAGGCCGAGGGCGACGCTGCCGTCGTGACAGCTTAGGCACATCTTACTCGCGGGACCCGGCTGGCCGATGCGGGCGTCGAGCGAGCGGCTGCGGTACACGCGGTAGTACGTCGTGGGGTTGTAGCGGTTCCACAGCGGCGCGGCCGGGGCGGCGTTGTGCGGCGCGTGGCAGAAGATGCAGACCTCCGTCTCCTGCACCGCCCGCACCGGGCCCGGCCCCCAAGCCGACAAGTCGTGCTTGGAGCCGACCACGCTGTCATCGGCGGCCGTCGCGGCCGCCAGCCCGCCGACCATGAGCGTCACGACGATCCGACGCATGCTGCGGCTTCTCGGTTTCACGGCGCGGCTCGCGGCGGCGGTCCCGTGCCGGGCGGGGCCGGCGCGCGCTCCGCGAGATACTGGAAAACCTGCACGCGGCGATTGTAACTGTCCGCGACCCAGATGCGATCCTGCGCGTCGATGGTCAGCCCGCTGGGCAGCGCGAACTGCCCGGGCCCGTCGCCCCCCTCGCCGAACGCCATCAGCAACCGCCCGGCCCGGTCGAAAATCTGGATGTTTTCGAACTGGTTGTCCAGCACGTATACGTGTCCCTCCGAGTCGAACGCCACGTCCCGCGGCCGGGCGAAGTCGCCGGCGGCGTCGCCCTTCCGCCCGAAGAGCGCCGTTAGGTTGCCTGCGGGACCGACGAGCTGCACGCGGAAGTTCATCGCGTCGACGATGGCGAGCGTGCCGTCGGCGGCGGCCGCGACGGCCGACGGGAAGTTGAACTCCCCCGGGCCCGCGCCGCGCCGCCCGAGCACATCGCTGAGCGTCGCCAGGTCGGCAGAGGCGTAGCAGGCGTGGGCGGCGGCATCCGCCAGCCAGAGCACGCCGCGGGCGGCGTCCCAGGCGGCCGCGACCGGGGCGGTCAGCGCGGGCCAGCGGCGGGTGGCGCGCCAGCGGCCGTCGAGGTCCAGCAGGTCGACGGCGGCCCGGGCGCGATCGACGACGACCAGAGTTTCGTCGCGGACGATGGCGACGTCGAGGGGGGCCTGGAAAGGATCGGCGGGATTGCCGCGGAGCAGCTCGAAGGCCCGCGTGTCGAGATCGAGCCGGTGGACGGCACCGATGCCGGCGTCGGCGACGAAGACCCGCGGGCCGCGGACGGCGACGGCGGTGGGCCGCAGGAATTCGACGGTCGGCGGCGGGCCGGCGAGCGCCGTCTGCACGGCGGCCCAGCCGGTCGGGCGGCGGCCCAGGCTGGACTCGCCGCGGAGCGTGCCGATGTAGCGGATGCGGGGCAGGTCGGGCGGCGGCGGCCAGACGAGCGGCGGCTGCACGTCGGGGAAGATCGGTCCGGGCGGGGTCTGACAGGCCGTTAGGCCCAGCAGTGCCAGGGCGGCGAGACCGGCCCGCGCCGCCGCCCGGGGACGCACCGCGGCAACCGGACGCACCGCGGCGACCACCGGACGCAGGACGGCGGTGGCCGGCGACTCGGGGGCGTGCCCGGACCGGCGGGGGTCGGCGGAGAAGCGCGGGGCGCGGCGGGGCGGGGTCATGGGGCCCTCCGCGCGAGCACCGGGAACTCGCGGCGCAGCTTGATCCACAGGGAAAAGCCGTTGTCGCGCGAGTCCGACAGGGCGAGCAGGTCGTATTCCGCCTCGAAGCGGAGGGAGAAGTGACCGATCTGCCAGGCCAGCGCGCCGGTCAGGTCGACGCCGTGGGTGATGCCGGCGCGGGAGTCGTCCTCGTAGCGGTACAGGGCGGCAAGGTCGGCTTCGAGCCGGTCGGCCAAGAAATAGCGGAAGGCGCCGCCGACGTCGAGCAGCAACGTGTCGCGTTCGGGGAGACCGTCGGCCCCGGCGAACCAGAAATGCGATGCGGAGGCGCGGGCGTCGAGCTGGGCCGGGGCCCGCTGCCACAGCACGGCGTCGGCGTTGGCGTGTACGGCCTGATACGGGTCGATCGAGTCGTCGTGGTACTCGTACTCGGCCCCGACGGACCAGCGCGGCTGACGGAACGTGAAGCCGACGCGGTGGCGGTTCACGCGGCGCTCCCGGAACGGATACAACCGGTCGCGGTCCACGTCCTCGCCCTGAAGCGAGCCGGCGTAGTACGGCGTGAAGCCGCCCTTGAACTCCTGCTGAAGGCGGAAATCGACGCGGTCGCGCTTCAGGTCGTAGTCGTCGCGGACCCGGTAGGTGTAACTCACCAGCACCGTCTCCCGATCGGCGATGCGGCCGGTCCGGACGCGGACGAGCGCCGTCCAGGGACCGACCGGGAGGGCGAGGTAGTCGCGGCCGGGGAGATAGACGCGGGCCCGGTTCGCGTCGGTCACGACGAGGCTGAGCGGGTTGATGTTGAGCTGGGCGAGGTAGACGGGCAGCGGGTCGCGGAACGTGACGGACTCGCCGATCACCAGGCCGTTCTGCCCGCCGTGGCGGGTCGCGAGCGACGCGTGGTTGTAAGACAGGTTGGCGGCGAGGCGGCCGAGGGCGTTGTCGCGGGCGAAGGCGGCGGAGAGCAGGCCGCCCCACTCGCACAGGGCGGCGTGGTCGTCGTCCTGCCGGTTCAGGGCGTACACCTGAAGAGTGGTGGTGAGGGTCTGACCGAGTTGGTGCGTCAAGCCGGCCTCGCCGCGCCACGTGCGGGTCTTGAGCTTCTGAAACGACTGGCGGTCGTACTGGAGGGCGAAGTTGGACGCCAGCGCGTCGGTGAGCTGGAGGCGGAGGCGCGACTGGATCTCGGCCCGGTCGCGGGCGATGTCGCCACTCTCGTCCTGGAGGCGGGCGACAGTTTCAAGCGAGCTTTTCTGGCCGGGTCCGAAGCGCATCGTGTCGGTCAGGGTCAGGTCGTGGCGTGTGGTGTCGAAGCGGCGAGCGACGCCGGAGTACTGCTGCCGCCGGTCCGTGTACTCGTACTCGAGCCGCAGCGCGTGGGCCGGGCTGCTCTGCCAGGTGGCCTCGTAGCGGAAGCGGTCCTCGCCGAGCCGCTCGTCGTCGGACAAAGCCCGCGTCCGGCTGGTCAGCTCCTCCCAGCGATGCTCGTAGTCGAAGCGCATCGGCAGCGTGGCGTCGTTGAAGAAGAGGCTGGCGCCGTAACGCTCGGTGCTTTTGTCGAGACTGGGAAGGAAGGGCCGCGGCACGCGGCTGTCGAGGCGCGCGGCGAACACCGTGCCGGAAAGCTTGCCGCGTGGGAGCAGGTCGAGCGACAGGTCGTACCGGAGCACGTCGCCGTCGGGGGCCGCGTGCCGGTCGCGGCCGGGGCGCTGCTCGGTGAAGCGCTCCTGCGTCAGGCCCCACAGCGCGCTCACGTCGAAGAGGGCGTATTTTGGATCGACGACGGCCCCGCGGGTCCGCAGCCCGACGGTCTCCTCGAACCGCGTGGCGCGGTTGAACTGGCGGCCCGGCGGCTGCCGGAGCCCGCGGCGCGGGACGGTCACGGCGCGCTCGTCGTAGGCGGCCTCGGCCCCCAGTTCGAGCCACAACTCGTCGAAGTCCAGGAGCGACTTGAGCGGTTTGGCCGGTGCGGGCGCTGTGGTCGGCTGCGAAGTCGGGGCCGGCTCCGCCGCGGACGCCGGTTGCGTCGCGGGCGTCTGAGCGGCGCCCGCGGACACGAGCAGGCCGACCAGACCGACGCCGAGGGTGGCCGAGGCGCGCCGCAGCTCCATGGGTTCAGCCGCTCGAGGGTCCGACCCGACCGCGCCGGATCGCTCCGCGCGGCAGGCTACCGCCGCCGCGCGCGCCTGTCCAGTCTCCTTCGGATTTGCTTATCAGTTACTATAGTGTGATTGGCAGGCGTCGCGTCGGGCGGTATAGTACGCGGGCGGCGAGCCCCCGTCGCGCCCGCCAGGAGCCTCTCGGTGACCCGTGGATCCCGCTCTCCCGGAACTCGGCTGGCCGCGCTCGCCGCGGCCCTGACGCTGGGGGTCGGCTGGATCGTGCCGGCCGCGCAGGAAGCCGCACCGCCGTCGCGCTCTGTCGCGGCGCCCGCGCCCGTCAACGCTCCGACGGTCGTCCGCGCGGCGGAGACGACCGCCGCGGCGGTGCTGCGCGCGGCGCCGGCGCCGACGACCGCCCCCGCCGCGCTCGACCCGCGAGCCCCCGGGCCGTCCCCCGCCGAGCTCGAAATGGCCAGCGGCCTGATCGGCAGCAAGCACGACTTCACGCGCGGCGCCGCCGACGGCCGCGCCCTGTGTCTGCCCTGTCACCAGCCGCACGTGATCAGCGCCGCCGTGCCGGCGCTGGACCGGCGGCCGAGCACGGCCCAGCCGTTGCGGCCATACCAGGCCCTCGGCCTGGCGCTGGACGGGTGGTCGCTGCTGTGCCTGGGCTGCCACGACGGTGTGCTGGCGTCCGACGTCTTCACGTCGGCGCACGCGATTGCCGTCGCCGGGCCGCTCGGCGACAGCCGGCTGGGCGTGCGCGGCCTGCGGAGTCACCCGGTCGGCGTCCGCTACCCGGTCAACGACCCCGCGTATCACCCGCCGGCCGCCGTGGAGGCGGCCGGCCTGCGGATGCCCGACGGGCGTATCCAGTGCACGACGTGCCACGACGCCCACAACACGCGCGGCTACGCCGGGATGCTGCACGTGTCCAACGAACGCAGCCGGTTGTGCCTCACATGCCATCGGCTCTGATCCACATCGTCCGTCGCTGTCCGGCGGGTACGGCGCTGGGGCTGGTGCTGGTCGCCGTCGTCGGCCTGCTGCCGTGGCTGCCGGGCTGTGAAACCGGCGGGCGGGCGGGCGGACTCCCGGCCGGCGGGCGGGCGTACCCGCCCGAGCCGCAGCCCGCGCGGGTCATCGCGCTGGGCGCGGTGCGCGGCGCCCCCCCGCCGTCCCCGGCCGAGGTGCAGCTCTCGTACCTCCTGTTCGGCGCCGCGCCGCCGGCGCGTCTGGCGCTGGCCAATCCGGCCGGGCTGGCCGCGGTGGACGGCGGGCTGCTGATCTGCGACCCGGTGCTGGGCGCACTGCTCCGCTGGGACGCCGCCAGCGATCGGCTCAGCCCGGAGCGCGTCGTTCCGCCGCCGGATCGCCCCTTCGCCGTCGACGTCTTCCCCGACGGCTCGCGACTGTTGTGCGACCAGAGCGGCGCACGGCGCATCAGTGCGGCCGGCGACACGCTGTGCCGGTACACGCTGGACGGGCGACCGTTCCGCGTCGGCGGCGGCGCGGTGCTGGACGGTCGCGTCTGGCTCGCCAACGTCGCGGCCCACACGCTCGAGGTGTTCGCGGCCGACAGCGGAGCGCACGAGCGGACGCTCGGGGGGCCCGGTCGCGAGCTGGGCGAGTTCTCGTTCCCCCGCACCGTCGCGCGTGGCCCGGACGGCACGCTGTGCGTCGTGGATGTGCTCAACAGCCGCCTCCAGTTCCTTGCGCCCGACGGGCGCGCGCTGCGGAGCCTCGGCCAACCGGGCGACAACGTGGGTGATCTGGGGCGGCCGCGGGACGTGGCCGTCGGTCCGGACGGCACGATCTTCGTGACCGATGCGTTCTCGCAGCGGGTGCAGGTGTTCGGCGCGGACGGCCGGGTGCTGATGGCGTTCGGGGAGCCGGGGACGGGCGTCGGCGCGCTCGCGCTGCCCGCGGGCATCGCGATCCTGCCGCACGTGCCGCCGACGGAGCACCCGCTGCCGGCGGGCGTGCAGCCGCGGTACTACGTGGTCGTGGCCGAGGCGCTGGACCGGCCGGGGCTGCGGGTCTACGCCTGGCTGGGTTACGGGCCGGAGGATCTCGAGCGGTCGCGGGACGAGACGGCCTGGGCGGCCTACGGGCCCGAGGTGGCCGCGCGGACCACAATCCCCAGAGCGGAGGCGCTGAACCCGCACTGGTCGCCGGAGCGTTGCCACCGCTGCCACGCGATGACCGGCGACCGCGCGGAGCCGATTCCCGCGGGCCGCGTCGACGCGCTGTGCCTGACCTGCCACGACGGCAACCAGGCACCGGCCGACCCGCACCCGATCGGCCGCCCCCGGACGACCGATGTGATCGCGACGCCGGCGGACTGGCCGACGCACAACGGCCTGATCGGCTGCCTGACCTGCCACGACATCGCGCGCCATTGCAGTCCGCACGCCCGGCGGCCGGCGCTGAACCCGATGCTGCTGCGCGGCTACGACCCGCAGCGGGCCCTGGAGTACTGCACGATCTGCCACCGCGCGGACCTCGGCGGGCGCTTCAGCCCGCACCGCCAGCGCGACGCGAACGGCCGCGTCCGGCCGGACGCCTGCCTGTTCTGCCACACGCGCGTGCCGGAGGTGCCCGCGGACGGCCGCCGGCAGTTCCGGCCCTACCTGCGCGCCGAGTCGTCGGAGATCTGCCTGAACTGTCACAGCCCGCACTGGGACCTGTCGCGGGAGGGGCACGTGGACCGACCGGTGACGCCGCGGATCCGGCAGTGGATGATCATGCGCGATCTGCGCCTGAAGCACCCGGAGGCGACGCGGGCGGAGCTGGCGCGGCTGGCGGCGCAGGGCGGGCACGAGCCGGCGCGGGTGCCGTTGGGCAACGGCCGGGTGACGTGCTACTCGTGCCACAACCCGCATTACGCGGGGCTGTTTCCGGAAGGGAGCGAGCTCGGTGCGCTGGCGCGCCATCCGCAGGATCGGCGCGCCGCGCTGCGGACCGACTGGATCGAGCTCTGTTTCGAGTGCCACCATCACTGAGCGCGGCGCGCCCGCGCTCGGCGGAGCATCGGGAGTCGGCATGCGAGCGACGGACAGGCAGCGCGGCAACCGCCCCGCGGCATCCCCGGTCGGTGCGGCGCAGGCCCCGGCCCGCGGTGCGGCGCGGCGCGCGCGGCGCGCAAGCGCCCGGCTCGCGGCCCCGACCGTCCTCCTCGTCGCGCTGCTGGCGGGCTGCCCGGCGCCGCCGCCGCCCGCGCCCGTGCCCGGCAACTACCGCAACACGACCGACCCGACCAACGGCGGTGCGACGTATATCGGCGCATTTGCCTGCACCGGCTGTCACGCGCCGTTGGCCCGCGAGATCAGCCGGCACGGACACGCGCAGGCCCTCAAGCGCATCGCGCTGGGTCCGCCGGTCTACCCCGCCGCCGGCACCTTGGCCGGGGTGCCAAACCCGCCGGCCGGCCGCGCCTGGCGCGACATCGGCTATGTGATCGGCGGCTATCTGCAAGGCGCGTTCTTCGTCGATGCGAATGGCTTTTTGATGACCGACGGCACCGCCGGCGTCAACACCGCCTGGGCCCTGACGCTGCCGGCCAACGGCACGACGGCGGGCTTCCTCCCCTATCGCCCGGAGCAGGTCGCGCCCCTGCCGTTCGCCTTCGATTGCTTCCGCTGTCACGTCACCGGCGCACGGCCGCTGTCGGCGTCCAACCCGCGGCCGCAGGACGGTCGCCCGGGCATCGGCGGAACCTGGGCCGAACCGGGCGTGCAGTGCGAGGCCTGCCACGGGCCGGCCTCGCGTCACCCCGGCAACGCCGCGGCCCGGGACCTGTACGTGGACCTGGTCGGCGCGACGTGCAAGGAGTGCCACACGCTCGGCGGGAATCCGGACGTGATCGTGGCCGAGGGGGGCTACGTCAGCGGGAAGACGCAGGCGGCGGAGCTGCGGGCCAGCGGCGGACACGCGGACTTCCAGTGCGGCTTCTGCCACGACCCCCATTATTCGGTGCGCTACGACCGCGCCCGGGCCCTGCGGAATCAGTGCACCGACTGCCACCCCGACGTAAACATGGCGCTGCACGCGGGCCGCGTCTACACCCGCGGCGACTACCGCGAGGTGCTGACCTGCGAGAGCTGCCACATGTCCTACGCGGCGCGGAACGTGTCCGCGGCGACGGCCGCGGTCGTCGGACCGCTGGGCCGCATGGGCGACGTGCGCTCGCACATCTTCCGCGTCGGCACAACGGCGGCGGACTACACGGCGATGTTCACGGCCGGCGGGAGCCGGGTGCGGACGGATGCGGCGGGGCGCGCGGCGCAGACGCTGGATTTCGTCTGCCTGCGGTGCCACAACGGCGTGGGCAACGCGTTTCCGCTGGACCTGGCGGGCGCGGCGGCGGTGGCCGACGGGATCCACGGCCCGGCGCGCTGAGCGGCCCCGGCGGCCGCGCCGCCGGTCGCCGTGGCGGGTCGCGGGGGCCGGCGGCGGTCACGCGGGCGGCGGCGGCGCGGGCGCGGGTCGCGAGGGGCGGCGACCTGGGGGGCGGCGCGCGGCGTCCGGCGCGCGACCGGCGGCGGGTCAGCTCGCGTCGTCGTCGCCGTCGCGGCGGGTGATGTCGGCGCCGACCGCGCGGAGCTTCTCGTCGAAGCGCTCGTAGCCGCGGTCCAGGTGATAAATGCGGTTGACCTTCGTCGTGCCGCGGGCCGCCAGACCGGCCAGCACCAGCGCCGCCGAGGCCCGCAGGTCCGAGGCCATGACCGGCGCGCCGACCAGCCGCTTGACGCCCTCAACGATGACGGTCGGGCCCTCCTTCCGCAGGTGCGCGCCCATCCGGTTGAGCTCGGCCACGTGCAGGAAGCGGTCGGGGAAGATCTTCTCCGTGATGACGCTGTTGCCGTCGGCCACGCACAGCAGCGCCATGATCTGCGCCTGGAGGTCGGTGGGGAAGCCGGGGAAGGGCTGGGTGGTGACGTCGACCGGTTCAAGCCGGCGGGCCGAGGAGACCACCACGCCCTTGTCGGTTTTCTCGATGTTCACGCCGATGGCGGTCAGCCGGTCGACGAACGCCATCAGGTGATCGAGGCGGCAATTTTCGAGCGTCAGCTCGCCGTTGGTGATCGCGGCGGCGACCATCAGCGTCCCGGCCTCGATCCGGTCGGGGATGATCGTGTACTCGCAGCCGTGCAGCTCGCGCACGCCCTCGACCACGATCCGCGGCGTGCCGTGCCCGCTGATCGACGCGCCGCACTTGTTGAGGAAGTTCGCCAGGTCGGTGATTTCGGGCTCGCAGGCGGCCATCTCGATGACGGTCACGCCCTCGGCCAAGGTGGCCGCCATCAGGGCGTTGGCCGTCCCAAGCACGGTCGAGCCGAACGGCCCGCCGAGGAAGATCTCGCGCCCCCGCAGGCGTTTGGCGCGGGCCACGATGTCGCCGCTGACCAGGTCGACGTCGGCCCCCAGCAGGCGCATGGCCCGCAGGTGCAGGTCGACCGGGCGGTCGCCGATGGCACAACCGCCGGGCATGGAGACCTGCGCCAGGTGCCGCTTGGCCAGCAGCGGTCCGAGCACGCAGATCGACGCGCGCATCTTGCGCACGATGTCGTACTCGGCCCGGCAGTTCATCTCGTCGCGCGTCACCAGTCGCAGCGACCCGTCGGCGCGGCGCTCGACGTCGACCCCGAGCTTGATGAGCAGCTCCGACAGCGAAAACACGTCCGCGACGCGCGGCACGTCGCGCAGGATCACCTCGCCCTCGCACAGGATGGACGCCGCCATGATGGGCAGCGCGGCGTTCTTGGCCCCGCTGACGCGCAGCGTGCCCCGCAGCCGCGCGCCACCGTTGATCTCGAAATACGGCAGTCCCACGCTCGCCTCCTTCAGGCCACCCGGGCCGCGTCGGCCGCCGCCGCCCGCACATGCAGCACCCGCGCGTGCCCCGCCCCATCGCGGTACACGGCCGGCTCGCACCACGCCGGGGCGGCCGCGAGGCGCACCACGGCCGCGGCCTGATCGAATCCCATTTCCAGAAGCAGGTGTCCGCCGGGCGTCAGCCAGGCCGGGGCCTCCGCCAGCACCCGGCGAATCACGTCGAGCCCGTCGGGCCCGGCGAACAGCGCCACGTGCGGCTCGTGGTCCCGCACCTGCGGCGCCACCGAAGCGCCGCGGGTGGCGATGTACGGCGGGTTGCACACCACGATGTCACACAGGGCGGTCGGTGGCGCGCGCCACGGCTCGAACAGGTCGCCGACGCGGAACTCGATGCGCTCGGCCACCCCGTGCCGCGCCGCGTTGCGCCGCGCGACGGCCAGCGCCGCGGCGGAGACGTCGCTGGCCAGCAGCGTCGCATCCGGCAGGTGCCGCGCGAGGGCGACCGCGATACAGCCGCTGCCCGTGCCCAGGTCCAGGATGCGCCGCGGCCCCGGCGCCCGGCGCACCAGGTCGATCGTTCGCTCGACCAGGATTTCCGTTTCCGGCCGCGGAATCAGCACGTCCGCCGTGACCTCCAGCGGCAGCGCGAAGAACTCCTTCGTGCCGGTGAGGTAGGCGATCGGCCGGCCCGCGGCCGCCTGCCGGACCAGCGCTCGGAACGTTTCCAGCACGACCGGGCCGGGCGTTTCGTCGTGCCGGGTGTACAGGTGGATGCGCTCGCAGCCCAGCGCGTGCGCCAGCAGCAGCTCGGCGCACAGCCGCGGGGCCTCGAGCTGGTGGCGTGCGAAGTGCGCGCGGGTCCAATCCAGCAGACGCGCGATCGTCCAGGGCGCGGAATCCGTTCCGGCAGCGGTCATGCGGGCACTATAACATGCGCGGCGGGCGCATGCCGCGCATGTTATAGTGCCCGCATGACCGCTGCCGGAACGGATTC
>Ga0129299_1000582_pt1 | contig 23460 bp, 19 predicted proteins | sample ConPoolayeCmetaG_FD_94477 | JGI IMG/M metagenome (GOLD analysis project Ga0129299, IMG submission 94477) | Hot spring microbial mat communities from California, USA to study Microbial Dark Matter (Phase II) - Cone Pool mat layer C metaG ...
CAGCGGCACGCTGCCGACGCACACGCCGATCTTCGCCGCGCTTCTGATTTTTGTCATTTTCCTGCTGAACGTGCTGAGCTATCTGCCGGCGCTGGCGCTCGGGCCGGTCGCGGAGCATTTCGCCATGCACGCCGGCAAAACCTACTAAGGGGTATTTCGAAGGGCAGTGCGCAACGGTGCGGCCCAGCCCCACACGCCAGGGAGTTTGATGCAATGGCCGTGAAGACCATCCGGCTGTTCGATGCGCAAATCCTGCTGCCGGCCCTGCGGCAGGCCTTCGTCAAGCTCGACCCGCGCAGCCTGTTTCGCAATCCGATCCTTTTTGTCGTCGAGATCTGCTGCCTCCTCTCCACAGTCCTGTTCATCCGCTCCCTGTTTGCGGGCAGCGACGATCCGGTGCTCCTCGGCCAGCTCACCGCCTGGCTGTGGTTCACGGTGCTGTTCGGCAACTTCGCCGAGGCCGTGGCGGAAGGGCGTGGCAAGGCCCGCGCTGATGATCTGCGCGCAACGCAGCAGGAAACGCTCGTCAAGCGGCTGCGGTCGAAGACGGGCCGGGAGCATGATCTGGTGCGGTCAAGCGTGCTGGAAATGGGCGACATCATCCTTGTCGAGGCCGGAGACCTGATCCCAACCGATGGGGAGGTGATCGAGGGCATAGCGGCAGTGGACGAATCAGCCATTACAGGCGAGTCGGCGCCAGTGATCCGCGAATCGGGTGGCAACCGCTCGGCAGTGACGGGCGGAACCAAGGTGGTTTCCGACTGGCTGAAGATCCACGTCACGGGACGCCCCGGAGAGGGGTTCCTCGACCGCATGATCGCCCTGGTGGAAGGCGCCGAGCGGCACAAGACCCCCAACGAACTCTCGCTCAACATCCTGCTTGTGGGCACCACCATCATCTTTCTTATAACCGTGGTGACCCTATCGCCCTTTGCGATCTTCGCGGGCGCGCCCGTGCCGGCCGTCTTCCTCATCGCGCTGTTCGTCACCCTCATTCCCACCACCATCGGCGGGCTCCTGTCCGCCATCGGCATCGCCGGCATGGAGCGCCTGGTGCGCGCCAACGTGATCGCCAAGTCGGGCCGCGCCGTGGAAGCCTGCGGCGACGTCGATACCCTGCTTATCGACAAGACGGGTACCATCACCTTCGGCAACCGCATGGCCGACCAGTTCCATCCGCTTCCGGGAATTCCGGAGAGGGAGCTTGTTGAGGCTGCCGCGCTCGCATCCGTCAGCGACGAAACGCCCGAGGGCAAATCCATCCTCGATCTTGCCGCGCGCCGCTACGGCTTCTCCCCCGACATCAAGCGCTGCAAGATCTTCGTGCCCTTTTCGGCCGAGTCCCGCATGAGCGGTGCCAACATCGAGGGCGGCGAGGTGCGCAAGGGCGCGGAAGACGCCATTCTCAGATATGCGGGCGTCGAGGAGAGCGCGGCTCTCAGAAACATCGTCAAGAGCATCGCGCGAACAGGGGGCACCCCGCTCGTGGTGGCCAAGAACCGCCAGATCCTCGGAGTCGTCCATCTTAAGGACATCATCAAACCCGGCATCCGCGATCGCTTCATGCGGCTGCGGCGCATGGGCATCCGCACCATCATGCTGACGGGCGACAACGCGCTTACCGCCGCGGCGATCGCCGCGGAGGCCGGCGTGGATGATTTCCTCGCCGAGGCAACGCCGGAGAGGAAACTCGAACTGATCCGCTCGCTGCAGGCCCAGGGCCATCTCGTGGCCATGTGCGGCGATGGGTCGAACGACGCCCCCGCGCTCGCCCAGGCCGATGTCGGTGTTGCCATGAACGACGGCACCCAGGCGGCGCGCGAGGCCTCCAACCTCGTCGATCTCGATAGTGATCCGACCAAGCTGATGGCCGTGGTCGAGGTCGGCAGGGAACTGCTCATCAGCCGCGGCGCGCTCACCACCTTCTCCATCGCCAACGATATCGCCAAATATTTTGCAATCCTGCCGGCGCTTTTCATCAGCGCCTATCCCGATCTGCAAAGCCTCAACATCATGAACCTGGCCAGCCCGGAAAGCGCCATCCTCTCCGCCGTGATCTTCAACGCGCTCATCATCATCGCGCTCATCCCGCTTGCCTTGAAGGGGGTCGGCTATAAGCCGGCCGATGCGCAAACGCTGCTCACCCGCAACCTGCTCATCTATGGCCTGGGCGGCCTGATTGTGCCGTTCGTCGGCATCAAGGCCATCGACCTTCTCGTCAATGCGCTGGGGCTGGTGTAGCATCGCCGACGCCAAGGAAAGCAGATCCATGATCAACGACATCCGCCGGGCGCTCATCCTGATGGGGTTTTTCCTGGTGACGCTCGGCCTGATCTATCCGCTCGTTGTAACGGTCTTTGCCCAGTTGCTGTTCCCGCACCAGGCGAATGGCAGCCTCATCAAATCCGACACTGGCATAGTGGGATCGGAACTGATCGGGCAAGGCTTCACCCAACCGCACTATTTCCTCTCGCGGCCCTCCGCCGCGGGGAAAGGCCACGATGCGATGGCATCCGGCGGCTCCAATTTGGCGCCGACCAGCGCCGTTCTGCTGCGTGCGGTCGGCGAACGATCGGATGCGATCAGCGGCGTTTCGGATGCCAAACCCGTGCCCATTGATCTGGTGACGGCCTCCGGCAGCGGGCTTGATCCCCATATCTCTGCCCAGGCGGCCTATCTGCAGATCCCGCGCATCGCCAGATTGCGCGGGCTGCGCGAGGAGCAGGTTCGCCTCGTCGTGACCAGGCATCTTGAAGGGAGGCTGTTCGGCATCTTTGGCCAGCCGCGGGTGAATGTGCTAAAGGTCAACCTCGCGCTTGATGCGCTTCACCGCAAGGTGACCGATGAAAAATTACCGGTAAGACCGTAAACATGGCGCACGACGACGACCGCCCCGCGCCGGATGCTCTGCTGGAGCAGACCCGGCAGGACAAGCGCGGCAAGCTGAAGATCTTCCTCGGCGCCTATCCAGGCGTCGGCAAGACCTATTCGATGCTCCAGGCGGCGCACGAACGCCGCAAGGAGGGCGTCGATGTTGTCGTGGGGGTGGTCGAGACGCACGGGCGCGCCGAAACCGAGGCGATGCTGCGCGATCTTGAAATCCTGCCGCGCAAGCAGATCGTCTATCGCGGCCGTGTGTTCGGGGAAATGGACCTGGAAGGCCTGATTGCCCGGCGCCCGCAACTCGCCATCGTCGATGAACTGGCCCATAGCAATATCGAGGGCAGCCGGCACGAAAAGCGCTATCAGGATGTCGAGGACCTGTTGGAGGAGGGCATCGACGTTTACACCACTCTCAACATCCAGCATGTGGAGAGCCTCAACGACATCGTGACCCGCATCTCGCGCGTGCAGGTGCGCGAGACCATCCCCGACCGGGTGCTTGCCCTGGCGAGCGAGATCGAACTTGTGGACCTTCCGCCGGACGATCTCATCCAGCGGCTGCGGCAGGGCAAGGTCTATGTGCCCGAGCAGGCGGGCCGCGCGATCCGCAATTTCTTCTCGAAGGGCAACCTCACCGCCTTGCGCGAACTGGCGATGCGGGTGGCGGCGGAGCGCGTCGACGCCGAGATGCTCAACTACATGCGCACGCACGCCATACCCGGGCCGTGGCCCGCGCAGGATCGCCTGCTTGTGTGCATCAACGAATCCGCGGTCAGCAAACGCCTGGTCCGCACCGCGCGGCGCATGGCCGAACGCGCCCGCATTCCCTGGATCGCGGTTTACGTGCGCACACCGCATTATGACAGCCTGAGCGACACCGCCAAGGGGAGGATCGCCGAGGCCATGCGGCTTGCGGAAAGCCTCGATGGCGAGGTCGTCACGCTGCACGCGGAATCGCGGCTTGTCGATGAACTTCTTGCCTATGCACAAAAGCGCAACGTGACGCGCATCCTGATCGGTCGCGAGCGCAAACGCCACTGGACAGGCTGGTTCCGCGAGAATGTCGCGCAGCAGATCCTCGAAAAGGGCACCCAGTTCGAGATCACGGTCATCTCGCCCGAACCGGACGCCGATCCCAAGGATACCATCGGGGGGGTTCCACCGCCCGATGGCGAGACCCTCGATTACCTGAAGGCGGCGCTGATCGTTGCCCTCGCCGTGGGCGTCGGCGCGGCCATGTGGCACTTCATCGATTATTCGAACGTTTCGCTGCTCCTGCTCATCGCCGTGATCATCACCGCGATCAACTATGGCCGCTGGCCCTCGATCTTCGCCAGCGTCCTGAGCTTTCTCCTCTACAACTTTCTGTTCACGCGGCCCTACTACACGCTCACCGTCTTCGAGACCTCCGAAATGCTCACGATGGCGCTGTTCCTGGTGGCCTCGATCACGGTGGGCAATCTGGCGGCGCGGCTCAGGCTGCAGGTTGCAACCATGCGCGTCTCGGCGCAGCGCACCTCGAACCTTTACGAATTCAGCCGCAAGATCGCCGCCGCGGCCTCGCTCGATGACGTGCTGTGGGCCGCCGTGCATCATGTCGCCTCGACGCTGGAGTCACGCTCGCTCGTGCTGCTGCCGAACCAGCAGAACCGCCTGACCATCGCCGCCGGCTATCCGCCTGAAGACCATCTCGAGATGAAGGACTGGGGTGCGGCCGAATGGGCCTGGGAGAACGGCAAGCCGGCCGGCTGGCGCTCCGACACGCTCCCCTCAGCCGACTGGCTGTTCCTTCCCCTCAAGACGCGGCGCGGGCCGGTAGGGCTGCTCGGGGTTTCATTTGCAGACCGCAACGCAACGCTCAGCCCCGATGAATGGCGGCTGCTCGAAGCGCTCGCCGGGCAGGTCGCCGTCGCCGTAGAGCGCACCAACCTCGCCTCGGACATCGAGGAGGCGCGCGTGCTTGCCGAAAAGGAACAGCTCCGCTCGGCGCTGCTCTCCTCCATCTCGAACGACCTGCGCACGCCGCTCGGGTCCATCATTGGATCGGCGACAAGGCTGGCCAATGACGCAGACAGGCTTGCGCCAGAGATCCGCGACCAGCTCGTGCAGACGATCCTGGAGGAGAGCGAGCGGCTCGACCGTTTCATTCAGAACCTGCTCGACATGACGAGGCTCTGCCAGGGCGCGCATGCCCTCAAGCGCGACTGGTCGGACATCCGCAAGATCGCCGACAGGGCGGTTCGCCAGCTTCGCAAGGTGATCGGCAAGCGCACCTTCACCATGGACATTCCGGATACGCTGCCCGCGATTTATGTCGATCCAGCGCTGATCGAGCAGGCGATGGTGAACATCATCGACAACGCGGCCAAGCATACCCAGCCCGATGGCCACATATCGATCAAGGCCTGGCAGGATGGCTACAACTTCCATGTAAGCGTCACGGATGACGGCCCCGGCATTCCGGCAGAAGCGCGCGACGCCGTTTTCGACATCTTCTATCGCGTTCGCACGGCGGACGCGCGAGCTGCTTACACCGGGCTCGGCCTGTCTATCTGCCGGGGCATCGTCGAGGCGCATGGCGGGCGTATCCGGGCGAAGGATGCCCCGGGCGGCCGCGGAACCACGATCGAGATCGTCCTGCCGCTCATGGCCATGCCTGCCAGCGAAGAGCACACGGAACGGCCGGACGCAACGGATCGCACCAGCGAGCCGTCAAAGGTCCATCCCGACCCCCGATGACAAACCTCGCCTGTGCACAATTTCCCGTCTTATCCCCAAAACGCATTCATCAGGATGCAACCGATGGGGGGACCTAGATGATGTTGGGATGGTGGGCACGACAGGGATTGAACCTGTGACCCCCGCCGTGTGAAGGCGATGCTCTCCCGCTGAGCTACGTGCCCATCTCTTGACTGAACGATTTCGAATTAAAGACGCGCAACCATTGCGGTGTCAAGCGTGGTGTCATTGCAGGCTGCGGAAGCTTTGGGTCATGCGCCTGAACTCGGGGAGATAGTCGGCAAATTGGCATAAGGGCGCCATGCCGACAAGACGGAAGTAGCCACCGCCCTCGGGGGCCAGGAACACCTGATAAAGCCCTGCCACCTGTCCGCTCTGCGCCTCGGACGCCTCGCCAATGGTTTCCATGCCGCGCATGCCGCTAACGGCGATGGGTGCCTCGGCGGAGACGACGTAATTCTGGAATTTGTCAATGGACTGGAACGCCTTGCGCGCACTGGCTTCGAGATCGCTCACCGGAACCTTGTGCAGCGAAGGGGCCACCAGGAAGAAGGGGCTCAGGTCGCCCGCATCGCGTTCCGGACTGGGATCCTTGGCAAGCCGGTAGCCTTTCGTGCTTCCCATCAGCGACAGGTCCTCGACGAAGGGGCCGAGATAGGACAGTTCGAACAGCTTGATCGTCTCGCCGTCGCGGTCCAGCACCTTGGCGCTGGCCAAAATCGCCTCGATGTCGCCGCGCGTGATGGCGCGCGCGGCGAGCGCGGCATCCGGTACGTTGGCGGTGATCATCGCGGCGACGTTACGCTCGCGGAAGATGAGTATGAACTTCTCGTAATCCACAAGGGGGGTTTTCTGCGTGCCTGTGAGATAAACGTAATCGCCGCTGCGCCCCGGCAACTCGGCCGTTTTGACGTTCCTCACGCCTTGCTCGGCAAGTGCTTCCGGGTTCTGGCCGAGAGTCTTGATCTGATCGTAGTTTTCAGCCGGAAACTCGATGATGACGACGGAGGCGCTGCTCCTGTCGTCGATGAAGCCGGAGAAGCGGTCCGAGCGCTTGAAGGAGCTTTCGATCTGAACGGCGATGCGGCTGTTGGGCGCCTGCTGGTACGTCGGCTTCCCCCACGCGCGGGCATAAAGCACGCCGATCAAAAACAGAAGGGCGAGAACCGCGGCGATCAGGATCAGCCAGGAATATTTCGCCAGCACCGCCGGCTGCTGCAACAACTCCAGGTTCATCGCGCGATCCCTTTGCTTTAAGATGGTGCGGTGCTCCGCATGATCTGCATAAATGAAGCTATGACAAAAAATGATGACAGGGCAAATGTCTGGATGACGCTCGGGGCCGCCATTGCTGCCGCTGCAATCCTGGTTATAGCGGAAATCCCCGCAAGTCGCGCCGAAATCCGCATCGCCGTGGCCGGCCCGGTGACAGGCCCGCTGGCCGGGCTTGGGGAGCATATGCTGCGCGGTGCCCGCGAGGCGGTTGCCGACATCAATGCGAAGGGCGGTGTGCTGGGCCAGCCGCTGGCCCTTGCCATCGAGGATGACCAATGCGACCCGAAGCAGGCGGTCGCCGTGGCGAACCGCATCGCCGCCACGGGGGCGGTCATGGTCGCCGGCCATTTTTGCTCGAACGCCTCCATCGCCGCGGCGCGGGTTTACGACGAGGAAGGCGTGCTGATGATTTCGCCCGCCTCCACCAGCGAAGCGCTCACCGAAGCCGGGCACAAACTGGTGTTCCGCATTTGCGGGCGCGACGACGAGCAGGGAGCCCTCGCCGGCCGCTACCTCGCCAAGGCTCATGCGGGCAGACGAATTGCCGTCGTCGACGACAAGGGCGCCTATGGCCGCGGGCTTGCCACGCGGGTGATCGCGACCCTGAATGCCCTTGGCCATCCCCCTGTTCTCACCGACAGCATTTCCGCCGGCGAACGGGATTACCTAGCGCTGGCCACGAAGTTGAAGCAGGCGCGCATCGAGGCCGTGTTCATCGGGGCCTACCATACCGAGGTTGGGCTGATCCTGAGGCAGATGCGCGAGCAGGGCGTAACCGCCGCTGTGGTGGGCGGCGATGCGCTTGTCGTGTCCGAATTTGCCGCGATTGCGGGAGATGCGGCCGATGGCGTCACCTTCACCTCCGCCGCCGATCCCCGGCTTGCGCCCGCCGCCGCATCCATCGTGGCGCGGTTCCGCGCCCGCGGCATCGAGCCGGACGGTTATGTGCTCTACACCTATGCGGCCATCGAGACATGGGCCGAGGCCGTCCGCCGCGAGGGCGCGCCCGCTCCGGCGCGGATCGCCGATCGCCTCCGGCGCGACCGCTTCGCCACCGTCATCGGCGACATCGGCTTTGATGCGAAAGGGGATGTCGACCGCCCCGGTTTTGCCCTGTTCCGCTGGCGAGGGCGGCATTACGTGCCGCTCCCTGACTGAGGGCGACGCGCGGTGCCGACCATCAGCTGCGGCGGGCAAGCAGGCTCCCGACCGCCCTGCGCAAATCGTCGAAGTGATGCAGAACGAGATCCGGCTGCAGGTTTTCCAATGGCTCGCCCGCATAGCCGAACGAAACGGCAATGATGGGCACTCCGGCCGCCCGCGCCGCGGCCACGTCGGGCCGGCTGTCGCCAACCATCACGGCGCGCTGCGCAACCCCGCCGGCTAGGGCGATGGCGCCGAGCAGATGGCCGGGATCAGGCTTGCGCTTGGGGAAGGTATCCCCGCCCGCGATGGCGTGGAAGTGCTGCGCAAGCCGCATTTCCTTGAGCAGTTTCACCGCCAGATCCTCCCGCTTGTTGGTGCACACAGCCAGCCGGAAGCCTTCGGCAGCAAGCCCCGCAAGGGCAGTCTCAAAACCGGGAAACGGCGTACTGCGAACGGCGATGTTTTGGCGGTAATAGGCGAGGAAACTGTCAAGATGGACCTCGAGGGCGCCCGCATCGATGGCGTGGCCGCGCTTTGCAAGCGCGCATTCGATGATGGCCCGCGCCCCCAGGCCGACGACCGGCCGCACATCCTCCGGCGCAGCTTGAGGCAGATCGAGCCGGCGCAGCACATGGTTGAGCGCCGCGGTCAGGTCCGGGCCGGTGTCGATCATCGTCCCGTCGAGATCGAAGACGACCGTTGCGCCGTTCATGGCATCCCTCCATCACGCCGATGCCGCGATACTGCCGCATGGCAGCGCCGTTGTCAGCTTCGCAATAGTCATATGCCGGGAAGGGCCTTGTGATTTGCGATTTTGCGCGCCATGTGTTCGATACTGGAAGCAGATCGGAGAAACGCCCATGGATAAATCCGTACAAAGCTTGATCCGCCAGCAATGCTACATCGATGGCGGCTGGATTGGAGACCCGGTCACGCTCGTCAGAAACCCTGCAACAGGCGATGTCATCGCCAAGGTGCCGAGCCTCGGCACGGCCGAAACCCGAACCGCGATCGAGGCTGCACACCGCGCCTTCGCCGCCTGGGGGCGGATGCTCGCCAAGGAGCGTTCGCGGCTGCTGAGGCGCTGGTTCGATCTCATCGTCGAGCATGCCGACGAACTTGCCCTGCTGATGACGAGCGAACAGGGCAAGCCGCTTGCCGAAGCCAAGGGCGAGGTGGTTTACGGCGCATCCTTCGTTGAATTCTACGCCGAGGAGGCAAAGCGCATTTATGGGGAGACCATCCCCTCGCCCAAGCAGAACGGGCGCATTGTCGTTTTGCGCCAGCCGGTTGGAGTTGTCGGCGCCATCACGCCTTGGAATTTCCCCCTTGCCATGATCACCCGCAAGGTGGCGCCAGCGCTCGCCGTCGGCTGCACAACGGTGGTCAAGCCTGCGCCCGAAACGCCGCTGACCGCCCTTGCTCTTGCCGATTTAGCGCATCAGGCCGGCCTGCCGCCCGGCGTGTTCAACGTCGTCACGGGCGATGCCGTTGCCATCGGCGCCGAACTGACCTCGAACCCGCTCGTGCGCGTCATCGCCTTCACCGGTTCAACCCGGGTCGGCAAGATCCTGATGGCGCAGGCGGCGCAAACCGTGAAGCGCGTAGCCCTCGAACTGGGCGGCAACGCGCCGTTCATCGTGTTCGACGACGCCGACATCGACAAGGCCGTCGATGGCGCCATGGCCTCGAAATATCGCAATATGGGCCAGACCTGCGTGTGCGCCAACCGCATTCTCGTGCAAGAGGGCATTTATGACGCCTTCGCGGAAAAACTCGCGGATAAGGTGCGCTCCCTCAAGGTCGGGCCAGGAACGGAGCCGGGCGTGACCCAAGGGCCGCTCATCAATGAAAATGCGGTAAAAAAGGTCGAGGCGCACATCGCCGATGCCGTGGCGAAAGGCGCGCGCGTGCTCACCGGCGGCAAGCGGCATGCGCTCGGGCATACCTTCTTCGAGCCGACCGTGATTGCGGAGGTGACGACGGACATGGCGGTTGCGGCGGAGGAAACCTTCGGCCCGCTCGCTCCGCTGTTCCGCTTCAGGACCGAGGAGGAAGCCATCCGCATCGCCAACGACACGCCCTATGGCCTGGCCGCCTATTTCTATGCGCGCGACATAGGCCGGGTCTGGCGCGTGGCCGAGGCGCTGGAAGTGGGCATCGTCGGTATCAATGACGGTATCATCTCCACCGAGCTGGCGCCCTTCGGCGGGGTCAAACAGTCAGGCCTCGGGCGGGAAGGCTCGCATCACGGCGTGGAGGAGTTCCTCGACATGAAATATGTCTATATGGGAGGACTCGACGCTTAGGAGTTTTGCGTGGGTGCCGGCATGGCGTATTGCGCCGGCCCAAACATAACCGCCTCCGGGCTCTGCAACACAGCCCTCGTCTGCGGGCGCAACACCAACGAAATTACAGGAGCCATGAACACATACAAAGACAAGGCGGCCGCGAGAGCGCTGGACTATGTCAAGCCGGGCATGCTGCTGGGGCTCGGCACCGGGTCGACGGCGGCGCGTTTCGTTGAGCTGCTGGCGGAAAAGGTGAGCGCCGGGCTGATGGTTACCTGCGTGCCCACGTCCGAGGTCACGCGCGCTCTCGCGGAAAAGCTGAAAATCCCGCTCACCACGCTCGACGAGCAGCCCGAACTCGACATCACCTTCGACGGCGCCGACGAGATCGACCCGCATCTTCGCCTCATCAAGGGCGGGGGCGGCGCACATCTGCGCGAGAAGATTGTGGCCATGGCCTCCGCCCAGGTGATTATCATCGCCGATGCCAGCAAGAGGGTCGAAACGCTTGGCAAGTTCCCTTTGCCCATCGAAGTGGTGCAGTTCGGCCTCAAGGCCACCGCCAACATGATCGAGGCGGCCATCGAGGATGCAGGCTGTTCGGGATCGCTGAGCCTGCGACAGGGGCCGGACGGTAAGCCGTTCATCACCGACAGCGGCAATGTCATCCTCGATGCCGCGCTGGGCAAGATCCCCGATCCGGAAACCCTCTCCGACATCCTCGATATGATCCCCGGCGTCGTCGAGCACGGGCTGTTCATCGGCATCGCCGACAAGGCCATCATTGCCGGTCCGTCCGGCGTGGACATCCTCGAAGCGCCATCTACCCCCACGGATTATGATTAAAGCGCGAGCATGAGCTGAGGTTGATATGGCGAATTTCGATTTCGATCTGTTCGTGATCGGCGCGGGCTCGGGCGGCGCGCGGGCGGCGCGGGTGGCTGCCCAGATGGGGGCGAAGGTCGCCATTGCCGAGGACGACCGCTTCGGGGGGACCTGCGTCATCAGGGGCTGCGTGCCCAAGAAACTGTTCGTCTATGCCAGCCATTATCGCGACTTGCTTGAGGATGCGGCCGGCTATGGCTGGTCCATAGGCACGCCACGCTTCGACTGGCCGACGCTCATAGCCAACAAAGATGCCGAAATCGACCGCTTGAGCGGCATCTACCGCGCCAATCTCGAACGCGCCGGCGTTACCCTCTTCACCGAGCGCGCCGTCCTCGAGGATGCCCACACCGTTCGCCTCACCGGCTCGAACGCCACGCGGCGCGCGCGCACCATTCTCATTGCGACGGGCGGCGCGCCCTTCGTGCCAGACCTGCCCGGACGCGAGCACGCCATCACCTCGAACGAGGCCTTTCATCTGCCGCAGCTGCCAAAGAATATCATCATCATCGGCGGCGGCTACATCGCTGTCGAATTCGCCTGCATTTTCCACGGGCTGGGCGTGGCCGTGACCGTGCTGCACCGCGGCGATCACCTACTGCGCGGCTTCGACGATGATCTGGTTCAGCATCTCCAAACCACGATGCAGGAGAAGGGGATCCGTCTCCGGCTCAATGCCGAGGTATCAGGCATCGCCCCGCGCGGGAGGGGGATTGCAGTCTCCCTGCGCTCCGGCGAGACGCTGACAACCGAATTGGTGATGGCCGCTACGGGCCGCAAACCCCGAACCGCCGGGCTTGGGCTCGAGCGGGCCGGCGTGGCGCTCGGCCCGAATGGGGAGGTGATCGTGGATGCCTATTCCCGCTCGAGCGTGCCCAATGTTTACGCCATCGGCGATGTGACGAACCGCATGAACCTCACGCCTGTCGCGATCCGCGAAGCCATGGCCTTTGCGCAGACAGTGTTTGGCGACAACCCCACGGCCATGGATTACGCCCATGTGCCCACCGCCGTGTTCTCCCAGCCCGAGATCGGCACCGTGGGCCTGAGCGAAGCCGAAGCCCGCCGCCATGGCGAGGTCGATATCTACAAAACCGTCTTCCGGCCCATGAAATATGCGCTCCCCCGCCGCAACGAACGTATGCTGATGAAGCTCGTGGTGGCTGCGGCATCGGGCCGGGTGCTGGGCTGCCACATCATCGGCCCGGATGCCGCCGAGATGGTCCAGATTGCCGCCATCCCGATCAAGATGGCCGCAACCAAGGCCGATTTCGACGCAACCGTCGCTTTGCACCCTTCCGCCGCCGAGGAGCTGGTGACCATGCGCGAGAGATGGCGTCCGCCCGAGGCAAAGGCAGCCGAGTAGCGTTGACAAGCGCCCGGGCTTGATGCGAACTCGCCGCCGACCGCTGGCATTGTCGCGCCAACGCGAAACGGAGGAGGGAAGGGCATGGGGCGTCTTGAGGGCAGAATCGCTTTAATCACCGGCGCTGGCAACGGCCTCGGGCTGGCGATGGCTAGGCTGTTCGCCAGCGAGGGCGCCTTCGTCCATGTCAGCGACCGCGACGGCGAGGCCGCGGAAAAGGCCGTGGCCGCCATCAATGCGGCCGGGTGGCAGGCGAGCAGCCATCGCCTCGATGTCACCATCCCTCCCGAAATCGACGCCGTGATCGCCGCCATCGCCAGCATCAACGGCAAGCTGGATATCCTCGTCAACAACGCCGGCAATTTGCTGCGGGCCGATTTCCGCCACACCGACGATGCTGCCTGGGAGAGCGTGCTCAATCCGCATCTGTGGGGGACGATCCGCGTGACGCGCGCCGCACTCCCCTTGCTGCAGAAATCCGGCAACGCGGCCATCGTCAACCTGTCTTCCATCATGGCCGTGCAGCACGCGCGCCAGCTCTCGGCCTATTCGACAGCCAAGGCGGCCATCGCCGGCCTGTCGCGCAGCCTCGCCGTCGAACTGGCGCCTTACGGCATCCGCGTGAATTACATGTGCCCCGGCTTCATTCCGACGGCGATGACGGGCCGCTACACGGACAACCCGCTGATGGCCAAGGCGCTGCTGGCGCAGATGCCCATGCGCCGCTTCGGCACGCCGGAGGAGGTCGCCCGTGTCGCCCTGTTCCTCGCCAGCGACGACAGCGCCTACACTACGGGGGAAGGTATCATGGTCGATGGCGGCATGAGCCTCAACCTTGCATGAGATGGGCCGCGCCGAATACCTGTCAAATAGAAGTGATCGCTTCGCGAGCGGTTCCCCGGCGGTAACTACTTAAATTCCGCCTTGTTTTTCTTTAGATGCGTCTTTGTCTGTAATTCGCCGATCTTATTCACGTCTCATTCCGATCCGGAGGACAACCATGAAATCAATGCACCATGCCGCGCGCAATTCCGTATTTGCGCTGCTTGCAGCCATTATGACTTTTTCCTATGCCGGCATAACAAAAGCCGAGGAAACCTATGTCTTCGACAAGCGCCACACGGAAATCCGGTTCACCTGGGACCATTTCGGGCTGGCCCGCACCGCGGCCTTCTTCCGCGAGTATGACGGCGAATTGGTGTTCGACGCCGCGGCGCCAGAGAAGAGCGCGCTCGACGTCACCATCAATGCCAAGAGCGTCTATGTGATTTCGCTCGGCGCCGAGACGTTCCTGACCAAGCCGGAATGGTTCGACGCGGACATGTTCCCGGACATCACCTTCAAGGCAACGAAGATTGAAAAGACGGGCGAGAAAACGGGCAAGATCACCGGTGATCTCACCATCAAGGGGGTCACGCAACCGGTGACACTTGATGTTACCCTCAATTTCAAGGGCGAGCACCCGTTCTCGAAGAAGCCCTCGCTCGGCTTCAGCGCCAGCGGCAAGGTCAAGCGCTCGGATTTCGGCATGGGCAATTACGCGCCGGCGATTTCCGACGAAGTGCTGATCGAGATCCAAACCGAGTTCAACATCAAGGGCTGACTGTAACGCGCCGCGGTGCGTCGTCTTGGCGGCGCACCGCTCAGCGAGACGCAACGGGTCCGCGCCATTCGGGTTTGAGATCGTCTGAGGATAGGGTATAATTCGAAATTCGCTGCGCCGCGTCATAAGGCTGCTGCGGCAAACGGTCGGTTACGGGCTTGGCGCTTCCGGCTGGATCCTGCCGGTGCGGCGCATCGCCGTTGCGCCATGCATCGACCGCATCGCGGATCATGCCTGCGCCGACCTGTATCTTCTGCAACAGAGTGGCAGCGGCATTACCGACCGTTTCGCACACCTGCGGGTTGCGGGTGCAGAATGATGCGAAATCTTGTGCCGTCCGTTCCGCCGTTCCATACAATACTTGCTTATCTTCTTGGCTCGATGGCAGCAGCATCAAGATGAGCGCACCCCAGAATATCAATCTGAGCAGGAACATTTTTGACCTCGCAGAAACAAACTCTGCGAAGAGAGATAGGGTCGTGCCGCAAACAGTGTTTCAAAACTCGAGATCAAAATTGAATTGAGCTTTCAAAAGACAAGAATCAATTTTTAGTTCAATTTTTATCGCGTTGTATTGCAAAGGGTTCTGGTTGCGTGATGCTCGTTATGAACGAGTTGGGGCACAAAGCATCTTTTGATGATGGTTAAGCTTTGCTTAAGGAAATGTTGCCATCCTTGTGCAGGAAAGGCCATTCGGGCAGACAGGCCGAACAACCGCGCAGGACTTGGGCATGGCGGAGCGCACTTTCAGAAGGCTGGCGGTCGTCTTGTTCATAGCGCTCGCGGCAGCGATCAGCATCAATGCGCTCTATCTCCAGAAACAACCGTCTCCAAGGGAGGGCTCCAGGCCGGAAGTCATCAGCACCGGGGCCGCCGGCGAGCGCAATGCCGCCGCTGCTCGAGACGACAAGCCCGCCTCAGCCGGCCGGGCAGCGGGCTTTCCCCGGATTGAGCAGCTTGATGCAACGGCGTCCGGTCAGAACGCAACGCAGCAGCTTGTGCGCGGCGTGCAGCGCGAACTGGCCATGCGGGGGTACAAGGTTGGCGCCGACGACGGCCGCCTGCGCATCCTCACCCGGGAGGCAATCATCGCCTACCAGTTCGACCGCGGGCTTGCCCTCACCGGAGATCCGAGCGAGGCGCTTCTTAAAGATCTGCTGTTTGCGCCGGTGACGGCGTCCGGCCCGCGCGATGGCGCTGCGCGCGCGTTCGAGGCAAACGAGCGCCTCGTGAGCGCCATTCAGGACATCCTTGCTGGGCTGGGTTATGGCCCGGGGCCGATTTCAGGCAGGATGACCGAGCAAACCCGCGATGCCCTTCGCCAGTTCCAGGCTGACCGCAAGATCGCCGTCAACGGCTTGCTTTCAGAGCGCCTGCTGCTCGAGTTGATCCATGTCACGGGTAAGCCGATCGTCTATCACGGCAGCGGTGCGTGACGCGTGTCGCCGCCGGTGGCCTTGCCGCCACATGATCCGGCAAATAATCGTTCACGCCAACAGACATAGGCACGAATTAAGCATGTTTTAGACATGCTCTGCTAACCCGTTTGACATCAAGCCCACCTCCTGGAACCGAGCGATCAGGGACCAACAAAGCCATGTCAAACACCCCGCCGTGCACTGTGGAAAGCTTCGCAGCCGCTCGCGTGCGCTTGCGCCCTGCGGGAGGGAACGCCGTCAGGGGCGAGCGCGAAAGCGGGGGAGCGGGCGCGGAGATTTTCATCTTCACAGGCTCGCGGACCAAGGCTCATCGGCTGTCGCGCCGATCGCTGCGCGAACTGTCACCGCTGACAGCATGACAGCGGTTTCATAATCAGCGTTGCGGGGCGGTTGTGTGGATTGTGGCCTTGCGCGTGGCTGAAGGCTACCTGTAGTTCCGTGTTCCCTTACGCGGCTCAGAGCGGGCTCGCAGGCGCTGCTCGCGCGCGAGATCGCCGTCCTGATCCGAGGCGAGCAACTGCGCATCGGTTTCCTTTTGCGGCTCGCAGGAAATATCCTGCATCGCCTCGATGATGGGCCGGACGAAGGCCTTGCCGCGAACCGGCGCATGCACGAGCACGATGCCGGTGAGCGAGGGCGTGATGACGATGATCTGCTCCTCGCCCTCTTCGGTCTTCTCCGTCACTGTCTCGCGCGCGAGGCGCTCGCGCGGCACGAGCAGCAGCCGCAGGTCCTTGCGCCGGGCCTCCGCCCCGGTCAGGAAGTAGAAATTCTCGCCGTAGCGGCCATAGATGGCCACCATCCAGGTTGCTTCCGCCAGCACGAGGCGCAGCAGCACGTTCTGCTGCGTAAGGTCGAAACGGCAGAAGGCGTAGGTAACGTCGGGCGCCATCATCGGCAGTGGTGCAACGCCTTCCGTCACCGGGGGCAGCACATACATCTGGTTGACGGTGGAGATCGCCGACAGTCGCCCCCAGGCGTCCCGCTCGGCAATGAGGGGGATGCTGAACACGGCGAGAATGTGAATGATGCCGCCAAGGCAAATGCTGCCCGCCACCCACAGCCACGGCGTTTGCGAGAGCATCTGGCGCAGAAAGGCAAGCATCAGCAGTCGATCCGTTTGATCTGCGGCAGGCTCTCCGGCTCGCGGGTTCGCGTCGTGCGCGCGGCGTTGACCGGGCGGATGACCCTGAGCATGAGGATCAGATCGTTGTTCCGCCCCGAGGGAAGCCAGTTGCCGGGCTTCACGGCGGATGAAACGGCGATGCGGAACTCACCATTGCTCTGGAGCGAGATGTTCTGGCTGTTGAACGAGTGACGTTCGGCCTTGTTGGCGATCAGATCGCCATTGCTGTCGTAAAGGGCGATGCTCCACCATAGCGAATTGATGCTGCGGCCGATGATCTCGTAGTCGCAGCTTGAGGTCAGTGTGTAGCCGTCATCGTCGTGCCTGGCGGTGAAATAGAGCGCGGTTGCGGTTGTCACCGGCAGGCGGCCGGAACGGGCGGTGCGCGCCTGGGTGTAGGGGTCCGCGTCGATCATGCCCTCGCGGTGCCATATTTCCCAGGCGCCGAAACGTGTTGTTGTCAGGGCGGTTCCGGCGTCGATCATGTACCAGGCCGAGCCGAGGCCCAACACCAGAGAGAGTGCGGCAAAGGCGAAGAACTTCAACAGGACTGGCATGGCCTGTTTTTCCCCCGACCTTATGCGCGCGCTGTCATTGGATGCGGCCCGCCGCGGACGGCGCTATCATGGCTCCGCGACTGGTCGGGGTGTCGGTTTCATCAAGCTTCGGAGTTTCCCGGAAGACCTTATTGAGGTTTTCGAGGATTTTCTTGGTGCGGGCGGGCATTCCCTGTAAGGCTTCCGCAACTGTGCCAAAGGTCGGGTCGTCGCGCCGGATTTCGGAGAGGCGCTGCTGCTCCTCGATCTGGCGCGGATGGACCGGCAATCCGGGAATTTGCGGTATGTTCATGCTGACATGGGCGCCCAAATTGTAGAGCTTCCATGTCTGGGCGGGAAGGCTGCCGCCGGTCACCCGGTTCATGGGGCTGTAGCTATCATTGCCGTACCACACACCCGTCACATATTGACCGGTGTAACCGATGAACCAGGCATCGCGATAGGATGAACTGGTTCCTGTCTTGCCCGCCACGTGGGTGAAATCGAGTTGTGCGGCGCGCCCGGTTCCCGCCAGCACGACCTGTTCCTGCATCTGGTTCATCTGCTCGATCACGTTTCGCTCGAACACCTGTTTCGGTTTGGGCTCGTTCAAGTCGTGCGAATAGACGACCTCGTCGCGCTGGTTGCGGATTTCGATGATTGCGTAAGGACGCACCACCTTGCCGCCATTGGCGAAAACCGCATAGCCGGCGGTGTGGTCGATGACGGTGATGCCCTGATCGCCGAGCGCCATGGAGCAACTGCGCTGCACGTTGTTCATGCCGACCTTCTTCAAGGTTTCAATCACCTTCTCTCGCCCGACCTTGAGGGAGAGCTTCACGGCGATGGTGTTGATCGACAGGGCAAGAGCCTGGGTCAGGGTCATGCGGCCACGGAAGCCCCCCGAATAGTTTTCAGGCGACCAGTTGCCGCACGAAACCGGTCCGTCGATCTCGATTGAGTTGGGCGTGTAACCATTTTCGAGCGCGGTCAGATAGACATAGGACTTGAACGAAGAGCCGGGCTGGCGCAGCGCCTTGGTGGCGCGGTTGAACTGGCTTTCGCCATAATCGCGCCCGCCGACCATGGCGCGCACGGCGCCATCGCTCGCCTCCATGGAGACAAGCGCGGCTTGCCCGACGCGTGAGGTCCGCGAATTCTGGTCAAGGATCGTTGCAACAGATTGTTCGGCCAGTTTCTGCAGGCTGGGGTCGAGGGTCGTCTGGGCAACGAGCATGTATTCACCCTTGCCCTTCATCAGCCGCTGCACCTCCTCGAATGCCCAGTCGAGGAAATAGTTCGGCGCATCCAGATCCATCCGGTCGATGACGCGCGCCGGATTGAGCCTGGCGGCATGCACCTGGCCTTCCGTCATGAAGCCGGCGTCCACCATGTTGGTGAGAACCTGGTTCGCGCGTGCCCGCGATTCGGCCGGATTGGCGTGCGGAGCGAATTTCGTTGGCGCCTTGAACAGCCCTGCTAGCAGCGCGGCCTCCTGCAGATTGATGTCGCGCACCGACTTGCCGAAATAGAATTGCGATGCGGCCTCAACTCCGAACGTGCCGCCGCCAAGATAGGATCGGTCGAGATACATCTTCAGGATTTCGCGCTTGGTGAGCTGTTGTTCCAGCCACAGCGCGATGAAGGCCTCCTTGATCTTGCGGTCGAACGAGCGTTCCGAACTCAGGAACAGATTCTTCGCCAGCTGTTGCGTGAGCGACGAACCGCCCTGGACCACGTCCCGGTTCTGGATATTGGCAAGAGCGGCGCGGAATGTGCCGATGATGTCGATCCCGAAATGCTCGAAAAAGCGCCGGTCTTCGGTTGCCAGCGTTGCTTTGATGAGGACGTCGGGGATTTCCTCGAGCGGCACGGCGTCGGAGTGCAGGATGCCGCGCTTGCCGATCTCGTTGCCGTAGCGATCAAGGAATGTGACGCTGAAATCGTTGGCAGAGCGCCAGGCGGTGTTCTTTGTCTCTTCAATGGCTGGAAGTGCGAAGGTCAACAGAGCGAGCAGGACGAGAACGGCAAGGTTCGTGCCTTCGGAAACGGCTTCGGTCACCGCCTTGCGGAAGCCCGACACACGGAACCGCGCAAAGAAATTCGAATAGGTCGCATACCAGTCTTTATAGCGCGCCCACGCACCATAGACACTCGAGTCGAGCCAGGAGTCGATAGCCCACCAGTCAACCAGACGGTTCCGTCTGTTCGGTTTGAAAATCCAGTCGCGCAAGGTTCGCCTGCCGCAAATTAGTGTGAATTGGCGCTTCGATTATTATGCCAAGGCATGCTGACTGAAAACTCTTTATTGAGGCTTGTGAATCAAAAGCCGGATGCGGACGCGGCGATGCGCAGGGCCGATCCGCTTCGTCATTAGTCAATCCTTAGGCTTGAAGTCTTGTTAATGTATAAACGGGGATAACTTTGGACAGATCAAAATAAAAAACCGGTCTTTCCAAATATTTCTATTGACAGCGTCGCGCTGTCCGTGTATCAATTACACATGATCCGAAAAATGTGAGTTGAAATCTCGCTGCTCACCCCGGTCATGCTACCTCAGCCATCACACTCCCAACACTGAATGAACGAGCAACAGCCTCCGGACTGGCCCGCGATCTTGCGCGCCTTCCGCGACCGCGATTGCGCCGTCGCCGAGTTCTGCCGCCGCAATGGAATCAGCGCGTCGAGCCTCTATCGCCGCCTTGCCGCCGAAGCCCGCCACGCACGGGCACGCAAGCCGTCGCAGGGAGGGCGTCGCAGCGAACGCTCCGTGGCGGCGGTCCCCGTCAAGAGCCGCGGCTGTCTGTTCGCAAGGCTCAGCCGCGCCCTGGATGAAAAGATGACCGAATTCGAGGCCGCAATCCGCGCGCAGGAGCCCCGTTCACCCGCCGATGCGGAGCGCGAGGCGCGCACGCTTCTCTCGCTGATGCGCATGTTCGAACGTTTGAACGCACTCCAGCCAAACATCGGCAAGGACAGCGCCGATCCCGCCAATCCGAGGCTCGATGCCGATGCGGACGCCATCCGCCGCCAGCTTGCTGAACGCCTTGAAAAGCTGCGATCGCGAAACGCTTGAGCGCTTTCTCGACACGTTGACGGCAGAGGAAATCGAAAGGCTGCTGCACGATTGGGAGCTTTGGGCGCGGGACGACCAACTCCCGCCCGATCAAGCGCAAGGCGGCGGCCCCTGGACGACGTGGCTGTGCATGGGCGGGCGCGGCGCCGGCAAGACGCGCACCGGGGCGGAGTGGATCCGCGCCATTGCGCTTACCGAATTGCCGAAGAGCGGCGTCAGCGACGCCCGCATCGCCCTTGTTGGCGAGAGCCTGGCGGATGTGCGCGCTATCATGGTCGAGGGCGTCTCGGGCATCCTCGCCGTGCACAGGCGGCATGAACGGCCGAGCTTTTTGATTTCCAAGCGGGAGCTGGTCTGGCCGAACGGAGCAAGGGCCCAATTCTTCTCGGCGGACGACCCGGAAAGTCTGAGAGGGCCGCAGTTTCACGCGGCCTGGTCGGACGAACTCGCCAAGTGGCGCTACATGGAGGAGGCCTGGGACATGCTGCAACTGGGCTTGCGGCTCGGCACCCATCCGCGCCAGATCGTGACGACCACGCCACGTCCGGCGCCGCTGATTAAGCGTCTTCTGGCAGATCCGCGCACGGCCATAACCCGCGCGGCATCGGCGGCGAACGTGCATCTGCCCGCCGCTTTCCTGGAAGGCATCGTCGGGCGCTACTGCGGCACGCGCCTCGGCCGCCAGGAACTCGACGGCGACCTGATCGAGGACACCCCCGGAGCACTCTGGCGGCGGGACATGATCGAGGCTCACCGGGTGGCCGCAGCGCCCCCGCTCAAGCGCATCGTCGTTGCGGTCGATCCGCCGGTGAGCAGCCGGGCCACGTCGGATGCCTGCGGCATCGTTGCGGCCGGTGTTGGGCCGGATGGGCGCGCCTACGTGCTGAGGGATGCAACCGTGCAAGGCCGCCAGCCGCTCGATTGGGCGCGCGCGGCGCTTGCGGTTTACGATGCCCTCAGCGCGGACCGCATCGTCGCCGAGGCCAATCAGGGCGGCGATCTGGTGGCCGAAATCTTCCGCCAGCTTGCCCCGGGCGTGCCCGTGACGCTGATGCACGCAACCCGCGGCAAGGCCGTGCGCGCCGAACCGGTGGCCGCACTCTACGAGCAGGGCCGGGTGAGCCATGCCGGCGTGTTCGCCGCCCTCGAGGATCAACTGTGCAATTTCGGCCACTCCGGCCTTTCCGGCGGCGGCAGCCCGGACCGGCTGGACGCCCTTGTGTGGGCCGTTACCGAGCTGCTGTTGACCGACCGGGCGGAGCCGCGCATCCGCCCGCTCTAAGGGGCGGTCGAGCCTGACCGCCGACAACGCCATAACGAAAGGTAAACGCCATGCCGTTCTCCCTGCTCGGGCGCGCGCTGTTTGTCTCGCGGGCCAGTGATGCCGTCCCGGACGTGAAGTCGAGCGCAACGGGGCCGCTCGTTGCCATGCATCTGACCGGTGCTCCCGTCTGGACCCCGCGCGACTATGCCGCCTTCGCCCGCGACGGCTTCGCCAAGAACGCCGTGGTCTATCGCTCCGTGCGCATGATCGCCGAGGCGGCGGCCTCCGTTCCGATCCAGCTTTTCGAATACGGCCACGATTTGAGCGATCATCCGCTGCTTGCCCTGCTCAAGCGCCCCAATCTGGAGGAGTGCGGGCCCGACCTGATGGAGGACTGGTACGGCTATCTGCTCATCTCCGGCAATGCCTACATGGAGGCGGTCGTCCATGAGGGCGCGGTGCGCGAGCTGCATGTCTTGCGCCCCGACCGTATGCGGGTCGTGCCCGGCGCCGACGGCTGGCCCGAGGCTTACGAATATTCCGCCAACGGCCATACGGTGCGGTTCCGGCGCGGCGACGGCGGCATGCCGCCCATACTGCACATGGCTCTGTTCAATCCGTTGAGCGACCATTACGGCATGAGCCCGATCGAGGCGGCGGCGACCGCCATCGACGTGCACAACGCCGCCAGCGGCTGGAACAAGGCGCTGCTCGACAACGCCGCAAGGCCATCCGGCGCGCTGGTCTACGCGGGCGGGAACGGGCACCTCACGCAGGAGCAGTTCGCGCGGCTGAAGGAGGAGCTGGAGCGCAACTATCAGGGCGCCATGAACGCCGGGCGGCCGCTGTTGCTCGAAGGCGGGCTCGACTGGAAGACGATGTCGATGTCGCCCAAGGACATGGATTTCATCGAGGCCAAGAATGCCGCCGCCCGCGAGATCGCGCTGGCGCTCGGCGTGCCGCCCATGCTCCTCGGTATCCCCGGCGACAACACCTATTCGAACTATCAGGAGGCCAACCGCGTGTTCTGGCGGCAGACCGTGCTGCCGCTCGTCAACCGCACCCTGAAGGCGCTCACCGGCTGGCTGGCCCCGGCTTTCGGTCCGGCGCTGGAGCTCAAGCCCGCGCTCGACCGCATCGAGGCGCTCTCTGCCGAGCGCGCCATGCTGTGGGAGCGGCTGCAGAAGGCCGACTTCCTCACCATCGACGAGAAGCGCGCGGCGGCCGGCTACGGCCCGCTCGAGACCACGCCGTAAGGCGGCGATCAGCAAGCGCATGTCTTTTGCGAGCAAGGTGAGGATATCGATGCAGGCAGGTTTCAATCCGCTCCCGCGCGGGGTCAGGAGCGGCGGACGCACCGGCGACCTCACGTCATCGTTCCGGCTTGAGGGCTATGCAAGCCTGTTCGGGGTTGCGGATGCTGGCGGCGACATGGTGATGGCGGGCGCTTTCGCCCGCAGTTTGGCGCGGCGTGGCGCCTCGGGCATCCGCATGCTCTTCCAGCACGATGCGGCCCAGCCCGTGGGGGTGTGGGACGAGATCAGGGAGGACGGGCGCGGGCTTTTCGTGCGCGGGCGGCTCATCCCCGGCGTCGCCAAGGCCGACGATCTGATGCGGCTGATCGAGGCCGGCGGGCTCGATGGCCTATCCATCGGCTTCCGCGCCCTCCAAGCGCAGCGCGACGCCCGCAGCGGCATCCGGCGGCTCGTGGAAATCGACCTGTGGGAAATCTCGATCGTGACCTTTCCCATGCTGGGAGGCGCAAGGCTCGGCGCCGCGAAATCGACAGGGCCGCTGGCTGTGCGGCTCGAGCGCGCCGCCAGCCATATCC
>Ga0129299_1000584_pt1 | contig 23441 bp, 21 predicted proteins | sample ConPoolayeCmetaG_FD_94477 | JGI IMG/M metagenome (GOLD analysis project Ga0129299, IMG submission 94477) | Hot spring microbial mat communities from California, USA to study Microbial Dark Matter (Phase II) - Cone Pool mat layer C metaG ...
CCCCGCAGCCGTTTTCCGGCGCCGGCGAGCCATTCCGCGGTGTTCGGCTCATGAAAACGACCCCGTCCGGCCGATAGCCCAGGCAACTGCGGTTATCGGCCGCGAGGTTCAGCATGGTAGCCAGACTCACCCTGACGATGGGGCCGCGGACGGTAGTCGCCCTGCTGCGCGCTGACCTGAAATGGCGCTGTGAAGACCTGCTCACCCAGACCTACCTGAACGCCTGTTTCTCCACGGCCTGCGTTCCGGATGGCGACACCGCCCCGCCGGGTTTCCGCCAGGCCATGCTGGCGGCCAAGGCCGTCGAACAGGCCGGCTGGGACGTCCATCTCCACGTCCCGCAACTCAATCAGAGCGCCGCCTGAGCAGCAGTTGCCCCGCCTTGTTCAGCCGGTACCCACCGTTTTCCGCCATGAAATCAGGACGTGACCGCCCTCCCGCCGGGAGCGTCAGGCGGGCGGGCTTGAGCGACAGGCGGCGATGATCTCGCCGGCCCCGCCGCCAATGAGCTGTTCCAGAACCTCCCCCGCGACAGCCTCGGCCTGCGCGACCGGCCCCCGGGCCTGGGCCCGGACGACCCGCTTGCCGCCGGGATCGGATACCAGGGCGCGGATCCGCAGCGCCGGGCCGTCGGGTTCGGCCAGAATGCCGACCGGGGCCCGGCAGCCCGCCTCCAGCCGGCGCAGAATCGATCGCTCGGCGGTCAGCGCCGTGGCCGCGACCGGATCGTGGACGGATGCGACCAGCCGGCGCAGGTGCTCATCCCCGGATCGACCTTCCACCGCCAGGGCTCCCTGGCCGGGGGCCGGCAGAAGTACATCCACTTCGAACGGATGCACGACCTGATCGACCATGCCCAGCCGGATCAGACCGGCCATCGCCAGGACCGCCCCGGCGCAGTCGCCGCGGCGCACCTTGGCCAGTCGCGTATCGACGTTGCCGCGCAGAGGCACGAACGTCAGGTCCGGCCGCCGGCCAAGGAGCTGGGCCTGCCGGCGCAGGCTGCCGGTGCCCACCACGGCACCGGGCGGCAGAGCCTCGAAGGGCCCGTGCGGTGACACCCAGGCGTCGCGGGGATCTTCCCGGCGCGGAACCGCCAGGATTTCCAGGCCGCTGGCGGTTTCGGTAGGCAGGTCCTTGGCGGAATGCACCGCCAGGTCGATCGAGCCGTCCAGCAGGGCCCGGTCCAGCTCCTCGGTGAACAGCCCCTTGCCGCCGATTTCCGGCAGCGGCCGGCCGCGCAGCCGGTCGCCGCGGGTCGTGATGGTGCGGATGTCGAACCGCAGCCCGGGCCAGGCCTCCTGCAGCCGCTCCACGAACCAGCGGGTCTGGGCGGTGGCGAGTCTGGAGCCCCGCGTGCCGACAACGACCGGCCTGTCGGATTCGGCAACGGTCACTGCATGGCCCGGATGACGGCTTCGGTGAAGCTCTGGGTCGTGCCGGTCCCGCCGATGTCCCGGGTGAGCTGCTCGGGGCGGGCGGCGGTCAGCACCGCGTCGTAGGCGTTGCGGATCCGGGTCGCCGCCTCGGTTTCGCCGAGGTGGTTGAGCATCATCACCCCGCTCATGATGCACGCCAGCGGGTTGGCCAGTCCCTTGCGGGCGATGTCCGGGGCCGAGCCGTGGACGGCCTCGAAGACCGCGCAGGTCTCGCCGATGTTGGCCCCCGGCACCACGCCCAGTCCGCCGACCAGCCCGGCGGCCAGATCGCTGACGATGTCGCCGTAGAAGTTCTCCAGCAGCAGCACGTCGAACTGCGACGGGTCGCGGACCAGCTGCAGGCAGCCGTTGTCGATGATCATCTCGTTGTAGGCCACGCGATCGGCGCAGGACCGGTGTGCCTCGCGGCAGCAGGCCAGGAAGAGCCCGTCGGACTTCTTCATGATGTTGGCCTTGTGGAAGACGGTCACCCTGGACCGTCCGCGGGACAGGCAGTAGTCGAAGGCGAAGCGGGCGATGCGGGTGCAGGCCCGGGTGGTGGCGATCTTGAGGCTCTGGATCACGCCGGGCACGATCTCGTTCTCGATCCCCGAGTACAGGCCCTCGGTGTTCTCGCGGATGATCACCAGATCGACGTTCCCGAACCGCGCGGGAATGCCCGGCAGCGTGCGGACCGGCCTGACGGCCGCAAAAAGGTTGAGCTCCCGGCGCAGGCGGACATTGACGCTCTCGTGACCCCCCCCGACCGGCGTGGTGACCGGTCCCTTCAGCGCGATCCCGTGCCCGGCCACGGCCGCCAGCGTGCGGTTGGGCAGCACGCTTCCGCAGAACTCCAGGGCGGTGGCCCCGATCGGGAGGTTCACCCACTCGATGCTGACGCCCGAGGCCTCGATCACCCGCTTGGCCGCGGTGGTCACCTCCGGGCCGATGCCGTCTCCGGGCAACAGGCACACCGTGTGGGTCATCTGCGGATTCCTCCGGTCGATCGGGCCGTCCGGGCGTTTTGCCCGCCCGGCTCGCCGACGCCTGGGCTTGCGTTCCGGACGCCTGCGGCGATTATAGCGGGCTCCTGCGGGCGAGCAACGCGGGCCCCGCCCCACGGCGGTGGTCGACGACGCGCCAGTCGCCGGCGGAACCGCGGCGGCCTGAAGCCCTGCCCGCCGCGCCGGGAGTCGTTCAGCGTGCCTGATTCCGCGATGCCGGTCGCCGGCCCGATCCTGATCCTCGATGGCGGCATTCTCGACGGTTGCATCCACCTGCTGATCGACGGACGGGATGTCGTGCGCGGACCGCTGGGCGTGCTGCTCTACCTGCTGCTGGCCCCGGGCTACTGGTTCGTCCCCGCTGGCCGCCGCGCGGCTTACCTGGCCGGCAGCAGCCTCCTGCTGGCGGCCCTGACCCTGGGGCCGGCTTACGCGCTGACCATCGCGCTGATCGCCGCCGGGACACTGGCCGTCATCCGGCTGACCGGGAGCCCGCACCGGCAGTGGCTGGGCGCGATGCTGCTGGCGGCGGGTCTGGCTGCGATCCTGGGAAAGCCGGATCTGCCCTGGCTGCCGGCGGTCCCGCCGGCCGAGCCGGTCTTCTTCTACGCCCACTGGGCCGGGCTGGCCTATCTGTTCATCCGGGCCTGGCAGGTGCTGGCCGACACCGCGGCCGGACGGCTGGACCGCATCAGGGCGGAGGACTTCTGGGCCTTCATGCTCCTGGCCCCCACGCTGCGCATGGGCCCGATCTACCGGTATCAGGAGTTCTGCCGCCAGATGGAGGAGGGCCCCCGGCGGCACCGGGACCTCCTCGGCGCCGCGACACGCCTCCTGACCGCCATGCTCCGCCTGGGCGTCATGGCCGTGATGATCGATCGGCTGCGCCTGGAGCAGGTCTACGCCGACCCCGGATCGTTCGGCACCGCCCATCTGCTGGCGGCGGTGTATCTCGGCCCGATCACGTTCTTTCTCTGGATGAGCGGATACGTCGATCTCTGCGTGGCCGTCGGGCGGGTCACGGGCCTGGCGGTGCCCGACAACTTCAACTATCCCTGGATCGCCGGCAACATCGCCGAGTTCTGGCAGCGATGGCATATCACGCTGAGCCGGTGGCTCCGCGACTACATGTTCATGCCCATGGTCCGACGGCGCTGGCCCCCCGCCCTCTGCTTTCTGCTGACGTTCGGATTCTGCGGGCTGTGGCACGGCCCGCGCGCCTGCTTCGTCGTCTGGGGGCTGCTTCAGGGGGCCGCCCTGGCCGCGCGCCGGCAGTGGGTGGACTTCTGGAAGACCAGGCGGGCCCGGGGTTCGAAGGTTTACGCCCTGCTGCGGGGCGCCGGTCTGGCCGGCGGGCGTACCGGCTGGGTGCTGGCCTGGCTGCTGACCTTCCACTTCCTGGTGCTGTCGATCACCCTGGCATTGGACTTCCATCACGCCGGGGTGCGGCTCTACGCCGAACTCCTGGCCCGGGCGGCGGGCCGATGACCGCCGGGCGCCGGAGGTATCCCAAAGAACTCACAGCTTCAGATGCGTCCGTAGCATTCGTCTTCTCATATAGATACAACTGTTCTTGACCGATTGTGGATCGCCTTTGCCGCCTCCGTGGGTCTCCCTCCGGCCGATTCCGGTAATCTCCGGCGTGCGGCTGGGCATCCAGGCATCATCCAGTGATTTGTCGCCCAACAGCCCGGCTTGGCCGATAGGACTGACAGGACGCAGGCCGCCGACCGGCTGGATCCGGTGCACTTCCGGGCGACGGCGGATCAAGCCTCCGCCGCCCTGCCGCAAGCCCGCTGGTCCGCCCGCCGTCCTGAGTTCGGGCGACCCGGGGGAGCACGTGGGGGAACAGGCCGAACCCCCCGCCTCCGGCCGTTGCACGTCTGTTGGACAGGAGGAAAGCCGTGGCATCCGCCGTCGCATTATCCCCGGGAATCGAGACCCCCCGCACGAAACTGGCCCGCGCCCTGCTGAAGGATTTCGTCTGTCGCCGGCTGAGCCGCCAGGAGCGGCTGGTGGTGATGCTTCACTACGGCGAGGATCTGACGTTCGAGGAGATCGGCGGGATCCTGGATCTCGACCCGGCCGCCGTCGAGGCGATGCACGACCGCATCGCATCCCGCGTCCGGGACCAGTTCGTGCCCGCCGTCCAGCGCGTTCTGGTCGCCTGACCGCCGCCGTCACGGCGATTCGTGCGCCGGTCGGCGCGAGTCTTCCTGCCGACCGACCGGCCGCCGCCGGGTCGGCCTGCCCTGTCGCCGCCGCCGGCCCGCCGATTATCGGGCCGCCATGAATCGGCCGGGCGGCATTTTGCCCATTTTCCATTCCAATCGTAGCTTATAGCCGGGACATGGGGGAAACCCGTGGGTGGGAAGCTCAAGACACTACTGGCCGTTCGGGCCCGCACGCTGCTGGCGGATGAACGTGCTGTTTCGGCGAGCGAATACGCCATCATGCTGGCGCTGATCGTCGCCGGCTCGATCACGATCATCGGTACCATCGGGCGGGACTTCCAGAACGTGTACATGGCCATCGCCGGCGCTCTGCCGGAGTGAGGCTGGCTGCCGCCCGGAGACGTCTGCCCGGCCGAAGACCTCAGGCCCCGGGGCACGCCCTCCAGGCCCGCGCCTCGTCCGGGAAAAGCCGCTCGACGGTCAGCGCCCCGCCAGGTCCATCCGGCCGAGGCCGTCCGGATCCGCGTTCATCTGAATCCCCCGATCCAGGTTAGCCGATACTCAGGGTGACGCGGCGTGCGCGGATGGGCTTGAGCAGTCGTCAGGGCATGAAGGTCTCCGATCTCCTTACCGAGCTGCCGATGGTGGTCGAGACGGACACCTCGCTGGACGAGGCCCGGCTGACCATGGAGTACTGCCGGATCCGGCACCTGCCGGTCGTCAACGGCAGCCGCGTGGTCGGGGTGGTCAGCGACCGCGACATCCTGATGGCCCGCCCCGGGGGGCCGGGCGCCGCTCGGCCGGACGGCGCCGCTTCCGGCCCGGCGGTTGCCGGGCGGGTGGGCGACGTGATGACTTCCCCGGCCCGCTTCGTGGGGGACGAGACTCCGCTGCCCGAGGCGATCGGGATCATGATCGATCACAACATCTCGTCGCTTCCGATCGTGGACGATTGCGGCCTGCTGGGGGTGATCACCAAGTCGAACCTGCTGCGGTGGTACACGGCCTTCTGCGCGGACCACGCCGCCGACCCCGCCGCAACCGCCCGGGTGGCCGACCACATGCGCCGCGAGGTGGTCACGGTCGAGCCGGACGACCATGTCCGGGTGATCTTCGAACGCATGCGCGCGATCAGAGCCCACCATCTGCCCGTGGTGCGCGGCAACGTGCTGGCCGGCATGGTCTCCGACCGCGACCTGCGGGTGTGGCTGGGAGTCACCGCTCACGGCAACCACTCCGGCGAGCTCCGCCTGCCTCCCGAGCACGAGTGCCTGACCGCGGCGGACATCATGACCCCCGATCCGGTCACCGCCGCCCCCCAGGACGGCATGGCCGAGACGGCCGAGGTGCTGCTGCAGCGCAAGTTCGACGCCCTGCCGGTGGTCCATCCCGACCACACGCTGGCGGGGATCATCACCGTGAACGACTACGTCCGACTGGTCCGGAGCCTGATCGCGGCCACGGCCTGATCGCGGCCGTGGCGATGGCCCGGATGGGTTCATCGCAACACGTGGTCCAGCCCGGCCTCGATCCACTCCGGCCGGACATCCGCGCTGAGCGTCGCACGCCCGATGGCCTCCGCCAGGACAAAACGCAGCCGGCCGGCGGCGACCTTCTTGTCCGCGCTCATCAGTGTCAGGATCTCCTGCCGGGCGTGCGCCAGCGGCGCCGCCACCGGCAGTCCGACGGCGGCGACCAGGTTCGTGATCCGGTCGGCCTCCGGCGGGCTCAACCGGCCGGCGGCCGCGCTGATCCGGCAGGCCGCGACCATGCCGACGGCCACCGCCTCGCCGTGCCGCCACGGATCGCCGCCGCGGGCCATGGCCGATTCGATGGCGTGCCCGACCGTATGGCCGAAGTTCAGCAGGGCCCGCAGGCCGCTGGTCTCGCGCTCGTCCAGGGCCACGATGGCGGCCTTGATCCGCACGTTGCGTTCGATCAGCTCGGGCATGCAGTCGAGCCGCCGGGCCCGCAGGTCGGCGGCCCGGGCCTCGTGCCAGTCGAAGAAGGCCGCGTCCCGGATGACGGCATGCTTGATGCTCTCGGCCAGCCCCGCCCGGTAGTCCCGCTCGCTGAGCGTCGCGAGCGTGTCGGTGTCGATCAGCACGAACCGCGGCTGATAGAACGCGCCGATCATGTTCTTGCCGGAGGCGTGATTGACCGCGGTCTTGCCGCCCACCGCCGCGTCCACGTCGGCCTCCACCGTCGTGGAGCACTGCACGAAGGGCACACCGCGCAGCCAGGTCGCCGCGACGAAGCCGGTCAGGTCGCCGACCACCCCCCCGCCCAGGGACACCACCGGCGAGGCCCGGTCGATCCGGGCCTGGGCCAGGGCGTCATAGAGCCGCCCGGCCGATTCCAGCGATTTGGTGGCGTCGCCGGCGGGCAGGGTCACCATCGAGCACTCGAAACCCGCCTGGCGCAGCGAAGCCAGGGCCCGCTGGCCGTACAGCGGGCCGACGTTGGCGTCGGTCACGACCAGCGTCCTGGGCGCCGGGACCTCCTCCCGCAGCCGCAGGCCCAGTTCATCCAGCAGCCCCGGCCCGATGAGCACCGGGTAGGGTTTCGGGGGCGTGTCCACCTGGACGGTCCGTCGCTCGCCGTCGGTGCTCATGGTCGGTCATCCTCGCGGCCGCGCCGGTGCCGCAGCGCCTCCCGGCAGACGTCCAGCCAGTACCGGCACTGCTCGGCCCGCCGGTCGTCGGCGATCCGCCCGGCCGCCCGGCGCAGGTGATGCTCGGCGATCTCGTGCTGCTGCAGGTCGCGGGCGTAGATGATCCCCAGCAGCAGCTCGACCTGGTCGGCCTCGGGCGAGGGCCCGTAGTGGGCCAGAAAGGCCTCGTAGGCCAGTACCGCCTGGGGCAGCCGGTTGAGGGCGCAGAGACGGTTGGCCACCTCCAGCTGCTGGCTGCGGGCCAGGATCTGCCGCGGATCGATCTCGATGAGTTCCTCGTAGAGCCGGGCGGCGGTGTCGCGGTCGGATTGCCCCAGGGCCTCGGCGATCCGCAGCCGCAGGGCGCTGATCTGCTCCACCCGGGGATCGCGGATCGCCCGTTCGACCGGCCAGTCCTCCCCGCCGGTCCCGTCGGGGGCTCCTTCAGCTCCCGCCAGGCCCCCGACCGGCAGCGCGACCAGCCCCCGGCGGCGCAGCCAGCGGAGCGCCAGGGCCACGACATCGAACTGCCCGCGAGGCAGGCAGCGCAGGGCCAGCAGAACGGCCACGACCGCAAAACCGAAGGCGTATCCGGCCAGGTGGGCGTCGAAGGCCACGTTGCTGCCGCCGTCGTGCACCCAGGCTGGAGCCAGAACATTGTCCCACACGACCATCTTCAGGCCGATCATGAACCAGCTGGGCAGCTCGAATGTCCCGATGATGAACCACCAGTAGAGTATGGTGATCCGGCTCCGCGGGAACAGCGCCAGGTAAGCCGTGGTCACCGCGGCGATGGCCCCGGAGGCCCCCACCATGGCATGGTCGTGCCGCAGGGCATAGCCCGAGGCGGCGAAGACCCCGCCGGCCAGGTAGAACAGCAGGTACGGGATGTGCCCCATCCGGGCGTTCACCGGGTTGCCGAAGACCCAGAGGAACAGCATGTTCCCGGCGATGTGGGCGAAATTGGCGTGCAGAAACTGGTAGGTGAAGAACTGGTAGAGCCGGGGCGCGTCGCCGTCGAACTGACCCCACTGCTGCAGACGCAGCGCCCACCGCCCCGTTTCCGGGTTGCCGAAGCGCCATCCCCCCAGAATCACTGCGGCCACCAGGATGTTGGCCGCCAGCAGCGCGTAGTTGGCCCAGGGCGTGCGCCGGACGGGGGTGTCGGTCGAAATCGGAATCATGGTCGATCCGGTGCGGTCTCACGGCCCGCGGCCGGGCCCGGCTCACGCACCGCCGGCAGCAGGCGGAGCCGACGCCCCGGCCTCCAGCTCCTCGACGAGCTGAACGAAGGCCATGCGCAGCTCGTTGAGCGTGCCCTCGATGCCGCGCCGCTCCTCGTCCGTGAGGTTCGGGCGGGTCTTCTCCAGCAGGACGCCCAGCAGGTCGATGAAATGCCGGGCCACCGGCAGATTGGGCGGGATGGGCCGGCCGGTCTGCGCATCCTGCAGCCCGCCGAGTCCGGCCACGGCCTGCATCACCAGGATGTGAGCGATTTCCAGGATGGAAGCCTCCGTGGGGCCCTGCTCCCGCTCGGCCTGGCGGGTCTGCCGGTCCAGTTCCTCCTTCTCTCGCTGGGCCTGCTGCTTCCAGTCGGAATCCACGAAGATTCTCGGCTCCCGGGTTTCATCCGGCATGATCAGGCTTCCTTTCACGTCGCCGGGCCGCCGCGCGCGTCGTGCGGGCCCGTCGATGGGGTGACCGGGCGCGAATCCGCCGGGAAACGGTCCCGGACACGATTCGACCGGGGCACGGCCCCGGAGGCCGGCGATTATAGGCGAAAGCCCCAGGCTGGTCAGGTGCCGGCAACCGGCCCTTCCATGGCCGCCTCCAGTGCCGCTCTCAGACGCTCCAGCCGCTCCCGGGGCTGCAGGGCATAGAAGTACTCCCGGCTCGAGGCCGTCCGGGCACTTGTCGCCCGGCGGGCGGCGGCTTCCAGCTCAAGCTCCAGCCGCGCCGCGACCTCCGGCTCCCCTTCGAGCAACAGCCGGTTCACCTCCCTCAGCCCCGCCCAGACGCGGCGACGATCCCCACGGGCCCCGCCCTGCCGGCTCAGGGCTGCGGACTCGGCGATCAGTGCCGCCCGGCGCCCGATCAGCGCGGGTTCCGGAGAAGTCAGGTAGCGCTGAGGGTTGTAGAACAGGTCCCGCGCACGGCGGCGGGCCTCCGCCAGGCCGGCCTGGGCCCCCGCGTCCGCCGGCAGCGGAAGCCTGAGGGTAGCACTCACGCAGGCGTATGGTGGCGGCAGGCAGCCGAAGTAGTCCTCGAAGATCCGGTCGGTGATGCGATCGTACTTGGCCCCGCCGATGCCGTGAATGAACAGGTCGCAGGCCAGCAACCGGGCCCAGAGCGTCAACACCAGGGCCCGGGGACGCACGACCCAGGGGGCCAGGCCGCCCAGCGCCGCGTCGGCATCGTGCCGGAGTCCGGCGGCGTCGAGAAACCCCTCCGGCGCCTCGTCGGCCAGCACCCCCAGGCCGCCGGCCCGCGCCTCCAGCCAGAGCCGGCGGCGACGCTCGCCGGGGCGGTAGATCCACAGCGCGGTTTCCACGCGGCCGGCTTCGATCCCCAGGTCCGGCAGCGGACGCCGCGGACTCCGGATGCCCTGCTCGCGCCGATACCATGCCAGGGCGCCGTTGTAGGAGCGCGCAAAACGCTCCGCGTTCAGCAGCAGTTCGGCCACGAACGCCCCGCCGAATACCTCGCCCGCACGCCGCGCAGGCAACGGGTCCAGCAGCGGCCGGTCCACCCGGTCGCGGGCACACAGGTGCTGTTCCACCCAGTCGCGGGGGTTTTCGCAGGCCCGCAGGCCGGCCAGGTATTCATGAATCAGACCGTCGGCCGGCTGGTCGCCGACGGCCGCAATGAGGGTGTCGATCTGACCGGCGGTCAGCGCCGGCCGGCCCTCGTAGGCCGATCCGGCCGCCGCCTGCCCCAAGGGCAGATCCCGCAGCTGGACCAGGCCGTCGGCACCGACCCGCGGCAGGACCAGCGACCAGGACGAGGGCGCGTCGTGATCAACAATGAGATTGAACCCCGTCGCGGCCAGACGCCTGGTCGCCAGCGCGACCGCGACCTCCTTGGCCCAGACCCCCGGGTGGATCAGTTCCGGCTGATGCCCCGTCGCCACGACCGGCACGGTCACCGGCAGGCCGAGCCTCCGACGCACCTCTGCCCGCAGCTGTGAGACCCCGATTCCGGCCAGACACAGGTCGGTTCGCTCCTGTCGCGCGAGCCCCTGCTCGAGAAGCTCGGCCCACCGCCCGGCCGGGGGCTCGATGAGCAAGGCGTGGTCTTCCGCAGGCGTGGAGAGCAGTTCAAACCGAAGCATACCGGGTGTCATCATCGGCCGCGCCCGGGTCCGTCGCCGGGGCCGCCGGGAGACGCCGCAGGCATCGTCCCGGACATCCTGCCGGCCCGATGCTCCGGGGGAGGGGGCTGCTGCGACCGGCCGTCCCCGTGCGGCACATGCGCCGTTCAACGCCGGTCCAGGGCCGCGACCTTGTCGATTCGGCCGGCCGGCCGGCTGAGTGTATCCCGGCGGCTCAGTTCATGCACCAGAACGTCGTAGTAGTAGAGCAGGCGGGTGTTGGGATCATCCAGCTGGTCGCCGAATGACCGGTTGGGGTCGTTGTAGATCAGCCGCACGGGCAGCTCGCGGATCCTCAACCCGGCCCGGGCGGCCTGAACCCACAGCTGCAGCGGCATTCCATAGCCCGGGACGGTCAGGTCGAGCTTGCCCAGAGCGGCCACCCGGTAGGCTTTAAACCCGCAGAAGGCGTCGGTGATACCGAGGTTGAGGATCTCGTTCAAAAGGTCCGTGATGCACTGGTTGATCGCCTGACGGTCGGCCGGCGGCCGGCACGGACCCTCCGGCGGCACCAGGTAACGCGAGCCGCTGATGATGTCCGCGTCGTCCATCGCGGCGGCGGCGACGAAATCGGGAATCCTCGCCGGTTCGTGCTGTTCGTCGCAGTCCAGCGTGATGATCCAGTCATAGCCCCCGGCAACGGCGAACCCGAAGGCGTCGATCAGGCTCTGGCCGTATCCGCGGTTGTCTGGATGGCTGATGCGGTGGATCCCCCGCGTCCGGTCCAGGATCTCCCGTGTCCCGTCGGTCGAACCGTCATCCACCACGAGGATCTCCGGCGCGTAGCGGCGGACGTGACGGAGAACCGTCTTGACCGACTTGGCCTCATTGAATATGGGAACAGCCACAAGGTACCGCATCCCAGCCACCCTTATCTACCTGTCGCGGACCGCACCGATCATGGTTGACCGGAATGCCGTCCACTGGTCATGATAGGGGATGATAGACCGGGCGTGTATCAGATGCGCACCCTCCGGGGTGCCTGCTGTGCGGTCTGGCAGGGGGTTCCGGAGTGGCCGGATGGGGGTGCAGGCATGGGGATGGAGGACCTGCAAGGCCCCCCCGGACGGTCTGGTGCAAGCCCCCCCGGGCGGTTTGGAATCAAGCGCAACGCCGGGCCCGTCCGATAGGTTCAGGCATGAGAGCGTCCGATAAAGTCCTGTCCGGACTGACCTTGGCCCTCCTTGGGGCGCTGGGGAGCACCTCTTGCGTCCCCGGCAGCAAGCCTGTGCCCTTTGCGGCCATGCGTGCCGAAGCCTCCACCCGCCAGGGGGAGGCGTACCTGGAAAAAGAGAACCTGGACGCGGCACTGGCCGAGTTCGAGAAGGCCATCGACCTGAACCCCTGCCTGCCGCCGGCCCACGCCGGGGCGGGCCGGGTCTATCTCAAAAAGGGCGACCTGAAGAAGGCCGCCGCGGCGCTGGCTCAGGCCGTGCGGCTGGATCCGGGCAGCTTCGAAAACGCCTGCTCGCTGGGCGAAGTCTACCAGCGGCTGGCCCGCTTCGCCGACGCCGTTCGGGCCTACCTGCACGCCTGCGAACTCCAGCCGGAACATGCCGACGCCCGGCTGAACCTGGGGGTATGCTACCATCAGGGGGGGGACCTGGAGAATGCGATGGCATGCTACCGCCAGGCGGCCGAGCTGGCCCCGCAGGACCCCCGGCCCTATGCCAACCTGGGCGTGATCTACGACGCACGCGGCAACCTCTACGAGGCAATCCACGCCTTCAACGAGTCCCTGGAGCGGGATCCCGACCAGCCCATGGTGCTGGTCAATCTGGCCACGACGATGATCCGGCAGGAGCGTTTTGCCCGTGCCCGGGAGGCGCTGCAGCAGGCCCTGGAGCGTCAGCCTGATCTGGCGGTGGCTTACGAGCGGATGGGGTATTGCTATTTCCGCGAACGGCTCTACAAGGAGGCGTTGAGCCGGTACGAATGGGCGGCCACGCTGGATCCTCGGATGGCCGAGGCGTTCGCCGGGCTGGGCGTCGTCCGGATGGCGATGCACCTGGAGCAGCCGGCCGATCTGGAACTCCGCCGTCAGGCGGTGGAGGACTGGCATCGGTCGCTGGAGCTCAAGCCCGACCAGCCGCGGATCCGCCGCCTGGTCGAAAAATACAGCCTGGCAGGGTCGGCGGCGGCCGTTCCACCGGTGCTGCTGGGCACCCCTTGAGGCGACCATGCAACTGCACTGCCACTCCCCTGGGACCATACGAACGCTTGCGGCCGCGATGTGCCTGCTGCTGACCGGTCCGGCCTCAGCCGGCCCGTGGAGCCGGCGCGCCGGCCAGGTCGCACGGGAGAGACTGGCGGCGGCCGTGGAATCCCCGTCCGTCAAACCGGCGGCGGCATCCCCGGCCGCACTGGAAACGGAGGCACTGCTGTGGGCATCCGACCACCCCACGACCCGACCGGCGGAAACCGAGGCATCCTCTGCGCATGACGAGCAGCCACCGGCACCGGACAGAGACCCGCTGCCGGGGTTCTTCGCGACCGCCCGGCGCGACCTGCGGTCCATGCCCGCCACCCTGTGGCAGGACGCCAGGAGCGTCTTCGGCAACCCCTACAACGTCCTGTTCCTGGCGGGTGTCACCGGGGCCACCTGCGCGCTGCGTGACGAGCTGGACCGCGATATCGAATCCCACTACGAACGTCACCGGACGTTCAGCGGCGACTGGCCGGACGCCTTCGGGGCTCTGGGCAATCCGGGGACGCACTTCGCGCTGGCCGGGGCCTGGTACCTGGTCGGGCAGCAGCTGCCGGACGCCAAGACCTACCAGGTGGGAAAGCAGATGTTCAGCGTGCTGACCATCACCGGCCTCACGACCATGCTCGGCAAAGTCGCCGCCTGGGACGACTCGCCCAACGGCGAATGGGGCGCCTGGCCGTCGGGCCACGTCTCCAGCACGATGGCCATGGCCACGGTGCTGAACCGGGCCTACGGTCCCCTGGCGGGCGTTCCGATGTTCGGACTGACCGCCCTGGTGGGCATCGAGCGTCTGCAGGACGGCGAGCACTACTTTTCCGACGTGATCGCCGGAGCGGCGATCGGCTGGGTGGTGGCCGAGACGGTGATGAAGGAGCGCAGCCCGGAGGTCTTCGGCGGCCGGATCATTCCCTACGTGGACCCCGCCGGAGGGGGCGCCGGCCTGGCGTGGCTCAAGCCTCTGGGGCAGTAGTCGACCTGGACGGGCCGGGAACCTTCTGCGTGGACGAGCAGCTCAAGAGTGCCATCAGCCGCCCGCTGGGGCAGGTTCCCAGCGGATGTTATGTCCTGACCGCTGCCCACGAGGGCCGGTGCGGCGGCATCCTGGTGTCCTGGGTCCAGCAGGCCTCGTTCGACCCCCCGATGGTGACCGTGGCGATCCAGCATGGCCGTGCCATCGCCCGGCTGGTGGAGTCCTCGGGCTGTTTCGTGCTCAACCAGGTGCCGGAGAACCCCCTGCCTTTGTTCCGCCACTTCGCAAGGGGAATCGACCTCGACCAGCCGGCCTTCGAGGGGCTCAGAACCGAGCCGGACCCCTGCGGCGTGGTGTTGCGCGACTGCCACAGTTACCTGACCTGCCGGGTCGTGCGGACCATGGACTGCGGCGACCACCGGCTTTACGCGGCCCAGGTCGTGGGCGGACGCAGCCGCAGCGATGCCCGTCCCTACGTGCATCTTCGTTCCAACGGGTTCAACTACTGACCTGCCCCGGGTGGCAGGGGTCCAAGACGGCCCTTGGCGGCTTCAGCGCCGCGGCGGACATCCGCACGCCGATCGGTCCCCGGGCGGACGGGGTCTTCACCTGGCGCATCTTCATGCCTCACAAAGGGTAACAGGCACGAAACCGGGGCCTGGACCCCGGGGAATGAGCTTATCCGGTCGATTCGACGGGACGATAAACCCGCTGGAGGTGTGCGCGTGCCCCAGGGGCCCAGCGTCTTTGAAATCCTGGTCCAGGAGCCCAACCCGGCGGCGGACGCCGCTCTGGTTGCCGCCCTGGACGGAGCCGACCTGGTCACCGCCGCATCGATCGTCCAGACGCTGCTGCTGCGTGACACGCCCGGCGGGCTCCGCGGACTTCTGGAGTCGTTTCACCTGCTGGATGAGGTTCTTCGCCAGGAGGTGGTGGCCGAGTCGGAGCGGCTCTTCGGTGCCCTCAGGCCGGTCGCCCAGTCGCGGCAGGAGCAATCGCGTCTGAACGTGCTGGAGTTTATCCGCCGGGGGGCGATCTACCGGGCGGCCTACCTGGCCGACGCCCTGCTGCGGGATCCGACGCCGACGGTCCGCAAGGCCGCCGCGGAGACCATTTGCGCGCTGGCCGAGCGTCTCCTGGCCACCCGGCCGGTCCCTCCGGAGGACGGCTCGCGGGGGATGCTGCAGGCCGAGGCGCTTGCCGCGATGATGGAACAGCTGGAGTCCTTCAACGAGGACTGCCGGCAGGTGGCCGGGGCGATCGAAACCGCGCTGCTGTGTTACGAAAGCCACCTGGAGACCCGGATCGTCGAGGCGGCGCTGTGGTTCGTCGATCACATGGGGCCGAAGTTCTGGTCGCTGATCTCGGCGCCGGGCAATCGCATCGCCGGGGTCATCGTCTCCCTGCTGGCCGCCGCGCCGGACCCGCGTCTGGTGCCGTTCGCGATGCAGGCCATGAACTACGCGGAGTTCCGCCCGCACGTGGCCCGTCTGCTGGCGCATTGCCAGGACCAGGCATTCCTGGCCGAGTGGGCCCGCCAGTCCTGGCGTATCATCTCCCCGAAAATCGCCCGCGGCATGGCCGGCATTCGCGAGCTGGCGTGCGTTTCCGAGGAGGCCCTGGTCCTGGCCAGCCTGTCGGCCGACCTCCAGCGGCACGTGCCCCGATTCCTGATGGCCACGGGGCTGACGGCGCGGCAGAAGACCCGGGCGCTGCAGGCGCTGTGCGAATGCGGCGAGCCTCAGGGCCGGCTGGCGGCGGCCTGGTCGGCCACCCGGGGTCCCGAGGAGTTCACCCCCCTGCTGCGCCTGCTGAGCGACGCCGACGACGACATCGTGGCCCGGATCGCGCGCCGGGAGCTGGCCCGACGCAGGCCGCTGGAGGTCACGCTGCAGGCGGTGCTGGCCGACAGGCCCGGCGCCGACGCGAGCCAGAGGCGCCCGCCCCCCCCGCCGGTGTCCTTCGAGCGTTACTGGAACGCCTTCGACCGCATGACCGAGCCGGAACGCGTGGCCTACGGCCGGCGGATGATCGCCCGCACGCCGGTGGCTCCGGCTCTGCTGCGGCGTCATCTCGCCTCGCGCAACCCCGATGACCGCCTGCGCGCGATCCGCATCATCTCGCTGATGAACCTGCTGGCGGCCTTCGAGGACGACCTCTACCACCTCGGCCGGGACGCCGACCCGCAGGTGCGCAGCGCGGCGGTGGCGGCGATGGGGCGCCTGGAGAGCCGCACGTCGCGGCGAATCGTCAACGACGCCCTTCACGACATCGACCGGAGGGTCGAGGCCAACGCGGTGGAGGCCGTCGCGCAGCGTGCCGACGAGGAGGATGTGATCCGCACGCTGCTTCCGAAGCTGTCCTCGCCGGACAACCGCGTCCGGGCCAACGCGATCAAGGCTCTTCTGCAGCTGCACGTGCGTGACGCGGCCGAAGCGCTGCTGCGGATGCTTGCCGACGAGAACCGCATGCACCGGATCAGTGCCCTGTGGCTCATCGAGCGGATGGGGCTGTTCACGCTGGCCGCGCGGGTGCTGAACGTGGCCCGCGAGGACCGCGATCCCCAGGTCCGGCAGCGGGCCCGGCAGCTGGCGTCGGAACTCGGGCGGTCCGAGACCCGACCTTCCGGTGAACCGGCCGCTGCCGGGGAGGCGCCGGCATGAGCTTTGCGCTGGCCCAGATCGGACCGGAGCGCCTGCAGCATCTGGACTCGCTGCACGAGCGGTTCAGCACGCCCGTGCCGGGAATCCTCTACGACATTCTCCTGGTGCTGTCGCTGCTGACGCTGCTGCTGGCCGTGGTCTCGGTGCTGGGTCGCGTCCAGCGGCAGCGCAGAAGCCGGGAACTGCTGCCGCAGCCCATGGCCGTGTTTCGCCGGGCGTCGGCGGGCATGGGCCTCAGCCGGGTCGATCGGTTCTGGCTCTGGCGGCTGGCGGCGGTCACGAACTGTGCCCACCCGACGGTCCTGCTGATCTCGGCGGTCCACTTCGACGCCGCGCTGGCGTCCTACGCGGCCGGAGGCGGCCTGCTGGCGGCCCGGGCGCTGGCCCTGCCCCGCCTGGAGGCGGTCCGGAGCCGCCTGTTCGGGAGGAGCGATCTTCCGCCGTCCGGGTTGGCCGCCGCCTCCCTGTGAGCGTCGCGGAGCCCCGGGGGTGCGGCCCGGCGTCGGCCGCCCCGTCCGCGCGGCGCCGTTGAACCCGTTCAAATCACTACTTTTCGGTTTTTTGATCCGTTTTTCGGCTTGAGAAAGGCCCCTGGCCTGGAGTATGATGCCCTACGTGTCTGAAGCCGCGCGGTTGCCAGGCCGGAATGAACCGGATCCGGCCGCCGGGCGGAAGGATTCCATCTCCAGGGGGCTCCCATGCACGGACCGACGGACCGCATCGCGGACGGCCACTCTCGTCTTTGGCGGACCGGAACAGCCGCCGGGTGGTGCAGGCGGCTTGGGGCGGGCTTCTGGCACCTGCTGCTGCGCAACCGCCCGGCCGTGGCGCTGGCCTCGCTGCTGTGGCTCCTGTGGCGCAGCGGGAGCCAGCCCCGGCGCCTGAGCTATCCGTGCCAGCAGGCGGCGGTGCTGAACCTTGGTGCGTTCGTGGCCGGCCTGGTGCCGGCGCTGTTCCTGGCCCGGCGTCCGGCCTGCCCGCGGGCGATGGCCCGGGCGGCCGGCGTCCGGCGGCAGCTGCTGATCGGCGGGATCATGGCCGTCACGGCGTTCCTCGGAATCGAGGCCTACCAGTTCGCCGCACCCCCGGCGGCCCCGCAGTGGCCGGTGCTGTCCGACCCGCCCGGCGACCCGCCGCCGGCCGTCGTCGGCATTCACCGCCGCGACCCCCAGGGAGCCTCCTACACCCCGGCCGAGATCGAGGCCATGGTCCGCCAGGCGGTGGCCCTGTCCGGCGGCGTGGCCGACCTGATGACCGACAGGAACTCCGACGGCCAGATCCACGTGGTGATCAAGCCGAACCTGGTCCAGAGCAAGTGGACGGGCACCAGCGGGGTGGTGACCGACCCGCGGGTGGTGGCCGCAGTCGTCAAGATCGTCAAGGAGGCCGGCGCCGGCAAGGTCACCGTGGCCGAGGGCACGGCCGACGGCGACCTGCGGAACTCCACCTGGACGGCGTTCCGCAACGCCGGTTACGACACCAACTCCGACCGCAAGTTCGACTATGACACCTCCGTGGACCTGTTCGATCTCAACGACTCCGGCGGCACCAACCAGACCGATCCGAACAAGGTCACGCTGGTCACGATTCCCAACGGCGTGATCCGCACGCAGTACTGGGTTCCGAACATCCTGCTGCAGTGCGATGTGCTGATCAACGTGCCGACCTTCAAGAACCACTTCAACGGAACGGTCACGCTGTCGCTGAAGAACCGGGTCGGCTGCGCGCCCAACGACATCTATCACTACCCGGGCCTGAGCTTCACCAAGTGGGCGCTGGTGCACTCGGTGACCTCGGGCTTTCCCTGCACGGTGGCCCCCTGCCCCAGCGCGGAGAACGATATCGTGCAGCGCACGCTGGTGGACCTCAACCTGGTCCGTCCGCAGGATCTTGCGGTGATCGACGCCCTGATCGGCGTGACCAACGGACCGAACAACGACCCCCCGACCTACCCCAACCCCCGGATGCGGATGATCGTCGCGGGACGGGACTCGCTGGCGGTGGACACGGTCTGCACGCTGGCGATGGCCTACGACCCCGACCAGGTGCCGCAGCTGGCCTGGGCGGCCAGTACCGGCGCCCTGGGGACGAAGGACCGCCGGTACATCACCGTGCTGGGCGACCACGTCGCCCAGGTGCGTTCCAGTTTTCCCGAGGGCTACGGCGGCACGACCCCCGCGGTGCGCTGCGACCTGGCGGCCCCGTGGATCGGGGGCATGACGCCGGCCGAGGGTCAGCAGGTCCACGGTGTGGTGCCGGTCACGGTGTCGGGCGTCGGCGACAACATCGCGCCCATCAAGGCGGAGCTGTTCGTGGACGGCGTCTACCAGTCCACCGATACCGCGGCCCCGTTCTCCTTCGACTGGAACACCGCCGGACTGCCGGAGGGCCCGCACACGATCCGGGTGACGGTCTACGACGCCGCCCTCAACGAGGCGTCCATGACCCGCAACGTCACGATCGCCGAGCCCTCGCCGCAGGCGGATTTCCTGGCCGACCCCGTCGCGGGCCCCGCGCCGCTGGCGGTGCAGTTCACCGACCAGTCCAGCGTTCCGGGAGCCTTCAGCTGGCACTGGGACTTCGGCGACGGGACCACCAGCGGCCAGCAGAACCCGGCCCACGTCTATCAGGTCGAAGGCGCGTTCACCGTCCGGCTCACGGTCACCGGCAGCGGCGGCCCGGTCACGGCGACAAAGCCCGATCTGATCACCGTGGCGTCCTTCCCGAAGGTGGCCTTCATCGGCGGAGAGGCCTCCCCCACCGCGGCCGACGGGGCGATCATGAACCACCTGACGGCCAGGGGACTGGTCGTGAACTACTACGACGATGAGCGGGCCAACCGTCCCACCGCCGCCGAGATCGCCGCCAACCACGACCTGGTTCTGGCCTCCTCGACGGTGCTCTCGGGCAATGTGGGCGGCGACTTCCGCCACCAGGCGGTGCCGCTGGTCTTCTGGGAGCCGTCGCTGGCCTGGTACGCCAGCCCGGACAACCGCGAGTGCCTGGCCAACGGCCCGAGCACGTTCGCCGGGCAGACCCAGATCGACGTGCTCACCAGCAGCCATCCGATCATGGACGGCATCTCCACCGGTACGGTCACGGTGCTCAACGCCCCTGAAACGCTCAGTTACTGCGCCGGCACGGTGGCGACGGGAGCCCAGGTGCTGGCCTCGGCCGCGGGCAACCCGGGCCTCAGGGTGGTCATCGCCGCCGAGGCCGGAGCCCCGCTGCTGGACGGCGGGACGGCCGCCGCACGACGGGCGATGCTGTATCTGTACGACCAGACCTGGCTGCAGACCAACGCCGTCGGCCGGAAGATCTTCGACAACGCCATCGACTGGGCGCTGGGCGGCCCGCAGGCGGCCTTCACCGCCGACGTGACCACCGGTCCGGCGCCGCTGGAAGTGGCGTTTGCCGACCAGTCCGGCGGGCCGGTCACCTCCTGGACCTGGAACTTCGGCGACGGCGCCGGCAGCAGGCTCCGCCACCCGCGGCACGTCTATGCCCGGCCGGGCACGTACACCGTGTCGCTGACGGCCGGTGGACCCGTGGGACAGCCGGACACCGAGGTCAAGACCGCCTGGATCGTGGTCGGGGCTCCCCGGCCGGGGGACCTCAACATCGACGGTCGGATCGATACCGGCGATCTGGCGATCCTGGAGGCCTGCTCGGCGGCGCCGGCAGTGCCTTACGATCCGCAGGATCTCCCGCCGGGTTGCGACCTGGAACCGGACGCGCAGGGGCGTATCGCCGCCGACCTCGACGACGACGGCACGGTCGGCCCGCGGGATTTTGCGGTTCTTCAGCGGTGCTACGGCGACCCGCAGCGCCCGCAGGCCCCGGGCTGCGCCGACTGATCATGATTCCGGCCGGGCCTGCGGCAGGCACGCGGCGGACAGGCCCGGCGGAAGGCCGGCGACGGAGCGAGTCAGCTCCGCATCCGGCGGATCAGGTCGCTGGAGGAATGGTCCTTGGGGTCGCCCACGTTGGCCAGGCGGATGCCCAGACGCTCCAGGGTGGGCCATTCCGGCAGGTTCTCGGGGGTGTAGTCGGGCCCCTTGGCGTGGACGTGCGGGCGTACGATTTCCAGCAGGGCGTCGCAGGTCGGCTCCTCGAAGGCCGTGACCAGCGTCACCCCGCGAATCGCGGCGACGATCTCCATTCTCTCGTGCAGGGGCTGCAGAGGGCGGTCCGGGCTCTTGTACGCCCGGATCGAGGCATCGCTGTTGACCGCCACGACGAGGTCGTCGCCCTCGGCGGCGGCGCCCAGCAGGTAACGGATGTGCCCCACGTGGAGAATGTCGAAGGCCCCGTTGGCGAATACGACGGTCCGCCCGGCGGCGCGGAGCTCCGCGGCCGCCTGAGCCAGCTCCCGGCGGTCCACGATGATCCGCGCGGTCAAGGCCCCTCCTCCCCGCCGCGGGCGATCGACGCCCGCAGTTCCTCCGGAGAGGCGGTGGCGGCGCCCTCTTTCATGACCACCACCGCCCCGGCGTGATTGGCCAGCCGCGCCGCGGTCAGGACATCGCAGCCGGCGGCCAGGCCCGCGGCCAGCGCGGCGGCGACCGAGTCGCCGGCACCGGTGAGATCGACGATCTGATCGGAACCGACCGCCGGGATATGCGTCACCGCGCCGGCGCGGCTGACGACCATGCCCTTGTTGCCCAGGGTGAGCACCAGGGACTGGACGCCGAGGCGCGCGGCCAGTTCGGCGGCCAGGGCTGCCTCATCGACCGGGCAGAAACCCAGCCGGGCGGCGGCCGAGCGGGCCTCCTCCTCGTTGGGTTTGAGCACCGTCAGGCCGCCGAAGCAGACCAGGTCCCAGCGGGAGTCGGCCACCACCGGCTTGCGTCCGGCGACGGAGCGCAGCAGGTCGCGCAGCGGCTCATTGAACGCGCCGTAGCCGTAGTCGCTGACCACCCAGGCATCGACGTCGCGGTCCGCGCGGGCCACGTGTTCGGCCAGCCGGGCCAGCAGCGTGTCGTCGGGAGGCTCCGGCGGCTGGCGGTCGAGCCGGAGCACCTGCTGCCGCATGGTCAGCTTCGCCCCGGCGATGAAGCGGGTCTTGCTGATCGTCGACCGGCCGGGCGTCTGGATGACCTGGTCGCAATGGATCACCCCGCGGGAGCCATTCCGCCGGAGGCCGTCGAGCAGGCGCCGACCGGGCTCGTCGTCGCCGACCAGCCCCACGAGGCGGACCGAGCTTCCCAGGGCGGACAGGTTGGCGGCCACGTTGGCCGCACCGCCGGGTCGCAGCCAGTCGCACTCGTAACGGACGATGAGCACGGGAGCCTCGCGCGAAACGCGCTCGGTCAGCCCGCTGACGTAGAGATCCGCCACGAGGTCGCCGACCACCCCGACGCGGACACCCTCAAGCCGGTTGATCGCTTCAAGCAGGTGCATGCTCGCGGATCCTCATCGACCGCGACAACCGATCGCCCGCATCGCCCCTTCAGGAGACGCCGGCCTCCGACTGGGCGGCCCCGTTCAGGAGGGCGCGGGCCGCCTCGAGCACCATCCGGCTGTCGATGCGGGTCATGCAGCGGTGGTCCAGCGGGCAGCGTCGCTTCATGCACGGCCCGCAGTCCACCTGGACCATGACGGTCCGCTCGCGCGGGCTGGCGGTCTCGGTCCAGCGCGGGTCGGTCGGGCCGAAGACCGTCACCACCGGCGTGCCGAAGGCGTTGGCGAAGTGGCGGGGGCCGGTGTCGTTGGTCACCAGCAGAGCGGCGCGACGCAGGAGGGCCTTCATCGGTCCCAGTCCCAGCACCGGATCGTCCAGCACCACCGCCGGCTCGCGCATGCGGGTCGCCACATCGCGGGCGATCGCCGTCTCCTTCGGCCCGCAGCCGATGAACACCGCCGCCCCGTGCTCGCGGGCCAGGGCGTCGCCGACCTCGGCGAAACGGCCCGGCAACCAGCACTTGGCCGGGCCGAAGGAAGCCCCGGGGTTGAGTACCACGATCGGCCTGCCTCCGTCGGCCCCCGCCCGGGCAACGACCTGCCGGGCCTGGGCCTCCTCGGCTTCGGTGGTGAACAGTTCCAGCTGCTCACCGCAGTCCCGGCAGCCCAGGTATCGGGCCACCGCGCTGTAGTAGCGGGTCATCGCCACCGGCACGAAGCGGCCGTCGGCCTTGGGCGGCAGAAGCTTGTCCGTCAGCAGAAGCCCCCGGCCGTCGCGGTCGTAGCCGATCCGCCGGCGCACCCCGGCCAGCCGCACCAGCAGCGCCGAACGGAAGGAGTTGGTCAGCAATACCGCCCAGTCGAACTGGCGGTCCCGAAGCTCGGCGGCCAGACTCAGGAAGCCCCGGTGGCGCTCCGGCCGGCTCTGGGCCGCGAACCGGGCCGGCCAGAAGACCAGTTCATCCGCCCATGGGGAGCCGCTGAGCACCTCCGCCAGCGGCCGCTTCAGCAGAAAGCTCACCCTGGCCGACCCGCAGCGCCGGCGGATCGCCCGAAGTGCCGGCGTGGCCAGGACCACGTCGCCGACCCAGTTGGGAAGGACCACCAGAACCCGCTCCGGCTGCTCCTGTGCGGGCGTCAGCGCCGGCACAGAGCCTGCGACGGCGGGCTTGAATCCATCAGGCGATGAAAACGGAGACATAGGCGGCCATTGTAGCGCCGGCCGCAGGGTGACTCAAACAGATTCGGCCCGGCCCGGCAGCGAAACCTCTTGCCGGGGCCCTGAAGGCCGTGGGGCAGCCTGACCAGCCTGGCGCACAAGCCCTGCCAGGCGCCGGATGCGTGCCGCCAGGGCCGCAGGTGCCCCGTCGTCGGCACGCGGGCCCGTCGGCGCTGCCGGGAACGGCTGCTCGGCGGCTCCGGGAACGGCCTTCGATCCGCCCCTTCCCGAGCCCGGTCCGCTGACCGGCTGCCCGGATCTGCGAGCCTGCCGGGTCGAGGTTCCCGACGGACGCGCCCGGCGCGGCAGTCTGTCCAGGAACGCGCTCCAGGTCTGTCGCTCCGCCGCCGCCCGGTCG
>Ga0129299_1000587_pt1 | contig 23352 bp, 18 predicted proteins | sample ConPoolayeCmetaG_FD_94477 | JGI IMG/M metagenome (GOLD analysis project Ga0129299, IMG submission 94477) | Hot spring microbial mat communities from California, USA to study Microbial Dark Matter (Phase II) - Cone Pool mat layer C metaG ...
AAAGCCGTCTGGCGGGTCCTCCGACCCGACGTTGAAGCCGCTGTATTCAGGCCAACTGTAGTCAGTGATGATCGGCCCATGCCGGGTGCTGCGTACGAGGAGAATGTACGGCTCGCTCTGCCCTTGAACTCCGATCTCCTCACGGGTAATAGCCATGTCAACCCATTCGCCGTTGACCTCGTACTGGTTGGGGATCTCGGGGTTGATACGCTCGACGTAGAGATCCTGTACATCGGGGCCGACGTTAGTCATCCCCCACGCGATCCGGTCATTGTGCCCGATAATAACACCAGGGGCGCCCGCAAAGGAATAACCGCGTAGCTCGTAGGGGCACTCCGCTGTGCGCCCCACGTTTCCTTCGTCATCAACGCAGTGTAGCCCTACCTCGTACCAGATGGATGGCATTTGAATGCCGAGGTGCGGGTCATTGGCGAGCAGAGGAGTTCCAGTCGTTGTCAGGTCACCGGAGATCACCCAGTTGTTGGAGCCAATGCCCGATCCGCTGCCCAACGCCAGACTTTGGGAGGGATCGAATCCACCCACCAGGTCGGTTGGCACGCTGGCGAGGTAGCTCAGGTCAGAGGGGTTGTGCGCCTGCTCTGGCAGCTCGAGCTTATCCAGCTCCTCATCAGGGACAATGACAGGAAAATCGCTCCGGTAGGGCGGGATGAGGGCATCGGTCATCTCGATTCCCACCGCACGGATCAGATCGAGGCGCTCTAATTCATCCTCCATGTTCCCGCCCAGGTCTTGTGACATAACCTTGGCCCACGTGAGTGTGTTGATCGGCGTCCAGGGTTCGATGGTTAGTTCCACTCCCTGGAGTTCAAGGAGCGCAAACTCCAGGCCAAGTTGAGCGGGTGGGCGATGAAGGATATAGGCATTGACACCTGCAGCGTAGGAATCCAGAATCAGCTTGCTGTCGGGGTCAAGGTCGGCATATTCCTGTTCAGCGATCCGGGCAAACCCCACTGTGCGTAGGTAGATGTCCGTGCTCAACGTGGCATCGCCGAAGTATTCAGACAGGCGACCCGACCCGATTCGCCGCCAGAATTCCATCTGCCAGAAACGATCCTGTGCGTGAACATATCCCTGAGCAAAGAAAAGGTCTCCGCTGGTCCGCGCATAGATGTGGGGCACTCCATAAGTATCGCGGTATACCTCGACGGGCGCACTCAACCCTTCAAGCTCAACCGCACCGCGTGTCTGAGGATAGGCCCGGCGCGAGACGCCCAACCATATTCCCCCCAGTATCAGGGCGCACACAACAAGAGCGGCGGCGATAACTGCCCCAGTTCGCACAACACGTTGCATCTTACTCTCTCCTCAGAGTGAGGACTTGTAGGTTCAACTGTTTGGGTTTATAGCCCTGACCTTCGGGTAAGTCAAACTGGAGTTGAGCTATAATCTATCTGAGATGTGTAGATTCGTGACCCGATAAGGTGTGATTGATGGCAGTGCGTCCTATTATCTATCTCGACAACCCGGTTCTGCGTAAGAAAGCACGCCGGGTGCAGGACTTCGATGGCAGGCTGCACAGCCTGCTGGATGATATGCTGGAAACAATGGACCGCGCTGCCGGCTTGGGACTGGCCGCGCCGCAGGTCGCTGTCTCCGAGAGGGTGATCGTCGTGCGGCTGCCAGGTGATGAGGACTGGCAGGAGGAGTACGGGGATCAGGCAGGTAGGCTGTATGAGGTTGTCAACCCCCAGATCATCAAAGCCTCGCGCGACATGGAGGAAGGTATAGAGGGCTGCCTCTCGATTCCAGGGTATGTTGGTCGCGTACTACGCCATCAGGCTGTTACTATCCGGGGCCAGGACCGCCACGGGAAAGACATCCGGATCAAGGCGACTGGCTGGTTGGCTCGTGTCTTTCAGCATGAGATCGACCACCTGGATGGCATCCTGTACATCGACCGCGCCACCGAGGTGTGGAAGCTGGAAGAGAAACCGTCCTCAGAGCGCAAGCGTGAAGCGGCACGGATCGAAGGGGCTGTGCTTTCAGAAGAGGATCCGCCCGCCCGGGGGCACAATACCCCATGAAAGAGTCTGCTGGATGTACAGACGGCAGGTTGCGTTCCGGCGCACGTGTTGGGCGCTATGAGTCTTTCTTTCCCCGTGCTATCGGCAAAAAAGGGATAATGCTATAATCGCCCCAGCGTCCAAGCTGGGGAGAAGGTATCTTGTTCGACCAGATTCTTGACCTCGTCGGCCAGCCGCCGGGCAGCCTGGTCTACCACTTCATCATCCTGTTTGCGGTCGAAGCGTCGTTGGCGATAGGTGTCGGGCAATGGATGCGCGACCGCGATGGTGGCACAGCTCGCCTCACCATTGCCGTTTTCGGAGTCTTTGTTGCCCGGGCGTTAGTGCTGGTTGCCTCATTGTTAGTATGGCAGGGTTACCTCCCCACTAATGTGTTGTTGCCGCCCATCGAACGGACGGTTGATACTGCTACCCTCTTGGCTCTTGGCTGGGCCTTCATCACTATGGACGACCCCGCCATTCTGCGGCGGAACTTCGCTCCCGACACCGCGGCTGCTTCCGCCCTCGGTATGATCATCGCCGGCTTTGTTGGCACGTACTATTACTGGTTCTTTGCTGCGTCGCGTGGCGAGCTATTCAATGGCCAATGGCTCGATTTTGTATGGAGCGGCGCACAGGTACTGGTCGCAGCCGTCAGCTTGATCTGGATGCTGGCGCGGGTTCGCTATGTCTATGATCCGTTTCTCAAAGGGATCATGTTGATTCTCCTGGGAACGGCGGCAGGCTTTCAGCTTGTGCGCCCTGACCTGGGGGATGTAGCAACTCCCATCCGCATCGGGCAGATCGTGGCCATGCCTATGCTGGCTGCCGTTGCGTATCGGCACGTTGTTGAACAGTTGCTCCACTGGGATGAGTTTGAGCCGAGTCGGAGCATCGCGCCTGCGGCTGCTTCTCCAACGACCATCCCTTCCTCAGCACCTGCTCCGGTGGCCCCCCCACCCGATAGCCTTCAAGAGACAGTGAAGGCCCCAGAGCCGCTGCCCTCCAAGGTGAAGCCGACCCAACCGCAACTGCTGGACGTGATCGACGCAGTGGGCGGGCTGCTGACTACCCTTGAGCAAAGCGAGATCGTCCGCGAAGCGCCGCGCGCGGTGGCTACCGCGCTGCGGGCCGATATCGCCGTGCTGGCCATCGTGGATGAAGAAGCACAACAGGCCGGGGTGGTTGGCGGATATGACAATATCGCGCAGTCCTACCTGCCCAGGGCGCTGCTTGACCTGGCTGACCACCCGACCATTGTTAACGCCCTAGGACGTCTGCGCCAGATGCGGATGACCAGCCAGCGCGAGTCGCGCGAGCTGCGCGATCTGTACATCAGGCTTGGCATCGCCCATGAAGGCCCGGCCTACGTCCAGCCACTTGTTAAGGGTGAGGAGCGCATCGGTGTGCTGATCGTTGGCTCTCCCTACTCCGAGCGCCAACTCAGCACCGAGGAGCGCGATCTCCTCGACCGCCTTGCCCCGCTCGTCACGGCAGCCCTTCTCAACGTGGAGGCCCATGAGTCGCTTAGAGAGCAACTTCAGAAGGACATTGACGAGGAAGCTGCTAGGCTGGTTTCCCTCACCGATGACCTGACGGCCAAAGTTTCGGAACTGAACGACGCCCGTCGTCAGAATGAGGAGATGAAGGCGTACATCCGTGATCTTCACCGCCAGCTCGAAGCGCTGCCCAAGCAGCAGGAGGCCGCACGCCAGCAGGTCGAAAGTCTGATGGCGGAGATCGAACGGCTGCGCCAGGCTTCGCAGGAATCCGCCAGCCTACAGGAACAACTCGCCGCAGCCCACGCAGAGGTTCAACAACTGCGCGAGAACAACGAACGGCTCCTGCAACAAGCACGCGAGGAAAAGCAGGCTGATGCGTCGCGCATTGAGCAACTCCTGGCAGAACAGCAGCAGCTCCGTGCCGAAGGGGAACGCATCGCAGCTCTGGAACGGGAGATAGAGCGCCTCCAGGCCCGCATGCCAACTGCCGCCACAGCCGAAATTCCGGGCTACGACCGTCAATGGGACGAGGCTCGCTTGGCTGCTCAGAGCGAGATCGTGGCGCTCCGCGCGCGGCTGGCCCAGGCATCCATCAGCCAGCAGGAAGTGGCCTTCTTGCAGGAGCAGATTGCCCTCAAGGCACGTGAGGTCGTGGGGCTGCAAACCCGGCTGACCGAGGCGCAGGCTGTGATCGAGGCACTCCGTGAGCAGATCGCCAGTGGAATCGGAGGCACACGAGAGCTGGGGGCGCTTCAGGGGCGCATTGGCGCACAGGCAGCCGAGATCGCCGCCCTGAGGGCTGAACTAACTGAAGCCCGTATTGCCGCCGAGGCCAATCCGGAGGCAGTGGCTGCTCAACGGACGGTGGACGAGATCGACCGCCAGGCCGTTGCCCAGCTTGAGGCTCAGCTTGCCGAACGGGCGGCATTGATTGACGCGCTGGAAGCGAAGCTGGCCGAGAAGGCCCGCGCTATTGGCGAACTGAAGTCCCACATGGCCGATGTGGAGACCTCGTTGCACAACCTGGAGCGGCAGTTCTCGCACAAGTCTGAGGAGGTCGCTGCCCTCCAGGCCAGCCTCGCTGAAGCGCGCGCCCAGGCCCAGGAACAGGTTGCCGCGTTTGAAGCGCGCGCCCGGGCGGGCGGTGAGTCCGAGGTTGACTGGGCGCGGTTGGCAGCTCTGGAAACACAACTGGCCGAGAAGTCCCAGGCCGTGGTGGTGCTCGAACAGCAGCTTGAGAGTGCCCGCCAGGCAATGAGCGCTCTGGAACAGCAGCTTACCGCCACCTCCGATGCGGTCGGGTCGGCCATCGCTGACGCGCGCCGGATTGACTCCCATGATGAGGTGATAGCCTCGATCGCGCAGGAACTGCGGACCCCCATGAGCTCCATCATGGGCTATACCGACCTGCTGCTGCGCGAGCAAATTGGTATCCTGGGATCGCTTCAGCGGAAGTTCCTTCAGCGCGTCAAAGCGAATACGGAGCGAATGGGCGCGCTACTCGACGATCTGATTCGCATCACAGCCCTGGATACTGGACGGTTGACCTTGGAGCCGGAGAAGGTGGACGTGATCTACGCCATTGAAGAGGCGGTGATGAACGTTGCCAACCAGTATCGTGAGAAGGGATTGGTGCTGCGTCTGGCTCTGGCGGAGGGTCTGCCGCCTCTCACCGCTGACCGGGATGCGCTGCTTCAGATGATCGGCCACCTGCTGTCTAACGCGGCACTGGCTTCACCAGTGGAGGGTGAGGTTTATCTCACCGTTACTGGACGGCGGGATAGCCTGCCAGCAGATAGGGGTGCGGTCGAGGCGGATTGTTTGTACATTGCAGTTCAAGACTCGGGGCAAGGGATCGATCCTGCGGACTTTGAGCGAGTCTTTGCCCGTAAGTACCGGGCTGATAACCCGCTGATTGCAGGTCTGGGCGATACAGGGGTGAGCCTGTCGTTGGCTAAGGCCCTTGTGGACGCCCACGGTGGGCGCATCTGGCTGGATAGCACACCCGGTGCTGGAACGACCTTCCATGTCCTGCTGCCCTTCGGGCCGTCTCGGGAGGGCGGGGCATGAGACCTGGCTCACTACAGCAGGCGCTGGCGGGCCTGGCTGTAGTCTTGGTCATCGCAGCAACCCTCCTGGGGGGCATCATTCTGGCGCTGGGTGATACTGCCCGCAGCAGGGGAGTCGATCTGGCCGAACGTGCCCCAACCGCAACGCTATACCGCCTCTCTACTGCTCCCCCCGTGACAGGGCCGCTGGATACTCACACACCTGTGCCCACAGTTGTGATCATCCCGACCCAGGACCGGACCGCCACCCCCTCGGCGATCATCAGTGCGACCCCTACACCGACGCGAACTCTGATCCCGACTATTGCCTTCCCAACATCCCATAGCGCGACTCTTCCCAAGACACCCACGCCTGCACCAACCGAAACGCCCGTGCCCACCTCCGGCCCTACCGGAACTCAGACTGCAACCGATGGGGCCTGCACCAACCCAGACTCGATCATCACATCACCGCGCGTTGGGGCTGTGCTTAGCGGCCTGGTGGCCTTCTATGGGACGGCGCGTGTGCCCGACTTCTCCTTCTACAAGCTGGAAATACGCCGTGAGGGAGCATCCACTTCCTCCGGCTTTGTGACGTTCTATACCGGCACGGAGCAGATCCAGCACGGGGTGTTGGCAACCCTGGACACGCTGGCCTGGGCAGACGGTGAATACTGGATCAGGCTTGTGGTGGTAGATTCAACGGGCAATTACCCCGAACGCTGCGCGATTCTGTACGTGTTCGATAATTGACCGGATAAATCGTTGGTGGTATCCGGGTGCGATCTGCTGGGCGCTTTGTTCTTTCCCCAGGAGAGGGGCAATGCGGCTTTCACGACACTTTGGCCGGACTCTCCGCGAGGCTCCTGCCGATGCGACGCTCGTCAGCCACGCTCTGATTGTGCGAGCAGCAGTGGCTCAGCTTATAGCCCCCGGCGTTTGGAGTTACCTTCCGCTCGGCTGGCGCGTTGTACAGCGGCTGGCTTCAATTGTGCGGGAGGAGCTGGACGCGACTGGCGCGCAAGAAGTGCGGCTTCCGATTCTCCACCCGGCCATAGGTGAGGAGATAATCGCCGAGATGGCGCGGCGGGAGGTTCAAAGTTATAAGGACCTGCCTCGTACAGTCTACCAGATTCAGGTCAAGGCGAGCGATGATCACCGCCTGGGCGGGGGCCTGGGCCACCTGCGCGAACGCATGGTCAGTAGCGTCTACTCCCTGCACGCCGCCACCGCTGACCTTGACGCCTGCTACGACCGTATTTGCCGCGCTTTCCGGAACATCTTCGCTCGATCCGATCTAGCTGTGGTCGCAGTTGCGGCTGATTGCGGTTGGCCTGGGGGCGGAGAATCGCTGGCCTTCATGCTGCCACACCCGGCTGGTGCAGATCGGTTCGCCCAGTGTCGCACCTGCGGCTATGCCGCTGACTTGGCCTCGGCTGCCTTCTTACGAGGTGAGCCGGATGGGTCTCAACCGCTCCCCCTTGAGAAGCTCGCTACACCAGATTGCACAACCATCGCCGGCTTGTGTAAATTCCTGGGCCTGCAACCATCCCAGACACTCAAAGCGGTGTTCTACACCATCAACTCTGGTCAGCCAGACGAACAGACGGTATTGGCTATGCTGCGTGGCGATCTTGAGGTGAGCGAGGCGAAGCTCGCCAGAGCAGCCGGCGCGAGCACGATCAGGGTGGCAACCGAGGATGAGATCCGGGCACGTATTGGCGCGGTAGCAGGCTACGCCAGCCCGCTTGGTTTGCGTGTCAGAGAGGCCACAGGCTCACCAGGAGCGTGGGTGATCGCGGACGAGTCGCTACGCGCAATGACTAACTTTGTTACCGGGGCTAATGACGCAGGTTATCACGTGATCAATGCCAATTACCCGCGCGATTTCACTGTCACCCAGATCGCTGATATTGCAGTCGCGCCTGATGGCGCACCATGTGCCCGCTGCGGCGGTGTCCTCTCACTGGAGCCTGCCATCGAATTGGCCCACTGTTTTAGGCTGGGATCGCACTTCACACGGCACGCAGGTGTGGCTTACCTGGACACAACCGGTCAGGCACAACCTGCATTGATGGCAAGCTACCAGATCGACCTCGATGGTTTGGTAGCGGGAATCGTCGAGACCCACCACGACGAACAGGGGATCATCTGGCCTCTTGAGGTGGCTCCATACGGAGTTCATTTGGTTGCTATAGCGAAGGATGAGGCCACAGCCCAGGCAGCCGAGTCTCTCTACACAGACTTACAGGCAGTGGGCATTGAGGTGCTGTACGATGATCGGAACCTGAGTCCGGGGGTTATGTTCGCTGATGCGGACCTGCTAGGAGTGCCCCTGCGGCTGACTATCAGCCCTCGCAGCCTGGAGTCGGGCGGTATCGAGGTCAAGTGGCGCTGGAGCAAGGAGAGATCGGTGCTCCCCCTAACGACTATCGCTGTAGAGGTAGGACGGATGCTTACCGGGGCTAGCCGGACATACCGTCCTGATCCGAGTTAGAGTGGCAATATGCCAAGCGTGCTGTTTGCCCTATTCCTGTGGCTTGGTGGAATGCTCCATCTCAGGTTCCGTCGGGTACTGTCCACGCCAGAAGAACCATATTCCCCCACCAGCTACCAGCACGCCCAGCCCGATCAGTAGAAATGGAAGAACCCCCATGAAGCCCCGTGGTCGCAGATCATCTGGGTTGACGTTAGCGCCCCCTTGAGCCGTCATCGGTTGTATCCGCTCCTGGGTGGCAACCTCAGCAACCTGGGCCGGCGTTTCCGACGCCTCAGATGATTCGCTCGGAGTTGCAATAGCCTCCTGGGGAGGTGCTTCGGTCGGCTCCGGTGTGGAGGTCGGCAATTCGGTTGGGGTCGGAGTCGGCATGGCCTGTGCAGTGGCGGTCAGCGCGAGCGCCGGGTCGGGCGTTGGCAATGCGCCCCCCGGCTCTGAGCTAACGGGTGGCGGCTCGGTGTTTGGAGCATCCGGCACATCGCCCTCCACGAGGAGCCACGGCGCGCCCCCAATCAAGCAACCCACGGCGGGGTCATCGCATTCAGCGCCACCCACCACCACCCGATAGATCCCCCCCTCCGGTTGGACTACCCAGCGATTGCCGCTGAGGTCGATCAGAGTTGCTTGAGTACTGCGTGCGGGGATCAACAGCGTGGCAGTCTGCCCGGTAAGCGCCCATGCCACATGGGTGACTTTGTTAGCAAATGTCAGCCGCACATAATCGATCAAGGGGTGAGTCCCCTCCTCAACTCGCCGGGCGAAGATGAAACCATTGAACTCCTGTGCGGCGATCTGGTATGCCAGGTAGGCGGGACGCGACGACCCGTCAGCCCGCACCAGCCCGTAAGCCTGATGATCGTCGGCAACGAGATCGTCAGCCAGTTGATAGACGGCTATTCGCGCTCCCCGATTGGCAGCGAAGGCCAGCGCATAGGCCTGCACGATAAAAGCAGCCTGCTGTCCCAAAGTGATGTTAGGATGCTCGCGGAAGGTGGCGTCAGGCGGATAGACCCGAGGATCGATTGCCGGGCGAGCATTGGTCTCGTTGATCCAGACCTCTTTGAGCGGGACCCCGTGCTGCTCCATCACAAAGAAGTGATTGCGCATCAGGGTGTACACCCGCTCTGGCGAATCGTAGACATGGAGCGTCGCCACATCAAAGTAATAGTTATTGGCTGGCGCGGTTGGATCGTCCAGAAGGATATCCAGGAAGCGGTTGAACCAATTTGGATCGTACCCCACACCTGCCAGGTGAATTTGCGCGTTCGGGTTGGCATTCTTCGCGGTAAGATAGGCAACCTTAACAAGCTGGTAGTATTCCTCTATGCTTCCGTCCCAGGTCGCCCCCCCCACCCGGCTGGGGATATCCGGATTCCGCCAGATCACCCAGCGATTAATTCCCCGCGATCCATAGTAACTGGCTGCGCGGCTCATGAATCCCGCCCAACCGTTGCCTGGATCGCTCACTGGCAGGTATAGCCCACGCGGGACCCCTGTAACCGGTTGGCCGGAGGTTGCCCAGCCCGGCGTGCCGATAACGACAGCCACTACCTCCCTTCCAGACGTGCGGGCGCTGCTCAGCCACTCATCAAGAGCAGGATCGGGGCTCCAATCCGTGGGGCTGTTGGGTTGGAGCGCATCCCAGCGGAGGGTGATGATCTCCCATCCGGCCCCGGAACCACGAGCGGCCTGCGGGTCACCAAACGCATTGACCAACCCGAAGCGCAAGTTAGGCGTTTCCACTTGAGCCGCGCTTCGCGCCGGCCCGCATAACAGGACTACCAGACCGATGGCAGTGAGGAGGGTTCGGAGCATCAGCTCAGGTAAGGCACGTGGGCGTGTTCTCATAAAGCGATTAGCCTGTTTTCACGAGGCGGTGGAACGTTTGGTACCATGTCCAGGTTTTGGCCAGCCCTTCCTGGATCGAGGTTTGCGGCTGGTAGCCCAGCAGACGGGTTGCCTTCTCGATGCTGGCGTACGTGATGGGTGGCTCGCTGGCTGGCGCGGGCACGGAATGGACGCGGGCCTTCTTACCAACCATCCCTTCAATGATGTCGATAAAATCACCTAGCCGCACAGGTTGTCCCCGCCCAATGTTCATCACCTCATAGCCCAGAGGATGATCGATAGCTGCCACAATGCCCCGAATAATATCGTCCACGTACGTCCAATCCCGACGTAGTTCTCCCTTATCAAATACGTTGATCTCACGATCATGGACGATGCTATCCATCACCATATAGGCCATCATATCTGGGCGCACGCGGGGGCCATACACGGTGAACAGCCGCAGCACGGTCACGTTCAGGCCAAACAGGTTGTGGAATGAGTAGGCAAGGACCTCGGCAGCGCACTTGGTGGCCGGGTAGGGGGCAAGCGGCCTATCGCAAGGCTGGGTTTCGATAAATGGAACCTTGTTGGCCGCGCCGTACACGGATGAGGTTGATGCCAGAATGAAGGTTTCCACGCCGAAGCGGCGGGCTGCTTCCATAAGGTGGATCGTGCCTTGCACGTTGACCTCGGTGTACAGGGCCGCCCGCTCGATGGAGTAGCGCACTCCCGCCAGGGCTGCCAGGTGGGCGACCTGGCGGGGGCGGTGTTCGTCGAACAGCCTCAGCATCCCTTCCCCATCCCGGATATCCCCTTCGACCAGCGTGTATGCTGGATGGTGGAGGTGCTCCGCGATGTTGGCGCGTTTCTGGGCTGGGTTGTAGTAATCGTTGAAGTTGTCCAGACAGACGACGCGCTCGCCACGCGCCAGCAGTGCGTCGACCAAGTGGCTGCCGATAAAACCGGCCCCTCCGGTGACCAGGATGGGGCCGAACGAGGATGAGGCAGTTGGGGTCATAGGTTCTCCGCCGGGCGCATGTCCTGGATATTGAGCTGGACCCGCCGCTGGCCGTTCCACTCGTTGATTTCGAGGTGGTAAACCACGTCGATGCGCTCCGGGAGCCGGTCGTGCCACTCGCCCATGCGGAAAGCGATGGCTTCAACAGGTACACCGCTATGATCGGCAAGCTCCAGCTTCAAGTGCCTGCCCTCCGAGCCAACGAGAGCACGGCGCTGGACTATTGCGCCCCTAGTGACAAACAGGGGGTAAGGGTTAGCCTCCCCGCAAGGTTCCAACACCGCCAGGGCGTCTGCCAGATCAACGGTGCATTCGGCGAGGGACAACTCAGCATCAATCGCCAGGGTGGGGTACAGCTCGCGCTCAGCTAATTGTTCCTCAGCGATCCCCAGCAGGCGTTCATGCAGACGTTCGAGGTTATCGTTGAGGACGGTAAACCCGGCTGCTGCTGCGTGGCCGCCATGCCGCTCCAACAGATCGCTGCATTCGTCCAGCGCGCGGGTGATATGGAACTCCGGGATGCTCCGGCACGAGCCGTGACTGTCGTGCTCCCCGACCTGAACGACTACCGACGGGCGGTAATATTGCTCCGTCAGGCGGCTGGCAACCAGCCCTACGACGCCCTGCTCGAAGCGCGAATCGGCTGCAAACAGCAGCGGCATCTGCGACGGATCGGTGGGCATGCCATCCTCAGCCCACTCCTGCATCTGGAGCGTTTTCTGTTGGCGTTCCTGATTGACCCCGTTCAGTTCCTGGGCTAGCTTCCCGGCCTGGGTGTGATCCTCTGTCGCCAGGAGCTTGCCTGCCAGAGTCGCGGAGCGCAGCCGCCCCGCTGCGTTGATTCGAGGGCCGATCACAAACCCAATGGTGACGGTATTCACCGCCCCCGGTCTGATCCCGGCTACACCGTATAGCGCCCGCAGGCCGATCCTCTGGGGCTGGTTGAGCCGCTCCAGGCCACGCTTCACCAGCATCCGGTTCTCGCCCCGCAGGGGGGCAATGTCTGCTACAGTGCCGATGGCAACCAGGTCGAGCCAGTCTTCTGGCCCCCAGCCATCTTCAGGCAGAACACCCCTGCGTTCTGCTTCAATATACAGCGCTTGCACCAGCTTGTAGGCCAACCCCACGCCCGCCAGCATTTTCTCTGGATAGGGGCAACCTGCCTGCTTGGGGTTGATCACAGCCAGTGCGGGCGGCAGTTCCGGGCCGATGCTATGATGGTCGCTGAGGATAATATCCAGTCCGTAGCCGTTGCCATCTTCAACCTCGCGGACGGATCGAATACCGCAGTCTACAGTGACCACCACCTTGTAGCCTCGCTCGGCCAGCCATTTCAGCGCCGGACTGTTCAGGCCATAGCCTTCGTCGACTCGGTCGGGAATGTAGGGATAGACCCTCGCGGCCCCCAGTCGCCGGAGCGCTTCGGTCAACAGCACAGTAGCCGAGACGCCATCGCAATCGAAGTCACCGTAAACAGCAACAGGCTCTCCCTGCTCAATGGCAGCCCACAGCCGGCTAACAGCCTGCTCCATGCCCTTAATCAGAAATGGATCGGTCGTCTGTTGGTACTCTCCCAGGAAGTCCAGAGCAGCTTCGGGAGTGTTGTACCCGCGTCGATGCAGAATCTGAGCCAGAATGGGCAAAGCTGCACGCTGTGCCGGAGTACTCCACTGCTGTGCCAGGGCCTCGATGTAGCCTGAGGGAGCTTGAGGCGCAATATTCCAGAGTTTCTTGTTCATGCTGACTCGTGATTGCCCCATCTGCTCAGAGTGACGCTTTTCGTGCTAACATGTCATGCTACCATGCCACGAAGGAGTGCGTCAACGAGCGGAAAGGCGAAAGGCGGGGTATGTAGCGCGATGAAAAGGGTTGCCAGGCTCTGTTGCTCACTCCAAATTGCCCGAGGCGCTGCACTTGCCCGACAACGCAGATGGCCACCTTGTGCCATAGCGGTCAGGATTCTGGTTTGCTGGAATCGACTTCGTCAGCCAGCCGGGCATTTTGGCTGAGCAGGTCAGCCAGCAGAGCACGCATGATGTTGAGCGCTTCGATCACACGAGAATCTCTGAGCGAATACATCACAGCATTGCCCTTCCGTGTGCTGACCACCAGACCCCGGTCGCGGAGCGCTTTGAGGTGACGGGAGACCGTCGGCTGGGGGATTTCGCAGTCCGCAGCGATCTCGGTGACGTTGCGTGGGTGCTCGTACAGTGCGTACAGGATCAGGATGCGTGTCGGATCAGCCAGCGCCTGGCAAATGTGCGCGTGGAGTTGATTTACCTCACCGATCAGCGTGTTCACGTCACGATCCCCCTGTCTATCTCGCCGCCGCGCCTGGAGTCTTAGGTTCCCATCAGAAAGCGCACAGTCTTGCCAACAGTTATCTAGGGCAAGATGCAGTTCCATCCATCTGGACGGGTCTAGAAGCAGGCGCAGCATTCCCCGGGCGATTGCTTCCCGCATGGTTATGGTTATAGTATGGCACAACCTCCCCGAACCGGACAACCTTCTCAACTAACCCAGGCTTGGGAGTGTAGACGCCGCAGCAGCCTCCTTGCTGCGAGAACACACCGGTGCTGGCAGCAGTGGCAAATAATCCAGGCGCACTATAGGAACAAGTGCTATAATCCGCCCAAACCGCTCATAGCGAGGTAGGCAACATGGGATCGATCCGCCAAGTCCTGTCAGGCATCTGGCGTGCTTGGAAGCGAGTCGGCCAGTTCATAGGAGAGATCATCGGGCGGGTTTTCCTGATGGTTTTCTATGCGACCATCGTTCTACCCTTTGGGCTTGGTGTCCGTCTCTTCGCGGATCCGCTCGACACACGTCGGGAAAAACCTCCGGCCTGGCGCGCGCGCGGCTCGCCTGATCCGACGCTTGAGAGCGCTTATCACCAGTTCTAGTGGTTTGGCCGAAAGAGTCTTTGGCCAAACCACTCGTTTTGAAACGCTTAAGCCTCGTCGGCTTCCGAGTTCGCCCCCGATGAGGTTAAGATGTCAGCGAATTGCTCGCTCAGATTCAGCTTTCGTTCCAACGACTTCAGGGCAATCTGAAGCCTCTGCTGGCGCAGGCTGCTGGTTAGATCGCCCCGCGTCCGCTCTAGGATGCTGCGCAGGCTGTCAACGCGGCGGCGCAGCCCATAGGTCATGGCTTCTGGAAAGTCGAAGGTCATCAGCAAGTTGTAAATAGTATCCATCGCTTCCAGCAGGCGCTCCGCCTCCCGGCTGTGTTCAAGGCGGATCGTGTCTAGGATCGTTCGGCGAAGCTCGCTGGCAGCTTCAGCCAGCCCGTTCAGGTAGGTTGAGCCAATCACACCAAGTTCATCCGCGCTGGGCAGCGGCTCATCCCGAACTAGGGCATAGGTCACGAAGGCTTCGACATACTCCTTGAGCGCATCCTGAGTGTAGCCCGAGTAGCACACATCAGGGTGGGGTTCTACCCTGGCAATCAGCGCCTCTGCCGCTCTGCGAACCTGGTCGAGGTTATGCCTGGCTTCGTCCCAATTTTCGCGGTGTACCGCTTTGATCGTTGCTGCACAATGCCGGGTCAGTTCTCGGGATTGCGCAAGGGCATCATCGCGCGCGGCATTTAACTCCTCGAGCTTGTTGCGGATGACCTCCGCAACGCTTTCTAAACGGTCGAGGTTCGACATAGGTTCCCTATCAGTTGAGCGAGAGGGCTTTCAGCCAAGCCGTGGTTTTGTGGAAGGTGCTCTCCGAATATTCCCCATCAAACACCTAGAAAGGGATGTCCTCCTCCTCTTGAGGATAGGCAGGAGTAGGGGCTACCCCTCCCACAGCTTCCTCACGCCCGCCGAGGAAACGCACATCTCGCGCGGTCAATTCTAAGCTAGCGCGTGGTTGACCATCCTGTGCGGTGTAGGCGGAGGCATCGACCTCCCCAATCACCATCACTTGGCGGCCCTTTTTGAGGTACTGGTTGGTCGTCTCGGCCAGCTTGCGCCAGCAGGTGACTTTAAACCACCAGGTCTTCTCACCGGTGGCTCCGTCCTGGGTTGTCCAACGTCGGTTGACTGCCACTGTGAAGGTTGTGACCGGTGTCCCATCCGGCGTGTAGCGCATTTCAGGGTCGCGGCCCAGGTTGCCGATAATGATGCATTGCTGAAACACGTGCCATACTCCTTTGCAGTTGCCCGGTTGGGCAGTAATCCATATTCCCCTCGACCCGAACAAGTGTACCACAAAATGAGCTTCTTGATGAGTCAAGAGGCATGAGGATCGCCGCGCGGTAATGGGCAGCCAAAGGGTAGGGTATAGCAAAGCCAGAGGGGGTGCAACTGAGTGGTTTCACCTACTTGCCCCGATGTATTCAGCCATGCTATAGTCAGCATAACAGCGCTTGCACTCACCCGATCGTGGGTAAGAGAGATTGATTGGCAATGACTGACTTCGATTATGATCCTGGTGATACCCCTGCCATCGGTGGAGCATCGCGCAGCCAACAACTGGACCGAGATGGCCTGCCCCCAGGGACCGGTCGTCTGAACCCCGCTGCCCTGGCAACTCATAGCCGGATCACGGCTGAAGATCGCCAGCGATTGCTACGCGATCTGAGCGGTACGGGGTCACTGCGGCGGAGCATTCGCGTCGATCAGGCCCCGGTCACCATCAAACAGTTCCTGCGCGGGGAGATCGATCTGGATACGGAGCTGGCTCGGCGCTTTGCCAACGCGCCTCTGATGACCTCCATCGCGCGGTCGCCGCAGGATACGCGCCCCGCCAGCCGGGCAACCGCAATGCTGACCAGCCAGGACTCGGGGGCCATGCTGACCCTTGATATTTACGGTGAGCAGAACATCAGTGAGGCGACTTTCACCCTCAACCATATGCTCGCGTTGCGGTTCCACCTAGCTGATCTCAGCAGCTACGATAAGCGCCGTTGGCTGGACCTAATGCGCCGCGAGGCTGGTGTTGCGTTCCTCTGGACCAGCAAGCGCTGGGAGGATGACTACTTTATCTTCGTGCTCCGGCCCCACTACGTCCGTATGTATGCTTTCTCGCCCCAGCGGTTTGAAGCATCTGTGCGCCTGACTCACCCCGTATCCCGACAGTTGATCAATTGGCTCGATATCCGCTGGTTTAAGCAGACCTGATTGTCGCTAGGCGAACCCTTCCTGAGAGTGGCCGCTGGAGAATGCGCCTGCCATGTGCCACATTATCTGTTGTTTGGCGGTCGCCCACCCCTGTCTCACCCATTGAGGATACCCTGTGTTCGAGGTTGTGTTCCTGGGAACGTCGGCCAGCGCACCGACGGTTCAGCGAGGCTTGAGCGCCCAATTGATCATTCACAGGGACTACCGCTTCCTCGTTGACTGCGGTGAAGGAACGCAGCGCCAGATTCTGCGGAGCGGTCTTGGCTTTCGGCGCCTAGAGCGCATTCTGCTGACGCACGGCCATCTCGACCATATTCTGGGGTTGGCGGGCCTGATCTCCACCTTTGCGCGTTGGGACGCAACCGAACGGATCGAGATATGGGGTGGCCCCAAGACGCTAGATCGAGTCGAGGCGCTGATTTTCGGCGTCGGCGTGGTGCCGCGCAGCGCCCGTGCCGATGGCAATATTGAATTGTACAATGTAACGCCGGGTGTCTTGTTGGAAGACGATACATTTCGTCTCTCGGCCTTTCCGGTGGAGCATCGAGGCGCGGATAGCTTTGGCTACTGCTTTGAGGAAAAGCCCCGGCGGCCTTTTCTCAACGAAAAGGCTGAAGCGCTGGGCGTTCCGCGTGGACCAGAGCGGCGCGATCTGGTCGCCGGAAAAAGCGTCACCCTGGCTGATGGGAGCGTTGTGACCCCCAAGGATGTGCTCGGGGAAGTGGTCCCCGGCACAAAGGTCTGTGTCACCGGCGATATCTCACGGTTGAGTGGCCTGGTCGAGGCGGTAGCGGACTCTGATCTGCTCGTTGCTGAGGGCACTTACCTTCACGAGGAGGTTGATTTGGCCCGACACTTTGGGCACATCACCGCCCGTGAAGCAGCTCAGCTTGCCAAGGACGCAGAGGTTCGCTACCTGATCATCACCCACCTATCCCGTCGTTACCGGGAGCGCGATATTCTGGCAGAAGCCCAGGCGATCTTCCCAACTACAATCGTAGCACGCGATTTCGACCACTTCCGCGTCCGGCGTGGCGAACCGCTGGAAAAGCTGGAAGCAGCAGTTGAACAGCCTTTTGGGTAAGCTGCACCCACCCGGTATAATCCCATCCGAGGATTCAGGCTCAGCAAGAGCTTCGTCGATGCCTGTGACCCGCTGCTATCTGTGCGAACGAAACCCGACCGAAGCCCGCCGCTTGGGGAACTCCGGCCTGGGAAGCGGTGAGTATTGCCCGATCTGCCGGCGGCCAACATGTGGGCACCACCTGGTAACCGTCCGGTGGCGGTGGCGCACGGATGCCCGTGAGCTGGGCGCAGCGCAGGTTTGCCTAGAGTGCAAGCGAGCCTATAGACACCGCGAGTGGGATCCAATTCACCGGGAATGGATCAGTTGAGCGATTGCAGCTACTGGCTGCCTGTAATGATGATGCCTAGCTTGTTGACCCTCCTCTCATCGTAGCCCGAAGGAGTACACTCTTGAGTAACAAAGTGCGTGTCGCCATCATCGGAGTCGGGAACTGTGCGTCATCCCTCGTCCAGGGCGTGCAGTATTATCGGGATGCAGAGGAAAACGACCACGTTCCCGGTCTGATGCACGTGAACTTGGGCGGGTATCATGTCCGCGATATTGAATTCAGCGCTGCATTTGACATTGACATCGAGAAGGTGGGAAAAGACCTCGCTGAGGCTATCCTGGCAGGGCAGAACAACACTGTCAGGTTCGCCGAAGTCCCCAAGCTAGGCGTCCCGGTCCATCGTGGAATGACCCACGATGGGCTTGGCAAATATCTCAAATTGAAGATCGTCAAGGCTCCGGGTGATACGGCGGATATTGTGCGTATCCTGCGGGAGACAGAGACTCACGTGGTGATCAACTTCCTGCCGGTGGGCAGTGAACAAGCTACCAAATGGTATGTCGAACAGGTTCTCAATGCGGGTTGTGCTTTCGTGAACTGTATCCCCGTTTTCATCGCCCGCGAGGAATACTGGCGCCACCGCTTTATTGAGCGCGGCCTCCCCGTGATCGGGGATGATATCAAGAGCCAGGTCGGGGCAACTATCGTCCACCGTGTTCTGACCAACCTCTTGCAGGATCGCGGGGTCAGGTTGGAGCGCACCAGCCAGTTGAATGTCGGTGGCAATATGGATTTCTTCAACATGCTAGAGCGCGAGCGGCTGGAGAGCAAGAAAGTCAGCAAGACCTCCTCTGTAACTTCCCAGTTGGATGAACCCCTCGAGCCGGATAATGTCTACATCGGCCCCAGTGACTACGTCCCTTGGCTCACCGATCGCAAATGGGCATACATCCGCCTGGAAGGGCGCGCCTTTGGCGATGTGCCCTTGAATATTGAGTTGAAATTGGAAGTGTGGGATAGCCCTAACTCAGCGGGTGTGACTATCGATGCGGTGCGTTGCGCCAAGCTGGCGCTGGATCGGGGCTTGAGCGGTGCGCTCGTGGCTCCCAGCGCCTATTTCATGAAGTCTCCGCCAACCCAGTACACAGACGAAGAGGCACGCGAGCTGGTCGAGCGCTTCATCCGGGGCGAAAGCACACCCGAGATGGGCAGCAATGGCGCAGATAGCAGCGGAGCAGCCAAGCGTGTAAAGCCCTAGCTGTGCTTCAGGTCCGGCGGGGCCAAGCGCCTGGCTGAACTTCTGGCCAGGCGTTTTTTAATCACTGAGGGCATAATTGTGCCTAGTATAACGTGTCGAGGCTCAAACACTGTCTGGGCCTTGGAGGTATTTGGAACGATGGGCGAGGACAACGCCTTAGCGCAGATCGAGGCACGAAGAAGCTGGTTTCGCGCTCGCCAGGCGGCTGGAATCGAAGAGTTGTGGGCACTTCTCCCCTTTCAATCCGCTGACTTGTTGCCTTTTGAGGAAGTTAAGAACCAGCTCCGTCTGCGTCACAAGACCTACCGGGGGATTCAGGAGATCGCGCTGGATCGTATTGTGGGCAGTGTGGGGCGATACCGGGATTTCACCCGTACCTTCTTGCCCCGTAAAGACGATCTGCGGCAGCGTTGGGAGCGTGTCAATGCGGCAGCGGCGACGGTGGGCGTACCCCCTATTGAAGTCTATCAAGTGGGTGAGGCGTACTTTGTGCTGGACGGCAATCATCGTGTCTCGGTGGCCCGTCAGAATGGAGCTACCGTGATTGACGCTCATGTATGGGAGTTTGATACCCCGATTGGGTTGAGTGCAGATGCCGATCTTAATGAACTGCTCATTAAGGCCGAGTATGCCCAGTTTCTGGAACAGACGCATCTCGACCGCCTTCGACCGGAGGCGGACATCATCTTCACAACGCCGGGGCGTTACCGGGAGTTGGAATGGCAGATTGAGTTGTACAGACAGGCGTTGGAGAAGATCGATCAGCAACCTGTTCCCTACGAAGACGCGGTGACCGCGTGGTACGACATGATCTACACCCCTGCTGTCCAGATTATCCGCGAGCAGGGTGTTATGGAGCGTTTCCCGGAGCGCACTGAGGCCGATCTGTTTATCTGGGCATGGCGTCACTGCCAGGAGCTTCAGCAGCGTTATGGCTCTGCCCGTCTGTCCGATATAGCAGATCAGATGGCGCATATGCCCCGCTGGGGCATTCTGGGCAGAATCTGGCGGTCCGTCAGCAGGCTGTTTAGCCTCTAAGGGCCGTCCGTGCGGGGCGAGGGGTCTCTAAGAAGCCGGCGCACGTCCGCCGCAATGTCTTCACCAGGTGTGCCGTAGGGAATGACCAGCCTGAGGTTGAGATTCTGGACAACGAAGACAGCCGATGTATGCATGACCAGATAGCCAGCAGCGGAATCCTCGGGTTCTTCAGCTTGGTAAAATACCCCAAACTCCGCAGCGATCTCGGCAAGCTGGCTGTCGTCTGCTGCCCAGAGGCCCATAAACCCTGGATCAATGTTCTGCAGGTAGGTTGCGATCTGTTCCGGCGTATCGCGTTCGGGGTCGACCGTCACAAAGCCAACCTGTACCCGTTCCGCCTCAGCGCCGAGCGCCCGCACTGCTTTGCGCAATTCATACAGCGTGGTTGGGCAGACGTCCGGGCAGTGAGTGTATCCGAAATACAACAACATCACCCCATCCCCGGCCTCGCTGAGGCGGAACTGCCCATCCACGTTCTGGAAGACAAGATCGGGCAGAGGTTTGGGGGGCTCGAGCAGCGTTCCGTGATACCGGTAAGATTGGCAGGCAACAAGGGTTGCCAAGATAACAAACAGCAGCAACAGGCAGCGAGAGCAATAACGTGGCATCTTGTCCGCGTGGGTAGGATCTTGATCAACATGCTGATTATACCAGCCCCGCTTACAGAGAGGTGAGTGTGTCGGTGAACGATTTTGCACGAGAGCGCGCCGTCGCCACCGAGGCAGCACGCCGGGCGGGGCGGCTGTGCCTGGCAGTCCGTAGCACCTTGCTGAGCGCCCCAGAGCAGATGGAGAAGGGTGGGCATGAGCCAGTTACGATTGCCGACTATGCTTCACAGGCGGTTATTCTCCACCACCTCGCCACTCACTTTCCGGCGGATTCTTCATTAGCAGAGGAGCGGGCAGATGAGTTCCTGAAGCTGGCAACGGTCGAGCAGCGTGCCACTGTCCTGCACTATGTTGAGGTAATAGTCGGGCAGCAACCATCGCTGGATGATCTGTGCGGCTGGCTGGATTACGGTCGCACGGCAGCCAGTGACCGGGTCTGGGTTATTGATCCGATTGATGGCACCAAAGGCTTTCTGCGGGGTGATCAGTTTGCTGTTGCGGTTGCCTTGCTGGTGAGTGGAAGGCCGACTGTAGCAGCGCTTAGCTGCCCTCTTCTCCCCTTCGATCCGAACCCTGAAAGCCCGCGCGGCGTGATCGCTACGGCGGTGCTGAATCGAGGCGCGTGGCTGGAACCTTTGCAGGGCCATATGGGCCGTTCTCTGCACGTCTCCCGGATATCAGACATCGCTGGTGCTCGCGCTGTCGAGAGCGTTGAGAGAGGCCACACCGATCACAGCTTCTCTGAGCAAATCTTCAGGGCAGTTCGTCTTGGGGGGCGCCCGGTTCAGATGGATAGTCAGGCCAAGTATGTCGCTGTTGCTGATGGCCGGGCCGAGGTCTACCTTCGCCAGTCTCCGGGCGCTGAGTATTGGGAAAACGTGTGGGATCATGCCGCAGGCGCATTGATCGTCTCGGAGGCAGGGGGCCAGGTCACGGACTTGCGGGGCGCCGCGCTGGATTTCTCACAGGGGGCACGGCTCTTCGCCAATCACGGCATCCTGGCAACGAACGGCCTGCTGCATGACACCTTGCTGCAGGCGATTGCCGGAGCGCGCTAGCGCACAGCCGTTTCTACGAGGCGGTGTTCATCTCGGCTGGCTGGCGTTTCGCCGGCCTGGAGGGCGTGCATCACAGTTCGACTGCGCCACCACAGCCACGCTGTCTGAAGAGCGCTGCTGAGCGACATGGCGGCCAGCCCAACATATAACCCGGTTGTCTGCCCCCACATCACCCCGGCCCACAGCATGGCGGAGATGCTGATCAGGTAGACGATGACAGCCTCGGTGATGCTGTGTGTCCGCCGGCTGTGAAGGATGCTGCCCTGATACCAACTCTGCATGACAGCAAAAGCAGGCATAGGCAGAGCAAGCCACAGGCCACGCCGCGCTAGGCCGGTCAGCTCCGCTGAAAGACCAGATATGTCCCTGAACCACAGCCCCGCTAACGGCGTCGCGGCAATGGTGAGCAGGAATATAACCAGTAGGCCCGCCAACAGTGCGGCGAACCGGCGCAGCGCGGAAACTGCCCCTGGCTCGTCCAGCAGCGCTACCACCACCTCATTGTAGGCAACCCCCAGACTCCGCGCCATGAATATCAGCCCGGAAATGACAGGCCAGACAGCCAGCGACTCGAGCGCCAAGGGCATCCGGCTTAGCGCAGCGCTGCCAATAGGCTGGGCAAGCAGCGTCAGTAGCGAGGTCATCACCAGCGGGATGTAGAATTCGATAAACGCCGCGAAGGTCAGCCCAGGCTCAACTGGCGGTGCGGGTTTCAACTCATCCCGCAGCACAGGGTGGACGCGCAGCCCTGCGTAGATAGCTTCACTAACAACCCCTGTGGCCACGGCACTTGTGGCGACCACTATGCCAGGAATAGAATGGATCAGGTAGCCGATTGCCAGCACGAGAAGGTTAGAGGACAGACGGACGACGGTTCCAGCCCCTACTGCTCTCGAATGGCCGAAGCGGATGAGCACCCCCTGGTTAAAACGCCGATAGGCAATGGACCATGTCCAGGGCGTCATGATCATCAGACCAATCCGTGCTGGCTCGATGATCTCCGCTGGAGCGCCCAGCATCACCCTTGCTACCACGTAATACAGGGGTGTGAAAGCAACCAGAATATGGAACACCGTCAGGATGGCTCCGGCGCCCATCATAAAGCGCCTCAGTTTGATATAGGAGGCCCAGTCGCGGCTCAGTGCAGTGGAAGCTGCCAGCAGCATGATGATCGGCGATTCGACAATCAGCGATAGAGGGAAGACGATTCCCCCATAAGCCGCTAGATTGATCTCTGGGTCGGCAAGCCGGGCAACGACCGCACTCAGAGCGGGGAGCTCGAGTGCCATCAGAAGCCAGCTTCCTGCGAGTGGCCACCAAGTCTCGACGATGCGCGTGAGAGACAGCTCGGCGCTGGAATGGGTCGCGCGAGTGGCGGAATTAGAAACTGTCATGGATTGAGAGTGGTTATTTGCTTGTCGAGATTCTGGTGAAGGGAAGTGTATCGCTTTGTCAGCGCTTACGCACCTGTCAGCCGATCGCGGATTCAGGCGCGTGCAGGGGAACAGCGCACCGGACGAGGCGGAGCCGTGTTGAACAGGAAACCGTGACGTTTAGTCGCAGAAGGGCAACTGTTAATGCGCTTAACCATCTGCACAATCTGCGCTATCTGTGGGCTTCTCTCACTTCTTACGCTTCGCTGATGGTGTCTGGCCTCCAAATGAGAGAGAATCAAGGCACGAGTGAATGGTAAACAGGGCGATTGCATTTGGAGGTCTGCTATCGGCGGTAGCTGAGACATTTGGCCTCGGACGCTATGCGGATGTCTGCCGACTGCATTGCCCTGGAGCGGTAAAGGGGCTTATGTTCGTAGAAGGTGTATGCAACTATAATTGCATTGGTTGACTGGGAGGCTCCTGGTAGCCCTCCCTACACCCGGAACTCAAGTAATAGGCGGAAAGTCGAAAGCTGAAAGTTGAAAGGTCAGGAGCGCACACACAGCACGATAGCCCCGGCTTTTGGCTTTGAACTTTCCACTTCTTACTTCTCAGCACTCAGCACTC
>Ga0129299_1000588_pt1 | contig 23332 bp, 24 predicted proteins | sample ConPoolayeCmetaG_FD_94477 | JGI IMG/M metagenome (GOLD analysis project Ga0129299, IMG submission 94477) | Hot spring microbial mat communities from California, USA to study Microbial Dark Matter (Phase II) - Cone Pool mat layer C metaG ...
CAGAGGTCGCCAGAAGCCTTTATCAGGAATTTGTTGTGTCAAATAAACAAAAACAAGGCAAAGAGGGGGATTGCTGTTAATATAGACTATGATTATTTGATAAGCTTGTATGAAAAGCAAGGGCACAGATGTGCCATCTCTGATTTGATAATGACATTTGAATTTAATAATCCTCGCAGCATTAGTGTTGATCGCATAGATTCATCTAGGGGGTATGAACCAGGCAATGTTCAACTGGTTTGTCAGGCCTTTAACTGGATGAAGAATAAAGCCATCCAAGAGCAGATAACCAAAATGCTTGATGATTATTATGCTGAAAGGTGTAATGCTGAGAATAATCAATGAACATTGCTGAAAGAAATAGGATGCTCTGTGAGATGTATAGTAATGGTGCAACCATACCACAGATATCTAAGCATAGTGGTTTGTCCATGACACAACTAAGCAGAATATTTAGGAAAAATGGGGTAAAGAGAAAGAAGTATGAGCTGGACAGAGAATATTTCGAGCTCAATAAAGACAAGTCCCTAAGAAACATCAGTGAGGAGACTGGTATACCAATTAGAAGAGTATATCATCTGCACAGCATTGCACATGGAAAAAGGACAACGAGGGGGAAGACGGATTTTACAGACCAATCTCCATCTGTTGACCCAGACCTCATCAAAGACAGGGAATGGTTAATAAAGAAATATGTTTTGGAGAAAAAGGGAACCCCAACCATAGCCAGAATTCTTGCCTGTAAGTGTTCGGATGTTTGCCGTGCTCTTAAACAGCATGGCATAAATAGGCGAACCACAGAAGCAACAATGGAGTCTAAGAAGAAATGTCCACCAAAAGAATGGTTGGAAAGCACATATGTTGCAAAAGGGTGGTCAATACAAAAATGTGCCAAAGAGTTTGGTTGCAGTTGGAACTCTGTGTATTCGGCTCTAAGAAAGCATGGAATTGGTGTTCGTAGCGCATCAGAGCAGCATTCTAGTAGACTAAATGAATTCTTTGGGAAAAGACATTCAGATGATATCAAAAAATTGTGTGCCGAGGTCGGTGCCAGATATGGCGCCGAATATTGGACCACTGGCAATGTTGATGCTAAGGTTGCTTTGGCAACAGTGGCTTCTAGGGAGCTGTGGTCTGATCCTGCTCGCAGAACAGAAGCCTCCAAGAAAATTGCAGAGCTGTGTCAAAGTGGCAAATGTAATTCTAAGGCTGTGCCATTTCATGCCAAAAATGGCAATGTGATTCTTATGAGATCCTCGTGGGAAGCTGTGGTTGCCAGGGTGATTGATGAGTCTCATGTTGTTAAAGAGTGGAAGTATGAACACATTAAAATTCCGTATGAGTCTGGTGGTTCTGTTCAACACTTTGTTGTTGATTTCTATGTCGAATGGATTGATGGGCTCAAGACACTTATAGAATGTAAAAATCGGCATTTGTTGTTAAAACCAAATGAGCAGTTGAAGATCAAGGCCTTGGATGAATATTGTAAACGTAACGGATATGGTTATGTGTTGGTCCAGGATGAAGATGAAATAAAGAAGATTGAAGTTGGTTATGTTAATCGCATACGGTGGGTAACTGATTATAGATATAAGGTTGGGCGTGAATATTTGGGTGACCCCAAATTAATGCATGAAATTATGTTTCACGAAATTATTGATAAGATATGTCCTTGGAAATATCCGTCATATACTAATGATGAATTGGCAGTGGATTTGGAGCGTGTTAAGAATGAAAGTCTTGCCGGGTATGTTTCAAATGGTAACATGCATTCTACGGCCCCAAATCGTGGTGGTATGCCAGGAAGACTGATCATGCAGCATTTTAACCCGCATTTTTGGGATGTTGCGCCGATTGGCAGGAAGGCGCTGCCATTGGTGTTTAATGATAGGGCGGCAATATATGAATGCTTGTCCATATCGCGCGATGAAAATGAATCTTTATCATTTGAGAGGCTTCTTAGAGAGATTAATTTTCATAAGACTAAATATGGTCGTGCATCACATTTTGCCCCTGGGTTTGCCAGAGTTGTTATTAGAAAATTTGGTATGTCTGGCAAGAGGATGTTTGATCCTTGTTGTGGTTGGGGTGGAAGATTAATTGGTGCTCACATAGAGGGTTGTAAATATGGTGGTGCTGAATTGTCAGCAAAGACCTTTGCTGGGTTGGTTAATATTGCGAGGTTTATTGGTGCTGATTGTGGTATATATAATGCGTCGTGTCTAGATGTTGAGTGGGATGGCGATTTTATTTTTACTTCGCCGCCATTTTATAATAAAGAATTATACGTTGGTGATGGTCAACCATGGGTGGTTTATAAATCGAGACCAGAGTGGATAGACGGCTTTATTAGGCCATTTATTGCCAAGGTTGGTTCAAGGTTGTGTATTTTGTATTTGGATAGAGAAACTAAAGAAGACTATGAATCGATTAGAAGATTTGATGAGATAATTGTTATTCGGAATAGGAAACACGCCAGAAAAAGGGCTGGTGAAGAATATCTTTGCGTATATAATCCTTGATAACAAGTTTATTAGTATTTCACACACAAGACGTTGTGAGTAACCATATGGATGTTATAAGAGCCGGAGAAAATTTTCTAGACTATGTGTTGCCGAGTGGTGTTACTGTTGTACATTTCACTGATGAAAGTAGCAAGTGTGGCAACTGTGTGCGATTGCTGCACGATGTGGAATTAATTGCCAACAATATTGACGACGTTAGGTGTGTGATTGTTAATCTAAAGACATATCCACTGGTAAGGGCTAAGTATGGGTTTGTTGGTAATTATATAACACAGATATATAAAGATGGTAAGTTCTTGAAACAATACACTCCCGGAGCTGGTGGATATGAGGAATTTTGTGCGGCGATAGCAAAGGCTAAAGCTGGCCAGCCGATAGATAGCATCTTTGATTTGTTGAATGAAAACAAGAGCAGGCAGAAGCATGAGTTTGTTGTTGAAAGAGTGCCAGTTTCAGAATTGAACAAATGGGTTGCTGCTGAAGAGAATAAGCCGAAACTGCTTCGTATGCCGACTCACAGTTTTGTAGATCCAACAACCAATGAATGGGTTATTATATACATTGACATTTCTGGCTGATAACATTGTGTGTGGCTGATGTCATGAGAAAATCATGTATTCCATGCGCCATTAAGCACTTATCTCAAGCAGCCGTGCTGTGCATGGAGGTGGTGCAGGGGTATGATGACCATAGGTTTTTGGTTATTGGCCACCTTGGCGAGGCCGCCGATGAATTGGTTGCTAAGTATCCACAAGTGGCGTTGAAAATTAGGGGGCATAGAATAAATTATTACAGAAATTATAAAAGTTATGTTATTCCATTTATGGACTTGTTCAGGGAACTGTTGTCTATTGAGAGTAAAGATGACTGCTGTGATGATGATAAAGAGTATGTCTTGGGAGTAAGATCATCTGTGTGCTCTGGATGTGAGCACTATGATGGCAGTAAAGTTGCATGTGCGGCGCTAGATAATTCTGGTGATTTAAGACAGCTGTGGACAGAGGCACGATCGGTATGTCCGCTTGGAAAATGGGCGTTAATAAATAGGTGGAGCGATTAATATGCAAGATGGCCATGCTAATAGTCGTGGATATGATGACCTAAAAGATAGATACGCTTCTAAAGAGATGGTTGAGTTGTTCTCTATTAGAAATAGGGTGCTGTGGTGGAGAAAGCTATGGGTTGTTCTGGCAGAGTGTGAAAAAGAGCTTGGATTAAATATCACAGATGAACAGATACAAGACATGTATGATAATCTTGATAAAATAAACTGGGATATAGCCGCCATCAAGGAAAATGAGGTACACCACGATGTGATAGCACACATATACGCATTTGCCATGGTTGCTAGCAAGGCGGCTCCAATAATTCACTTGGGGGCCACCAGCTGTTATGTTACTGATAACACCGATTTGATATTGATGCGTGAAGCTCTGCGAATCATAGCCAAGAAACTAATTGTGGTGATTAGAAATTTCCTTGGTTTCATTGATAAATATAAGAACCTGCCGACTATTGCTTACACACACTATCAGGAAGCACAGCCGACTACTGTTGGTAAGCGCGCTTCGTTGTGGGCGTATGATTTCTTGATTGATTTGATGTCTGTGGTTGACAGAATAAATAATCTGCCTCTGTTGGGCTGTATGGGAACCACTGGCACCCAAGCATCGTTTATGAAATTGTTTAATGATGATTATGAAAAAGTTCTAAAGCTAAATGACTTAATTAAACAAAAATTAGAATTTAACAGTGTTGTCCCTGTGTCTGGCCAGACATACACAAGAAAAATAGATGCACAAGTTTTATCGACGCTTGGTGGCATTGCTTCTAGCGCCTCAAAATTTGCAAATGACATAAGGCTATTGATGCATGATCATGAAATTGAGGAAGATTTTGGTAAAGCGCAAATTGGTTCCAGTGCCATGCCATATAAAAGAAACCCAATGTACTCTGAAAGGATTTGTGGTCTTAGCAGATATTTGATTGGTCTGCCAACAAACTTGTTGTTTACTCATGCATCACAATGGCTGGAGAGAACACTGGATGATAGTTCGAATAGACGAATAGTCATACCACAGGCGTTTATGGTTGCAGATGCAATATTAGAAGTTGTTATTAAAGTGATCAACAACATTGTGGTTAATGAAAATGTTATAAAACAAAGGTTGCTTAAACACATGGAATTTGTTGTTACTGAAAATTTGTTAATTGATGCCGTCAAAAGTGGAGGCAATAGGCAGGTGTTGCATTCGGCAGTTGCCAGGATGTCTAAGGATGCCATTGAGAGAATGAGGATGGGATGGCAGCCGAATTTAATAGAATCTATTAAAGAATCTGGTTTGTTTAATGTCAAAGAAGAGGATTGGGACAGTCTTCTTGATCCGGTTAAATACGTTGGGTGTGCGCCACAGCAGACGGAAGCTTTTATAAAAATGGCGAGTGACATATGTGATGGCATAATATTGTGAGTTATTGTCAAACATATGATATATGAAACTGGACCATTTGCTTGTTAATAGCATGCCAGAAAGACTGTTAGGCAAGACCGGAGTGTCTGTTCCAATATTTTCTCTTGGTGGTCAAGGGGCATTGGAGACTCATGGCGACAGAGGAAATTGCATTAGAATAATTGAGAGAGCCATTGAATTAGGTGCCAAGTATATGGATACCTCCCCAATTTACGGGCCATCAGAGAGCATTTATGGGGAGGTATTACCATCGATTAGAGATAAAATCTTTCTTGCTACCAAAAGTGATATGCGAGATTATAATGGTGCTATGAAAGACATTAAGAATTCGCTTAAAAGGCTCAAAACTGATTATATAGACTTGTGGCAAATACATCATTTAGACTCTATTGATGAGGTTGATGAGGTTACCAGTAAAAACGGCGCTTTACGGGCATTTGTTGAAATGCAGAGGGCTGGTGTGGTTAAACACCTGGGGATAACAGGACATCAGGACCCGATGGTGTTAATTGAGATTATGAGAAGGCATGATTTTGATGTTGTGTTGTGCCCAGTCAATGCGTGTGATAGGGCTATGAAGCCATCATTTATAGACACTGTGGTTAAAGAAGCAAACAGACGATCAATGGGTATAATCGGAATGAAGGTATTTGCGCAGGGATATATATTTCACCCACATGGTATAAATACTGTGTGGGAGGCGCTAAATTATGCTTGGTCACAGCCAATAACAACTGTGATAATTGGTTGTGACAACGTTGGTCAGCTAGAAATGAATGTTGACTTGGCAAGAAGATTTAAGCGGCTATCTGATGATGAGTTGAAAAACGTTGAGAAAAAGGCGGAGCCACACAAGCGACGTGGATGCTTCTTTCGCAAAGAATTTGGTGGGTATGACTCAAAGGACGTTCTTGGCCCAGTTTATGCGGCGAAATCAGATTGACGGGGTCTCTAATTGAATTGGTCTGTGGTTGTAAATCGCCATGTAAATAATAGTGTTGAGCATTTGTTTGAGACCCAACAAATGTGTTCTGAGGATGTTGCTCGCGATGTGTTCTCTAAATTATCAACGATATTTTGTCCACCCGAATATGAGATATTGCTTGTAAAGTATGAATATAACATCAGTGTGGTTCTTAGCACCGCATCTCATGCTGATGTTTACACAACCCCACCCCCAGTGACTAAAGGCTTGTTTTGAGAAATGTTAGCCCGCAATTATATTAACATGAAGGAAGCCTGTTTGTTATTTTGCGGCGACGATGGGTGTAATGGATGCCGTTGGGGAAGGTGTAATTGTAGAACAAAGGATGTGTCTCGCCAAGAAGTCATTGCTGAAATGTATGTTAAAAGCAAAGTTGAACGATTGTTAACAGATTATGATAACAAACGGTTAAACCATAATATGTATATGTATTGCGCGGTGGATTTGTGGAACAAGAATGTATTGATTGATGTTAAGCTATCTAGATATACTCTGTCTGATGTTGCTAAATTTAGGCATGGTGGCTTGTTAGTTGAGTGGGATAAATTACTAATAATGAATGAGTTGATGAAATATGTTGGTGCATATAGTGCATATGTTATATACTTGCTGTCTGATGGAACATTATTGGCTTCTAGTGTTGAAACGATGCTGTTTCATGAGGCGGCTGTTTGGGATGTGGCCTCTAGGAATAAACTGTCTAAATATCTTGAATTAAAACACTGGAACAACCTTACTGGCGGTGATGGTTTGTTTGTCAATAAGAATTGTTGGAATGAGTGTTGTTACTGTGGTGGTGCCGTATTTGGTTTAGAGTACCACCGTGGATGTAGGATTAAACATTTAGAAGGAGAAAAGCATGAGAAGAAGGAAAAGTCGCTTGGCATCGTTGTGTAAGAAAACAAACAGGTGCCGCAATCGTTGTTGCGCGGGTAAAGTTGGTGTTACGGCGCGACGTGCTGCGCGTAAGAAAACAAACAACCGTAATCGCTGTTGTGGTGGTGGGAGGAAAGCTAGATGAGAAAGGTGTTAAAGAGAATTTTGAAGGACATGATTCAGGCCAAGGTTGCCATGGAGGCCTTGGCGGGCAATCTCGGACCAGAAATTAGTGATGGGAAAAAGAAGGAATTTGGAGAAACTGTTCAGCTTGTGGATAAGATAATTAACAACATTCAGTCATTGATCAAATATTGAGGTGGCCTGGTATGGCTGTGCACAAGTTTGTGTTTAACAAACCTTTGCAACGCATAAGAAACGATCGGCGCATAGTTATTAATGTTGGTGGCGATGGTGGTCAGGTTGTCAGTGGTGGCGAGAATGACAACGCCAAACATAACAATGTTGTGCAAGATGAAACCGGTCGTATGCATGTTGTGCGTGGTGTTGAAGCAAACCAACAGAAGCAAGGTGCTGTTGAGCGCAATGAACCCAACGCAAATTTTGGGGATAAAGCTGGCGAGGTTAGGCAAATAGTTGCGCCGACAACAGCAAACAATTGTCGTGTTAATGGCAATTTTGAGTTTGAGGAAACAGAGATATGACAGTGCCAGTGTCGTTGATTACTGGCATCACTGGGCAGGATGGCAGCTATTTAACAGAGCTTCTGCTGGAAAATGGACATGTTGTGCATGGTATCATTAGAAGGTCATCGTCATTTAACACTGCCAGAATAGATCACTTAATTAACAGCGACGTGTATAATAAGCGTATGTTTTTGCATTATGGTGATGTTGTTGATTTTGGTTGCATCAGTCGAATAATACAGAATGTCAGGCCCGATTATTTATTCCATCTTGCGGCGCAAAGTCATGTCAAAGTGTCTTTTGAAATGCCAGAATATACTGCTGATACTGATGCACTTGGGACTTTACGACTGCTAGAAGCTGTTCGCATGTTTTCGCCACACACTAGGGTATATAATGCATCAACATCAGAATTGTTTGGTGGGGTAATGTTGTCGATGCCCAAGGGCGGGTATAATGAAAATAGTCCGTTTTATCCAAGGTCGCCATATGGTGTGGCCAAGTTATATTCGCACTGGATTGCTCGCAATTATAGGGAAGCATACAAACTACACGTCTGTAATGGAATATTGTTTAATCACAGTTCTCCGCGCAGGGGAATGACATTCTTGACAAGGAAGGTAACATCATGGTGTGGGCGCAATTGGCATAAGCTAACTAAGGGTTTGATATCTGATGAGGATGTGCTTGAGGTTGGAAATATACATGCATATAGGGATGAAGGTCACGCCATTGATTATGTTGCTGCGATGGTATTGATGATGCAGCATGATTTGCCGGATGATTATGTGATTGCTACTGGCGAAACGCATTCTGTTAAAGAATGGATAGACAATTGTTTTTCATGGATGAATTTGTCGTTAGAATGGAGAGACGATAATTGTGCCTATCTCAATGACAAACTTGTTGTTAGGTCTAGTGGCAAGTATGTTCGTCCAACTGAAGTTGATTATTTGTTGGGTGATTCGTCTAAAGCCAGGAGGGTTTTGCGGTGGGCTCCGACTCGCAACTATCATCAACTAGTTGATGATATGATGCGGCACGACACCAAGAATAATCTGTGTTATGTGTAAATAGGAGTGGCCGCCATTAGTGGCTAATGGCGGCAATGCTCTTCTGTGATTGAAGAGCGGCGTGATTTATCTTTTGGATTGAACAATGATTGTGTCGCCGGCTTCTAGCAAGTATCTTTGGTTGTTCAATATCACAACACAATCTTCTGTGACTGTGAATTTATATATTTTGCCTTCGGCGAACCCGTGCTGCTTGCTTCCTAGACCGCTGGCAGCGAGGATGAATCTCCAATAAAAGAACCTAAGGTCCTGCAGTGATTTTTTGCTGTTTACTATGTCAACATACTTCTTAATGTTTTCTTCACTCATTCCGCCAGTGTTTTTAAATATATCTATTAATGTCTCTTTAAGTGTGTCTAGGTCGTCTATCTTATCTAGTTCTTGGCTTCTTGCCAGTATGACTTTTGCTGGGTTCATGCCGCCCATTTTTGTATAATCTACTGCTTTGTGGTGCTTGCTTTGTTTTTCTTTTGGCATTGTAGGTCTCCATCAAAAACAAATTGGTTGTTTACGGTATGTTTGATTAAGCATTATTGCGTTCAAATATATATTATCGCTGGTGGTGGTCCTATGAGTGATATTGCTAATAACATTGGGGCAAATAAAACCGATGTGTTAAATCGTATATATTTTGACTATGAATTGTTAAATGCGTTGCGTGTTGTGTGCAAGCTTCCGGCATATTTACATGGTGGCTCTATTTATTGTGATGATGCGTGGTCGCTGGTTGATGGTGATGGCAATGTGATGCCATCGTTGCTTAATCAGTTACATAATTGTGTTGGTGGTAAGTGGCATCTAATGGTTATTCCAGCTGGTGGTGACAGGTATTTGATATATCGCCTGGCTGTAATGGCCAATCGTTGTTAACAATGAATAACAAGTATATTAAATGTTGTAAGTGTGTGCGTGAATTGCTTATGCAGGTTGATAAAAACTGCTGTGATTGTGACATAATTAGCAGCTTGGCGCATAAAATTGCGGCGGCAATAATGAGTGTGGACAGGCGTCTTGTAAAACCTGAGTTTACAAAAAGATACTTAGAATACATAGTTAAGAACAGACGTTTAGATCCGCGCAGAACTAATCCGGATGGTAAATCGCCAATAGCGGTGTGTTGTGCGTTGTTTGGTGTGTGGACGGCGGTTGATGTTCTTATTAAGAGAAATATGATTGGTTGTGGTGATGGACAAATGCGGGTGTCTATGTTTGTTAATTTTAGTCATGATTTACTTGATTGGATATTATGATTGGAGGCCGCCATGGAAGACATTGTAACTGCGTTTTGTGAGATGTTGAAGAAGAATAGCAGAAATGGCTTGCGGATAGGCCAAATGATCAGTGCGCTGTTTGATAAGGTTGCTGCCACTGGAAAGGATCCATTTTTTGTAAGTGATGAAGAATTGTTGGGCTTGATGCGTGCATATACTAATGGAGAAGGCCCCTTTTCTGTAGATGACAAGAATCGTTGTATTTAACGAGTAAGAATATCAAGAAATGGCGACAAAACGTCGTCATAACAACAATCAAACATAACTGTCGAATGGAGGGTTGCGCATGCCATACATAAGGCGCGAAGATAGGCTGCCCATTGACGATGTTGTCAGTTCGTTGATCGATAGGATTGATGGTGTGGGCAAATTAAACTATGCGGTTACAACACTAGTTCATCATTACATTAATAAAAATGGGTTGCGTTATGAAACTATTAATGCTGCAATTGGTGTGCTTACGTGTGTGTTGCTGGAATTATATAGGGTTGTGTGTTCGCCATATGAAGACAGCAAGATGGAAGAGAATGGGGTAATTAATATCATTAGACGATGATTGATCAAGGAAGGAATAGACATGAATATAAAACGGTTCTATGAGCTAGTGGAGGACAATGAATCGCTAACTGGTGTTGGGATCACTAATGGTTCAGTTGTTGTGCATAACAAGAAATATAAATTGACATTTGGCGTTCCCATTGTGGTTATAAAAAACTGTGATGAGAAAGAATTGATAGATGTGATTACATGTAAAAGATCTAACTCTCCGTTGATCTATATGAGCAGGGTTGTTGGGTATTTCTCATCCATTAAGGATTGGAATCCAAGCAAGGTGTCTGAGTGGCATGATCGTCGCAAGGGCGGGTATGCCATTGAAGCCAATTGATGATGGATTGTGGGAGAGATTATGGTGACTGTATTTACTAAAGAAGGATGTCTTAAATGTGATGCGGCCAAAGAAAAATTGCAGTTGTTGTCAATCCCATATGAAGAAAAGCCGTATGAAGCGTATACTGTGTTTCATGATGGGTGGGAAGAAGATGGTAGTGTTGATGTGCTAGCTGCAAGGAGCTATTTTGGTAGTAATAATGTGCCCATTATTAAAGATGGCAACAAATTCTTTGATTATCCTGGGTACATGAAATATATAAAAAATAACAGCAAGTAGTTGGCTGCTTTGTGTTGTTTAACTTCAATTTAAAATAACAAGCATGATGGGGTGCGCGCCGTATGCCAAAAAACATAAAAGTTAGAAAAAGAAAGAGAACAAAATTAGACTCTACAGACATAAACCTGCTAGTTGCCCCGGAATCATCAGATGAATTTTTTGAATGGGATAAGAGCAAAATAGCAAATGCTCTTAAGCTTGAGGCCGGCATTGATGATAAGTTATCTGCTGAGATTGCAGATGCGGTAGAACAGCGAGTGTTGGCGTTAAAGATTCAGGTTGTATCTACTTCTTTAATACGAGAGCTGGTTGATAATGAACTGTTTTCTCGTGGTTGTTATGTCGAGTGGGAAAAACAGAAGGTTATTGGGTTGCCAAAATATGACATTGATGAGTTAATATGTCATAAGAGCAAAGACAACTCTAATGTTCACAATAACAATCCAGAGGCAATCGGTCATACTCTGGCAGAAACTATAATGAAGCAGTATGCCCTACAAGAAGTATTTTCTAAGGATGTGTCTGATTCTCACAGAAGTGGGTTGATATATATCCACGATCTTGGGATGCCGACCAGAATATATTGTTCTGGTCATTCTGTTGAATACATTAAGAAGTACGGCGTAAAGTTAGAGAATTTACAAAGTGTGTCTGGCCCTGCCAAGCATGCCAGGACGCTATCTGTCCATGTCAACACATTTTTATCTGTTATGCAGGCATATTATGCTGGCGCCCTTGGCCTTAGTTATGTTAATATTGCGTATGCCCCATACCTTGAAGGCATGTCAGACAAGGAGATATATCAAGAAGCACAGCATTTGATGTATCAAACCTCTCAAAATGCTTTTTCTCGTGGTGGACAGACGCTATTTGTTGATTTTAATGTGCATACCCATGTGCCAAAACATATGAAAAACATTCGAGCCATAGGGCCTGGTGGTCAGTATTTAGATCGTGATTACCAATCATATGAGGAACTTGCGGCCAAATTTGCTAAGTGTTTAATACAGATTGCCGCTGATGGTGATTATTATCACCGTATAATGCCATTTCCAAAAATAGACCTTCACATTGATGCTGACACTTTTAAAAATGATTTGGCGATGTCTGTTCTTGATGAGGCGTGTAAGGCTGCGTCTAAGAATGGCTCAATATATTTCATATTTGATCGTGATAGTGTAACAATGTCGGCTTGTTGTAGGCTAAGAACCAGCATTAGCGATACGATTATGATAGAGAAACCGGAAACAATGAGGTTTGCTGGTTTTCAAAATGTGACTATTAACTTGCCACAGTGTGCTTATCGCGCCAATGGCAACGTGAGTAAATTTTTTAAGGAATTAGATAAGGCGATAGAGTTATGCGTTAAGGCCCACCTTGACAAAAGAAAATTTATTCGCCCATTGATGTTAAGTCCGGCAATGCCACTGTGGCAAATAGGGAAGCCAGCAGAAGATGGCAGGCCATATGTTGATTTGGATGAGGCAACATATATTGTTGGTGTGATAGGGTTAAATGAATGTTTGCAAAGTCTATATGGGCGTGAACTGCATGATGGTGAAGAGATGGTGTGGAATGGTTTAAAGATAATATCGCATATGTATTTTGCGATAAAGAAGCACGGGAAAAAGCACAACCTTAAATTTACGCTAGAGGAATCCCCAGCAGAAAGCGCATCAAGAAGGTTGGCCAAGATAGACTTGCGCAATTTTAAGAATGCCATTGTGAGGGGTGATGTAAACAACGATAGCGTTTATTATACCAATTCCATACATATTCGAGCCGATGCTAATGTTGATTTTTTAACCCGTATACAAATACAGTCTAAGTTTCATTCGCTGATAGAAAGTGGGGCGATCATACATGCCTTTGTTGGTGAAAATTTGCCATCTGCGGGAAGTATAAAAGCATTGCTTAGAAGGGTGCTTGATAAGACTGATGCTGCGCAGATAACCATATCTCCTGAGTTTACAACATGCAATAACTGCCGCAACAGTTTTGCTGGCATAAAAGATAAGTGCATTTACTGTGGTGTGTCGAATATTGATGTAAAATATTTGTTGTCTGTTGATGGTGATATGCTTCCGTGGAATTATGATGTCCTTGCGTCGGTGGCTGGCGGGTAGTGCTTTGTTCAAACATATATAATGAGATAATGTTGTTTATTGTGGGGATGTATATGTTTATTGGTGACAGATTGTCATATCGACTAAGGTCTTTATCAGAGGACACAGATTGGGAGATCATAAGAAAGAAGATAAAGAAGAAGTATGACAAGATAAAGAAGGGAACAATAGAACACTATTCGGAAACTGAAGCCAAACGCAGATTTGTGCCAAACACATTTGTGAGGGCGATTAGAGATGTGTTATATAATCCAGTAAACAACTGGATGTTTTGCGTTGTTGAACCTTATAAGGACGCTTCTGGCAATGTTATTCCTGGCACAGTTGGCGTTTTTCCATTGATGGCTGCCAAGACTTATATTCCATCGTTTCATGGTGAAAACCCAACATTTAGGACGATAAACTCCCAGTTGCTAGATATTAAATCTGATAAAGATAGCTTGTTTGATATTCTTAACAACGTCTGGGATGAGTTAGAGTCTGACTATAGGAAAATACTTGCGTGGATTAACAGGGAACGAGAAAATATTAGTTCTACATATGCTGACAACAAGGGTGAAATGACCAGACGGTTACTGCGCCTTAGCAACGATGGCAGGGAAAAGCTTCAGGCTGTTGACAAAAAAATTAGTGATCTTCTGCGTAGTAAAATAATGGCCAACTTTCCAAACAGACAACAAAGAGAAGAATATGGCATCAACAATTTTAGCATCATACACGAGAAGCTTGCTGGGCATGCTTTTGTCGCCAATGCCATAACTGACCTTGATGGATTGCACGTGGCAATAATGTTTAATGTTGGAGGAAAAGGAGACAACATCTACGCCAGGTCTGGCAAAACCTGGTTTGCACACATGGCGAATCCATTAAATCCAGCTGAAAAAGTGTTTTGCCCCAAGGAAGTTGGTGGACAGCACCAAGACCCGGTCACTCCAGACAGCATAGAAGAGGTGAAGAAGAATGCTTCAATTTTGTTAAGATCAGGTTATAAAATGCCGCTTGGCATGATAAACACTTTTGCCTGGGACTGGACACAATTGGACAGGTCTGAGGTTGGACCGTATCTCCAGAAATATGCAAAAATGTTGTCTGATATTTATAGTAGTAAGAATAGCACTGACAAGACGTGGCGTGAATCACAGCTAATTAAGATATACTCTGAAATGCAAAAGTCTAGTTTTGAGTCGAAATATTTCTTAACATATAACGCCGAAGGACTGGCAAAGAGAATTACTCTTACTAAGCTGTTATTAAATACCATGGATGCGTATTTATTAGAATATGTGAAATATAGACTGTTAGTATCGCCAGCAGGAGATATACATCCCGAGTATCTGGAGTGGAATGGCAAAGACAAACTTGAGTTTGACATGGGAATTGATCCTGCTACAGTGGCCAAATACATAATGTTTGCCAATAACATTGATAAAGAAGGTGGGGTTGGTGCTATTTTATCTAGATGGATTGGGCCCGAGGGGTTGAACCTTCCCAAAAAGCACATGGATATGGCCAAGATGTACATGGCCAGAGCCGCCGCCAGTGGCAAGCTGAAAGACTATAGGGAAAAGTTTGAAAAGATATTAAAGATGAGCAATCGTCCTGGTGGTATAGGAATATATAGCGCAGCAAATAAAAAGCTAATTAAAGCCGTTGATGATGATAGGGTCGCTGTTGTAAGACGGGCGTTGGCAGCCATTGATAAGTTTGATAATGAATATATTAAGCTTGAAGCCGAGTTTTATAATAAAGTTAAGAAGGGAGAAATTAAAGGGTTTGATCCAATACTGTTGGCCAAATCACTGTGGTCTAATATAGATTCTGTTATAGAACAGGCTGTGGCTATGATCAGCGCCGCCAAGCTTCCGGCAACTGATGGTATAGTGGTTAATCTAAGCAATATAAGAACCGCCATGCAGTCTGATGTTAAGGCGGGCGAAGACGATGTTGTGGCTAGTGACGCAATATGGAACAATGTGTCGGAATTATGCTCAAAGCTGAATGCTGCACATGATGCTTTGTTATCTGAGTGGTTTAATAGAATGCCTGAAGATGATAGTGAAATGACTGTTATTGGATACTTTCGCAACAACCCTAAGGAACTAGAAGTGTTGGCTAGGCCAGCTGTTCATCTTATTGCGTCAAAAGTTTGGGAAAGAATTTATAACATGCTGCGCAAGCGCAAGCAAGTTATAAAAACAAATGTTGGTGGCACGATAGTGGCAGTGAACGAAACAGACAAGGGTCTTGTTGTGACCATAAGGAATAAGGAAGGAAAGGAAACAAACATCCCGCTTGGCAATTGTAATTTGGTTAGTGGACTTGGAATAGGCAACGAAGTTAATAGTGGTGATGTAATAGGGGCTGAGTATGATGAAAGTGGCAGCATCTACTCACAAGCCGGGGTGCCTTCCATGCGTGCTTTGCGCATAACTCTTTCATATATAGCTAATCGTGGTTTTGGGATAAAAACCGGCACTAGGTTTACTAGTGGCATACATGATAAGCTGCTTGAGACAGATAAACAGGCTGACCTTTTGGGCAGATCGCTGACTTTTAATCGCAATAGGTTTATAGAGCCTGGCTCGTTTGCGCGCATGAGAGAAGACGCATATAACAAGGTTATGTCATATGCTAGATTGGTTCCTAACGCAAACGGAATGTCTCCTGCTGAAGCCGAAGGGAAGGTTGAAGAAATAAAGAAGAGAATGGAGAGCGAGCTGGATGCTGAGAAAAAGCTGCAATGGAAACAGATGCTCGATGATTTAACTGAGGCACAAGCCAAGATTGACAGAAGTGCTCGCGAGTTTGCTTCTCCGCCTAAGTTAGAAACACCACAGCCATTGTCCGATGATGACTTGATCGCCATAGGAATAAATCCAAGCAAAGCGATTATGGCCATTCCCAAACAATTGCAGACAGATATAACACCTCTTTTACAAAAGCTAAAGATAAAGGGTGGCAATTTGTTGGGCATGCTAAATACTATATGGGATAGATTGGTGCGTGACATTGAATACATAAATAAGTTAAATGTTGATGTTAATGTTAAGTTATCTAAACAGAAGCCAATTCTGCAGAATTATTCAAGGCAGATAGTCAACATGTTGAATAGTTCCGGGTTGTATGACACCGATGATGCAAATGTAAAAAGCATCATTGATAAGGTCGGTTTACATTCTATTAGCATAGATGTTGAGGAATTGAGGGGCGATAATGTGGAATTTTCAGATGCTTATGTCAAACTAGCAGATGGCTCTGTGGTGGTAATTAGCATGCCACTGTCTAATTATACCAGAAATAACAAAACTGGTGAGTGGGAGCGCCCAGAGCTGTTGCCAAAGGTGGCTTCTTCGTCAAAATTAGATGTGGACAAAAATAATTCTAAGGAAGGTCGCAATGAACAAGAGGAAGTAGAAACAGATGTAGATGATGAAGAGGAAGCGGGTGATCAATTTGAGTCAGATGAGTCAACCTGAAAACAAATTGGCTTTAAATGATTTGGAGGATATAATATGAAGAAAAACGTGGGATGGGGAAAAATCAGCAAGTTGATTGCTGAAGCCGTCGATGATGCGAGTGTTGTTCCGCAATTCGATGATGTTGTGGAAGATGAAGACGTTGTTGTTTTTTCGAAAGAAGCATTCAAGTCGCTTGTTGATTATGTAAAAGGCGATGCTGATGAGGGCGCCGTAGATGTTGACGGGGTTGTTAAAGCCATCCTTGATTTGGCCAAATCTAAAGATGGTGATGTTATTGAAGCAGATGACCTTAATGAGATAATTGGTAAAGAGAAAGAGGAGATGGAGGGCGAAGAGGAGAGTGAAGAGGAAGGGGAGGGCGAAAGCGAAGAGGAAGAGGGGGAAGAAGAAGAAAGCGAAGAGGAAGAAGAGGGCGAAAGCGAAGAGGAAGAGGGGGAAGAAGAAGAAAGCGAAGAGGAAGAAGAGGGCGAAAGCGAAGAGGAAGAGGGGGAAGAAGAAGAAAGCGAAGAGGAAGAAGAGGGAAAGTTTGAGTTTTAAAGCTCTATTTGCACTCTAACTATTTTTAATATAGTTGTTTTTGGCGCGTTATTGATTGGTTGTTTGCCTAATATAAGCGGGATGGCGATTATTGGCTTAATCGTCATCCCGCTTGTTTTTTCCTCTAATGATTTATCTATAAATGATATATCGGCCACTATTATGTTGTATTCATTGATAAACAGCCTATGGGTTATGTGTGTTGGTTTGTCTAGTCTTTCTATGTGATTTCTATTAAGCATTCCGCCAACCACTGGGCATTTCTTATTGAATATATTCATCGCTGATATAAAAGAATGGAGATCATAGTGACAGCTGGTTGGTTTATTTTGGCTTTTTATTACATCATCAATTATTAATAATCTGGATGGTATGGTGAAGATGTTGTTATTCATTGTGTCACTCCATAGTCATAGTATATGGACAAATTAACCACGCTGCTACGACCACAGACACTGGGCGATTTTGTTGGGCAGGAACATCTGGTTTCGCCAGGCAAACCATTGTTTAAGTTAATAGAGGCAGGCATTGTTGGTAATTTTATATTCTTTGGGCCGCCGGGGACTGGCAAAACAACCATGGCGAGAATAATTGCCAAAAGCATGTCTGCCAATTTCTTTTTATTAGATGCTGCCTCTGATGGGGCTAAAGCTCTTAAAGATATCATAAAAATGGCTTCTATAGAGAAAGACATCAATGGTCGCAAAACAATTGTTGTTATTGATGAAATACACAGGCATGCTAAGAATGTTCAGGACATATATTTATCAGCGATGGAGAATAATTGTGTATCGCTGATTGGCACAACCACGCAAAACCCATATTTTGTGTTGTCTTCAGCGGTGATATCTCGTAGTCACTTGTTTGAATTTAGACCGCTAAGCAGCAAGAATTTACTGACTCTGTTGCTGCGAGTAGTAAAGCATTATGGCGATGTTGGAGTTGTTGTCAACGTAGATGAGGATGCTGCTAAGTACCTTGTATCTAAGGTTAATGGTGATGCACGCAAGTTGATCAGTGTTGTTGAGATGATAGTGCAGTCTGCGTTGCCATCTTCTTGTGTTAATATTGATATTGTAATGTGTAAGGAAATAATGCCAATAAAATCTGTTGTGTTTGATAGAAGTGGCGATGAACACTATGATTATATGTCTGCAATACAAGGAGCAATACAGGCCAGCGATCCACATGGCGCTGTGTTTTGGCTGGCTCGCGCAATTAAGTCTGGCGAAGACATTAATGTGATTTGTAGAAGGCTGTTGGTTTCTGCCTCAGAGGATGTTGGGTTATGCAACCCACTTGCTCTTGTTCACACATATGCGGCAGTGAAATCCGCGTTAATGGTCGGGTTTCCAGAGGCCGCCATTATACTGTCTGCCGCAGTGTCATATTTGGCCATGAATAAGAGGTCAAAGGCTGCGGCTAGAGCGATATGGAAAGCCATGGACATTGACGATGTGGAGTCAATACAAGTGCCTGATTATTTGAAGGATTGTCACTATGATGGGGCTGAAAGCCTTGGAAGGGGATCTTATCATGATGGTGCAAACATGGAAGAATATGTGCCAGTGATTGGTGGGTTGTTTGTGCCAGAAAATGGCGAGGAAATTGCTCTTATGAATGAGAACGATAGGTATTGGGGAAAAGACAAGAAATGCAATTAGAGAAATCAATCACTGCTGAATTTAATTTGTCATTGTCAACACAGATGGATGCGCAGGCATAACACTTATCTCCATCTATTTTTATCCACATGTTATTGTGTTTGTGTAGCCCAAATTTGTCTATTATCTGCTTTATGTTATCATTGTTGAACTTTATAAATATGTGAGAGGTTAGATCGTCATCTCCTAGCAACGTTTCATAGAATTTATTGTCGTTGCTCCAGAATATAATTGCTTTAATCATTGTGTTGTCTCTTGTATTTGATTGTTCATAGTTCTCTAATTGTTTTAAATACAAAAATAATTGTATGCAGAATCTTAATATATTTTACACCAATAGTTACGAAATGCCAAAAAAGGAACAGCCGTCTTTCTACAGATTTCCCATACAAAATGATCGTACTAACTGGCTGCCGGTAAGCACCCCAACAATACTGGTTGTTCCCTGGGCTAAAGATTCGTTTGGCGCATCGATACCAAATTCTGAGGTGTGGGATGTATCATTTCACGTAGAGGGGTCTACAATAGCCCCAATAGCCGGGCATGATCACATTGGGATGTTTAATCCAAATTATAACTTGTATCGAGTAGACATCCCCGTTGAGACTATGCATGAATACTTAATAGACACAAGAGAAGTTAAATTCATGCGTCATGACATGTCTGGTGTGAAGACAATTACCATAAATGAGGCTAAAGACGGTGATTACTTTGAATATACGTTGCGCAATGGAACGGTTGGCCATGTGATATATTATACTGGAGCTGACTATTATGATTTTTCTAATGTCTCAATTCCAGTTGAGGATTTGCCACGTGGCAAGTATCGATTTGTTTGGCAAGCAAGGTATAATAAGAGAATATTTAACGCAGATGGGATGTTTAAGTGCATATATGTTTGTGTTGACAACGATTTGCGCGGTTGTGGTTTGTGTCGCATTGAATATTTAATAAACCATCCTGGTGACATATTGGCAGACATGTATGATAAGACTCCAGCGATATATTTTGACAACATAAAAAAGGAGTCTGATAGAACAATTAGTTTATATCGTCCAATCGCAGATGCCTTGCAGGATGTTTTTGATGAGCAAACGCTGTTACATGGCATAAACTGGGTAAATAAGATACCACCGCATTATATGCCATACTTGTCATATTTAATAGGCATTGACTTGCCGATGTTTCCGAATGCCACCAAGGACTATAATGAGCGCATTAGGCGCACCATGTTGGAGAGAGGCGCCAATCTGCAGCGCATGAAAGGCAGCTATATTGCAATTGTTGAATTGTTACAAATATTTGGCTTTGTGGTTGATATTGCTCAGTGTTGGATAACCCCAGATGGCAAAAGGTTTGTTGCCCCCAATGAAAGATTGCCAGAAGAGTATGTTAAAGATCCAGCTATTGGTACGCAAGAAATAAAGGCGAGAGACATAGCCCATGCCGATCCATTTGTGGTGAATTTTAAAGAGAATGGATTTGGAGAGATGACAGCCCCCTTGGTGTATCCAAGCATAGATGGCGTAATAATCTATGATTCGTTTGTGGTAGAAGACCATGCGCGGTGGGAGCCTCGAACCATTTATGATCTTGGTGATGTTGTGTTGCCAACCACAGCAAATGGCAAGGCATATAAGTGTGTAAAAGCTGGCGTTAGTGGTGACAGTGAACCACAATGGAAAGTGGTGGATGGTGAGATCACTAGCGAAGCAGATGTGCAATGGCAATGTGTTGTTACCATGAAATCGGCTCTTGATAAGCTACACTATGATCTTATACAAAACCCAGATCTTCTTGAAGACGATTCTTGCTCTGTAAGGCTAGACGACAACCATCATTATGTGGTGTGTAATCTGTTTGAGAGACTTACTGTTGATAGTTCTTGTTCTCGTAATATCAATAAAATGTACGATGGGCTGGTTGGATATAGTCACATAGTAGTTAATGACATTTTAGTGCTGTATGAAGAACATTTTGGCCATTCTCCTTATAAACCAGAGATAGAAGTTGGTGGGTGGAGAAAAAACTACCCGTATCAGGCTGGTCAATATGTTCATCCAATTGTGGACAATGGTAATGTCTATCAGTGTATTAAGAGTGGAAAAAGTGGAACGAGTGAACCAGAGTGGACAGACAATATCAACCGCATTGTTTCTGATGGAGAAATCGGCTGGATGTGCGTGTCAACTGGCTTTAAAGGAATACAACGCACTACGCCGGGAAACATCAAATTTGATAGAATGATGTCTAAGTTGTCGTTGATGTTTGCGAAATATTATGAATTTGGCGCTGGCAATGAGCCATATCCACGACCTAAGACAAGCAAGAATTTAACTTTATACTCTTTTGTTACATATAAGAGAAGAAAAATTATACTTCCTCGTATATATCAATTGTCTGACCTGCGCACTAACAGATTTGACATCACAATTTATTCTAAGTTCTTTGTTGATGCTGATATGTCAGTTTATGAATATGTTGTGGATTTTATTTCTCGCACAAAGGCGTTTCATTCCTTGTTGCGCAAGATAATTGTCGATGCTGAGCATGAGAATGTTTACAATGTTATTGATTTTTGCTCTAAAGGCTCCATTGCTGGTGGGATTAATACAAATCACGAATGTCTTCAGGTTCCTCCCCCAACTGTGCCTGAGTGCGATTCGCAGTATGCAGACTATTATTGTAAAGAGTCAGACTTGGAAGAATTAGTGCAAAAGCCAGCAGACATGAGCTTGCGTCGTCGAATAATGAGTGGGCTAAAAGCCGAATATGAAGCATGGAGAAACATTAAAGATAAGTACGATGTGAATGAAGACACAATTAACAACATTCATAAAGATTCAGTGATTGCTCCAACTTTACCAGACTTTGATGGCTTTAATTATAACGGCCAGGATAGAAAAACGGCATATTACATAGTTGATAACATAACGGAGAGCGGTAAGCGATTGTCACACATACAACCTGGCACCATCGCCAGTGTTATTACTGTCAACAACAAGGGTGGGGGCATAGACCTGGTTGGAAACATTGGTTCAATTAAACAGAGGTTTCGTATAAAATCTTTAGATAACGCAAAATTGCCACCTTTACCAGATAATGTCATGTTGACCATTGAGTTTCGCAGCGAATTACATCTTAACATGTATTATGTCGCCATTGTTAATTTGAACCCCGATGCCTTACCAAGGGCTGCTTCTGAATATTGCTGGTCTTACAAAGCATATGATCCGCGCGCCAAAGTAACAGACATAACTTCTTCATTCATGCAGGGGTTCTGTTATACTGGGAGAGTAAAAGATCTGGCAACCCCGTCGGCAACGGCAATTCCTGGGGACGTAGAAAGATTTAAGCCGTGTGACATGCTTGGTGTGGGTGCTTATTTTATTGACAAAGATGGCACAATAAACTATGATGGGCGATTGTTTTGGGAAGGTGACTATTCTGAGGCCACACACAGATTAAGCCTTGACATCGACAGGCACCATCTGATGTTTCCTGGCCATAGGTTTATAAGAATGGACGCGCTGGAGACCGATTTTGTGCATGATGTGTGGAAGGCCAGGCCGTGGGATTATGATGACAATTATGCTCAGTGTGATGAACATGGACCGTGTGTGTATGGGCTTAATTATTTGAACGCCAGATTGATTGATGATAATGTTCGTGATTGCTGCGGAGAAGCTTCACAAATCTTAGAGTTCGATGATAGGCCGTTGATCTATAAAGGCAATGGCGGCAAGGCAGATATTGCTACTTTATCTACGACAGACACCAACATGTTCATTACTCATTCGATATTTACAAATGTGGGAGGTGGCCCATATATTGAAGATGAGAGAGGAGCGGCGCATCCGGTTGTAAAAGAGGAAACTGTTGATTATACATGTAACAAGTATATAGAGATGAGTGTGCCAATGTTTGGGTCGGCCAAAAAGCATGATATGGAATCGTATCGTGACTTTGTTGATGGATACCCAGCACGGTTTGGTAAATTTGAGCTTAATGCTGAGGATTTTTGGTCATATAAAGATGACGCCATGTGTGCTGGTGAGGACGGCAACAAACTGATAAACTGTCCCCACTTGTGTGGGTGTAGTGATGATAGATATATTCCAGAGTCAATAGATGCCAACCTCAATATTGTTCCTGACATAGATAACAAGACGTATAGTTTTATAGCCACTCTTGGGTCTGGAATAATGAGTGACTTACCAGAATATTCTGCTAAAAGGCTTGAATGTGGTTGCCTCTCTGTTGATGCTGTGGATGGTAAGATTGATCCAGACAAATGCGGCATTCCGATTGTTGTAGAAATGCGTGGTAAGAAAGTCATAGACACACATGGTGAATATATAGAGATAAAACCGGCGATTTCTTTTGAAGACCTATATGATACAGATATGATCTTTGACACCTGTGCCGGATTTGTAACGTCAGTTGTAACTTCAGGAACCATTCCGGATGGGTGTTTGGAGTTTATTATAATTGGAGAGGAAACTTGTCC